>Ga0265297_10000885_pt1 | contig 78893 bp, 74 predicted proteins | sample Munlanlwell13791_FD_192502 | JGI IMG/M metagenome (GOLD analysis project Ga0265297, IMG submission 192502) | Leachate microbial communities from a municipal landfill in Southern Ontario, Canada - Leachate well 137-91 | ecosystem: Engineered > Solid waste > Landfill > Unclassified | place...
GAGTGGCTTATTGAGTACAATTTCATAAGACCCCACCAAACCCTTGACTACCAAACACCCTTTGAGTACCTTGAGTATATATTAGGAAAACAACAAAAGTTGTTACCGATGTACTCAGCCAGTGCAATCTGTTGCAAAATAATTTTTGTAGTGCTATATTTCGTATTGTAGTCAAAGCATTCTCTTCCTAAACCATATGAAAGGAGGCTTGACCGAGTGAACGCTACAATAGAGCAGCCTGCCGGCCATGGGCATGCCATCGTCGCAGACTTGGTTGCGATTCTGAAGGCTTGTTATACTGGCGATAGTTGCTGCCTATTAGGAACGCTTTTTCAGGTTCCTGTTTGGCAGGATCAGAAAGCCAACGTTGGATTTTCATGGCGGCATGCTCACAGACCAAGCAGGCATCCTGCTTAGCCCAAGTATTATTTTCTTTCGCCCTAATCGTGGGGCAAACCAACTTTTCATAGCTGGCAGTAACACAGCTAAAGATAACTTTGGCTCGAAATCTGAGCTCAACAAACTATTTCGAACAACAATTAGGTATTGCACGTCAAAGAACCGTCCCGCGCCGCTTGTATAGGCGCGGGACATTTATTTTTACTAAGCCTATTTCCTTCCATATATTCCAATTAGTTCGCACTTATCCACAATATGGCCTTGTATCGCCCGATCAAGGTCTTTTTTCGTAGCTGTTTTCGGCAGATCGAGCAGAATATCCAAGGCATATAGTTTGAAAAAATATCTGTGCTCCCCAGAAGGCGGACATGGTCCGCCATAGCCGGTCTTGCCAAAGCTTGTCATACCGCAAACAGCTCCAATAGGCTGACAATTATCGCTATCAATTTCCTTTATTCCAGGTGGAATGTTCCAGACCGTCCAGTGTGTAAAAGTTCCACTTGGCGCATCAGAATCATCCATTATCAATGCCAAACTCACCGCTTCAGAAGGAACATCACAAATTTCAAGCGGTGGGTTAGTATTCTCTCCATCACAAGTATATTGAGATGGAATGTACTCACAACTTTCAAATTCAGAGCTTACTAGTTTCATATTATGAATATACAGCTTGCAATACCACTAATCATTATATTTTTTCCCTATATATAACAAAAAACGGCCAAAGCCGTAATTTTGTTATATTCTTAGATATTTTTTTAGAGACAACTGATTAACTGACTACTGACATTTTTTTAGAAACGAGCAAAGTGCGCAAAAGCTCTGTTTGCTTCTGCCATTCTATGAGTATCCTGTTTCTTCTTAATAGCAGCGCCTTCGCCATGATATGCGTTTACAAATTCACCAGCCAATTTCTCATACATTGGCTTGCCTTTACCTGCTCTGGCAGCAGTGATAATCCATCTCATCGCCAAAGTGTTGCGTCTATCTTTGCTAACTTCCATAGGAACCTGATAGTTAGCGCCACCAATTCTTTTGCTTTTTACCTCTAAGATTGGTCCAACGTTTTTAAGCGCTTGTTCAAAAATTTCCATCTCTGGAGTCTTAAGCTTTTCACTAGCACTTTTAAGTGAATTGTAGACAATCTGCTCAGAAACGGTTTTTTTACCGTTTAGCATGATGTAGTTGATGAATTTAGTTAAAACAACGCTGTCGAATTTTGAATCCGGTTCTAGACGATGTTTTTTAGTTTTTGCATTTCCTCTGCTCATATTTCAGTAGTAAGTTGTAAGTAAATCAGTTGTAAGTTTGTTCTTGTTTCTGGTTACTTATTCACTTAATCCTTATTTACTAATCGTTAGACTTCTTTACTCCGTACTTGCTTCTGGCTTTCTTTCTGTCTTTTACGCCAGTTAAGTCGAGTTTACCACGAACTATGTGATATCGCATACCGGGAAGGTCTTTTACACGACCGCCTCGAATCAATACAACTGAGTGTTCCTGTAATTGATGTCCTTCGCCGCCAATATATGCGTTCACTTCCATACCATTAGTTAATCTAACTCTGGCAAATTTTCGAAGAGCCGAGTTTGGTTTCTTTGGCGTCATTGTCCCAACTTTAATACAAACTCCACGTTTTTGAGGACAACCATCACTCACCTTTACAGGTTTGTTTTTTAGATGGTTAAAAGTCGTCTTTATTGCGGTAGTCTTGGTTTTATTTTGGGCCTTGGCGCGACCGTATTTAACTAATTGGTTTATTGTTGGCATATTTTATCTCTACTTTATTTAACTTTATCACTTTAACATAAATTTACTTTGCGGTCAATCGTTCAAAATTTCACGAAGAAACAAGTCACAAGATACAAGTTACAAACAAATCTCAAACAACCAGACAAACAATATTCAAATATTTGGGATATTGATAATTATTTATTGGATATTATTTGATCATTGTTTCTTGTCTCTTGTATCTTTGTTGTTATTTACTCATTCCTCTTAAGCGCTCGCTTTCAGTTAAGCCAGTACCGGCAGGAATTAGTTTACCAATGATCACATTTTCCTTTAGGCCTCTTAGGTGATCAATCTTTGCTGAAGTCGCAGCTTCAATCAAAACTGAGGTAGTTTCTTGGAAGGAGGCAGCAGACAAAAAGCTTTCTGTCTTTAGAGCTACGCGTGTAATACCCATAATAATATCTTCGTATTCTGCCTTCTTTTTACCTTCTTTAATCAGATCTTCATTGGCTTTATCGACATCAATTCGGTTAACGATCTGACCAGCAAGATAATTTGAATTACCAGAAGAAGTGATCTTGACCTTGCTCATCATCAATCTAACAATAACCTCAACGTGCTTATCGTTGATATCCTGCCCTTGTGATTCATAAATCATCTGAACCTGCTTGATGATGTAGTTTTCCGTTTTTGATCGCCCAGCAAGTTTTAGACTTGCGGCAAGATCAAAGTGTCCTTCAGTTAAAGGCTGACCTTTTTCTACTTCATCGCCGTCCTTGATCTTAAGCTGCGCTACTCTAGGCAAGCTGTATTCACGAACAATGTTTCCGCTACTCTTGACGATAGCTTTTTTACCGTTCAGGGCAATTTCACCATTAACCTTACTTCTAAGTGGTTTTCCTTCTTCAGCTTCAGCAATTATCTGTTTCGCCTTGATTTTTTCACCATCCTGGATAATCCACTTATAACCCTGCTCGAGCTCGACAACTTCCGATTTTTCTCCCTTACCTGAGACAGTTATGATGATGCCTTCTTTTTCAGTTCGGATTGTAGCTTTGCCTGCAACATCGGAAAGTACTGCCGGTTTCTTAGGTGTTCGTGCTTCAAAAATTTCTTCAACACGAGGAAGACCAGTAGTAATGTCGTCACCAGCTGCACCACCAGTGTGGAAGGTACGCATGGTAAGCTGAGTTCCAGGTTCGCCAATTGCCTGAGCTGCAACGATACCAACTGTAGATCCTTCGTCAACCAATTTACCTGTTGCAAGGTCCAAACCATAACATTTCTTACAGACACCTCTGTCAGTCTGGCAGCCAAGCAGAGAGAAAATCTCTACCTCGTTAAGCCCTGCAGCGTTAATTTTTTCTAGTTCAGGAGAAGTAATAACAGTATTGGCTTTGATACCAAGAGTATCTTTCGCCAAAACTCTTCCGATAATATATTTATCCCATTTCTCACCCAAATCTTCATAGAATTTTCTAGAGATAGTTCGTGATTTAGTTGTGCCGCAATCGTCTTCAAGAATAACAGTATCCTGAGACACGTCAACAAGACGTCTTGTTAAGTAGCCAGCTTCAGAAGTTCGAAGAGCAGTATCAGCACGACCTTTTCGTGAACCGTGAGTTGAGTTAAAGTACTCAAACACCGAAAGGCCTTCTTTGAAGTTTGATTTAATTGGAAGCTCAATGATTTCACCAGTAGTATCCGCGACAAGGCCCTTCATGCCGGCAACCTGAATCATCTGAGCAACATTACCTCTAGCACCAGAAGTCATCATAATGAACAAATCGTTATCTTTTGCATATTTATCAATCATTTCTTTTTCAATTTCACCCTGAGCGTTCATCCAAAGTTCAATTGTCTTAGCATATCGTTCTTCATCGGTTATTAAACCTCTTTGATATTGTTTATCGATCGTTGCTAGTTGCTCTTCTGATGCTTTAAGAATTGCTGCTTTAGTTGAAGGAACATGAATATCTTCAACAGCAAAGGTCAAACCAGATTTTTGAGCAAATTTAAAGCCGACATCTTTAAGATCATCAACGAATTGAGCAGTTCTTTCTGTGCCTAATAAACGATAGATTTTATCAACAAGTTTGGTGATGGCTTTTTTATTCAAAACATCATTAATGAAACCAATCTCTTTTGGAACAATTTCACTAAAGATAATTCGTCCGACTGTAGTCTCAAGAATTTCTCCGCTATTAAGCCTTGCTTTGATTTTTGCTCCGAGCTCAATATTTCCCTGATCATAAGCGGAAATAGCTTCGTTTTCAGAAGCAAAAACCATTCCTTCACCTTTTGCTCTCTCTTTTAGACTAGTTACATAATAAGCACCTAGAATAATATCCTGAGATGGAGTTACAACAGGATCCCCTGAGGCAGGTTTTAGAAGGTTATTTGCGGATAGCATGATTGTTCTTGCTTCTTCCTGAGCCTTGTCAGACAAAGGAACATGAACAGCCATCTGATCACCATCAAAGTCAGCGTTGAAAGCAGCACAGACAAGAGGGTGAATTTGAATTGCCTTACCTTCGATTAAAACCGGTTGAAATGCCTGAATACCAAGCCTGTGAAGAGTTGGAGCACGGTTCAAAAGCACATGTCTGTTTTTGATAATTTCTTCTAGAATATCCCAAACAAACGGCTCACCTTTTTCAATCAATCTTGTGGCATTTTTTACATTGTGAACATAGCCATCAGAGATCAATCTACCGATTACGAATGGTTTAAACAATTCCAGAGCCATTAATTTTGGAAGGCCACATTGATTTAATTTAAGTCTTGGTCCAACAACAATTACTGAACGACCGGAATAGTCAACACGTTTACCAAGAAGGTTTTGTCGGAAACGTCCCTGTTTACCGCGAAGCATATCTGACAAAGACCGGAGCTTTCTCTTGCCACCAGCAGATGAGGCAACTTTGCCTTTTCTGGCTGAATTATCAATCAAAGCGTCAACTGCTTCCTGAAGCATTCTTTTCTCGTTACGACAAATTACTTCAGGGGCTCCCTGTGAGATCAATCTTTTTAATCGATTGTTTCTGTTTAATACACGTCGGTAAAGATCATTTAAGTCAGAGGCAGCAAATCGTCCACCGTCCAGCTGCACCATTGGTCTTAGATCTGGTGGGATAACCGGAAGTCTTGTCAGTATTAGAGATGCAGGATTAATTTCAGCTTTTTTCAGATTTGAAATAGCTCTTAGTCTCTTAAGCGCCTTGCCTCTTGCTAGACCAATTTGTTTTCTTGAAGCTTCTTTAGCTTTTTCGATCTCAGCATCTAAATCGAGGCTTTTTAGGAGTTTCAAAATTGCTTCAGCGCCAATACCAACTTCAATGATCTGACCATATTTCATGTTTAATTCATGATACATTTGCTCGGAAATAATCTTACCTACTTCCAAATCGCCAAGTTCATTTTTTGCTGTTTTATAAGCAAGGTCAACTTCTTCTTTGGTTATATCCAAAGTCTTATCAGGACTCTTGAGTTCTTCAATATATTCTTTATATTCCTTTTCCAAGGCTTCCAAGCTGGCAGTTTTTAGTTCTTCATTTATGCTTAATATGGCAAAGCTAGCAAAATACACCACTCTTTCTAAGTCGGAAGTGGTCATGTTCAAAATCATGGAAATAGTGCTTGAAGCACCTTTTGAATACCAAATGTGGGCTACAGGAACAGCTAAATCAATGTGTCCAAGACGTACACGTCTTACAGATGATCTTGTAACTTCAACACCACATTTATCGCAGATTACACCTTTGTATCTAATTTTTCGATATTTTCCACAATAACATTCCCAGTCTTTTGTTGGACCAAAGATCTTCTCACAGAACAATCCGTCGCGCTCAGGTTTCTGTGTGCGATAGTTAATTGTTTCAGGTTTCAAGACCTCGCCATGGGACCATGACAGGATATCTTCCGGAGAAGCGACAGAAAGTTGCATCGCATCAAAATCGGTGATATTTACCTGATCTTTTATTTCTAAATTTGCCATATATACTCCTCTAGTAATATAAGTTTACCTTATAAATCTTCCTCAACTTCTTCTGAAGTTATATCTTCCTCTTCAGAAGTCTGTTCGGCTGCTATTTCTGTTAATTTTTCATCAATATCTTCGTCATCTTCTACAACCGCTTCTGACTCAGAAGATGTTGTTTTAGGTAGGGTAGCTGGACCGATCAGATCCTCGTCTTCGCTGCTCGAATTAATCTTTGGGGCAAGCAAATCAACCTTCAAGCTCAAACTCTGTAATTCTTTTACCATAACGTTGAAAGCTTCAGGAATTAACGGCTTTTGAATCTTTTCACCTTTAATAATTGATTCGTAGGTTTTACTTCTTCCAACAACATCATCAGACTTAATGGTTAGCATTTCCTGAAGAGTATGGGCAGCACCGTATGCTTCAAGTGCCCAAACTTCCATTTCACCAAATCTCTGACCACCAAATTGTGCTTTACCTCCAAGAGGCTGCTGAGTGATCATTGAGTAAGGACCAACGCTTCTTGTATGCATTTTGTCATCAACCAAGTGGTGAAGTTTCAAAATATACATAATACCGACAGTTGATTTTCTTGCGAATGGTTCGCCTGTTTCACCATTGAAAAGTTGGATTTTACCGTCTTCTGGCATTCCTTCTTTTTTGAGTCTTTCTTTGATCTCCGAAATCTGAATACCTTCAAAAGCAGGGGTGCCAATCTTGTATTCGCCCTTCATAGCTGCAAGACCCAAGTGAGTTTCCAATATCTGACCAACGTTCATACGAGAAATAACACCAAGAGGGTTCAAAACCACGTCAACTGGTCTACCGTCAGGCAAGAAAGGCATATCTTCTTGTGGAAGAATTACTGAAATAACACCTTTGTTACCATGTCGTCCGGCAAGCTTGTCGCCGATAGATATTTTTCTAAGCTGAGCAACTGAGACTTCAACCATTTGATAAACACCCGCAGGAAGCTCATCGCCATTTTCTTTAGAAAATATTCTGACATCAACAACTTTTCCGTATTCACCATGAGGCAGTCTAAGAGAAGAGTCACGAACGTCTTTAGCTTTCTCACCGAAGATTGCTCTCAAAAGTTTTTCTTCTGAAGTCAATTCGGTTTCACCCTTTGGTGAAATCTTACCAATTAGAATGTCTCCGGATTTTACTTCCGCGCCAATTCGGATAACACCTAATTCATCAAGGTTTGATAGAGCTTCTTCGGAAACGTTTGGAATATCACGAGTTAATACCTCAGGCCCTAGCTTGGTGTCCCGAACTTCGATTGAATATTGTTCAATATGAATTGAAGATAGAGCATGATCCTTAACCAAACGATTTGAAATAACGATAGCATCCTCAAAGTTGTTTCCGCCCATAGACATGAAAGCTACAAGCAGGTTCTGCCCTAAAGCCAATTCACCATGATCTGTAGCAGAAGAATCTGCAATGACTTGTCCGACTTTAACTTTATCCCCGAGTTTCACTATTGGTCTTTGGTTAATTGAAGTTCCTTGATTAGATCTTACAAACTTCTCAAGGTAATATTCTTTATTTTCGCCGTTTTTGTCTTTGATTTTGATCAATTTTGAGGAAAGGTGTGTAACTTCACCGTCACGATCAGCGACAGCAATCTGTCCTGAATCCTTGGCAGCGTTAGCTTCCATGCCTGTTCCAACCATTGGAGAGTCAGGACAGATCAGTGGAACGGCCTGTCGTTGCATGTTTGAGCCCATCATTGCTCTGGCGCCATCATCATGCTCAACAAAAGGAATTAAAGAGGTAGCAATAGAAACGATTTGTCTTGGTGAAATATCCATGTATTGGACCTTGAGAGCGTCTTCAATATCAGGTTCGCTGTATTTTCGAACGATTACTCTCTTGTCTTTAATAACACCTTTTTCGTCGATTTCAACAGAAGCAGGAGCAATAATAGCTTTTTCTTCTTTTCCTGCATCAATATATTCAATTTCATTGGTTACGCGGGCTTTGCCGTTTTCAATCTTAACTTTTCGGTAAGGTGTTTCAAGGAAACCGTAGTCATTAATTCTTGAATAACAAGCAAGATAACTAACCAAACCAATGTTTGGTCCTTCAGGAGACTCGATCGGACAAATACGGCCGTAGTGAGTTGAGTGAACGTCACGAACCTCAAAGCCAGCTCTTTCTCTGGAAAGGCCACCAGGACCAGTAGCAGACAAGGTTCGCTTGTGCTCTAGCTCTGACAATGGGTTTGTCTGGTTCATGAACTGAGATAATTGTGAGCTTGCGAAGAATTCCTGCAAAGCTGCGACAACTGGTCTTGAGTTAACAAGAGCTGAGGGGGCGACTTCTACTGGATCACAAATGCTCATTCTGTCTTTTACAATTCTCTCTACACGAAGAAGACCAACACGAACTCGTCCTTGGATTGATTCGCCAACTGCTCTGATACGTCTGTTTTTCAAGCTATCTGTATCATCCGGCTGTGCGTCTGGAGTATTGTTTAATCTAATTAATTCACGAATTACTGCGACAATATCTTCTTTTCTAAGAGTTCTGTTTTCTGGAGTGTTTTCAACATTCATATCCAAACGCTGGTTGACTTTGTAGCGTCCAACTCTACCTAGATCGTATCTCTTTGGATTAAAGAACATCGCTTCGATAAATTGTTTTGCTGATTCAGCCGTAGCTAAGTCACCAGGTCTTATTCTCTTGTATGTTTCAACCAAACCTTCTTCATAGTTGCTTGCAGGATCTTTAGCCAAAGTTGCATCAATATATTTTAGTTCATCGTTGTCATCGACATCTGCGAACAAAGCTTTGATCTCTGAGTCATCACCCAAACCAAGAGCTCGCAAGAAAGTTGTAATTGGAATTCTTCTTTTTCTATCGACTTTAACTGAAATCACACCTTTTGAGTTGGTTTCAATTTCAAGCCAAGCGCCTCTTGAAGGGATGACTTTTGCACCAAAATAGTTCTCACCGTTGACTTTATCGGCTGTAAATAGAACACCATATGATCGAACGATCTGGGAAACCACGACTCTTTCAACACCATTGATGATAAAAGTGCCGCATTCAGTCATGAGTGGGAAATCGCCCAGGAACACTTCACCGTCTTTAATTTCTTTTGTTTTCTTGTTTAGAAGTGATACTTTAACGCGCAATGGAGCCTTATAGGTCAGGTTTTTCTCTCTTGCGGTTTTTTCGTCTACTTTTGGCTTCTCTAGATAGTACTTGCCAAAGCTAAGCGAATAAAGCTCTCCGGTAAAATCTTCGATTGGAGAAATCTCATTGAAAAGTTCTCTTAATCCCTCTTTGAAAAACCAGTCATATGACTTTGTCTGAATTTCAACTAAGTTTGGAAGTGCTTCCCACGACTCAGCTGGTCTAGGTAAAATTCTAGCCTGATCATTGATCTTCTTGGACATATCTCTCCTATAGTGTTATCTACTCAAATATTTGTTCAATAAATAATCTACGGACAATAAATTTTCCTTTGAGATGCTAAGTTACATAACAAAAATTCCCCAATTCGCAAGGGGTCATAAGTTTTTGTTAGAAACTACAGTTAGAACGCATCAAAGGCCTAAAATATTTAAATAATTGTCTATACAGAAAGTATAATAGCACAAGAAAAAGAGCTTGTCAACTCCACTGCCATCGGAAAATTAGAATCTATACATTTACCATTTTAGAAACATTACATTTCAATGTCAATAGGACAAATTCACAAAAATTTAATGTATTGTCATTGCGAGGTCGCAAATATTCCTCTCCTTTTTGGCACAGAAGGAGAGGCTAGGTGAGGTTACAACTTGTAAGAAATATCCAGATTAAATTCAAAATATTGACAGATCACAATAATTGTGATACAATATATAATGTAAGTGGGAAGTGTTTTGAGCCTGAAAATCAGACTTGAAACGTTGCCTCATTGGCGACACCAGACCGAATTTACGCTCATTCTACTGCTAGACGATAGAGAGCTCCAAGGAGGAATTCGGCTATGCGAAGTGATAGAATTATAAGCTTGGTATTGTTTATAGCTATTGTAGCTGCAGCTTGCGTTCTTGTATTTCAGATCATCGAGTTAAAAAAAACTAAATCTGAGCTCAGAGAGATTGAGGTACAGACATATAACTCTTGTGTCAAAATGTTATCTAGAACTCAGACAGAGCGCAATTGCACTTTACGCGAGATCGATAGGTTTAAAAAAACTTCCATCGAGGACAGCGCCCTTACAGCTAGACACCACAAGCGTTGGGTGATCGATTATATTGAAATCTACAATATAAGGTGTGATGACTACAACTCACGCATAGAAGACCTTACTATACCCAAAGGTAAGCGTCCTCTACCAAAGATGACCCACCTGAACATCCCAAAATAAAGTCGACGCTCAGTCGCAGACACGAGGACTAACAACTTAGTTCTCATAAATCACACAAAACCCGCTTCATATGAAGCGGGTTTTTACATTATTAAAAAGATTTTTATGATAGATTGCCACGCCCCTTTGGGGCTCACAATAACAATAATGCTACTTCCTCCCCTAGATTAGGTGCCGGTAGGCAGGGCTAGGCGGGGTAGTTTACTAATACCTTTTTTTATACCACCCCTAGCCCCTCCTACCTTAGGAGGGGGATTACAGAGAATGTTAGATTTTAGAATTTATAACTTTAACTAGTTCTTCAATATTTTTATGCGTAGCAGCCGAGATTAGAATCGGCTTTTTTCTAATTTTCTTCAGCTCTGCCACCTTCGTTTCGAGTTCTTCGGGCTGTAGCGTATCTATCTTATTTAGCACATCCATTCTCTAATTCGGGTTTAGAAAAGTATTATTTACTAGTTCAAATATTTCAGTATTCTGTATTATTCCCACCTTTTTAACCGTTTGATTACTTAAATTATAGATATAAACTTCCAAATCCTTATTATTAATAGGATTGATTGAAAAGATTATTTTGCCATCGCTCAAAAAACTCATTGATCTAATTTTCCCCGCAGATAAGCCAGATTTCTCAGGTGTAAAAACACTGGCTATTAAACAAGTCTGCTTATCCATTTTGAAAATAGCGGTGTTTTCACTTTTATCTAAAGCGGTAAAGTAATAAAACTTACTATCAGAAATTGTTACTGCATTCTCACCACCCGACCTAGTGTTATATATGTAATCATAATGATAGTCAAAATCATTTTGTAATTGCTCTGTATACTGACTAGTTCCGTGCATCGCTCCTAAGCAGTTATCATAGCTCAAATTTCTTGCATCTACAGTATGAGCAGATTGGGTTGTCTTTTCGGAGGCAGCTACTTCGCTGCTATTAACCAGTTTAAATGTCTGATCGGTCATATTAATAACGACAAAAACACTTCTAGAAGATACTGCACTTTGTCCAACAGTACCAGTATATTCAATCTTTGCTTGATATTTACTTGAGTCATCAGAGAATGTCCCCCCTGAAAGTCTTTGACCCTCTTCTGCTTGTAAATTTATCGCCACCTTTTTACCAAGAGAGTAATTAAAAATCTCAACATCATTATCCCTTGAAATCGCCAAAGCGTTATTAAAGTCAGTATATACTGGAGTTCCATTTATTGTAGAATCAACAGGTTTAATCTCATCATTTGATGTTAAAAAATTAAATATGAACTTGCTGCCATTAGAAACGGATTTATACAGTCCTATTTTGTTAGTACTTTTCGCCTCAATGCTAGAAGAATAAGTTACGGTTATTTTATTTGACAAAGCGTTCTTCCAAACTTCATATTCTTTATCCAATTGAACATTATTCATGGCAACGACAGCCTGTCTCTGTAAGATTTGAACATAGGCTCCAGCAAAATTTGCACCCAAGCCCAAGCCAAGAGTCAAGAGAAAAAGGCAAACAAATGCGAGCAATTTCATAGAAAAGAACTTTAAATTGCGGAAAATGCTAATAGTTGCTGCTATTAATATGATTAGTTCTATCCCTAAACCAAACATTACAACCTCTCCGGGCATAGAGCCGTCACTCATAGTGAGACCAAAAAGAAACCCGATTGTTATCAGAATTAAAGTAATGTAGAACCAGGGTGTTTTATAAAAAATAAATTTATTTTGTTCTTGTGGAACAGGACCAGTAGGGACTTGTTGGTTAGAATTTAAATTGTTCGTCTGGTCCTCATTTCCTTGAGTTTGAAGATTATTCTCAATCATTCCCCTCCTGATTGTATTGATAGTTATTTTAATAATATTATCATATGCTTTTATTCTTAAGTCGTAAATAACTATCAATTGTTCATAACACAATATTTATTCTTACGATTATCGACGATCGTTCAAAATTGCATTAAAGTCTATCTAGCTATTAGATCTGTTTCTTGACAGCCTTGATTAGTTCATCGAGGTTTTTGTTTGTGGCTGCGGATATTAGTACTGGTTTCACTTTTATTTTTTGCAAAGCTTCCATTTTTTCTTCTAGTTCCGCTTCAGGAAGGGTGTCTGATTTGTTTATGGCGACTATTTCTTTCTTTTTAGTAAGCGTTTTGGAGAATTTTTTCAATTCATTACGGATGGTTTTATAGTCGCGAACAACATCGTCAGAATTTGCATCAACTAAATGAACCAGAATTCGAGTTCTTTCAATGTGTTTTAAGAATTTATCCCCTAATCCTTTTCCTTCTGCAGCACCCTCAATAAGACCCGGGATATCGGCAATTATAATATTTTTATCGATATTCTTCATCGCGCCAAGATTTGGCTCAAGAGTGGTGAAAGGATAATCGGCAATTTTAGGTCGAGCGTTTGATAGTACAGAAAGAAGAGTAGATTTGCCTGCATTTGGAAGACCGATTAAGCCAACATCGGCAATAGTTTTGAGCTCAAGTTGAATTTTCTTCGATTCCCCAGGTAAACCTTTTTTTGACCACTTTGGAGCTTGCTTTATAGAAGTGGCAAAATGCTGGTTTCCCCAACCGCCATTTCCGCCTTTTGCCAAAATTATCTCTTCCCCCTCTTTTGTGAAATCAAAGAGAAGTTCGCCATCGTGGTAAATCTGAGTACCGGTAGGAACCCTCAAAATGAGATCGTCGGCGTTTTTGCCATGTTTGTTGCTTCCAGTGCCTGGATGTCCGTTTTTAGCTAAAAATCGCTTCTCACGGTTATACTGAGCTAATCCGTGGCAATGATTATCGACAATGATTAGAATATCACCACCTTTTCCACCATCTCCACCGTCTGGGCCGCCCTTGGGGACATATTTTTCACGTCGAAAAGAAACGGCTCCGTCGCCGCCTTTTCCCGCTTTTACATAAATTTCCGCTTGATCGATAAACATAGGTTAGAATTTTGAATCATGAATTAGGAATCATGGGTTTTATTGAATAATAATATTCTTAATTCACCATTCAAACCCGTAATTCTACGTAATAATAACATAAAATCCCTATTTATGCTAGGGATTTTATTATAGAATATATTTGGAATCTATTAAGCTTTGCTTAGTAGATGTAGCCTCTAACAACTCCACCAGAAGCAGATAGTGTCCTTCGACTGGTGACACCCCAACCTTTCGCATTCATCTCAGAAATTGTGATCTCGTTACCATTAACACTTTCAACATAAGCAACATGCCCCCACCAAGACTCTCTGGTTACAACAATCGCCCCTACAGCCGGAGTTGAACCAGTCTGATACCCAGCTCTAGTTGCTGAATTGAGCCAGTTTTTTGCATCGCCCCAAGAAGTTGGAACATAGCGACGTGTAGCAACATAATAAGTACAGTAACCGTAAGGATATCCGTTTTTACTGCTGCCAGGATTTTTCTTCACAGTAGGATTGCTATTTGCAGCAAGCGCTCTGCTTGAAGAAGTATTTCTTGTTACTGTGTTTCTGGAAGCTGCAGCCAATTTAGCTTGCTTGTCTGCTTCTTTCTTAGCAATAGCACTGGCAGAAACTTCATATCCCTTCTTAGGAACTGTCAATTTCACGCCAGGTCTAATTGAATCAGCATTATCAATATCATTCACATATTTTAATGTAGAAAGTTTAACTTCAAATTTCCAACCGAGACCAGTTAAAGTATCACCATTGCGAACAATGTATTCAACGCTGGCCGCTGAATTGTCCGGCAATGGAGTTTCTCTGCTAGTGAGTTGGGTAGTAAATGAGCTAGAGCTATTTACGAATCCGCCCTCTGTATTTGAAGCAATAATCTGTTTTTTCACCGACTCAGAGTCGCCCTGAATAAGATTCGTATACTGGTCAATACTGCTTGCCACCGCATACTCTGCATCAGGACCTGTCGAGATAAAGTCATTGTAAAAAGCTTCTGCGGCAACCTTATCACTAAAGTTTGAGGTTATAACCAAAAGCCCCAAACTAACTAACACAACATGGGGAAGGTATTTATTGCTAAAAATAAAATTCCTGACCTCTTTAAAACCTTTGATAAGTCCCGTCTTTAAAACATTGAGTCTCGAAGAGAGTGAACTTAGGTTTACAGTCCGGAATTGGTTTAGATAATTATTAAACTGATGTTTAGTTTTTGTGGAAGTTTTATCAGTCAAAGACTGATGGGACTTTGGCCCAGATTCTTTTGTTTTCTCCGAAGTCTTATACGACGGAGGTTCGATTTCTTCTAGTAAAGCCATAATTTTGTTGTACTACTTTTTCGGCAGTACAAGGGTTAAGTTTAGCAAACGCTCAGATTTTGTCAATACTCTACAAAAAGTTACAAGAAAATATCAATTATTTTGTTGTTGCAACATAGAAAATCAATTATTTTTGTCAACCGAAACCAATATAGATGACGGAACAATGCTTGTCACGGAAATGCCGTTAGGAACAGTAAAGTTTTTTGAAGTTATATCGAAGCTGTACGTCCCCCCTTGCACTGCTTTCTTATCCTGAAAATCGAGAGTGAAAATTACGTCCGATACTTTTAGGTTGTTGATCACCTCTATCGGTCCCGAAACAGTCACTTTAACTTGACTCGGCTTCACAATACTGGGAGAAAGTGAAGAATCGAGATTTTTAGTTGTAATATCCGGCGTTATTTCCTTGGATATTTCTGCGTGTGAAAATTTAATTTTAACTTTAACACTAGCAGGAGAATTTGGCTGTAAGATAATCTCGCTCTTGGTATTTAATTGGACATCTTTTTCGAAATCATCCGAAAGACCAGCCACGTCTATTGCGTATGTTTCAATAAAATTTATTTCCGATAAAACAGCAATCGGACCAGTAACATCAACGCTGGAAGGTTCAACGGCCACGCTTGAAATATAGTAGCCGGCCTTGGGCGAACCGGTGACCTTGGCTTTAATCCCAACAGTTTTATTGTTAGATGCCTTTACAATCGGAACTGTCGCCCTAACCTCTTTAGGAATAAAATCAATCCCTTCGATTTTCTCACCTTTCTCATTGAAAGCAGTGACTGTAACAGTCTTGGTAAAATTGTCAGTCTCACCATTCAATTCTATCAGGACTGTGGCTTCAGTCAGAGTGTCAATAAGACTTTTTGGTCCTCGTGCTTCGATTTTGCTCGGCTCCAACTCAATTGAGCCCGCAACCAAGCCCTCCCCTGCACTTCCTTCGATTTTCTTGTTTATATTCACTTCCTTTGAAACTCTTGGCTCTAGAGTCACAAAAATTTTCTCTGGAGTTTTCTCAACTATTTGAACATCTGCAACAGAAGAAACAACGTTCACATTCAATTCATATGTTCCTTCCGAATGGGCCGAAAGATCAACGTAAGCAGAAAAAGTATCAGCTGAAAGTTTTCTCCACACCGAAGGATCGGCCATTATTTTAATATCAACGGTTTGTTCATCATAAGTTGCGACCAACCCTGCAGGAACATTAATAGCGCGAATTTTAATACTGCCCGGGAATTTGCCCACAGAATTTTGACCAGCAGCAATATATACCCACAACAATGCTGCTGCAATAAAACAGGCTAATTTTATTCCAAAATTTTTAGTAATAATTTTCCACATTTACTTTCCCTTTTTCTGTCTTAGTATTGCAGAAAGACGATTTTGTAGTCTTTCCTCAGAGATTCGAGAGTCCAATTTGCCTTCAACTGCCATTGAAATGGAGCCTGTTTCTTCGGATACAATAATAGCAATGGCATCTGAAATTTCCGTAATCCCAACACCTGCTTTATGCCTTGTGCCCAAATTTGAACTTAAAACTGCCTGTGTAACCGGCAAAACTGAACGAGCTGAAACTATTTTGTCCCCAACAACAATAACGGCTCCATCATGAAGAGGAGACTTATTATTAAATATTGATCGCAGAAGTGCAGATGAGACAGTAGCATCTAGCAGTGTGCCATTGTCGATATATTCTTTAAGGCCCGTCTGGCGTGCAATAATGATTAATGCACCAACTCTCTGTTTCGAAAGAATGCTAGCCGCAGATACAATTTCAGCAATCAGGCTACTATATCCCTCTTTGCCTAAGTTTAATTCTCCCAACAACTTTGAACGCCCGATTTTCTCAAGAGCATTTCGAAGCTCTGGCTGAAAAACTACCGGAATCGCCACTATTAACATGGTCATAAGGCTTTTTAATAGCCAGTTTAAAAGGATTAAGTTTAACAGTTTTCCTAAGGCCATCAGTACCAAAAGAAAAACTAACCCATACAGTATTCTGATAGCACGAGTTTCCTTCAGAAAAACATAGGCCCAATAAAACAAAACCGCTACTATGATAATATCAACTATCAAAAGTGGACTCGAGTTAAGTCTTAAATTTTCATATAGATAGTTTGCACTATCAGAGACGCCCAATATTTTTCCTGAAATAATTCCCACACTTCCCTCTCTCTATTTTATATAACATTTTATATAATAATTACATTATAGCACTATTTTCCGATATGTTCTCAACTTTTTTTAAGAATTTTTTGATTGTTATTTAGACCAATGACTTGTCCTCACCGCTTTGTTATTGTGCAAATTGTTTAATTAGTTATAGGTTTATTTTTTATGAAAAAAATATTTCTAAGTATCTGTATAGCAGTTTTAATGTTCGGCTGTGGGTTTGTTCATCGCATAGCCGCCCAGACAGCAACAATTCCCGATACCACCAATTTGAGTGCTGAAGATAGTCAAGCTATTGCCCAATATCTGAAAAGTAAGCAACAAACGCAAGCCCAAAACACCCAAAATCAACAATCACAGGACTCACAATCACAGCAGAATCAAACAGATCAAAATACAGATGATACTAAGACACAAAATAAGTACCCGACCAGATTGGTGATCATTTTATTAGTTCTTTATGCCATTATTCTAGCTTTATCTTTGATAGCACTAATCCTGTCAATAATCGCCCTCTCACGATGGATTCGGAAGAATTGATTACAATATATTTCACTAAAAAAGCTCCGTTTCCGGAGCTTTTTTAAAGATAAAATTCTTTCTATTATCTGTATGATTGTCTTCCGCCGCCATTGTAACCACCGCGATTTGAATCACGTTTTTCCTGTGGTTTTGCAACATTGACGAAGATTTGTCGGCCTGAAACTTCTTTACCATTCAATTCAGTAATACAAGCTTCTGCCATTTGCTCGTTTTCAAGAGTTACGAAGCCAAATCCTTTGGATCGACCGTCGTTAAATTTGTCAACGATAACTTTTGCCTCAACAACCTTTACGCCTTCGACTTCTGAGAAGATCTTTTCAAGAGCTTCATCATTGATGTCGTAGGACAAGCTGTTGACGAAAAGTTTATTTTTTTCGTTCTGCATTTTTTCCTTTGCTCTGTGCAATAACTTTCTGCATAGAGCTAAACTAAAATTATTCGACCAAGTTATTTCTCGGTCTATTCACCTAAATAGTACTTAAATAAATGACGAGTATTTAACTCGTTAACTATACAATAAAATTACAAACAAGTCAACAACCTTAAATTGTGTCCTACTAGAAGCAAATAAGCTTACTATGCCAGCCCGAGGCATTGACAAGAGCCCTAGTGAGAGTAGTGTATAGATATAGTCTACAGTTTATTAGAGGGGTTTCTTCTTTTAAACTTAGTCGGGAGAGTCGCAGCATACGGGCTCTCTCTTTTTCTTTATTTGGAATCAAATTTTAGTTAAACCAGCCCGACCACATAACATATCCGAAGCAAATTGGAAAAATGAAATAAATAATAAATAAAATGAGAGGTTTTATTATTATTTTCCAATTTTTTTGTATTATCGCCTTTCTCACGCTACTGATAAAATAAAGTGTTGGAGCAATCATAACAAGAATACTCGTTAGGTTAGGTATAAATAAAACCAACACAAAATATAAAAAGGGAATTAATGCTAAAAGCAACCAGAATGGATCGATTTTTTTATGCAAAAAAGAGCCCTTTGTTAATTTACTTCGATCTTCTTGATCCAATGAAGATAATATCGTTTGAGTATTAATATTAGTTGCAGAATTACCATTTATGTTACTAGATTCCTCTGCTTGTTCTATGTCATTGGTATTCTCATGTATTTGTTCCTCCATTTTTCTCCTTGACTATTTTTCTAATTTAATTAATTTACCAACACCGTCTTCAACTAAGATTAACTCTTGGTCTGTTAACTTTTTGACCTTATATTTGCACTTTTCAATCTTTGGTCTGATTATTGGTTCAAGTTCCTTTTTATAATGAGCTGTGATTAAAAACGGCACCAACCCCAAAGCGGTTAAATCTTTGAGCTTAATAATATTTTTGTCCTGATTTTTCCATTGAGCCATTTCAATTGTCGGGCAAGCAACGTATGAACCGGCGCTCTCACCAATATAGATAACGCCTTTATTTACCAATCCGTGAACCATCTTGTTAAACCCACTTTTTTTCATAGCGTTCAGGAGCCAAAAAGTGTTGCCACCCTTTACATATATCGCGTCGCAACCTTCAAATTGATCTTTGGCTTCTTCAGGGCCTAGTACTCCAAGTTCTATCAACTTAACTTTAAATCCGGCTTCCTCAAAGTTTGTTTTATCTTTAAGAACATGATTTGGATCGATTGAAAACCTCGGTCTCTTAGCGTCCATAATATACGCAATTTTATTAACTTTTCGCTCATGCAAAAAGTTAATAAGCCAACCCTGAGCCTCGCTACAATGAGACAGCAATAATAATGTTTTAACCATAATATTTAATCCAAATTTAACGATTTAATTGTACCTTTCGATTTTAAAAAGTTCAACGGCCAACGACAGACACGGTTGAGCACTCAATATTCTTGTCCAAATTAGATATTTTTGATATACAGTACTTATCACCCAAGTGAGGTATGTCAATGAAAATGGTTACGTATTTCGGAACACTGACCTCTCTGGCAATGATTGACTTAGCGGCAATCTGGCAATTTTACTCTTATCAAGGAGGAAATAGTCTGACAATGTTAATCTTAATCATCATCTTGCTCTTTTTGGGATTTGCGATCATTGGAGGAGCACTCGCTCTCCAGTCTCAAAAAAACGATGAAGACCAAGATGATGACGATGATGATACTTTCGAACCAGAGCCACCGCCTTCGTTGCCGGATACCACAAGCATTCCTTCTTGCATGAGGGGCTACATGCCTTCCAGCGTGCACAGAGACACTGTGTTGAAACGCTAGCCTGGTGCCGGACGACTCTCTTGCTGAGTTGCCCGGCCATTTTTTTAATAATTTCGGCTTTGATACAAAAAAGCCTTCGATTTTTATTTAGTGATAAATTTCAAAAGGCTTTATCTGTTTAGTACAAATATTATTTAATCACGCGTTCTTTGCGGATGGTTTTAAATGCTACGTATGTGTCTCCAACTGCCACATTTGCGCCGGCAGGAAGACCAAAACCGCATTCTGAACCGGATTCACATTCCTTGACTTCGCTTTTCTCTCTTCTCAAAGAGACAATCTTGGCTCGATATTTTTCGTTTTTTCCTTGAAATATTTTAATTTCGTCTCCAACAGCAATTTTGCCCTTTTCAACTTTTCCGCCAGCAACAAAGCCTTTTCGATCATCACGAAAGATACCTAGTACATCACCTGAGCCAATTTCTTCTTCAATAATTTCAAGAGGAAGGATGGCCGCAATATCTTTTTTAATCTTATCAATCAATTCATAAATAATATCGAAAGTCTGAATTGAAACTTTTTCTTTTTCAGCAATTTTTTTAGCCGCATCAAGACGTTTAACCCGAAAGCCGATTACACAAGCATGAGTAGCCTTAGCCAAAGTCACGTCAGACTCGGAAATTGAGCCAACCCCCTCGGAGATAATCTTAATAGAGGCTTCCTGTGTATCAACCTCACCAAGAAGCTTCTTGATTGCTTCCAGAGAGCCATGAACATCGCTTTTTAAAATAATGTTGAAATCATAGTGTTTTTGCTCTTTCTCACCTTCTTCCTCCATGCCGTATCTCTTTGCTGTAGCCACTTTGATCTTAACATCTGATTTCCTAAATTTCTCAGCCGTTTCTTTAGCCATTTTTTCATTTCTGAAAGCCAAGAGACGATCACCAAAATTTGGAAGCGATTTAAGACCGGCAATATTTACAGGAAAACTTGGACCGGCTTTTTCTATTGGTTTATTCAATGTATCTTTCAAAATTCTTATTCGTCCATAAGAAGAACCAATTGCAACAGGATCACCTTTCTTTAAAGTTCCGTTTTCGATAAGAACTAAAGCCATCGCGCCAGCGCCCTTTTGCATATGGGATTCAATAACAATGCCAGTTGCCTCATCTTTAGGATCGGCCTTTAACTCCATCAAATCCGCCTGAAGTAGAATCATCTCGAGCAAATCATCAACCCCCTGACCAGTCTTAGCTGAAATTTCTACCATAACAGTCTTACCACCCCATTCTTCAGGTATTAATTCGTATTCTGATAGCTGCTGCTTCGTCTTCATAATATCAGCATCAGGAACATCAACTTTGTTTATTGCCACGATAATAGGAACATTGTTGACTTTAGAATCCTCAATCACTTCTGCTGTCTGAGGCATAACACCGTCAGTGGCAGCAACAATTAAAACGACCATATCAGTAATGGCTGTGCCATGCTCTCTCATGGCGGCAAAAGCGGCATGACCAGGAGTATCAATAAATGTAATAGTTCTATTCTTTAAGTTTTTATTCTTAGTGTCTTCGAGCGTGACCTGATATGCTGTAATATGCTGAGTAATTCCACCGGACTCCCCTTCTGCAACATGAGCTTTGCGAATATTATCAAGCAAAGTAGTTTTGCCATGATCGACATGGCCCATAATTGTCACGACAGGCGGCCTTAATTCAAGGTTCTTTTTATCAACTTTTTCTTCGACTGTTTTATGCTTTTCTTCAGCTTCTTCTGCAAGGGAAATTTCCAAGCCCAAATCATCGCCGATAATGGAAGCCGTATCAAAATCAATTGTTTCATTAATTGTAGCCAGAACTCCACTTTTCATCAGTTCAGTAATAATTTTTGTTACAGGAAGACCGGCAATTTCAGCAAAATCCTTTACCGAAACGATGGAAGGAAGTTTTATTTTCTTTTTAGTAGTTTCTGTTTTAACTTCTTTTTGATAGTTAATTGAAAACTTATCTTTGCCAAAATCAGGCATTTTGTCAGCGGCCTTTTGTTCTTTTTTGCTCAGTTTTCTTTTAGGTGGTCGTGCCATTTATTTGTCCTGAATTAGCTTTTCAATATAAAAATTAGCGATTTATCCTTACTAACTTAGAATAATACAATAAATGAGCCCAAAAAGCAATTTTAGATCAGTAAAACCGAGATTGATTAATATTTCCTACTATCATAGGCCCAATGTAAAATAGCTTGACGTTGACGAGGACGGCATAAATAGTCCTTGGCTCTGCAGTTTTTTTGCAGTTGAACAATATGCCTTTTAATGGCTTTCCATCTTTTAATTTGCCTGTTATCTTCTTTGGGAATTCTTCGCCCCATATAATATCGACAATACCATTGAAACCACCCTCTCGGATCACCCGGATAAATCCAGCCCTTTTCCCTCCAAACCGCTAAGGGTTGGCTGGCATTAACCTTAAAATAGTTTAATCTTGGATCATGTTTTTCTGAGCAAAGCTTAGCTTTTTTAAACCAATCAATAGGAAATTCATCCTTACAATCTGTCATATACTTTCCGCCAAAAACACCTAGTTCCAACATCTCTCTGGGAGTCAACTCTGGATTAAATTCAACATCAAAATTCTTACCAACTGGTTCAGTCAGCTCATATGAATAATTTTTCTGCATCTTATCATTAACAGTGACAATCCTGCCCATTTTACTTTAATTAATGACAATTGCAGATTAGTCCAAAAAATTTAAAAAATCTTTACTAGATTCCCCAACATTGTTGCTCAAACTACATTTTAAGGAATTCTAGTAGCTTATAAACCAGCATTGCGGGCCAGACGAGGGCCTTTAGAAAACCAAGTACACCTATACCAAAAGTGTCAGCAGTAGAGAAATAGTAGACTAGCGCACCAATTAGGCCCATGCCATAAATTGCTCCACCTGAAGCGTTAGAGTTCATGTTTTTCTTATCACCGCAACATTCCGATGAACCTTTTTCACTTGCCATTTGTTCTCCTCGTCCCGTTGAATGCATGTCTATTCAACTAGAGCTATTTGATTAAATGTTTTCCTATAATTATTTTACCACAAGACAGCCAAAATAAACCCAAAGAGCAAAACCCTTTGCTTATCTTTATCCTCAATATTACATTATAATATTACAATATTATCACCTGGTCTTTAGATTCCTTTCCAACGATCGTCATTATTGGACAATCGTCCATATTTGACGATTACGATATACTATACGAGTTTGATTCTTGGCAAGTATTTATGAATTTATAAAGGGTATTATACCCCAGGGCTTGCCCTGGACCCTGTCCCGATAAATCGGGACAAATTGCGCGGCAAGCCGCGCGGTATTTCACCTTTTTTACGCACTGAATTATTTACTATTCGTATCTTGTAATAAAAAAGAAGCCTTCCGAGGATTTTCCAAAGAAGGCGACTATGTAATTTTTAGAAGATTACTTGCTTTTAGGTTTATTTAACCTAATATGGCAGAGTGGAACTCCAATCTGACAGCCTGTGCCGTCTTTATTCTCCACCGTACAAGTTCCCTCGTCCTCTCTCCAGTGCCGCACCACGACTTTCTTCCCAACATCATGAACAACTCTGCACCAGTTACGAATTGGCTTCGCAACAATTCCTATCTGAACCACGCCATCCATACATTTTCACCTCGCTATTTAACTTAGCAATACAGCACCATAGCAGAGTCATTATATTACAATTAACCACAAATAAATACCGCTGAAGAATCAACGGTATTTATTTTGTAGTGAAATATTTTTCAATCAAGCGTTTTTATTTGCCCCAATAGTTTTCTTCGTCTTTTACAATTGGCGGATTTTTTGGTTTATTTAATCCCTGATCTTCTTTGCCATCTGACTCTTTATTATAGAACTGGACATTAATATTGTCTTTTTTCGTTTCAGTCTGTTCTTTCATACTTCCATCATCCGCTTCCTTTGCGCCACCATAATAATTAACATTAACCTCAGGATCCTTAGTTTCTACTATTTCATTGGATTTGTCAGACTTTGCAGTAACTTGTTCCTTTTTTTGTTTCGAAAGAACAGATTTATCTAAGGTTTTAGAATTATCGGGTTTTATTGGCACGACAGGTGGATTTTTTTCATTTGCAGAGCCATCCTGTATCTCATCCGGCAAAATCAAGGCTACTGAAGAAACTTTATCTCCGTCTCTTAACTTCATTAATGTAACTCCTTGGGTATCTCTGCCAAGCCGTTTAATCTTGGCAAGTTCCATTCGGATAAACTGCCCTTTTCTTGACGCTAGAATAACATCTCCTAGATCAGAATAAGTGATATGCATGCCGATCACATTACCAGTTTTAGGCGTGCAGTTTGCGGCCCGTATTCCCATTCCGCCTCTCTTCTGAAGATGAAAATTTTTAAGCATCGTTCTCTTACCAAAACCGTTTTCAAGCACAATCAACATATCCGGTCCGCGACTTGTGCTCTTGTCATCAAATGAGATATTACCGCCAGATACCACATCCATAGACATCACTTCATCTCCAGAACGTAATTTCATTCCGGAAACACCAGAAGCACTTCTTCCCATAGGTCTAACATCTGTTTCAGGATAGCAAATTGCCTGACCTTTCTGGGAAACTTCCACAATAATATCTTTACCCTCGGACATTTTAACCCATTTTAATTCATCATTGCCTCTAAGACCGACAGCGACAATTCCGGTTTTTCTTATATTTTCATACTTTTCTATTTCAGTCTTTTTGATCGAACCGTTTTTAGTTCCCATGATAAAGTATTTGCTCATATCTGTTTTTGGCACCGTCAAAATTGATGTTACCTTTTCATCCTGAGAAATTTGAACAATATTTACAATCGGTGTGCCTTTTGACTGGCGTGAAGATGCCGGTAACTCATAAACCTTGCTCTTGAATACTCTTCCTTTATTCGTAAAGAAATAAATATCGTCGTGAGTACTTGCACAAACAAGATAGTCGACAATATCTTCCTCTTTAGTCGTCATACCAACAACGCCAAATCCGCCTCTGGTTTGTTTTCTATATGTTTCAATTTCCTGACGTTTAATATAGTTACCACGCGAAAGAGCCACTATTACTTTTTGATCAGGAATCAAATCTTCCGCTTGAAAAGTACCTAATTCTCCAGGGAAGATAGTTGTTCTTCTGGCATCGCCATATTTATCAGTCACCTCTTTAAGATCGGTTTTAATCAAAGATAATATCTTTTCAGGATGAGCCAGTAAGTCTTCTAAGTAGGCAATCCTTTTTATGATTTCTTCATACTCATCTTCAATTCTCTTTCGCTCCAGGGCAGCCAAAGCAGAAAGACGCATATCCAAGATTGCATCCGATTGTAAGATGGACAATTGGAATTTGGCCATCAAATTCTTCTTGGCCTCTTCTCTGTTAGCAGAAGAACGAATAGTGTTTATGACCTCATCAATATTATCAAGAGCAATTCGCAAGCCTTCCAAAATATGGGCACGATCTTTAGCTTTTTTAAGCTCATACTGAGTTCTGCGTTCAATTACATTTCTTCTGTGCTCAATATAATAAGAAAGAACATCCTTTAATGTCATGACTCTTGGCTCAAGATCAGGAGTTAAAGCAAGCATATTAACATGAAATGCTGTTTGCATTTGAGTGAGCTCAAAAAGCCTATTCAAGACCTTCTTGGGGTATGAATTCGCTTTAAGCTCAATAACAACTCTAACACCATGCCTATCTGACTCGTCTCTCAAGTCAGAAATTCCGTCAATTTTCTTATCCTTAACCAAATCAGCTATTTTTTCAATCATAGATGACTTATTAACTTGATAAGGAATTTCAGTGACGATAATTTTAAAACCGCGTTTTCCCTCTTCGATTTCAGCTTTTGCCCGCATCATAATACGGCCTTTTCCGGTAGCATAAGCCATCTTAATATCTTCCTTGTTGTAGATGTTGGCGCCGGTAGGAAAATCAGGACCTTTTACGTGCTCCATCAACCCCTCGACTGTGATGTCAGGATTATCAATTAGGGTCGAAATACCATCACAAAGTTCCCCCAGATTATGAGGAGGAATATTGGTCGCCATTCCAACAGCAATACCCATTGTACCATTCAAAAGAAGCTGGGGAACTCTGGCTGGCATCACAATTGGTTCTTGGGTGGAACCATCGTAGTTATCCTGCCAATCAACAGTATCTTTATCAATATCAGCCACCATTTCCTCAGCAATAGAGGACATACGACACTCCGTGTATCGCATTGCTGCGGGAGAGTCGCCATCCATCGAACCAAAGTTACCCTGACCGTCTACCATTGGATATCTCATCGAAAAGTCCTGGGCCATACGAGCAAGAGTATCATAGATAGCAGAATCACCATGAGGGTGATAATTACCCATAACTTCACCTACAACTTTTGCAGATTTTCGATATTTAACATTATGACGAAGACCTGTCTCGTACATACCGTATAGAACACGACGATGGACTGGTTTTAAACCGTCACGAACATCCGGAAGAGCACGAGAAACGATCACGCTCATGGCATAGTCTAAGTAGGAAGTTTCCATCTCAACTTTTAGGTCTCGATTTACCAAGTTTCCAACTTCAGGCACAAAAGAATTTTCAGTGACTATCCTATTTGCCAACGCCGCCGACTTGTCATCTTCGGCTTTTTCCGATTTATTTTCCTTCTCCATTTCTTCTTCTGGAATTTCTTCGGCTTTGTCTATGTCTTTTTCGGTTTCGCTTTCTTTCTCAATATCAGAAGATTCAGTTTCTAGATCATTGCTATCTATTTGGTTGTCGTTGTTATTTTCGTCCATATATATTCCTTTTGTAATTGCTCATTGATCGGTTTTCTCTTAACCATTGAAAATAGCTTGGTAAATATTTTTACGCGTCCAAATTCTTTACGCTCTTAGCACGAGAAGTGATAAAATGCTTCCTCGGAGCAACTTGATCACCCATTAACACAGTAAAAACCTCATCAACAGCCTCCGCATCTCCAGTTGTAATCTGTAAAAGAAATCTATTTTCAGGATTCATTGTTGTGTCCCAAAGCTGCTGCGGATTCATTTCACCTAAACCTTTAAATCGTTGAATTGAAATACCAGATGCAGAATCCTTATTTCCTTTTAGTCCATCAACTATTTCATCTTTTTCCTTATCAGAATAAGCCCAAATCTTTTCCTTACCTTTGACAATAGAATAAAGTGGCGGTTGAGCGGCATATACATGGCCTTTGCTAATCATATCTGGAAAATTTCTAAAGAAAAACGTCAATAAAAGTGTTCTAATGTGGGCGCCATCAACATCAGCATCTGTCATTATAATAATTCGATCATATCGAAGCTTGGCGTAATTAATTTCTTCACCAAGACCTACGCCCATCGCCACTATTAAAGATTTGATTGTATCAGAGGAAAGCATTCTGTCCAACCGCGCTCTTTCAACATTCAATATTTTACCGCGAAGAGGTAGAATAGCCTGAAATTTTCTATCACGACCCTGCTTTGCGGAGCCACCAGCAGAATCACCCTCAACGATGTAGAGTTCTGTTTTGCTAGAATCTTTTGAAGAACAGTCTGCCAATTTACCAGGCAATGTCATGCCTTCGAGGGCACCCTTTCGAATAATGGTATCACGTGCTGCTCTAGCTGCCATTCTAGCTCGAGCTGACAGCGAACATTTTTCAATTATTTTTTTTGCTTCAACTGGGTTTTCTTCAAAATAGCTAGTTAATGCAGCTGCGCTTACAGAATCAACGATTGTTCTAACCTCAGTATTGCCAAGCTTGGCTTTTGTCTGACCTTCAAACTGAGGATCAGCCAGTTTCACAGACAAAACACAGGTTAAGCCTTCACGAACATCTTCACCGGTTAAAGCAACCCCTTTTAATAGTAAATTATTCTTTTTGGCATAATCATTAACAGCTCGAGTCAGAGCAGTCCTAAAACCAGTTAGATGTGTACCCCCCTCAGCAGTATTGATATTGTTAGCAAAAGAATAAAGATGTTCTTTGAAGTCATCTGTATAAGCGAGAGCAAGTTCCACCATTACATCATTCATCTCCTTTTCAACATACATTGGTGGATCGTTGACGGCATCACGATTTTTATTAAGATGTCTTACATATGAAGAAATACCGCCTTCAAAATAAAACGAATATTCCTGACGTCCGATTTTTTCAACCTGATCCTCATCCTCGCCAAGACTTCCACGCCCTGTTCTCATGTTTTTATCGTCTTCTGTTTCTTCTTCATCCTGATCATCGAGATCTTGTTCTTTTGAGGCAAATTCTTTTTCAATAACAGCTTCTTCTCTCTCATCGCGAACTGTGATCATGACACCTTTGGTTAAGTAAGCCTGCTGACGACAGTGATTTAGAATGGTTTTAAATGAAAAGGTTGTAGTCTTGAATATTTCAGGATCCGGCGAAAAAATGATTGTGGTTCCGGTTCCCTCTGCATCGCCAATCACTTTAATGTCTGCTTTAGCAACACCCCTGTCGTATTCCTGAAAATACTTCTTCCCGTCTTTTTTAACTTCAGCTTTAACCCAAGCAGAAAGAGCGTTAACGACGGAGACACCAACACCGTGAAGACCACCAGAGACTTTATAGCCGCCATCGCCGAATTTACCGCCGGCATGCAAAACTGTTAATACGGTTTCCAGAGCGGATTTTCCTGTTGCTTTAACTATGTCGACAGGAATACCACGACCATTATCTTCAACTGAAACAGATCCATCCTTATGGAGAATTACAACGATGTGGTCACAAAAACCGGCCATAGCTTCATCGATTGAGTTATCAACGACCTCCCATACTAAATGATGCAACCCGTCTATTCCGGTTCCTCCAATGTACATGCCGGGACGCTTTCTTACAGGCGCTAATCCTTCCAAAACAGTAATCTTGGACGCATCATAAGACTCAGTTGCAGCCTTCTTTTTTAATTCTTCCATCTGTATTTTCTCCGGTTCGAATATTATGTATTTAAATGCTCAAATAATTTGAAACCAACAAAATATATCAAGATTTTGTGGTCTCTCTTACTTATTTATATACTATCACTCTTCTTCATCTGCTTCAAGCTAATTTTATAGTAAAAGGTAGAAAGGCAGAGAATGGAAGGTAGAAAGCAGAGAGTGGAAGGTGGAGAGCAGAAGAAGAAATATCAATCTTCCTTAAGTTACGAAATTGTGAGCCCTTGTCAAATTTCGACGGTTGCAAGCGCATGGAGCCTTGAGAGCGCCTAGAAATTTGATGGGGGTGAGCGTAATTTCGTAACTTAAAGTATTTTTTTAAACTTAATCTTAATCGTTTTATCTTGATCAAGATTGAATTTAATCAAGATTTTTTTATTTTTTTTATCAAAATTCTGGACATTTTGGGGCTCAAAATTATCCGGATAATTTAATTCAAATTCCACATTATCAGTCGGCGCGCCAGGCTGCTTTTGAAAAGTTATTGAATAATTGAAGTCACTATCAGTATCGACTGAATAACTGGGCGTATAATTTATCTTAACTTCACTTTTTTCTTTTGGCTTTGTGCTCATCCAAAAATTAACTATTTTTTTGCCATAATCATCGCTTGTCCAAAAGGCTTTTCCATCTTTCAACCCCTTGTCAAACATTTGCTCGAAATAGCCCTGAACCGTTTCAAAATTAGTAACTTCTGAATTTTGCGGAATTAAAAAACGAATAAAATTTTTATTTAGCCCATCTGGCCATACATCAGATCCCGTATGATAACGAATTAGATCAACAAAATCGACAACCCCGCCTTCAGCAGAAATAGTAGTGGAAAATTTAAGTGATTCTTCCATGCTTAAACTGCTTTTAAGACCATCAAGATTTGAATTATTCACGTAAATATAGTCCCCGACTGACGGATAAACATTAGCCGAATAATTTAAATCAGCCAGCCTCTTCTCAAATTCTTCATTAGTAAAATATAACGTAATGTCTTTTTGCTTTAGTGATTTTGACAATGATGCAAATATGGCAGGAGAAGTTTCCGTGTCTTTCAGCGCCGAAAAAAGTTTATCAAGAAATTTTGGCATCATAAGAGACAATATTTTTTTAGGTTCGTTTTCTTCCTTGTCGCCCTCCCTGTCAAAATATCCCTTGTGAACCTCGTATTCTACTTCATCTTTGAAGTTATCAGCATTAATATTTTTACCTAGTTCTGAAACCTCTATCGTACCAACCTCCTTTAAAAGAGAGGTAAACGCCGTGGTATCAATCATCATAACCCCGTCTGCACTGTTTCCTGTTTCCTGATTATAAAACCACAAAATCCTTTCCATTGCCTTCGGACCGTCAACATCCCACCCTGAATCCTTCATTGTTAAAGCACTATCCGGCATTAACCATTTTAGTTCATCTGGAGCTGTAATTTTAGTCTTATCCCTAAAAGCTTGATCGATTTTGTAAATATTAATTCCAAAATCAATGCCAGTTAAACTCCCTTCTTTAAAATGAGCTACACCAAACGAACCGAGAGATCCTCCACTACCGCCTCGCAACTCGCTATTATTTTGAAACAATATTAATATGTTTTTTTCTTTTCCGTCTGCACCGGAAAGCCACGTTAGATCCTTCTCCAAAATTACCTGAGAGGAGTCTATAGATTTAATCGTTTTATCGATAACAGAAATCGCGTCATCTACTTCAGCCGCCTGATCACCTGACAAGCCTTTTCTGGCTAACAAAAGTTCAGTTTTACCATTATTCAACCTGCTCTTTCCATTATTGATCACAGAAATCAATACCTGCTGATTGTCTGTGACATTAAATGAAAAACCCAAACCGGAAGTCTTGCTTTCTAAAAAAGAAATATTTGCTAATTGTCCATGGATTACAGATAGGGTATTTATGATATTGTATGATGCATCGAGTAAACGCTCGTTTGCAAGAAGTTTTGAATTGCTAGCTGAAGCTAAGCGAAGATATTGAATGTCCTGTCCCCAAGATTGCGCAATTAGTTTGATTTTTCCTATATCTTTCTTTGCTTCGTCAGCCTCCTCCATCGCTCCACCAATATCACCACTATCTATAAGCGAAAAGGATTGCTGTAAATGATCTCTTGCCTGTATGGAAAGCTTTTCCGTGCTGCTCTTTGCTGCCGTTATTCTAATTAGTGAAAATAATACAAAAACGCATACCGCTACCGCTATTGCAAGAGATTTATAGGAATAATTCAATTCAAAATTTATCTTAGAATGCTTAATTGGGTTTTTCGGAGTCTTTTTTAAAAATAGTTTTGTTTTATTTTTAGAAGAAGCAACCCTCGCAACAAAATCAGCTTTCACATCCCTAATATAATCATCAAAATCCACGTCGCTAGTTTTTTTTGTCCGACTATTTTGAGAATCAAAATTGGAGAATTTATCAATATCCTCTTTAACACGCCTCGATTTTATATCGTCAATTCTTGGCAAAACCCCTCCAGGGTTAGTTGTTAGTAAACAAGCCCTCTCCATGTCATCCTCGGGCAGGCAACGCCATGGCCAGGGGATCCAGGATAGTAAATCTTAGTGAATTCCCGCCAGATGTTTACCCCGATAAATCATTGGGGCGGGAATGACAAAACAATTAGCAATTGCTATCAGAGCTTATGGTTCTCCAATATATCTTCTACTGCTTTTTTAAATTCATTTTTAAAGCGATCAACGGAGAAATTGTTTGCATGTTGCCTTATTTTTTCTGGATTGAACTTTTTAGAGTCGAAATTCTTTATGGTGTTGATCAAACATTGCGGAGTTTGCTCATCAAAAAATATTCCCGTAACACCATCGACAACAGTTTCCATGGCACCTCCGCCACGATACGCAATGACAGGTCGCCCTGACGCCATTGCTTCAACAGGCACTATGCCAAAGTCTTCCTCAGCTGGAAAAATGAAAGCTTTAGCCTCAGAGTAATACTTTTTCATATCATCATCTGAAACGAATCCAAGAAATTCAATATTAGATTTGGCCCGTTTTTTAAGCATGCTTTCATCTGGACCAGAGCCAATAATTTTTAATGGCAGACAGAGATCATTAAAAGCATCAATTACAAGGTCGCACTTTTTATAATTTACTAATCTGCTAACAAACAAGTAATAGCCTTTTATATCTTGCGGTGGAGCAACTTTAAATCTGTCTACATCAACTGGTGGATAAATAACTTGAGATTCCCGATCGTAATACTTTTTAATACGGTTTGCGACATATTTTGAGTTAGCAAAGAAATAATCGACCCGATCGGCTGCTACCCTGTCCCAAATTCTCATTTCATGGGCAACTTTGTTTCTTAGAAAAGAAAATTTACCTCTTCGGGCTCTAGGATCAACGTTCGCTTCCCATAAATAACGTGGTGGAGTGTTGCAATATGAAATATGTATTGTGTCTGGTTTTGTTATTACGCCTTTAGCTGCCATGCTGGTATTGGAAATTATAACATCATACTTTGCAAGATCGAATTGCTCAAAAGCAAAGGGGGTAAAAGGAACTAAAAATTCTCTTCTTGATCTCATGAAAGGTAACTTTTGTAAAATCGAAGTCCTGACATCAAATTTCGCAAAAGGCTTAGCTTTATTGGAATCGAAAACCGAAGTAAAAATCGGCGCTTTGGGATACATTTCCTTAAGCGCTAGAAGCACCCTCTCCGAACCGGCTACATTTGTAAGCCATTCATGAACGAGAGCGATATTCATATTTTCCACCGAATGTTTCACGAACCACCAACACTAATGTTTTAATAATTATTTTGAAATCAAACCATAAAGACCAATTTTCTATATAGAATATGTCATACCTAACACGCTCTTTAATTGAGGTGTCACCTTTAAGACCGTTAACTTGTGCCCATCCGGTCAATCCTGCTTTTACTCGACGTCGTCTGAAATATTCCGGAATTTCATTTTCAAATTTTTGTACAAGTTTTGGCTGCTCCGGTCTTGGTCCGACAAAACTCATTTCGCCAGATAATATATTCCAGAGCTGTGGCAACTCGTCTAAATTTGTCTTTCGCAATATCTTCCCCAAAGAAGTGATCCGCTCTTTCTCATCATTTGCTGTAGTCCATTTTGAACCGCCATTTGAAAAATCACACTTATCTAAATACATTGATCTAAATTTATAACATCTAAATTTTTTACCGTCCCTTCCAATTCGATCATGATAATAAAAAATAGGACCTCTTGAAGTCAGAAGCTGCAAAAACATTACAAAAACAAATATAGGCGATAGTAAGGCTAACAAAAAAAACGCAAAAACAAAGTCGGATATCCTTTTTAGGATTCTGCCCCAACCATCCAATGGAATTGGTCTTAGCTCCATTACGGGCATGGATCCCAAAAGACCAGAGGAAACATTTAATGTCATCAACGATAGCGTGTCTGGGATATATTTAAAAACAACATTATGATCTGAACAAATCTGAATTAGTTCAATAATTTTTGACTTACTTAAAGCAACATCTGTTAAAATGATTTCATCAATTTGATGTTTAGATATCTTGTCCTTAAGATCTCTGATTCTACCGATGATCTTTAATCCATGTTTGCTTGGCTCAAAATCATTATTTAAGACCCCGAAAACTCTATATCCTGCTCCAACATTGCCTGACACGTAATTAATAATATTAGATGAAGTACTATTATCCCCAATTAATATCATTTTTCGTTCGCCCACCCCAAATTTTAATAGATCCTTCTGGACCAGATGGACAATGGTCCTACCGAAAGATATTGTTATAATACTAGTCACCCATGTAAATACCAAGATCAATCTGGAAAAAAACAACGATCTGGAAAGAAAAATTCCAACGATTAAAAGCAGTATTGAAATTGATGAAGCGTTAAAAATTTTGAAGATTTCTGACCAAAAACTTCTTGATGTCTTAATATTATAAAGACCATGAGAGGCGAAAAGGGTAATCCATATGGGTATTAAATAAATAGAATAACGAAGATATTCCTCGAGACCAATATTAGAAAAGACCGAAACAGTCTCTAGATCAGCCCTTAAATAATAAGCCACAACAAAAGAAGCGATTATCATTGCTATGTCAACCGGAACGAGAATGAAAGCAAAAAACAGTTCAGAGCGTTTCATAATCATTATTATATTCCAAAAAACGATCAGATTCAATGTTAGAACTTTTTTAATAACTAAAATAGTCCAAACCCGAAGATCTGGACATTTTAGTGTTATCAAAAACAAAAACTTTATCTATGACTAGGCAGCTTTTCCAATTCTGAACATTTTAGTACCACAAACTGGACAAATACCTTGTGTGGCAGGTTTGCCGTTTTTCATAGTAACAGCTACTGTATCTTTCATCTCTTGTTTAGCTTTACATTTAACGCAATATGCTTCCATTTTTTTCACCTCCTCCCAAAAGAAATTAATATTGGTGCATCTAAGTTAATCTCACTATATCATTTTATTGGTCACGACTTACGCTTGTCAAGAAGAAATTAAGCTTATTTTAAAGTTATAAATATTTCCACGATCCAACAATCTAAATATTACTGTCCAGAACTACATAATATCAATTAGTTGAGAAAACTAGTTTAGAAATTAGAAATTAGAAATTAGAAATTTTCTTTGGGTTATCCCCAATGTAATCACTCTGAAAATCCTACTATTCCTGCAAGTTCGGCTAATGTTCTCTCGCCAGCATACTGCTTGCCTTCATATATCCAGGTCGGATAGATACTGATTTCCAGAGCAAGGCATTCATCCGGATTAGCGTTTAATCCTGAAGCATCACATTCCACATAATCCAAATATTGTGATGAAGCTTTAAATAGCTCTTTTTGATCGAGACTTCCCTTGGATTGATATGAACCATACAAAACCATACCTTTTTCATTCAAAAATCTGGCAAGACGTTCCGTATAGTCTTCACCTTGAATAGTGGTGCTTCCGGCCACATCACCCTCACTGGTTTTAATAATTCCTGTGTTAATGTCTTTTTTGTCCTGTTCTTTAGACAGAAAAAAAGTTGCGAACAAGGCAGCCACAACAATGAACGTAATTAAAAAAAGTAAACTTTTCCAATTCGCTTTCATATGCCTCCTTTTTAGAACTGAGAATTTAGAGCTTTGAACTTAGGCTATTTTCTTACACCTATTAATTGTAGGTGATATTTTCTTCCCCGTCAAAGACAAACCCTTTATCTGATATTTCATAAGAGCTTCTTATTGAGCTAGTCAAAGGATTCAAATCGTAGTTTCTTTGATCAATTATGAGTTTAGTTTTTCCGTTGTCTTCACTGAAATGAAAATATGGCACGTCAGTAGTAATGTTTTCACTAGTCGATTCTCTTACAAACGGAATAATTGAGAAATGATTATCTAGATACTTGATGACTTGAATATTCTGGCTATGCACACCCACATTCCCCATCAGGCAGATGGCTTCATTATCGTTCTGTAGCTTAACAACCTTTTGTTTGCACAACAATATCTCTTCTTCAAACCCCGAAAGTTTAATTTTATGTTTTGAGCCGAAAAGATTATTTTTAACTAAAAAATATTGATATTCATTATTGTTTTGATATTTTTCAATAGAAAATTTCTCTGAATGTTCATTAATAGTGACTTCAACCTTTTTAGACGACACCGGCTTACCTTCATTATTTGAATCAGCAAAAATGTAGTTTTTGCAAGTAAACACAAAAACCAGCACTAAAAATACTAAGAATATGATTTGTCTTATTTTTGCCCGACGTGTCACCTGCCTCCTAATTATATTTAATACAATGATAACATAACGCTTGTTACTATCAAGCGCTGATCACACAAGAGAGATGCACTTTCCACTTTCCACTTTCCACTTTCCACTTTCCACTTTCCACCTTCCACCTTCCACCCTCCACCCTCTACCTTCCACTATTAGTAGTCTCTTTCGGCCATATATTTTGCGACTCCGATAAAAAAATCTTTACTCTTATTTTTCATATTAGAAGATTCAATCGATTTGATCGCTTTTTGAACATATTTCTGAACAATTTCCTTTGACCTGTCCAATGCACCTGTTTCAATAACAATCTTTCTGACTTGTTCCAATTCTGAAAATCCAACTGCAGAATTACCTAGGTTTTTAACTATAATCTTTCTTTGCTTATGATCGGCATATTTTAATGCGTCTAATGTCAATAGTGTTTTTTTGCCTTCTCTCAGATCGGAAAAAGTGGATTTCCCCAACTTTTCTTCAGAACCAAACATGCCTAAAATATCATCCTGAATTTGAAATGCAACACCAAGTGACACTATATATGTATCTAATTTCTTAAGCTTTGTCTCATCTGCTCCAGCTAAAATTGCTCCCATTTTTATAGGACCGCTAAAAGTATAGGGAACTGTTTTTAGCTTGTGGATAAGTACCACATCCCTTTCTGCTATTCCATTTTGTGCTTCTGAATAGATATCTAAAAATTCACCATAAAATTCCAGAGCGTATACTTGGTTAAACTCTTTAAGCGCACGAACAACGTTCTTCGGTTTAAATTTACTGTTAGCGATTATTTCATTGCTCATTGAACATGCCAAATCACCTGCCAATAATGCTCCAGAAATACCAAAAAGCCTTTTATCAACTTCTTTATCAAACTGATCAGCATTTTTTTCAAATGACTTGTGCGCAGTCGGACCACCGCGCCTTAAAGAATCGTTGTCAATGATATCATCGTGAATTAGAAGGAATGTTTGCATCAGCTCCATAGCCATTGATACTGTCAGAGCCTCTTTTTCGTCCTTGCCGCCATGTGCCAAATAACTATAATAGAAAAGAGCAGCCCGGATTCTCTTACCACCTCGCATCGTCATATCTTCAACTGCTTCAGATAGCATTTTCAATTCCAAAGAAATCTTAGCGCTTTCTTTGATTTGCCCATTCAAATACTTACAAAGGACTTTCTCTAACTCAGTCTTAAATTTTTTAAGCTCAGTTCTAATATCCATATTAATATAATACTCTAACGAGCAAATTTTATTAAATAACATAAAATTTATGGATACTGCCGACTCCACGCCGGCGGTTTCTAGGCTTCGAAACTCTGAGTCCCTGGTCCTCAATAAAGGAATAAATTGCTATGCTTTTAAACGAAAACAAGTATTCCCCGAGCGTAACACGCTCGGGGAATATGGTTTTTTTACTGCTTAAAATTCAGATATCGACTCCTGAACGCAAACTTAAGTGCGCTATCAACAGTGATTCCTTTTGCCTCCGGTGAGACCGGTGCTTTACTAAATATTCCGCAGACTCTGATCTGGTCTCCCTGAAGAAGAGAGGAAGACGATACTAGCACCGCCAGATGACGACATGACTTGTTCTTATACTCGTCGAAAATCATTACTGAATTAGTTTTGCCCAAAATCACGCTAGCCGTGAGTCCGATATAGTTATCCGGCTTCGGATTCATTATCAAGAGTATCACCTCTTTTGCGTTTTTTGGCAAAACAATCGCTTTACCTTCTATCGGCATCTCGCCCTGACCGCCCTTCGCCAAAACATACACGGGGCCGTCATTCATTAACTTTCGATAAGTATATCCTGAAAAGTCCTGAGAGATAGCCATCTTGGCATAATGTTCAGAATCAATGACCTTGGCTGATCCCACAATTGACTTTATAGATTCGATCCTGGCTTCTTCTGCTTCTGCCTTTGGCAAACTCTCCAATAATCTTGCCTTACGCTTATCAGAAGGTGGGTGAGTTGAAACCCAGTTAAGGACTCCTTTGGAGCCTCTGCCCATCAAGCTAAAGACTTCAAGTGCCTCCTCTTTACTGTACTTTTGGTTGATTGCCAATAAAAAGCCTCCAAGATCAGCATCGTACTCATCTTCACGCGAATAACGAAGAGCCGACAGTTTCAGAAGGGGTTTGGCGATCTTGGCTGCTACTTTAGCGTTCCCTTCATAACCAGGCTTATTTAGCGCATCAATGGTCTGATCAATCTGCTGCGCATCTCTAACCTGTTTGTCATACTGGCGCTCAAGATGGCCATGAGCTATGTGTGTTATCTCATGGCCAAGTATTACCGCTAAAATGCTGTCGTTCGGACACGCTTTAACTGCACCAGAGTTAACATAGATATACGACATGGCCGCACATGCATTGAAGTTATCGTCTTTGACAACACATACCCAATATGGGCATCCCAACTTTTTAGCCACTTTATGCACCCGATTATAGATCGAGCCCGAAGTGATAAATCTTTCACCGTTTGGCCCACCCATCTGACGGTAAACTTCAGCGTCAAAACCTTTTGACACCTTCTGAAAACTCGGATAGTCATCCTTGGCTATCGCTGGGAAAATTCCCAGTACTACCATCATAGTAGTAAGAAGCAGTGTTACTACAAACATCAATCTTCTTTCCATGGACTTCCTCCTGATTGTTCATCCGGAAATTACCGGTCGTTCTTATTTTACAATATTTTTTTCAATTTGTCAATGTTACTATTGACAGAAATAAAATAACGGTGTAGAGTACGCCCGCATAAAAAACTAAGCGAAAGGTTTTATAATCGCTTGTATAAAATGCAATTGGAGGTGGCCTAACCATCAAAAAGTACCTGTAACCGTAGGACAAAACACAAACTGATTTGGAGGAAAAAAATGAAAGTCGTAGTAGTGTTTCTTGTGGTTGTGGTTATGATGCTTGCGGCAGCAACTTCGTTCGCTGCCAAAGCAAATGACGCCAATCTGAATGTCTCCATTGGAAATTTCATGCTATCCAACGGAGAAGTGGCAGACATGGTTGGTCCCGGATTAGGGATTACGCTTAACAAGGAAATCCCCATGTCCGGTCTGTTAGGATCCCTGAAAAATGTGAAACTTTACGGTAACCTGAGTTATGTTCGTTTTTCGAATAGCTACCAAGGCGTTTCCATTAAAGAGACTCTCATCCCTATCACAGTACGGGCAATTAAGGATTTTGATCTGGAAAACAAATCATCCTTACGCCCATACGCAGGTTTGGGTGTCGGCATAGTGCTTATGAGCCTGGATATTGAAGGTACCAGCGGATCCAAGACAGATGCCTGTCTCGAGTTGATAGGCGGAACAAAGTTCGGTTCCAACGCCTTTGCCGAATTGAAATATCTCGGCGGTAAACGCAACGGCAACACCGGCTGGGGCCTAAATGTGGGCTGCAGCTTCTAATCTCTTCCAGGCTAGATCGCAATGCGATCTAGCCTGTTTGTTTTAATGTAGATCAAAATATAATATCATTTCCCCCATTTTGCCATCATGACGGCAAAATCATCAACACCTACTTTTTTGCTTTTATCAGCACCAAGTTTCGCCATCGGGTATTCCGTCTGGTTGCATCCCCAATATCTAAGCAAAATTGCAAAATCTCTAATATTTATAGAACCATCGCCATTAATATCAGCCATCTTATGTTTTTTGATCTTAATGGTTTTAGCCTCAGTTTCGCCTTCACTATTTCTATAATTAATAACATATGTTTTTGATTCTAAATCAGCAGAAAGAGAAACCTGCCAAGAAAGAACATCGAAGCCAGCAATGGGACTGGAATTATTATCAAGATAGACAGAAACAACATTCGACTTAGAACCTGTGATTTTAACTTTGTCATCATAAGTGTCGATTTCTTTGTAAGCGGTGTCATTCGTTCCAATAACTGAGTAAATCGCCTTAATCTGAATTGGCCAAATAGAACAACCCATATGCTCATTGTTTACACCATTTGTCTTCCATGTAAATTTGAATTTTAGATTATCACTTTTATAATCTGTTATATTTTCGGACACATTATGAAAAAGCTCATCGCCAAATAGAGTTTCATCATATTTATTAATTTCAGTCCAAACGCCGTCTTTAAGAATGCTCAGACTGACATAATCAGTCCATTCACTGACTCTCGGCTCAGTATCACAAGAAATATTAAAATCAATGCTGGCAGATACTATTTTAGCATCACTCATATCTGTCGCGATAGAAACGACTGAATTTTCAACATCATCAAGATATGGAGTATTTAAATAATCACTCCATAGAATATTATTGTCGCCTGCTTTAACAACGCCCCAATAATTATTGTTTCCTTCCCATATAAGATTCGGGCCAATTATTCCTTCCTGCAGACCAGAAAAATCTTCAAAAAAGATGGTTCTGGTATCGGTATTTGCATCGGCATTTTTACGAACAAACGAAGGAAGAAGCGTCGAAATCAATCCAACGAAAAGCAAAAAAACTACAACAAAAATGGCTTTTATGTGCCAATGTCTCATACTTAATATGATGCCAGATATTTTCTTTTGCTACAAATTGTTTTGGTTATTAAAATATCTGTGTTATGATTTTTCTACTGCTTTTATCAAACACAACGCATGGAGGCAAAGAACGTTGAAAATATATGTGTTCGTTTTAACAGCGCTGTTTCTGTGTTCGCCCTCTTGGGCCAAATACGGAGTATTTGATTTAAATCTTGTAGGCAACACTTACTATGCTGTTGCACAAGGGATTAACGACAAATGTCAAATTGTCGGTTACTGCAGCACATCTGCAACTGACGATACAGTCCAAATCCCGTTTATCTGGGATGAGATTAATGGTTTAAGGGTGCTTCCCGGCGGATATGGGGATGCAAAATCGATCAGCACCAATGTTGTATGCGGCTACCTAAAGAAAAAGGGCTGGATAGCGACCATGTGGAGTGCTTCCTCAAGACAGATACTTTCAGCTACACCATTGAACTTGCCTAGTCTTGGCGGATCACAAAGTTGTCTTTTGTCTTGTAGCTCCGGAGGAAAATTGGTCGGCTGGACCACTGACGTCTCTCAGAATAAAAAGGCCTGCACTTGGATAACTAATCAAACCAACATTCACGTTGAAACTAGTCTAGTCTGTACTCCTAATGACGATGGTACATACCATTTGGGCTACACGACTAGCAGTTCCTACGACCCTGCCACCTATATATGCAAGCCAATCGGTCCGAGTACAATAGGTTATGAAGCAACATCGGTCATTGGCACAGAAAGAAGTTGGGGAGGATTTGGTAACGCAATTGTGGCTGGTAAAAACGCTTCAGGACAGGGATTCTTAGTCCTGAACAATCAACATTACCCACTTAATGTTTACCCCTCGTGTAATCCGCAGAATGACATCTTCCAGCTCTTACTTGACAGCAGCGCTTCCTTTACGGGAATCAATGAAATGGAGTCTCTCTGCGGCCAAGTGGGGAATGTTGGATCTGAACGAGCTTTCCTGCAAGAGAACGAAGTTCGAACGCTTATTCCACTCTTCAATGGAGATGTTAAGAGTTTTGCGACCGGTATTAATGATCAAATTAGTAAAAATGTTTGCTTCTTTGATCCTCTGGCCGCAGAAACACGCGGTATAAATGTTTTAAATTATCAACATGCCGTTCAGGTAGTTGGTTATTCATTCGACAGTCTTAACAGAAACCATGCTTTTATCTGGACCAAAGGCGGAAATTGTGTGTATTTGCCAGATTTAGGCGGCGGAGAGTCATGGGCCTACGGTGTTAATGATGTTGGCGAAGTCTGCGGCGCCTCTAAAGACTCTTCTGGTATAGTCCGCGCAGTACTGTGGCGCCAGATTGATGATGAAGCAGATCCTCCCCGCATGATGTCGTCTGCAGGCAAAAGTACCGGCTTACAAGTTGGCCACGTTCATATTCTAAACGGATTAGTCATTAGTAACACGCTAAGTGATTATTCAGGTTGTTTCTCTTACATCCAAATTCCGGAAGTCCTTTCTGCTGTTAAGGTAATTGGCCCATATGGTCTAACCAAAAGAGAAATCGTTGAATTCGAAGGTACACTAAAAAGAGAGTGCGGTGAATTCACACTCTATCCGGAAATGACCCTCTTCGCTAGAGCAAACGGAGAAATTCCTTCTCCGTTTGCTTTCAGCAATAGATCTATCGTCGATACATCAATCGGCAGTGGTCCTCCTTACTCAGGCAGAGCCAAAATCTGGGGCAAGGTGTTGGATATTAGTTATTTCCCCGACTATCAACGTCTGTTGATTAATGACGGAAGTAATTTTATCCTGCAGGATAGCTATCCTGTTTTCGACGGAGACGGTAACCTTGCTTATGATGAGAACGGGCAAACAATAATGGTTCCGCCTGTTATCGGCATCTTCGTATGCTTGCCTCGCACCATACCTGTCTCCATTGGAGAATCTTACGTCTTTACAGGCGTAAAAGGCAATCTAATGTATAACAAACTCGTCCCGATACTCTGGGACGCAGAAATACAATAATCCAATCTCCCCTCGCTAACTTGCAGCGAGGGGGATTTTTTTGAAAATAGCCAAAATAGTCCACAAAAAAAGTCCCCCCACATTAATCTGTGAGAGGACTTCAGTTTTTTCTTCCCTGCAAAATACTCTATTCCTTATACTCGATTTTCACTTTAAGCGAATCATTCTTTTCAGGAGTACATACTTTAAACCATATGCTCCCCGTGGTTCGAGCTATCCCCGTGCCGGATCTTTCCTCGAGCAACTTCATTCTCGGACCGGAATATCCATAGTCATGTTCAAGATATAGTTTTAATTCTTCCCCCGTACCAACGAAAACTGCCATATCTGAATAGTCGACCTTATCAATCCCATACGCTCCATAGTCATAGACTTTTTCTCCAATCACCTCATATCGAAATCTCTGACCCTTGCAAATAGAATGGCCATGCCAGTTCTCATCAAAAGGAACGTTCATGGTAACGCATCCCCACCAGTCAGATAACTCTTTTTTGGCTTTCTTACCCTCATCTGTTCGAGGATATTGCTCAGCCAGACGACTATACAACGCCCTAGACTCATTACGATCAGAATCGAAATTCGTTGATGCTGCGCTCAAGATTGCGCCAGGAGCCCTTTTGTCTTGTGGAAAGTTGTCTGCGAACTTTACCTGATTAACGCAAGTTCTCACATTAAGATCATAGCAGAAATCGGCATCTTCCTCCTCTAATTCAGGCATGATTTCCGCTGCAATCACAAGATCATCAGTTTTTCCCGTTTCCTCATCCTTTGTGAGAAAATCGCAGACCTTCTTCTTGAACGACTCATCCAATTGAACTGCTTTTTTGAATCGCTCAAGTGCTTCATCGCGATTGCCTTCCAGTCGCTCAATTTGCCCATAAACAAATTGGGCATCGGCGTTCTTGGGATTGTCCTTGATTTCTTCCTTGAGCAGATCGATGGCTTCTGAATAGGAACTTATCTTCATAAGCTCTTTCGCTTTATCCACACGATGTGATCCGCATCCTGCGACGACCACGACTATTACTACCAAAATCAAAAACATTACCTTTTTCATTTTGCGTCCTCCTATCGGATCGTTTTTTTGCAGTATTTGAATATACGACACTAACTTAGCGTTAGTGGAAAAATGGATGTCAATGTACAATGTACGATCGACACTATATCACTAAATTGAAATTATGTCAATATAACCCTATCAAAAAAGACCTGCGACAGGTCTCTTGCATACTGGAACTTTCTCCCGGGCTTCTTTTGTATCGTCCGTTCATAGTCTTCCATGATCGGTTTCCATCGTTTAAGAACAACGATATCTCCACATTTCACAGGCCTCCTTTTAGTATTAATTATACCTCAGGAAGTTACCTAATTAGTGAACATTAACAACCGTCCCTGAAAACCGCAATTAGCCCCATCCTCACCTCATTACAATATTTGCCATTTTTATAAAATTGCTCTCTAATCAAGCCCTCTTTGACGAACCCGCATTTTTTATAACACTTAAGGCCTGCGACGTTTTCTTCAAAGCAGCCGAGTGAAATTCGATGTAACTTTAATGTTTTAAAGGCATAGTCAATTATAAATTTAACTGCTCGTTGACCAATCCCCTTTCCGCGAAATTCCTTTTCACCAATTGCAATATATAGCTCTGCATTTTTATCATCTTGATCAATATGAGTAAGCCCAACCTGTCCAATTGGCTTTTTGTCATACAAAATCATAAATATTTTTCTTGTCTCGTCAGTCTTATATTTCTCATACCATCTTAAATGAAAATCAAAATCAGTTCCTTGTCTGGTTCTAGTACCAAGGAATTCTGTGGTTTCTGGATCATTTAACCATTTGAATCGATATTTCAAATCAGTTTTTCGAATCGGTCTAAAAGTAATTTTCATAGTTCTATTATATCAACTTTCTTAAAGTTTTATCAAAAGCAGACACAAGTTCACTTCTTTCTGTTGCGTCTAAAATCCGTAAGAGTTTTGCTTTGCTTTTTTGTTTTGGTTTGATCCCTAAATTAGACGCGATCATGACAAGATCACTAACAGCTAAATTCTTAAGAACCGGTATCACAGAACTATTGTTTAATGCTTGATCCATTTTATCCTTTCTTTAAAAAATTTTTGTTCCGCACATATGCACGATCGTGTATTTGAGCGGAACTGTTTAATGTTAAGAATTATTAATTTTCAAAATTACACAACTGGTCGATTTTTTTAAGTTATTTAAATAGCTAACTATTGCTCCTTCTTTTTTGCCAACAACTGCTTTTCCGAACAAAGAGTCGACTGAAATTTTACCTAAGCTTATGTCCGTTTCTCTTTGGGAAACTAGCTCAATAGTTTCCTCCTCCTCTCCAAACTTGACGATTATTTTTGAACCAATTTTGACTTCTTTCATTTCAATCCTTGTTAATGATTTGCTTGTTTTATACTACATAAAAAAATCCCCATCCATACCGCATCCGTACTTGAGAGGTTCTTTTCTATGAAAAATAGCAAAAAAGGTGTCACTTTTATGCGGTCGCATTATTTTGACACCTTTTTTGCTACATAATGAATCTTTAAGCAATTTCGCGTGACTTGTCCAATCGATTAATTTAACATAATATACAGACATGAAAACAGACAAATATTTAAGAAAAAGAGGCGGACGCGCGCAGATGATTTATGTTGTATGCGCCAAATGTGGAGAAAAAGTTTTGTATTATCAAAAAGATGCTATTTAAATAGAATATTTGCCCCTTCTCATCTAGAAAAACTACAATATGATAAAAATATTAAGACTCCGAATGATTTGTCTAATCTAATTTGCAGTTGTGGAAATCTAATCGGGACACCCATGATACATAAGGATAAAAGACTCGCATTCAGATTGGAAAGAGGTAGCTTTAAGAGGAAGAAATTTAAGAAAGAATATTTGTAGAAGATATCTAGATATTATAAAAGGGCCCATAAAGAGCCCTTTTGGAAATTCTGAACTAATTTAGTATCGTTCAGATCAGATAGGTTAACCAGAACCTTTTGTATTAGCCATGGATCAAGTTTTCCTTTGCGATCCTTTGTACGCTATGCCAATCGATGAGAACTCTATCATTTCAACAATGAAATGCTCTTCCAACACTCCACAGAAATAACTGGAATTGTATGCTACTGTATCCAAGCCATCGCTCGACACAAAGCGGACACCAGTATTATCGGATATGCATTTGATCTGTTTATAACCACAGTTTTGGTAGTACTGTGATCTTGCATGGTTAGCAAAGTCATTTGTGAGATACGAGCAGATTAAAAATGGATAGTGAGCCTTCACAAGGCTGCTCAAAACCACTGCTGGTTCGCTCATATTTCCAAAACTGTTGAATGGAAATACAGCAAGAACCTTAGCTGAGTCCTGAAGCAGTCCTTCTTTGCACGGAAGCTCATGTATCATGGCGGCATCGCCTATCTTTATCTGATATCGATCAAAAGATAACCCATATGACAAAATCCTATCTTGGCCATTTTCGACATATCTCTCGATAATGTCTATTCCAAGATAGGATTTTTGCTGTCTTACAGCCCAATCAAGATATCTCCCATCCATACAGCCAACCTCAACCAATGTCTCGAATCGGCTAGCAAGTGATGTAAGCAAATCTTCTTCTGCTATGAGATATTCAGTTATCTCATTGGGGTATCTAGATGGATCCACCAAGCGATCACCATGCCCCGAAGAATAGAAACCATATGTAGCGAGCACGTATCACCTCCATCAAGAAACGATCGTAACATCACAGCTCTCTGCTTGAGCATACTTTTCCAGCAACTCAGCAGCTCGCTCTGCCCCTTCCTTGAGTCCAGTACCAGTGAAAGATATGATTACCATAATAATGCGTTTGGTAATACTGGTTATCATAGCTCTTTCTGAGTCACTAGTAGGACTGCCATAGGGTCCTTTCGCATCTTTAAACACAGGTAGTTCTGCGATATTAATCGCTTCCTTGCCAATGCCTTTGTAGGATTCGCCTTGTTCGCCAATGGTAAAAATAATCGGACCAGAGATGTTGCCAAGATCATAGGAACCAACAGGATGAAGAGTCTCAATTGAAACAAGATTGTTAATGTCTACAACATTATTTACCTTGTAAAGACCTTTCCCCTGAAGAATTCTGCGAATTAAAGCCTCGGCGGAACCGCGATAACGAACAGGGTCTTTTCCGAGCCGTCTGTAAGTCTCACGTACGGCAGCAATCTCTGGAAGCTGTGCAATGACCTCAATAGAGTGGCTTTTGCCAGTCGATGCGATCTGCTTATCAATTTCTTTCCACAGACCGCTGGAGTGCTTCTCAACAACAACAGTTGTCTCAACAACTCCAAGTGATAGATTTGGATTTGCTTTCTTAAGAGCCTCGCTGATTGTGATTTCCATAATGTTCCTTTCTATAAGAAAATATATCTGAGTCATAGCAAACAATCAATCTGTTACTTCGTCTGCTTTCATTATGGCCCTGATCTCGAGAAGTTCTTCGACGGTAGGCAGTGTGACATTAGGAATATGGTAAATCAACGATGCCTCACCATAGTCTCTCAAAACATCTACATACTCCACCTTTTCAACTGCCCAATTCAGATAGTCGTAGCCGACACCATTATCCTTTCCTTTCAACGGGTGCTGAACTGCCCAGTTAAAGCTTCTTACAACTGGATTTCCATATCTTTGTTTCCAGCTGGAAACTTGTTCCAGAATAGCTAATCTTTGCTGCTGACTTTCGCCAAGACCAAAAAGAATAGAAACTCCAACCTTAATCCCAATCTCTGAGTACTCGCTGATCATCTGTTCGGCTCTCATAATCCATTCGTACTTTCCCACGTCTTTACTCATACCTCCGATTGAGGATGGATCAAATGTCTCAAGACCAACAAAGATGTACTCAAGCCCTTTAGGTACAAGTTCCGTGATTATCAACTTCTGCTTAATTGCAGTATCAACAGTAAGTTGACCGCCAAACTTGATATCAATAGAGTGGTCTTCCAGTATGCTATTCAACTTTGTGAGCTGTGAAGTTAATCCGCCAAGAATTATTGAATCCTCAATGAAAGCGCTTGTTCTTCTTCCTGGTGTATCTTCTTTAATAACATCGTGGATATCCATCAATTGTCGAAAGAGTCGGTTTGATGAAGTCTTGACTTGCGATAAAGGACCACATACGCTTGTTCGTTCGCTACAAAAGCCACAGTCGTAGATACATCCCGTGCCCATATCACTGAACGCATGACCGGTTAGAGCACCTTGAAATACATCAAACCCGGTTCCGATTCCAAACATCTTTGCAGGTGATGGCAATCGGTCTCGATCAAAAGTTATACCTTTACTAATGATGGTTTTCATGTGACCGTCAGTAACGCAGCCAGCAATCCAGTTACCTGGAATATTAGATATGTTCTCGAGCATCAAAGCTGGAGTGATCCAACTATCATTTCTCCCTGCTAAGTCTGCGATTACTTCGCCAACTTTAGCTATCACAAATTCTCCTTCCCCAGATACTATAAGATCAAACACATTATCGATCTTTCCTTCAGAGATGAGTTTAAGTGGTGAGCCATTATGATGTTTTACGCAAGTTCTGGCTTTGTCAGTGTAGATAGTTTCACTAGCATGACGACCGCCAAGGACAATGTAGATGCTTTCGCCAAACATCTGTCTGGCTAGTTTTGCACATGCAATTGCTCCTGGAAAACACATTGTCATTGCGCCGATCAAAAGAAGATTAGGCCTTTCTCTTGCAAGTAATTCTTCAAAATACGATGTCTCCTCAGACAATGAATTCATCAACAAGAGATTCTTTCTTCGAATTTTCCTTGGCACAGCCCAATTACTGTCACCCCACGCACCTAACTGATTATCAGCTAGGAAAGCGGCATACCTGGAAGCATTATATAGGCTCACAGGGTCCCTACTTGTTAAAGAAGTCGTGCCCAGTCTCCCAAAAGGATATTCTGGTGCGGAAATCGCAATAACTCTTAATGACATGATCCCCCCCTATAGTTTGTCAAAATACTGCCCTTATTAACCAAAGGCTTGTTTAGTTATAGATCAAGTGGACAATCTCCATCCATACCTGATGGGTACTTAGGAGGTTCTTTTACTTGAGATCTGTCGCCCAAACATTAACATGTTTGCATAATTGGCATTAAGAATTTATTAAATATTTATGAAAAATAGCAAAAAGGTGTCACTTTTATGCGGTCGCATTATTTTGACATCTTTTTTCTATTTGAAAATATTAAGTTTAGAACAGCTTCTTTTTTGCCAGTTTTTCTAAATAACTAATTCTCCACGTGACATCATGAATAGCTTCTTTCTTAAGTGCTAAGTAGGCGTTGCGGGAAGTGTAGGTATAGTCCGATGGTGATTTCACTTCAAACAATGGCTTTCGCAAGTTGTTTTCTCGCGACATTATTCTAACCGGATACTCGTCAAATCCCAACTCCCAGAGGATTTGACCTTCTTCGGCCTCATCAAAAACAAGCATTTTAAGCAAATGATACTTTAATTTACTTTTTACCCGACGATTTGACTCGCTTTCAGGTTTAAAATATTTTATAGAATTTTTAAGCAACTCTCTTAAAGAATCAACTGGCGATAGAGCATTTTTCTTGATTCCATTCTGAACCACATTTAACCGAAGAAGCGAACTGTTTTCCAATCTTTCATGAACATTAAAAAATTTTAGCGCTTGATATACTTCCTCGTCACTTACAACAGAAAGGCCAGACGACAAATTATATACAACATCATTAATAAATGTGCCAAACCAATCGTAGAAAGAGTGCGTAAAAATCACTAGCATAATCATCAAACTTAGGAATACTAAGATTTCAAAATTCATTGTCACCCGAGAACCGAATAAAGCACCAATATAAATTAAAAGAATGAATGCTACTACTATTGATTTATAGAAAAAGCTATTATCGAAAATGATTTTTTCAGATGGTAAAAACAAATGATAACGAACCATTGAGTATGTGAAAAGTAAAGCACCCAAGGTGATGGCCACCATAAAAATTATACCTGCAGGAGGGATAAGAACGTAATATGAAATCAAAGTAAATATACTAGCAATTGTATATACCGCCCCGCTCAATATGGGTAAAAAATACTTCTTAAGATTCTTTCTTGATTCATGCCAAAAATTTAGCGTGCCCATGAAGAAGCACCACCACACAAATAAGACAGTAGGAACCAGCAACGGCCCTGGCGCAAATCCATCAAATCTTTGATAGTTAGAAAATCGTATTATGTCCTCTTTTAAGAACACCCCCCCATGTAGAGCAACTCCATATAAAGCCACACTGATTATATATCCAATGACTAAAATTATATTTCTCTTTTTATTCTTCACACCACTAACCAATAAACTTGCATGATAATAAGCAATTGGTGCAATAAAAAAGGGCCAATTGGTAAACTTTTGCCAAACAACATACTCGTGAAGAGACCTTGAATGTAATAATATTGGATCGGTAAAAGTAGAAAAACTAAACCCAAACAAAAAGACAAAAGTGGTCCAAGAAAGCCAAGAAGAAGGATTTCTTGAAACAAGGTAAACGCTGACCCATATAATTATTAGGCCAATTACTATCTCCGATATCTCGTAAAAATTTAATGCTAACATTGCATTCCTTTAATAAGCAACTCTCTAACATAGCATCCTACCATATAATAAAATTTTTTTCACCTGTGACAAGTAAAATGTATTAAATTATATCGTTTTTCACATTAAGAAAAGATGAAGAAATTATAAATTAGCCATTTATTTTATCGTGGTTTATACACTGCTAGATTGATTAATAATCCGCTACCATTGACATTTAAGCTCAGATGTGGTAATATATCACGTTTACTGTCGTCTTCGTTCTTGTTACAATCGTTATGAAGAATTACGAAGACATGGAAAATGAACCTTGATAATCTAGAAAGGAGTCGCCCCAAATGGAGGCACAGAAAGATGAAGAGCAATTGCTCAATTCCGAAGTCGCCGACATTAGAAGGCGACTAGAAGAAAGACTGAAATACTACGAAGAGAATTGCTCCTCAAGCCATAAGCTCAAAGCGGCGTGGTTAAAGGCGGCAATAAGCGCTCTTCAAGGTTTTTCACATGTCGATAACCCACCTAAACGGTGGGAACAGTATGTCAAAATTGTAAAAGGAGAGGAAAAAAATGAAAGAAATGGTTGATGAAATTCAGAAATTCCTTGGAACGATCATTCCTCCGATCTCCCCAGACTATACTCACGAAGTATCGCTGACAAAAACTGAGCTTCAATTGCTCATCCCTGAAAAGAGGAAGGCTTTCTTTGGCCAAAGAGCAGTCATCATGAGACAGCAAACAGAAGAGGGAGCCGTCTCACACGTCGTCATGGTAACAATGCCAATAACTGCAAAAATGTGCGAGGGACATATGCCTGGCTATCCCATTCTTCCGCTTGCTATTGGAGGATGGATGCTGTCACAAGCAGGGGAAATTGCAGTAGCATATGCTCATAGTCACAATGGTGGCTCAAACGACGAAGAAGCATACGTACCGCTAGTTGTTGAGACTGGATCTGTCAAGAGCAAAAATCGAGATTTCCTAGTTCCCGGAGAAGTTATCTTGGCAGTGGCGAAAATACGAAGTCATAGGTTTACAATGTACACTCTTGACACAGAAGCATGGCTAGACGGTCAAAAAGTAGTTGAAGTCCCCGGAATGATGTACGCGTGTCTTCCGTGGAGCAAATTCGTTGAGAGGTGCCGAAATGGAAAGAAACTTGTGGCATGATCCTTGCGTAGCTGGCTGGTTCAAAGACCAGCATTTTGCTCGACCATATATTGAAATGATGAGAGCTTTTTCCAAAATGCTACCATTGGTTCCTAGAGGAGACTGGCTAGACATTGGCTGCGGCGCAGGAGAAGTGACCAAACTGCTTTGGGATAAATCGAGTGGAGCTATTTCAATCATCGGTATGGACGTTAATCCTGGAAATCGCAAGATCTTCATGGAAAACACCAAGCTAATGAGACCCCTACCAGCCGACAGCAAAGTATCTTTCAAATCAGGTGATATTTGTCAGCCGTTAGATCTTGGCTACAATTGTCTCGATGGCGTCGTTTCGGGACTTTGTTTGTCTTACGCAGAGCACTACAACGGCGCCGAATGGACAGATGAAGCTTACCTTCGCATTTTCGCGGAGATCTACCAGGCTTTAAAACCAGGTGGGAAGCTTGTCTTTTCCTCCAATGTGCCTGATCCCGATTTTACTCGGATCATGACCAGCTCATGGAGAGAAATTCTCTTTGGTGGAAGATTATTCCGCCTTACGAGAAACGGACTTGCAATGGTGAAATTCTCTAGATGGTTAAAGGAATGCGCCGAGATAGGACGCTTCCACTACCCATCAATCGAGAAAATCATCACAATTCTCACTGATGTCGGCTTCAAGGACGTACAATACGAATTAACCTATGCCAAACAAGCATGGGTGATAGGATGCAATAAATAAGTGAGGGAAGTAAACTTGACCGATCCCCCAAGAGAGTAGTAAACTAGAAATAGAACTACATATCTTGGGGGATTTTGCATATCAGAGGGGTTATGTTAATAAATGTATTATTGCTATCAGTTAGCATAGCATCCATAGGCCTTGGTTTGATCATCTTTTTGCGTAATACTAAAAATAACGCAAACTTATATTATGGTTTATTTTCAATGTTTCTGGCGGTCTGGTCATTTGGAATGTGGATGTATGCAAAAGACCCAATTGACTACAATAGAATTATTATTTGGTCCAAGATACTACACTTTGCAGGTATATCGGTGGCAGTAAATTTACTGTTTTTCTCCCTTGCTTTTACTGTTAACAAGCTATTATCAAAAATTTACATTAAACTTATCCTACTCACTCCGACGATCTTCCTCTTTTGGTTTACTCTCTTTACAAATAAAGTAATTTCTTCGGTTAATTTTTTGCCCGATAACAGACAATTAATATACGGTCCATTCTATTTTATTTACTTTGGTATTTTTGTTTTATATATGTTTTTAGCACTAGTTGTATTAACAAAAAAATATCTTGTATCTAGCAGCGTATTAAAACAACAATTAAAATATATTTGTCTTGGCATTGGCATTCCAAGTTCAATTGCGCTTGTGATCAACATGGTTCTGCCTGCATTGGGAAACTTCAGAATTGCATGGTCTGGTCCCATAGTTATTTTTGCAATTATCGCCTCGATAGGTTATGCGATAACAAAACATCATTTGTTTGAAATCAAAGTCATTGTCTCAGAAGTTAGCGTGGTGCTCCTTTTCTTCGCTGCTTTATTTGACCTCTTAACCTCAAAAACACCCAGCGAAATCACTGTAAGATTTATTGCTCTTGTGATTGTTATTTTTGGGGGATATTTGCTAATCAAAAGTATTCAGCATGAAATAAAACAGCGGCAAGATTTAGAAAAACTCGCCAAGAAGTTAGATCAGGCAAACAAGGACCTTGAAGAGCTTGATGAGACTAAGGACAATTTCTTATCCATGGCTTCACATGAACTCAATACTCCTATTGCCGCCATTTTGGGGTACTTATCTATGATTATTGAAGAGAAAACCTGTGGAAAACTCGATCCTCAACTAGCCAAATACTTAAATACCATATTTGCGTCGTCACAACGCTTGGCTGGTCTAGTTAAAGATCTTCTAAACGTCTCAAGAATTGAGTCAAATCGAATTCATATAATCTATTCCGAAGCACAGATTGAAGACGTTATAGAACAATCGATTTCAGAAGTGGCGATCAAAGCAAAAGAAGTCGGGCATCAATTAAAATTCAAAAAGCCTGAGCGCAAACTTCCAAAAACATGGCTTGATGTGCCAAGAATAGTTGAGGTTATGATTAATCTAATCGGCAACTCAGTAAAATACACAGATCCAGGTGGCAAGATTGAAGTTGCTTGTCATGCCGACGATAATAAAATAATAGTTTCAGTCGAAGACAATGGGCGCGGAATACCAAAAGACAAATATGATCATGTCTTCGAAAAATTCACTCAAGTTGATGTGCTGAAAGATGAAGTCAAAGGAACCGGTCTTGGCATGTTCATATCGAAGAACTTGATAGCAATGCACAAGGGCAAGCTTTGGTTTAAGAGTTCTGTTGATAAAGACGATCACGGCACAACATTTTATTTCTCAATACCAATACTAAAAGAAAAGCCATTCGACCCACATGAAGGTGAAGAGGCTGTGATGTCGTCCGATAAACCAAAGCCAGAAGACGCAAAGTCAGCAGATACTGCTGCATTAAAACCATCAGAGACTAAGATGGAAAAGAAAGATACAGCGCCTGCAGAAAGCAAAGATAGTGCTCCAACACCCATTCCATCAAAAGATTCCCCACCAACAACTGCCGCCGAAACTACATCTAATTTAAAGGCAAAAATCTAGGACTTAATTATAAAAAAAATAGCTCAACTTTACATCAGATGGCTATTTTTTATTTTATAATTAAGCTAATTTTAAGCGTTTTTCCTATAAATTAATCTGTGGGCAACGGTGGATAATTATTCAAATATCATTCGTTTGTAGACTTTTCTGGTTGCGTCTACATCGCGCATGCAATATTTACATATGTCATCAACTTTGCCGGCTAGAAAATAGTCGTAGACTTTAGAGCCGTCGATCCCCTCTTCTTTTGGAGAAGCAATTCCGAGTGCGATACTTAGCTTATGTAAGCTTGTGCCCTGTGCTCCCCATTTTTCCCACTCTTTCATTGTGTCAAAAATAGGATCACTTCTATATCTAGCAAAGTTTAAATATCGACTTGGACGAATATTGTTGATAACAGAACGCTTGTAGATAAAGCGAAAATCAAATTCCATAATGTTATGGCCAATGAATAGATCGCTGTCTTTTGCAATCGCCCAAAATTTTTCCAAAATCTCTTTTTCGTCGCCCGACAAACATTCAGCTGGTTCATTATCAATCGCATAGCCAATGCAACAGATGCGCCCAAATTCGCCTTGGAAAGAAGTATTACGGAAAAAAGTGTCAAAATCATTCATACCTTTGACTAATTTTGAACCGTTCTTTTTTCTAGAATCCTCCCAGAAGCTTTTGATTAAATCCATCTTGTCGCCGGGAGCCGGCAAAGTTTCAATGTCAAAAAATAGCTTTTTCATATTCCTCCGTTTATGTTATTTAAAGAAAACAGCCTGCTGGAAATAGTACCCAGCAGGCTTATAATGCCATGCTCAGCATGAGCTATAAGGCAAACGCTAGTATCATTTCCCCCTCAGGAGTGATTTTATGACGCTTTGTAATTGCGCCAACAATGGATAAGCCCATTCCTCCTTCTCGCCCAATAGCGATAGATTCAAGAGCCTTTTCCTTGGAATCATGTTCCATGGCTAGCTCAATCAGATCCCTGGCCTTTTGCGCACATTGACTTTCTGTTTGTATGTGTTCAATAAGGCAATTGTCTTCTCTGGTGAACCAAATCCTTAAATTCGGCTCACCACAATGCTTGACTACATTTGTGGTAACCTCACCAGTTACCAACACCACATCATCCACAACACTTGCTGGAACTAAAGCTTCAATCTCCTCTCGTACTTGTTGACGAATTCCACTTATGCTTTCATTAGAAACAGCACAGCATTCCATTTTCCGCCTCCAAGATGTTTTTTGATTGTATTGCCCCATCGTTAATTAGAATTGTGAACTTAGAGCTTAGATTTTTGGCCTAGTTCTGAGCCATTCTAATTAACTGAAAGAACAATTAATATGGTCTTGTCAAAAGTTCATAATGTGCTTGTGGATGAGCGCAAGCAGGACACACCTCTGGTGCTTCTGTTCCCTTGTGTACATATCCGCAGTTCCTGCACTTCCACTCAACTTCCTCATCTCGCTTAAATACCAATCCCCTTTCAACATTTTCTTTCAGCCTTAAATATCGATTTTCATGTTCTTCTTCAACTTCACCAATTTCGGTAAAAACTTTGGCTGCCTCGTCTTGACCTTCTTCCTTGGCAGTTTTGGCGAACTCGGGATACATTTTAGTATGTTCAAAATTTTCTCCAGCTGCCGCAACACCAAGATTTTCCGCTGTAGTCCCAACAACCGGAAAATCAAACTTTTCCAATGATGATTCAGTTGGACCAGAGAGAAGTTTCATCAACCTTTTGGCATGTTCTTTTTCATTATCGGCAGTCTCAATGAAAATAGCAGATATTTGTTCGTATCCCTCTTTTTTCGCCTGCGAGGCAAAGTAAGTGTATTTATTCCTTGCCATTGACTCGCCGGCAATCGCTTTTAAGATATTTTTTGGCGTTTCCATTACAAACCTCCGGTTATAGATCCAATCTATTCAATTATTGCTGATTTTTTAGCATTAACAATTTTTTCCTCAGTCTCTTCAATTTCCTCCTCAATTTCTTTCTCCTGAGACAGGATGTCACGCAGTCTGCTCTCCAGTCCTTTCATTCTAACCTCAAAATAATTCTCTGCCAATACCCCAAGAATGAAAAGCATAATCGGAATGCTAATTATTCCATAAACAACAGTGACAATCTTAGAAACATCATGAGAAGGCACAAAATCACCATAGCCGACTGTGGTCAGAGTCATAACTGTAAAGTAAAGGGAATTAACTATACTCCAACCCTCAGAATAACGATAAAACCATGTCCCAAACACGACAAGAACCAATATAGTAGTAACTGCACCAAGCAAAAGCGTAAACCGTTTAATCATTTTTATATTTCCCTATTTATTCTGAGCTCTAAGTTTTAACTTATTATTCTCTCGAATCAAGCACAACCACAATTGCAGCTAAAACACCGATAATAATCTCTGCCCAAGCAAGCCATGTGGGCTCTTTTAGAAAATCCCAACCTGTGATTAGACCGGCAATACCCAAGAAAATCATTATGATCCCAATTATCCCAAGCGCTAACTTTGACATTTTACCTCCTTAAATTATTATCGTTATTTACTGATAGTCGATTACCTACAACTGTTTTGCTGTCTTCGACTCTGAGGGATGAGCCCTCAGGCTCAGACTCGAATGAGACCTGACAACTATTATATCAATCTGCATCCTTCTCATACTGTCCGAATGTGTTTCTGTTTTGGTATACCCCTTTTTTAGGTAGCAGTTTTACACTTACCTTAAATTTCCTAGGCTCTCCGTTTGCATCATGGAATTCATCGGTTTTATTCTCCTGAAATATTTGCATCAATTCCACAGATAAGATCTCTTTTAATGTTGCTATCTCTTCAGTATTAGCCTTAATATCTGCTAACAGTTTCTGATTAGGACCGCTACCTAAGACTTCATCTTTAATTTGTTTTTTCTTTTGAGTAACTGCCTTTGCTTCCTCTACCGCTTCCAGATACTCCACTGAATTATCAAGCTCTCCGTCTAACATTTCCTTAGCATTACGCACTTCTTCTTCATACTTTTCCAATAAATCAATTCTTTTTTGAATAGTCGAAACGTCCATTTTAATTTATCCTGTTTGCTCTGCAAAGCAGTAGCCAATAGGACCCTTTTATTAATAATCTAATAACTATTTGGTCTAAAGCTCCCAATTACAACATTGGCATTTATATGTAATTTTTTCTCAATAATAAGACCTTCGTTTAAAACTTTCAGAACTCTGTTATCCAGAGCCGATTCAGCAACATTTTCCTTGCTAACAATATTGTGTCTTTCGTTATCAAAAATTTTCCCGACTTCAACCTCGGAATCCATAAAATCATAGCCGACAGGACGAAGCTTGTGTTTGAGTTGTTTTCTGATTATTTCTCCATTATATCTTACCCAATCTTCTTCTGGGGATAAAACCTGAATTGTATCTGGCTTTGAGGTGAGATTAATAATAAAAGATTCATCGATTTTCTTGTACTGGCCAGACATTATTAATTTTGAATTTTGTATAAAAACTTTAATACTTTGTAATACTTCGGGCTTTATTTTGCCTTTTGTAGCAAAGTTATTTACCACTATTTCGAATTCTTCAACATTATGAATATTGGGAGGTAAGTGATATTCAGGCTTTGGAGGTAGCGGCGGAGTCAGCGGCTTTAGCGGTTTTTTTTCTTCGACTTTCTTTTCTTCTTTAAGTTCTTCTTTTTGCTCTGGAATTTGGACTAGCATGCTCTTAACATTATCCAAACCATAAGTTTTAACTAACTCAGTTAATTCTTCTTTGAGCCTGATTGCTGATACTAAATCTAATTTTTTATTCATTTTACCCTCAAATACAAGCTATTTTCGATTACTCTTCAATAAACTCGATCGTGTCATCACTCGAATTATTACTTACCAGATATTGATACACAAAATAACCGCCCACAAGTAAAACAATGGCCGCAGCGACAATAACGATCATTTTTAATTTAGATGATTTAGTTGAAGCAACTCCCGTTGGAATACTTGGCTCCGCTGCTTGCGGCTGTTCCTGAGTATTTTGTCTTACTTCCGAGGTTGGTTGAACGCTTGGTTCGGATTGTTGCGGCGCAGATGTTTGAACTGGAATTCCAGTATTGATCTCAGGTGCACTCGGAGCCTGTACGGGCACATTCTGTGGCTGGTTTGTATTTGGAGTACTATTAGCTGTCACGTTTGGATTTGAATTTTCCATTGTCCCTTCCTATTTACTTGATTTTTTCTTTTAATTTAAGGATAAACTGTTTTAAATTCTAAATCAAATCAAAGATTGTAATTGCTTAATATCATTCAAATTATTTAATCCGCTGGAGTTCATAAAATTAGATAATATTTTGACTTCACAATAAACCGCTCCGAATATCAGTATCACAAATATTATCAGCCCATAAACAGAGGCCCTATCCCATTTCTCCTGCACAGACTTAAACTGGCTAAATGAGCGCCATTCTCGCAGCTTCCAGGCTCGCCGTCTAGCATAGATAGGTAATATGAACAGCACAGGAAAAAACAAAACTCCAAATACAATGCTCACCCAGAAAAACACTTTGTCTTTCATGTACCAAAAGTAGATGGCGCTACAAACGAGAGCACTGAAAGAGTATTTGCTTAGATGCGCCTCTTGTTCTTGCGACGAGAGCTCAACTTCCTGATAACCTTCATTTTCTGCAATAACCTCACTCATTTTCTTATCAATCTTAGATTGTTCAATATTTGTTTCCATATTCTCATTATATGCCAAGTCTGGAATATGAAAAGCCCCAGCAACATTAATGCAATTACTGGGGCTTAGACTAGCGAACAAAGCGATTTCTGATCGTTTGCCAAAAACGGGATAAGGACTGCTTAAACGCAATCCAGAGTATGCCGCGGTAGGACTTCCAGTGTTCCTTGATTAGCCCACGGCCGTGGCTAGTAAGGAAGTAGAACCAGATCGGAATGGCATAGAGGCAAAGCCAAGCACCAAACCGGCTCATCTTTTTCGGTCGGAATAAAACATGCTGGCCATTGTAGAGATCATAATTTCTCAGCCATTCACGCCCTTCCGATTCAAAATCACGCTCAATTTCAGTTCCAGGCAGAAGTACAAGCCCTAAAACCTGAAGGTAATAGGCTCCCCACTGTCGGAGTTGGCGGATGCCTTGAAAAAACGACCAGGCAGTGTCCGTGTCGATACCTGCAATAGTCATAGCCAACGATTTAATACCGGCAGCATGGAGAAGAGCCAGACAATTTCTGATCTGCTCGGGATTTTGTCCTTTTCGCATTTTTTTCAATGTGACTGCGTCAGCAGACTCAATGCCCAGACAAACGGTTATACATCCGGCCCGCTTCATTAGATCTGCGATTTCCGGCGTGATATCCGTTACTCTTGCCTGGCAGAGCCAACCTTTCGGCGGAACCAGATCTAAAACGATCATCTGTTTCATGAACTCAATCGTTATCAACCTAGTACGAGCATTTCCGAAGAAATTGTCGTCAGAGAAAAAAATAGGATTTTTCTTCCACAGAACAGGATAGTGTTTTTTATACTCCTGCAACCAAGCAATGCGTGCCTCAACTGTTGAAGCGCGATATTCCGCCCCAAACATTGTTGCAACGGCACAAAATCGACATTTAGATGGACATCCCCGGCTATTATTTAAAAGGGTTTGCTCCATCTTCTCATAGCCGATGACGGTGTTAAAAGCCGGAAGCGGCAAAGCTGAAAGCTCTTTCTCTGTTAGAAGAGATTGATCATCATTTTGCCTTACTAAGTTGCCATCTTTCCAAGTTATGCCAAGGATATTTCCAAGGCTTTCTCCGCTCTGTATCGCTTTTACAAGCTGCGGGAAAGTCTTGTCGCCCTCATGTCGGACAACCACATCAGCGCCAGCCGAGAGTGATTCTTCAGGCAATTTCGTTGAATGTGGTCCGCCCACTACAATAGCATTCTTGTATCCTGCAGAACGCAGTTGACTTATCATCTTATACGTTGGATTAGCTGTACATGTTATCACACTAAAACCAACAAGATCGTAGTTCATGAGTTCCTGCCAATCAAATTTTTGTATTGATTCAACATAGCAGGTAACTTCATAACCCTCTTCTTTCAAAATAGCCGCAAGAAGCGGGACGCCTCTTGACATTTTGATCAGGGCATAGATATTCAAACGATCCAGACCCAGATACTCAACTAGAGCTATCTTCAAGATATTCCCCTCCTTTACGGGAAACTGCTTGTATTTTGTACTAATTTAAACCGCATTTTCATGCAACCCAAATTGCAAGCTCATCATACTAATAAATGATTCACAAAGCAAAAAATGAACGAACTAATCGTTCATTTTTGCTTACTTGTTTACCCGTTTACTAGCCCAATAGCTTAATTAATTTCTCTTTTGCCTCTATTGGATAAAGATTCTCTATATTTTTCATCTCACTTATTTTGACCCATTTGGGATAAAATTGATTATTTTCATTCATTTTCTCCTTCTCTGGACCGCCTAATTCAACTTCTCCAGAAAAATCAGTTATCAAATAAAAATATTCATCTCTACCCTCAAACTCATAAACTTGAGTAGGATTATGTTGAACAAACAACAGTCTATCAATTTTAGCGTCAAGCGAAAGCTCTTCTTTGATTTCTCGAATTGTCGCTTCTTCGGTCGTTTCCCTTTCCTCAACCCCACCACCAGGAAATACATAATACCAACCCTTTTGCCAACTCGGATTAAACCGATGGATTAGAAGAATTTTATTATCTTTGACAATTATGCCAACTGCTCTTTTTGCAATATTATTCATATTAAAATTATATAACTAAGATATAGGAATTGCTAATTTGGGCAAAAAAAGTGCCCCGACGCATATGCATCGGGGCGAGATAATCTGTCTAGATATTTTAATTCAATATCTGCTTGTCTTCAGGGTAAGCAACATAAAATGTTCCATTGCGTTCTACCCCATTTAGTACAACTAATTTACCAACAGAGAGATCGAAAGCCGACAAACTGACGGCTGTAAGAGTGTTGTTCAGAGTTACCGAATACTGACCCGTAAGACTATTGTAGCCATTATCCGCAGTCACCCTAGCCACAATCCTTGAGTATAAACTACTGGTTGTCGACAACTTCTCAACAGGAACTCCGACCGCTTTAACCTTGTATTGTACCGACGAAGGATAATCCTGCAAAACAATATTCTGATAGCCCGATATATAGTTAACAAAGCGCCGTCCATCAGACTGCTCTGTTACAGTGCCCTTCAGCCAGTTAATTTTCTTTCCCAGCATAGGTTTACTAGCAGCAACTCCTTTCACTAACACCGCTGGAACTCTTTTTTCGTATGGCTGAATAATCATCTCATCCGGACCAGTTATTGCTGTAATCACCCCATCAAGCAGAATTGTTGTCTCACCAATTGGTGCCTCGTACAATGCAGATAACCCAAGAATATAACCGACAGTTCCGTGATAGAAATTATACTCTACTTTTCCTTCTGCATTTAATTGGCCAGATAGGGTTTTTATAGTTGGGCTAGCCTGATCGTCTTGCTCGGAAAGCACTACGTTATATTGATGTCCAGGTTCTCCAATAATTATTAATACATAGTCTCCTGGTGGAGCATTACCTATCTCTGCAATTGGACCAGTATTTATTGTTTCGCCGGTTTCCTGGTTTTCAAACTGCTCATCTTCACTAGCCACAGTCGACCTATTAGGTTGAGTAAGCAACAATCGAAGGCTCGTGTCGGATGACATCGCAGTCACAGATGAAGATAGATAGTTTGGTAACAAATCTGATCCTTGATCAAATGATAACGAAGAGTCTTGTGTCGAAATATTTGACGACGCTAGATCTGAAGTTGAAATACTCTGCGTCGCCAAATTAGTTTTTGTAGGCGCAGGCGATATCATTCGATAGAAAGAGCGCGTATTTGATGTACTAAATCCAGAATAATCTTCCAGAAACTCTACATCTCGAACACCGTTTGGATCAAGTATTCTTGTCTTGATGGCTCCTCCTTCTACCACTGCCTTGCCAAATATTGCCACCCAATGCCCAGAATTGTGAACAGAGGTTATTGTGGGGATATTTCTTGCTAACGCTTCGTCGACCGACAAGCCACGCACAACCTTTAGAGAAATGCCATAGCGCTTCTTAATAATCCTAGCAACAGCTTGACTGTTAACCTTTAATCCAACAAAACCATCTGATTCGAGTTTCAGGTAGTAGTTCATATCAGATGGAGATATTGTAATCCCAAAGGTCGCCAAAACATTACAGATCGACGTCATAAAACATCCCCAAGCTCTAATTGTAGCCCCTGATACCTTCGAGTAGCTTTGAGAATAATTTGTCTGACGGTAGTGTTTGATACCGCCGTCAAATATACTATCCGAACTGTAAGATACGTAAGCTTTGTTCGGATAAATATCAGAATCGGCCGTATTAACATACTCCATCCAATCATTCCCTGCACCCTGGAACTCACCTTTGTAATAAGAACCAACAGGATTGTTAGGCAAAACATCAATTTTCAAACGAGCCGTTGCACACGGTTTTTTCACGGCTGGATCAACCGTCCATTGTTCGACAACTTGATCATTAAATGGTTTGTAGGTTTTTGTCTCATATCCGAACATTTTGATATGGACATTTTCTCGTTTCTGAGTGTTGAACTGAAAATCGAAGCCAACGTTATCATAAATATAGATTCGTTTGTATTTTTCCCAGTAAATACACACTTCTTTAGTTGATGCCCATGGAGTTCTGGCAGTTGAAAAGATCCAGCCACCTCCCGCCACTTGAACACCAAGTATTGACCCTACATACCAATCGTAATCAGGACAAGTAACATTAGCCAAACTAGGAGCGATAGCGATGAAAATTAGAAGCACTAACAAACATACTTTCATTTAGCCGACCCTCCTCTCCTTAAATGTTCCAACTGCCTTGATGAATAATTTGGGCAGCTCCTTGGCATGACTTTGTTGGCTTATTACTAGTTTCTGGCCATCTTCATTTCCGCCAAGCTTTTTAATAACAACGTGCTGAAAAAAGTATAGATGACCCTTTTCATCATCACTAATACTGCCCTCGGCACAAACAATCTGTTTTTTGCCTAGTTTTATAATCGTACCGGTCATTAACTCATCCTTTGGTTCGATAGTCAGAAAGAAGCTTTTTTTGGGCTCCACTTGAAGAACACGACCATTTTCATAAAGTTGAATGATCAGTGAACCTTCTTGGAATCGATGGGCTTTCTCATTTTGAAATTTAGCCTGTTTAACAAGCTTTCCATTAATCTTCAAAAAAGACTTGCCGTTGTCCAATTTTGTGACAATGACATCGTGTTTGTTGATACTGACCGAATAACTAAAATCAGCCAGCGTTGCCGTTGCCATTAAGACAAAGCAAAGTGACATTACCATTACAGATACTTTTTTCATTTTCTTAAACCTCCTAGGCTGTCAAAGTCGCGCTGGCCTCAAGAACCAAACGCTACTGCTTGCACAGTGCTATGTAATCAAAACGGGACAAAAAAAGCCGAATTACTTCGGCTAACCCAGCTACCGTAACCCTTGATTGCTCAAGCGTCTTAGGCCATAGGCTTTGCGTCGCCAGCTTTCACTGGTTTTGCTATTGTCGGTTTTGATACCGCAAATCATACACCAAAAAATAATTTTGTCAATACTGAAAAAGAAATTATCGGAAATATTAATCGATCGTACATATTTGACGATATTAAAAATATTTACAACACTATTTCAAATTTTGTCAAAATGAGGTATGATGTTTTAGTGTAAATATTCATTGTCATTCCCGAGTAGTCGGAAATCTACCAACAGAATTTACTATCTTGGATCCCCGCCTGCGCGGGGATGACAACAATGAATTAACAGTTATGTTTTAGTAATTTGAGCAAAGCGATATTTATGTATGACGTTGCAATAATTGGTGCCGGCGCAGCAGGAATAATGGCTGCACTATCCGCTTCAGAAAATTCTAAGTCGGTCATTTTGATTGAAAAGAATCAAATAATCGGCCGAAAAATCCTCGCAACAGGTAACGGCCGATGCAATCTCACCAACCAAAATGTTGATGCTTCCCGCTTTCATGGCGCGGAGCCATCTTTTATTAAGAATGTTCTGTCTCAATTCGATCAGGTTAAAACAATGCGATATTTCGAATCACTCGGCTTAATTCTAAAAGAAGAAGACAATGGACGAATATTTCCCCGAACTAACCAAGCTTCAACCATTGTCGAGGCACTTGGCCACGAACTTAATCGCAAAAAAGTGACTGTAAGAACAAACTGCTTGGTAAAAGAAATAAAACACGACAGTACTTGGAAAATTAAAACTGAAAATGGTCAGGAAATTCTAGCCAAAAAATTAATTCTGACAACTGGCGGGAAAGCTGCTCATCAACTCGGCTCATCCGGTGATGGGCTTTTCTGGATCGAAAAAATAGGACACACAGTGACACCGATTTATGCCGCATTAGTTCCGATAGAAACTATTGAGTCATGGCCAAAAGATATTCAGGGATTGAAAATTGAAGGCACAGCCAACGTAGTTGTGAACGAAAAAACTGTAGATCAAAAACACGGTGACATATTATTTACGCATTACGGCCTCTCCGGCCCTGCCATTATGGGCCTATCCAGAACAATTGCGCCATTACTTGAGAAATCAAAAGTTATGATAAAAATTGACACAATCCCTGAAGAAACTAACAATTCACTTGATGAGAAAATCAATAAAGTATTTTCAATTAACGGAGTGAAATCAGTCAAAAATGCTTTGGCCGGAATAGTGCCGACAAATTTAGTTTTAACTATACTAAAAAATTTATCCATAAATCCGGACAAAAAAGCTGCAGAGATCTCACGAAGCGACCGCCAGATCATAGTTGAAACTTTGAAGAACCTAACCCTGACAGTCAGCAAAACCCGCCCCTTAAAGGAAGCCCAGGTCACTTCAGGAGGAATTCTATCATCTGAAATAGACTCAAAAACTATGAAATCAAGAAATATACCTGATCTATATTTTGCCGGTGAAATTGTTGATGTTGACGGTGATTCCGGAGGCTTTAATCTACAATGGGCATGGTCCAGCGGCTATGTAGCCGGTAAAAGCGCTAATAAATAAGTCTTAAATTTTCATATACTCTTCTTCGTAATTTATTAGATAAGGCCAAATTTCTTCTTGTGCTAATAAATAACAGATAGTGCTTTCAGCGCCACAATTAGGATCTACTCTTTTTAAATTCAACCCATCGCCACAGCTCTCATTTTTTATATTAATCAATGGCTCTTGTAAAATGTTATTACCCCAAAACCAAGAAAAATATATTTTAGCTTCCTCTAAATAGTTCTCATTATCGGTTAATTCCCATGCTTTTAGATTTGCCAGAACCTGATATGCAGCATCTATCGGTTGCTGATCGATAATGGCTTTCTCTCCCGTTTTTTCATACCACCCTCTGTTGCCAATCGTGATTGGATAACCGTCATGCTTGGATTCTTTATTTAGAAAACTTAACATTTCCAGGCCATATAATTTTAAAACAGGTTTTTTCAAAGCCTCAGAAGCGCATAAAAAACTTAAGGGAATAATCGCATTTGCATAAGTTAAATTATCTTCCGCCCATTGCCAGCCATCTAGCTTATTTTTTTCGTAATCTTCAGATAATGATTCAGCTAAATGATTTGTGAGCTCAAAATCAATTTGTGAAGCACCTAGAATAGCATATGCCCTGCCCCTGACAGTCTTAAAGTTCTTAATTCTTGTAATCATACTTTGTATGATTTGCTCTGAAGCTACCGGATAAAACGAATTTACCACCGCAGTACAAAGAGCCCAATAAGCTTCCGCTAAGGCATCTTCCGACCAAGGCTTGCCAAGCGGTCTTTTTTTAGAATCATAGAAGTTAATAATCGCTTCATCGCCAATTGCTTCATTCATAAAATTAATATAGGTCATCGCTTTTTCGTAATCTGAGAATTTGATTGCCAATAGTAATCCTCTGGCAGCATCATCTAAAGCATATCCATGTTTTCGGTCGATTACAGGACCCTTAGTGTGTTGCCAGATCCCGAAATCATCGGTTAAATAATCAATGTGTTTTAATCCTATTTTTTTCATTCCTGATTCTTTAATGATATATATCTAAAAAGATTAAGATATCTTTCAGCCACTCTTGGCCAGCGCATCTTCCTACCAAGAACATAGGCTCCGTCTTCCAATTTTGCCCTCAAGATAGGATCTTGCAATATTTTTATTACTGCATCAGCAATTTGCTGAGAATTTTTAAAGTCAACGATTATACCTCTGTTGTTCGCCAACATTTCTTTAGCATAAGGATATCCGGTCGAAATACAGGCTTTCCCCATGCCCAAAGCATAAGCAAGAGTGCCCGAAGTAATTTGCTGCGGATCAAGATGTGGGGTTAAATATATGTCAGATTTTTCATACAATTTAAGCAAATCTTGAAGCTCTAAATATTTATTTATAAACTTAACGTTTTTTTGGACGTTCAAACTTTTGGCCAAATTTTTTAAATTCGTTCTATATTTTTCCCCTTCATTTTTCAGTACCGACGGATGAGTTTGTCCTGCAACGACCAATAATAGATTAGGAAATTTTTTTACGATCTCAGGAAGAGCTTCGATGACGTATTCTATTCCCTTATTTTTACTAATTAACCCGCTCATAAGTAAAATAGGACTATCTCCCCAGTTTAGGTTATTATTTGTGCTCTGAGCTTTTTTTTGATCAGATACTCCATGGTGGATGATTACAACCTTATCCCGATCAATACCATAATCTCTCTCAAGACGCTCTTTTGCATCTGGTATCATTGCAACGACACTGTCTGAAATCTCACCCAACCTCTGCAAAGTTGAGCGTTGAATATCAGTCGGTTTAGCAAGAATAGTATGAAATATTGTGACAATCGGCTTATTAATATTTCTTAAAAATGCAAAGATGTGTTCTCCTGCCTTACCACCGAACAACCCGAATTCATGCTGAAGACAAACGACATCAGCAGAAGACTGGTTTACATATTCTGCAGCTTGATAATAACTGTCGTATTTATGCTGGTGAATTTTATATTTTACTTCCCATGGATATTCGAGATCTATTTCTCCATCATTTATAGCTATAATTTCGGCCAGACTTTCTGAATTCAGATCGTTAAGAGCATTTGTTAAATCTTTAGTGAAAGTAGCTAACCCGCATTTTCTCGGGATATAGCTTGAAACAAAGATTGTCCTAACTGTACTTTGCTGGGTATCAAGTATCTGATTTATTTTACTCATATAATAAATTTTGCCTTATAGCAAACCTTTCTGTCTTATTTTTACCTAAGAAGCCTTTGACCATCAATGTAAATTCAAACAAAAAATACCTTTTGAAGGTATTTTCCTTAAAATAGACCTTTATATAATGAAAGATAACTCAAGTCTCCCTAAAATTAGGGTAGCACACTAGAGTCATAATAGATATGGAGAACAACAATCTAAAAATTAAAGGCAAGAACATTCTCATTAGCGGCGGCACAACCGGAATCGGCCGTGCCACGGCAAAACTTCTGGTAAATTATGGTGCAAATGTGATGATTTTTGGTAGAGATAAAAATCATTTAGATGACGCTATTTTCGATATTGAAAATAAAAATGGGAAAATATTTGGAGTAACCGCAGATGTTTCCGATAAAAATCAAGTCAAGGAAGTCTTCAAAAAATTTGAGGAAACATATGGCGACATTGATGTCTTAATCAATAATGCTTCCTTGCCGGCGCGAAGTATTTTGGATTGTCAAAGCAATAAATGGCAATATATAGTCAATGTAAATATTTTAGGCTACCTGTATTGCTCAAGCGAGGCAGTTAACAGAATGATAAAAGGAAATGGCGGACATTTAATAAATATTGGGTCTCTTAGCTCGGTCTTAAGGGAAGAAGGGGCGGACATATATGTCGCCACGAAGTCTGCAGTTGAAGGCTTTAGCGATTCGCTTAGAAAGCAGATAGGTAAATATGAGATTAAAGTTTCTTTAATTGAGCCAGGGTCAGTTGGTACTAACTTGATAACTCATAATTCCAAGGAACAAGAAATATTGCAGAAAGAATCTAAAATGTTAAAAGCGGAAGATGTTGCCGAAGCAATATTATTTTGTCTCACAAGACCAAAAAGATGCGATATAATTGAATTAAAAATACGCCCGCACAAGTAACTCACATAATTAAAAACAAACTTCAAACCGACCGCTATCTATTGACAAAATTAATCTCTTCGTGTTATAGTAAAAACGTAAAGAAAATTGTTCTATAGATTTCCGAAACAAATTTTAAATTTCGACGTTCTATACAGCAATTCGAAATTTATTAATTATTTTGCGGCGGATCTTTTTTTGTTTTGTCGCATCGGAAAGAATTTATGTTCAAAAACAAAAGTGCCAATAATAAATTTGGCAAAAAAAACTATGCCGGCAACTTTAGATCCGGCGGTAACAATAAAAAATCATTTTACTACGGATCAAGCGACGGAGATAAAAATGTATCCAGATCAACCTCAACTGGTAACTCCAGACCTTCATTTAGAAGCTCCTCTCCAACAGCCTCCGGTTTTGCGTCTAACACATCAGGAAAAACAGCTTTTGACGGCCCAAAGCGTGTATCAAGAAATGCTTACGGAAACCCATCAGCCGCTAGCGGAAAACTAAAAACTTCTTACGCGGGTCCAAACACAGAGAGAAGCACGAGTTTTGGTGAAAACAATAGGCCATCATATGGCAGTAGAAATAGCAGACCTTCATATGGAGATAGAAACGGAAGACCATCTTATGGTAATTCTAGACCCTCATTTAGATCAGGGTCTAGATCCCCTAGAGCTAGATTCAGTGAAAATATTGATATCTCAAAGTTCATTTGCAAACCATCTGGAAATGTAGAAGTCAAAGCAGTAGAAATCAAAAACTCATTTGCTGATTTTCGTTTTGTTCCAGAATTACAAACCAATCTTCAACATAAAAAATATATCACTCCAACCCCGATTCAGGATCAGTCTATAAATCATATTGTGGACGGTAAAGATATAATCGGCTTGGCAAATACCGGCACAGGAAAAACCGGAGCATTTTTGCTGCCGTTGATTAATAAAGTCTTCAAAAATAAATCTCAAAAAGTTTTGATTTTAGCCCCAACAAGGGAACTTGCCCTACAGATTGATGAAGAATTCAGACAATTCTCTTGGTCAATGAAAATATTTTCGACTGTCTGTGTTGGTGGATCACCAATCTTTAAGCAAATCAATAATCTAAAAAGAAACCCCAACTTCGTTATTGGGACTCCAGGTAGATTGAAAGACTTGAGCGAACGAAACCTAGTAAGATTTGAATCATTTAACAATATTGTTATTGATGAAATTGACCGAATGTTAGATATGGGATTTGTTGATGAAATTAAAGCTATTTTAGCCAAATTACCAAAAGAGAGACAGTCTTTATTCTTTTCAGCAACTATGCCAGAAAAAATCAGAGGCCTAATTCAACAATTTTTGGTTGACCCTGTTACAGTTGAAATAAAGTCAGGACAAACTGCCGACAATGTTGAACAAGATGTCGTCCGAGTAAGAAGTTCAGAAATGAAATTCAATCAACTTCAGGAAATACTAAGACAATCTGACTTTAAAAAAGTTTTAATCTTTTCTGAAACCAAAAGAGAAGTGGAAAAATTGACATCTAGTTTAGTGGGCGAAGGCTTTAAAGCTGACTCAATTCATGGTGACAAAAAGCAACATCAGAGGCAAAAAGCTCTTTCTCTATTTAAAAATGATACCGTGAATATTCTAGTTGCAACAGATGTTGCTGCGCGCGGTCTAGACATTGACGACGTATCGCATGTAATTAATTACACTGTTCCACAAACATACAACGACTATATTCACAGGATTGGAAGAACAGGTCGTGGAGATAAAAAAGGAATGGCTTTAACTTTCGTTTAAACCTGAGAATCATAAGTAAATTCGAGGAAATTATGGAATTAAGAAATGTAGCAATCATAGCCCACGTTGACCATGGCAAGACAACTTTAGTTGATGGCCTCTTAAAACAGTCGAAGACTTTTCGTGAAAATGAAACAGCAATGTCCGAAGTATTGATTATGGACTCAAATGATCAAGAAAAAGAGCGTGGTATTACTATTTTGGCAAAAAATACAGCTATTAGCTATAAAGACATTAAAATAAATATTATTGATACTCCAGGGCACGCCGACTTTGGTGGTGAAGTCGAAAGAACTTTAAATATGGCCGACGGCGCTATTTTATTGATTGATGCCCAAGAGGGACCAATGCCTCAAACTAAATTCGTTCTTAAAAAAGCATTGGAAATCGGGCTCAAAGTGATTGTTGTCATAAACAAAATCGATAAACCAAATGCCAATATCCCTGAAACGATTAATAAAACTTACGATCTATTTCTTGAATTAGCGACAAACGACGACCAATTGGATTTTCCAATATATTACGCCATCGGACGAGACGGTAAAGCCTGGAATGAACTTCCGGCTGACGAAAATACGCCTTCTGATCTTTCGCCAATTTTAGACGCCATAATTGATCATATTCCCGCTCCAGAGAAGAAAGATGATGCTCCTCTAAAAATGCTGGTTTCAGCTCTTGACTGGGATAATTTTATGGGAAAATATGCCATCGGAAGAATTAAAACCGGTATTGCCAGGACAGGAATGGCTGCAATGCTGATTAACCAGGATGGAATTGTTGAAAATGGTAAAATTGAAAAGATTTATATCACACAGGGACTAAAAAAAATCGAGACAACAGAAGCAAGATCGGGCGATATTGTCTCAATCGCAGGACTTAAGAAAGCAACTATCGGAAATACCATTTCTGACGTCTCAGACGAAACTCCTCTTCCTGTAACCGTGATCGAAGAGCCTACATTAAGTATTTCTATATATGCCAACACTTCTCCATTTGCCGGCAAAGAAGGTAAATTTGTGACTGCAAGGCATCTTCATGATCGTATTATGAAGGAACTTGAGACTAATATTTCAATGAAAGTACACACTGCTGAAACCGGTGATTTTATATTATCGGGCCGCGGTGAACTGCATTTGTCTGTTTTTATTGAAACATTGAGACGCGAAGGTTTCGAGCTACAGGTTGGCAAACCTAAAGTTATTACCAAAGAAATAGATGGAATAATGTCTGAGCCAGTCGAAGAATTAACCATCGACGTTGCCCCGGAATTTGCTAGTACAATTATCGGCGAAGTTAATAAAAGACGTGGCATTTTGCTTCATCAGGAAAATAACAGCGACGGTACAACCCGCTTGGTTTTTGAAATTACGACCAGAGGGACTTTGGGCCTTAGAAATGTTCTTTTGACCGCTTCAAAGGGCACTGCAATTTCAAACTCACTATTTTTACGATTTGACCCAATTGGCGGAACTATTCCAAAACTTCGGAACGGTGTATTAATTGCTTTTGAAAACGGCAAAGCTGTCACATATGGTTTAAACATTGCGCAACAACGTGGAACTACTTTTATTCCGCCAGCAACTGAAGTCTATGCCGGTATGATTATTGGGCTCTCCACAAGAGAAGACGATATGGAAATTAACGTAACCAAAGAGAAAAAACTAACAAACGTTCGTGCCTCCAACTCCGACATTGCCACCATCCTAACTCCGCCAACAAACCTATCTCTTGAACAATGTATCGACTTTTTGGAAGACGATGAACTCTTAGAAGTCACGCCAAAGAGCTTGCGACTCCGAAAAAAGATCCTTAACGCACAAACCCGTCTAAAGGCCAGAAGAAATAAATAGACTTTACATCCAGTAACTAAAAAGCCCCGTTGTACCGGGGCTTTTTAGTTTGAAGAGAAAAAATTACAATTTAGTTCTGAAGTATATAAATAAATCAATTTTGATCTTTGAAAAAATGAGGGTATAATTTATGCATAAGCTTTAATACCAAGGATATCATTATGGAAAACGTTTTAAATGTGAGCAACCTCAAAAAAAGCTACGGCCAATCGGAGGCTGTTTCTGGAATATCTTTTGAAATGAAGAAGGGTGAAATATTTGCTCTCATTGGACCAAATGGAGCAGGAAAATCAACAACTTTAAAGATGATCGCGGGGCTGCTTTCGCCGACTGAAGGCAACATAGAAATCAATAATTTAGATATTCAAAAAGATTCTGACAAAATCCGAGAAATTATTACTTACTTGCCTGAAGATTCAGGCGCCTACAAAAATTTAACTGGTTTGGAATATTTAATATTTATGGCAGAACTTTATGCTAAAAACAAAAGCGAAGTTGAAGAATTCGTTAGCAAGGGGAAAGAAATATCAGGTTTGGGTGAAAAATTAAAGAATAAAACAAGCACATACAGTAAAGGCATGACTCGAAAATTACTTTTAGGTAGAACAGTGATGAGCAAGCCGGAACTTGCTATTTTGGATGAGCCGACTAGCGGTCTTGATGTTATTAATGCGATGGAAATTAGAAAAACCATTAAAGATATGACCAAAGAAGGAATGTCCGTTTTACTATCCAGCCACAACATGCTCGAAATTGAATTTTTATCTAATCGTGTTGCAATTATTGATAAAGGAAAAATTCATGAAATTGGTACACCAGCTGAGTTAAAAAAGAAATACTCTGCGGAAAATTTAGAAGAAGTTTTTGAGAAAGCAGTTAACGCTGATAAAAAAGAAATGGAGACAAAATGAGAAAATTTTTAGTCCTTCTTAAAAAAGAAATAAAAGAGCTTTTAACCGCTCAAATAATCGCACCATTGATTATTACAGCAGTTCTTTTCTTTTTTATCGGTAATCTAATGGACAAAGAACAGGATAAGATAAATCAAAACGTTAATGTTACCGTTATAAACAACGACAGTTCCAGTAAAAGTTCTGAATTCTTTATTCAATCGCTAAAAGACTCAGGGATTAAAATTAATCTTGTTAATGGAATAGAAGAATCGAAGGCTTTGGAACAAGTTAAACAAGATGATTCAGTCGCCCTAATGGTAATTCCTGCAAATTTTGAACAAAGCCTGGATACTAATCAACCAGAAAAAATCAAAACTTATACCATAGTAAGAAATTTCTCCATGATGGGCAGTAAAAACTACGGAATAATGATGGCGGCGATTGCTACTGCAAACGAAAAAATAAGTAATATTAATATTGCTTCAAAATCTCCTGATTCAAATCCAGACGCTATTAAGAACCCCATTAAAGCCGATGAGTTTGTTGTGGTTGGCGATAAGCAAGCCAATATTTCGCCAAATCTAGTAATGGGATTCGTCTCACAACAAACCATGTTTATCCCGATTATTCTATTTATGGTAATTATTTTTGCATCTCAAATGATTGCAACAGCAATTGCAAACGAGAAAGAGAATAAAACACTGGAAACTCTTCTTACCACTCCAGTTAAAAGAAACTATATTGTGGTTGCCAAGATGGCAGGTGCCGGAATGATTGCGCTTCTGTCATCGCTAATTTATATGGTTGGCTTTCGCTCGTATATCAATGGAATATCTGGCGGGGCAAAAGCAACTTCTGAAATCAGCAATATTATTAGCAATTTGGGCTTAACCTTAAAGCCGGAAAGCTACATTCTTCTCGGCTTGTCATTATTTATAGGCATTTTGGTTGCTTTAGCAATCTCTTTAATTCTGGGCGCTTTTGCTGAAGACGTCAAAGGAGTAGCAGGGCTTACTACCCCACTAATGATTGTTGTTTTAATCCCCTATTTCCTTACCATGTTTTTGGATATCAACTCGCTTTCACCAACGCTTCGCTATGTTGTTTACGCAATTCCCTTCTCTCATATATTTATGGCAGCACCAAATCTCTTTATGCATCAATATCTTCCTGTTGTTTATGGGATCTTGTATCAGCTTCTTTGGTTTATTGTGTTTGTGTTGATTGCAGCTAAAATATTCTCGACTGACAAAATTATTACCATGAAATTGAATTTCGGAAAAAAGAAAATCTAAAGAATAAAAAAATCCGCCGATTAGTTCACAAGCGGATTTTTTTTATTATTGGCTATTTTAAATCTCTGCTAACAGCACTACGTAGTTTTTGCCGTATTTTTTGGCGCACTTTGGGCAGGTCGTGTAATAGAAATATATATTTTTAGCTTCTTTTCCTTTGCCTTTGATATAATTAGTCATTTCCTTATGCCAATTTGGAGCATCTTTATAGGGTCCCTCAAATACTTTAGTTAAATACGTACCGGAAAGTTTTACATTTTCTGCATCGGCCACCTCTTTTGAAACCGCCATGTATTGCGTGCTCTTCCATGGTGAAGATTCTTCTGATAGACAGATAAACTCTTCAGGTTTAAGCTCAGATTTAGAAGCTTGAACTTTTTTCCACATTCTTTGCATCACAGGACCGACGTTCAAGGGAATATGCATAAAACTTTTCACTGTGTCTTTGATAAAAAGTTTATCCTTCCAGATGAATTCCTTCTCGTCCCAAGGCGTGGGATCAAATTTAGGACAGCACACTTCTTCTTTTTTCATAATAAATCCTCCTATATTTTTTATATCTTACTTGCTGCTAATACTAATAATAGTATACCAAAAAAACAATATTTATTTTATTTATACTAAATTATTGTTTTTAAACCATTGACAAAAATGAACAATTTTTATATAATACTGATGCTTTAAAGTAAGCAAAATGGCTACCCCGACTTGTCGGGGAGGAAAGTCCGAACACCGTAGAGCAAGAACGCTCGTGAAAATGAGTGGGCCGTGAGGTTCAAGAATAGCGCAACAGAAAACACACCGCTAATCCCGATGCAAATCGGGACAGTAAGGTTGAAATCGTGAGGTAAGAGCTCACGCGTTCGCATGGCAACATGCGTCTGTGGCAAGCCTAGTTCGGTGCAAGTGAAGTGGGCCAAATGTATCAATTCCTGCTCGGATGATGCATAAGGTCTTCACGCTTAGATAGATTGCCATTAAAACAAAATTCGGCTTATTAATTACTTTGAAGCAAATTCGCTTCGGTGAGACTAAAGCACCTCAAAGTCATTTATGGCCCTGATCTGGGAAACCAGTAACGGGTAACACCTCGACACTTGCCGAGGTGTTTTAGTAAGCTATTTCAAACACACTGTTCCGGTAAATATACACGATCGACGATATTTACCGGAATGAACTAAATGTCTGATATGGCAGAAGTTATTAAATTATTGAAAAAAGAGCCATAATGAGGTAGTATATTTATACGTTCGGGGGACAACAAATGTTTTATGTTTATGTTTTGAGTAGTACAAATTATAAGAAATCTTATGTCGGTTGTACTGATAATCCAGATAGAAGAATTAAAGAGCACAATTCGGGTAAAATGGCATTTACTAAACGATTTAAGCCATGGGAATTAATTTACCACGAAAAATTCGAGACCCTGGGAGAGGCCAGGAAAAGAGAAAGTTATTTGAAAACTAGTGCTGGTAGAAGATTTCTTAAAAAGATATTGAACTCTTTTTAACAATTTTTGGTGTTCGGGGATCGTCTAATGGTAGGACAGCTGGTTTTGGTCCAGCCAATCGGGGTTCGAATCCCTGTCCCCGAACCAAAAATTGTTAAAAAGATCTAATGGTCCGTCCGCCCTGTGGGCGAGACGAGATCTCGTTCGCCAGAGGCAGAACGGATAGGACAGCTGGTTTTGGTCCAGCCAATCGGGGTTCGAATCCCTGTCCCCGAACCAAAATAAGCAAAGCTTTTTACACACTGATTTTTGACTATTGTATCTTGCAATAAAAAGATTAGAATTTACGTCTAGTCTTTTTATTTTTGGATAATCGTAATATTATCCATTGACAATTATGAACATATGTTCTAAATTGGAGATATGATCCGCCTTCATATTAATTACGGCGGACAAGAAGGACAGTATTATGAGAGGCAGACCAAAAAGATTGAGAATAATTGGATTTAATCCGGAAACAACATATTTCAAACCAGCAGGAGTTCCCATGAGAATGTTGGAGGAGGAAATCTTGACATTGGATGAAGTAGAAGCAATTAGGTTATCCGATTTGGAAGATTTAAATCAGGAACAAGCGGCAGAAAAGATGGGAATATCGCGAATTACCTACCTCAGGATTTTGCATCAAGCTCATAATAAGGTCGCGAAAAGTTTAATATTAGGCAAAGCAATAAGAATGAAAGGTGGTGATATTATGCCAAATTACGATGGAACAGGGCCAAGAGGCCAAGGTCCGTTAACTGGACGAAAAGGAGGATTGGGTAGGGGTCAAGGTCAGGGCTTGGGTGGAACAAATCAATGTGTTTGCTCAAAGTGTGGCGAAACTACACCCCATGCCAAAGGAGTTCCTTGCAGCCAAACCAAGTGTCCAAAATGTGGGTCTCCAATGCGCGGAGATTTCTGTAAATAGATAACATTGAAAAAGACAGTAAATGCTGTCTTTTTCTTAATGGCTTAGGAGATTCAGCATTTTCGAGGTACAATAAAAATACAAAAAAGCAATTGGGAGAAATATGAACCTAAAAAATAAAACAATTTTAGTTACCGGTGCCGGAAGCGGTATAGGAAGAGAATTAACTTTAGCCTTGCTAAAAAAAGGAGCAGAAGTTGCCGCTATTGATATTCGAGAAGAAACTTTGCATGAAACCAAGAAATTAGCAGGTAACGCTGAAGATCGTATCTCTGTCCATGTATTAAATATTGCCGACAAGTCAGCAGTTAAAGCTTTGCCTAAAGAAATTATTGACGAGCACGGAAACATTGATGGCATTATAAATAACGCAGGAATAATTCAACCTTTTGTTAAAATAGTTGATCTTGATTATGAAGCAATCGACAAAGTCATGGGTGTTAATTTCTACGGAACATTGTATATAACGAAGGCATTTTTGCCTTTATTGCTAAAGCGTCCGGAGGGATATATTGTTAATGTTTCAAGCATGGGAGGATTTTTGCCAGTTCCTGGCCAAAGTGTTTACGGGGCATCAAAAGCAGCAGTAAAACTTTTAACTGAAGGGCTATATGCTGAACTCAAGGATACAAATGTGCATGTTACAGTCGTCTTCCCTGGAGCAACAAAAACAAACATTGCAACCAATTCAGATATCGGCACCCCAAAAGAATCACAGAATGACTCTAGCAAAAGTTTCCCGATGTTGCCAGCAGAAAAAGCAGCCGAAATAATCATCTCTGCTATAGAGAAAAACAAATCCATGGTATTTACAGGCAAAGATTCCAAATTTATGGATATACTGTATCGTCTAAACCCAATATTTGCGACCAATTTTATTGAAAAACAAATGCGCTCGTTACTTAAATAGCACAAAATTAGGAGATAAATGAATAAATGGATTAAAATTGATCGATTCTTCGCTTGGGTATTGTTTTGCGGAATGCTCCTTTATTTTATTTCAGGTTACGGAATGACTAAGGGAATTATTGACTCTTCATTTGCCAGTAAGCTCCATCTTAACTTTCTAACCTATGTAATTTTAATTGCTTTTACAATCCATACTTCTTTTGCTATTCATTTAGCTTTTAAGCGATGGCAAATTTGGAATGGTCCGATGAGAATTTTGCTAATTGCTTTCTTTGCTGCTTTTTTTAGTGCTTTTGTGTACGTGGATCGATATTATCAGCCAGCTGACAACTCAGTCAAAACAACAGATAGTACAAACTTGGATAACAAGGAAGGTGCGGCTACAGATCAGACGCCTACGACGGAAGAGACCGAGCAAATTAAAACTTTTACTCTAGATGAACTTACTCAATACAACGGCAAAAATGGTGCTAAAGCATATGTTGCAGTTGACGGCGACGTGTATGACTTGACCTCCGTATTCCAAAGCGGCAGTCATTTTTCCCATTACGCAGGAACTGAGCTAACAAACGCTTTTTACACACGTCACGCTAAAAGTGCTTTGTCTAAATATCCTATTGTCGGAAAACTAGCTGATTAATGTCTTTGTTTGAAACATTGCTGCAAACCTTTGTGCAGTATCTCAAATGTCTCAGTCTTATTTTGCCCAAAAGGTTCTAGACCAGTATGCCGAACCAAAATAAACAAAGCTTTTTACGCACTGATTTTTGACTATTGTATCTTGTAATAAAAAGATTAGAATTTGTGTCTAGTCTTTTTTCTTTGGTTCAATAAGAGATAATGAGCACGTCTTGAAATTTTGAGCATTTTAGGGTATGATTAACATTGCTGAAAAATTAAAAACATAAAAAAAGTAACTCCCAGTTAAATAAATGGCTCTTGCCATATTTAAACGGGGTAAAGGAAAGAGATTATGAAAACAAAGATCGTTTGTACTATTGGTCCAGCCACCGAAACACCAGAAATGTTAGAACAATTAATTGAGAATGGCATGAACATTGCCCGTCTTAATTTTTCACACGACACCCACGAAAATCACGCTCTAAGGATTAAGAGCATTAGAGAAATCGCAAAAAAGCTTAACAAAGAAATACAAATTCTTTGCGATCTTCAAGGTCCAAAAATCAGAATAAGAAATTTTGATAACGCTCCGAAACATTTAGAAAACGGGGAGAAAATCACATTAACAACGTCTTCTTGTAAAGCTATTAAACCAGATGAAATCGTTATTGAAGATCCATATCTTCATACCGACGTTAAAGCACAGGATATAATTCTTATTGATGACGGTTTGCTCGAGTTAATCGTTGACAATGTCTCTAATCATAAGATTAATTGTACTGTTGTAAACGGCGGTGATTTATACCCAAGAAAAGGTGTTAATCTTCCCTTAACTGAGACAACAACCTCCTCGCTTACAGAAAAAGATGTGGATGATTTAAAATTTATCCTGACTCAAAACCCCGAATGGATTGCGATTTCATTTGTACAAAATGCAAATGACGTTATTCAGCTTAGAAAATTGATGGGTGATAGTAAATCAAGAGTCATGTGCAAAATTGAACTTGCTAACGCAGTTAAGAATTTAACACAAATCATTGAAGAGGCAGATGGAGTGATGGTTGCCCGAGGAGATTTGGGTGTTGAAATTCCAATTGAAAAATTACCGATTATTCAAAAGAGAATTATTAAAAAATGTAATTTTGCTGAAAAGCCTGTTGTAACCGCCACTCAAATGTTGGCTTCCATGACAAGTTCACCTGTACCAACCAGAGCCGAAGTCACGGACATTGCTAATGCAATTTTTGATGGAACGGATGCCGTTATGATGTCAAATGAAACAGCCGTTGGTAAATATCCCATAAATGCAATTAAAATAATGTCTAAAGTGGCCGAAGAAACAGAAAAATATCTATTTGAGAGAAAAAATACTCTTTAAAATATTTTAATAATGCACATAAAAAAAGACCCTAGGGTCTTTTTTTATGTGCTGGAAATCAACTTCTTCTTACTCCTCCTCCATCACCATAGAATACTTAACAAATCCTGTATCCTTGAGTGTGAATTGCTCTCCTGTATAGA
>Ga0265297_10000886_pt1 | contig 78836 bp, 92 predicted proteins | sample Munlanlwell13791_FD_192502 | JGI IMG/M metagenome (GOLD analysis project Ga0265297, IMG submission 192502) | Leachate microbial communities from a municipal landfill in Southern Ontario, Canada - Leachate well 137-91 | ecosystem: Engineered > Solid waste > Landfill > Unclassified | place...
ATTTCATTTTTTCGATTTTAATTTTCTTTTTGATAAATATTTTTTTAAAAGTTTCAAGAAAAAGGGCTTATTTTTTCGTTTTATATTTTGTTTTTGTATTTTTACTTTTTTGGGTAGGTTTAAGTTCGGCATTCTACTTTCTTTATGGCTCATTTATATCTTTAACCGGGCTGGTTTTTTTTATTTCAACTAGAAGTTTTATCATTAATTTTTTATTTCTTTTTTTTGTTATTTTAATAAATGTCTGCATAACTTTATTATTTTTTTTGTATTCCAATAAGGTAAAAATCAAAAGGTTCCCTTTTGATTTTATACGAAGAAATCAGAAATTTTTCGTTTTATTATTTTTTGTTTTCGTTTTATTATTTTTTGTTTTCGTCCCTATAGAGCCTATTTACAAATCTAGTCCAATATTAAACTTTTTGAAGAATTTAAATAATAATGTGTCGCTTTCAAATCAGGTCAATCAAAGTTTTGAGGAAAATAAAATTTTTAATAATTCTTTTAATTTAACTAATCCGAACTACATAGTTATAATGCTTGAATCAGTTTCTGCGGATCATATTGGATATTATGGCTATGAGAGAAGCATTACGCCAAATATCGACTCTTTTGGTGAAAAAAGTTTTGTGTTTACAAATGCATATTCTGCGTCATCTCATTCTGATTATTCGCAGCCTTCTTTTTTGTCGTCCAGATATTGCCTGGTTAATGATATCAGAAATGGTTTTGAAGATTATCCGAGGGAGTTTATATGGGATATTTTAAAGAGAAAAAATTACAGTACAGCTTATATTTCTTCGCAAAATGATTTTTGGGCGGACATGATAAATTATTATAATTTCAAGAATTTAGATTTTTACAGTCATTCCGCCACAGATGGAATTTTTGATTATGGCATCGGGAATGCAAAAAAAGATTATGATGAAAAAACGGTCAATCTTTCTTTGGCGTATTTAAAAAATGTTTCCGAGCCGTTTTTTTTATATATTAATTTTCAGGCAACTCATTATCCTTATTCTTATCCAGAGGGGAATGGCTTATTTTTGCCTGACAAAGACGATTCAATTTATACACATCTTTTTTATATTGCACCCGAAGATTACGATTCTAATTTGAATAGATACGACAATTCTCTTTTTTATGCAGATAAGCAAGTGGGGAAGCTTTTGAATTATTTGGAGGCAGAAAGTTATTTTAATAATAGTGTTATTGTGCTGACTTCTGATCATGGAGAAACAGTTGAAAATATTCGAGGGCATATACGACATGGTTATGGGGTTTATGAAGAAGAAGTAAATGTCCCGTTAATGATATATGTTCCAGGAGAGAGAGGAGAAAATATTGACGGGAGAGTGAGCCATATAGATGTTGTTCCAACTATTTTGTCTTTTGGGAATTTTTCTTTGTCTGCTGAATTTCAGGGGCGCGAGATGAGAAAAGATAGAAATATTTTTTTTGTTGCACAAAATCAAAATTATGATATTGGCTTAATTTTGGAAGATGTAAAATGCCATTTTAATTTTTTGAATTTTGAATTTGAAGTCTACAATCTGACTGCAGATCCCTTTGAAAAAAATAATTTAGAAGGAGTTTTAGACGAGGAAATTTTTGAGGAATGCAAGAGTATTTTGTGGGAGTGGCATAATTGCCAACTTGATTATTACGAGAATGAAAAGTATTTGCAGGGCGAATTAATTAATTGTTAGATAAATTTTAATAGACTGTTATTTTTATTTGGTGATGAGTAAATATCGGAGAGGATTGACAGATGTGATAGTGGTTTTTGGTGACTGGAATGACATCTGCTCATTTATATTTTCCCAATGATGTTCAAACCAAACAGCGCAATTTATTCTTATGAAATTATTCGTGAATCTGGAGAAAATGTAATGTATATCAATTATCTCGGAGCTCCTTTTATCCCGTCACTTGTGGATTCGCCAGAAGTTATGTCGAGAACCATAGATAATTTAAATGAAGATTCCAATGTCAGCAGAATTGTTTTTGTTCAACAGAGAAACTATTCCCATGATTTTTCTCAGGTCAAAATTTTGAACGAAATTGCTGCGTTGTACGATTTCTTGATAAAACAAGAAAAAATAACTTCTCATGAAAAACTTTCGGTGCTTTCTAATTATGAAGAGGCATATGCTTTCTTGAATCACGAGATACATGAAGTTTTGAAACAAAATCCAATCAAAGCCTATCGAGAGATAAAAAGTGTGCTTTATGAAAAGAAAGCGGTTTTTGAAAAAACCGGGAAGGGTGTTGATTATGTGAGATTATTGGAAAAAATAATTTCTTATTTTGATAATCTTGAATTAATAAAAAAATTAAGGAGCGTTCTTGATTCTTATCAGGTTAATGATCGAGGCATATATTTTGAAATTTTTCGACCGGATATTATGCCAAATTTTACGTTTACGAGAATGGTCTCAAAAATACCCGAGGATGCGATTATTTTGAAACAATATAATATTTCTAAAGATCAGGACAGAAGCGTTGTAACTATTTTTCAACTTCCCGGGAAGTCTAATCCGATTTATCATCTTGCTCCGCCGGAATATTTAATCGAAGAGGATCATCATATGCTTCTTAATCTTGCGAGAAATGTTTTAATAGAACATAGGCCCACCGCAGAAGAATTTAGCGATCCTGAAAGAACGAGGCAGGTTTTTTTTAACGTTGCGAGAGATTTAATTTCTGATTTGGCAAGTAATAAAAAAATTGCTTTGAATTATTCTGACTTGACAAAGCTTGCGAGAATTTTGGTAAGGCATACAATTGGTTTTGGCGTGGTTGAGGTGATTCTTGAAGATGAAAATTTGCAGGATATTGTGATTAATGCTCCGGTTTCTCTTTCTTCTATTTTTGTCAGACATAATGATTTTGGGGAATGCGAAACGAATGTAATTCCTTCTCAAGAAGATGCGGATTCGTGGGCGGCGAAATTCAGAATGATTTCAGGCAGGGCTCTTGATGAAGCAAATCCTATTTTGGATACGAATCTTGAGATTAAGGATATTGGAGCGAGAGTTGCAATAATTCAACAGCCTTTATCTTCTGGGGGAATTGCGTATGCGATAAGGAGGCATAGGAGCAAGCCATGGACACTTCCACTTTTTATAAAAAATAAAATGATTAATTCGCTGGGTGCGGGGCTGCTTAGTTTTATGATTGATGGGGCGAGGACAATGCTTATTGCAGGAACGCGATCTTCCGGTAAAACTTCCTTGCTTGGTTCACTTTTGATGGAGATAATACAGGGGCATAGAATAATTACAGTTGAAGATACGCTTGAACTTCCAGTTGTCGCGATGAGGAATCTGGATTATGATATTTTGTCATTAAAGGTTCGCAGTGCTTTGATGGGCGAATCAGCTGAAGTTTCGGCGGAAGAAGGGATTAGGGCTTCTCTTCGTCTTGGAGATTCGTCTTTAATAGTTGGGGAGATAAGAAGCCAGGAGGCAAAGGCGCTTTATGAAGCGATGAGAGTCGGGGCTTTGGCAAACGTTGTTGCGGGGACTATTCATGGCGGTTCTCCGTATTCTGTGTTCGACAGGGTCGTTAATGACTTAGGGGTTCCGATTACTTCGTTTAAAGCTACGGACTTAATCGTTGTCGCGAATCCCATAAAAATGCCGGATGGATTGCGATCGGTGCGAAGAGTGCTCCAAATTGCCGAAGTGCGGAAACATTGGGAGAAGGATCCTTTATCAGAAGGAGGATTCGTGGATTTAATGAAATATAATGTTGAGACAGATAGTCTGGAGCCAACGGATGATTTAATTAATGGGGATTGTGAGACGATAAAAGAGATTGCTGCGAACGTTAAAGGGTGGGCAGGGAATTGGGACGCGGTTTGGGACAATATTGTTTTGAGACAGAAAATAAAACAGGAAATCGTTGACTATTCTGAGAAAATAGATAATTCTGAAATTTTGGAATCCGAATTTACTGTGAAATCAAATAGCGCCTTTCATAAAATTTCTGATGAAGTTTCAAGAGATGTGGGATTGCCGATTAGTGAGGAAGTTTTCCCTAAATGGAAGAGATGGTTAGAAAAAGAAGCGAAGAGAGTTGGATTTTAATTTTCCTTTGGGGTTTGCTCCGCAGAAAAATCGCAGAGTTGTGAGAAGGCCGAATTTTAATTTTAAAGATGGCACTTCAGGACGGCGGGAACGCCAGAAGTTTTTATAATATTCCAGATTGTCGCTGTCGTTTTCGCAAGTTGGGGGCAGTAGTTTAAATTATGCCAAATATCTTGATTAGAGTGATAATAATTATGTTTGCTAAAAAGAAAATTAAACCATAAAACAAAATGTAACTAACCAAATCATAAATAAATCTTGATTTAAAATTCTCAGCAGATTTTTTCTTACTAGAGAAATAATAATATATGGCAACAACAATAATAAAAGTAATTGCTGATATTATTAACCACGCCCCAAAATTCTTCAATGGGTCAATAGCAAACGAAATCAAAGTGCCTGGTCTTTTTCCATACATTGTAGAATATCTTGGTAAGATGTTTAGAGTTGATAAGAGAGTATAGGAATAAAGTAAAAGCAGCCCAACAAAGGCTATCTTTTTTATATAGCCCTTACCAGTTTCAAGTTTTTTCTTGGTTTCTTTATCCATTTTTTCAAATTAATCCAATTATTGCTAAAATTAATACTCCAATAAATCCATATTTTAACCATGGCTTCATAGATTGACTCAAAATTAAGATTATTATAAATCTTTTGTTTCTTGTTTCGCCGTCTGTCCCCAACCGTTAATTTTTGAAAAAATTTGGATGAAGCGAAGCGTAATCGTTCATCCTTTGTTAGACAGGATTTTCTGCGGAAAATTGGGTTTTCTTTTTTGTGGTCGGATAAACTAAATTTTTTCTTTTTAGTTAGGCGATAATCTGCTATTTGGGGGTGGAAAATTTAATAAGGCACTTCGGCTTTCTTTCTTTATGCAATACTCAAAAAGTTTTGAAGAGCAAGTCGCAGGTAGGACGAGAATTTTTTCGAAGAGAAAACCCTTTAGAGAATTTAATTTTGTCGATTTATCGACGCTGAGAACAAGGCGTACTGTTGAATAAACTATATCTTTTGTATCTCTTTGGAATGTAAACATAAATTATATAAAGAAACTGTTCTGCAGTATTTTATGTTGTAAGAAATGATAGATAAATTTGAAAGGGAGCTGAGACTGAGGAATTTTTCAAAAGAGACCGTTAGGGGATATTGCTATTCTTTAGAAAAATTTTTGAATTATTCAAAAGAAAGGGGAATGAACGAAGAGGTTCTTAAAGAGTATCTCTTAAGGAATTTAAGAAGTAATAACCCTTCTTTTGTTGCAAAAGAATCTTTTGCAATCAAGTTCTTTTTTGAAAAAGTCTTGAACAAGAAAGTAGAGCTTCCTTCAATTAAAAGGAATAAAAAAATAACAAAGGCAACAATCCAGGCAATCTTAAGAAATTTAGCTAAGAAGGCAGGGATAAAGAAAGGGGTTTATCTACATCTATTAAGGCATAGCTTTACAACTCGCCTCCTTGAAAATGGAACTGATTTAAGAGTAATTCAAAAACTTCTTGGGCACTCATCAATTAAGACGACACAGATTTATATTCAGATTTCTCAGGCGTCAATTAAGAATATAAAGAGCCCTTTAGATGAACTATAAGGTGAAAAGAGGTGAAATGGTAACTAGTGATGAAATTTTGAGAAAATATGGCGCGAAGATAGAGAGCCAGATGAAGGGGTACAATTCAGGAGATAGGGCGAAGTATAGTCAGAGTTATGAAAAATTCAGGGAAGCGATGTCGCCAGAATTTTCACGGTATGAAAAATGGTGCAAGAGTTTTGGCAATTTATTTACAATGAAAGTTGGAGACAAAGATCGAACCAGAATTTCACGAGCAATCGAAATTGCCCATCTGAATGTGACACCCTCGGAAGTTGTGGTTTTTTCTACGGTTTTGCTTTTTTTAACTTTATTTCTGGGAGGACTTTTTTTTACGGCTATATGGATGATTACGGGTGTTTTTTCGTTGATGTTTTTATTTTTGATTTTTGTTTTGGCGATTTTCCTGTTTTTTTATTCTTCAAAAATTCCTGAAAGACTTTCTATGAAATGGAGGCTCAAGGCCAGCAGTCAGATGGTTCCTGCGATTTTGTATATAGTGATTTATATGAAGCACACCTCAAATCTGGAAAAGGCGATTGCCTTTGCCGCAGAACATTTACAACCTCCTCTTGCGCTTGATTTTAAAAAAGTTTTTTGGGATGTTGAAATTGGAAAGTTTTCCACGCTAAAAGAGAGCGTTGAAAATTATCTTGCGGGATGGAGAGATTATAGCATGGAGTTTATCGAGGCATTCCATCTTATTGAATCAAGTCTTTATGAACCAATTGAAGAAAGGAGAATTGTTGTATTAGAAAAATCATTGCAAGTAATTTTAGACGGTGTTTATGACAAGATGCTAAAATATACTCACGAAGTACGTTCTCCGCTGACTAATATTTACATGCTTGGGATAGTTTTGCCCACACTGGCACTTGCAATTTTGCCTCTTGCTTCGACGATGCTTGGCGGTTCTATAAAATGGTTCCATTTGTTTTTGATTTTTAACATAATTGTTCCTTTTTCAGTTTTATACTTGACGGAGAATGTTTTAATGAAAAGGCCAGGCGGGCATGGAGAGGCGAATCTTTTAGAAAAAAATCCTCTTTATCCGGAGTATAAAAGTAATCGGGCATATTGGAGTGGAGCAATAATAGCGTTGCCATTTTTTATTCTTGGGATGATTCCTTTTTTATGGAGATATACAAATTTGCCTTTGTGGCTTGGGATGGCAAGAGATTATACGTGGGAACAGATTGGGCTGGGTTTCATGGGCAAGTCGGGGATATTTGGCATTGTTGGTGCTGATGGGGTTTTATATGGGCCTTCCGGAATTTTTTCTTTAGTATTAAGTTTATTTGTTCCTTTGTCGGTTTCGATTGTTTTTATTGTTGCATACAAGATGAAGACAAAGGAATTAATCAAAGCGAGTGAAAATTATAAAAATATGGAGAAAGAATTTACTTCTTCGCTTTTTCAACTGGGAAATAGGCTTGGCGATGGGATTCCTGCGGAGATTGCATTTTCTAAAGTCAGTAATTCATCGAGAGGAACTGCGACGGAAGGATTTTTTAGAATTGTAAATGAAAATATACATCAGCTTGGGATGAGTCTTGAAAGGGCCCTTTTTGATCCAAAGAGGGGTGCTGTTGTTTTTTATCCGTCTCAGTTAGTTGCCACTTCCATGAAAATTTTGATTGAATCTGCCAAGAAGGGACTTGGAGTTGCTGCGAGAAGTTTAATGTCAATTAGCGATTATGTAAAGAATATCAGAAAAATAAATGAGCGTTTAAATGATCTTCTTGCTGAGATAATTTCAGACATGAAATCTAATATGACTTTTTTAGCGCCATTACTTTCCGGAATTATTTTGGGTCTTTCGGGGATGATTTCGAGTATTTTGGGTTCTTTATCTGCGATGTTTAATTCTGCGGGTGCGGGGGAAGTAATAGGGACGGGAATTGAAGGAATTTTGGGTTTTTTTGATCCTGTTTTGATGATTCCAACATATTGGCTTTCGATAGTGATAGGATTTTATTTGGTTGAAATTGTTTTTATTTTGACTTCGACGCTTGTGACGATAAAGTCAGGGCGAGATCCTTTGCAGACAACTTCAGAGATTGGGAAAAATCTTAAATACACAATTGTGCTTTATTTTATTATAGCTTTATTTTCTATTGTGGGTTTGAGTTTAATCGGGGCCGTTGTCTTGACGGGACTTGGATAAATTCAAGAGATTGTTCAGAGATTTTGGGGAAATATGTAGCAATATTTATAAACTAAAGATATTAGTATTTTTGATGGTGATGAACAAAAGAGGGCAGGAGTTGACTCTTGGGACCGTAATCCTTATCGTTTTAGGGATAGTTGTTTTGGTGTTTTTGATTTTTGGTTTTTCGACGGGATGGAGCAATTTGTGGGATAAAATTACAAATTGGGGTGGCGGGAAAGTTAACCTTGACACAGTGAGACAGGGTTGCGAGCTTGCTTGCACGATGGGCAGTGTTGATGATTTTTGTACGTTAGAAAGAGAGGTTAGATTTTCTATTGAGTTAACCAGTGGTGAACATAAGGGTAAAAAGGTTGCGAATGGAACCTGTGACTATTTTGAGAAAAATAAAGTTAATTATTCTGGTTTGAATATTGAGCATTGTGCGGGGATTACTTGTTCTGCTGCATAATATTTATTAACTACTTTTTTTATTTATTTTTATGGAAAGAGAGGAGATAATCAAGATTTTAATTGTGGTTATTGTTTTGATTATAATGATTAGTGCCGTGATTTTTTTATTTAAGGGAAAAGGCGGAGAGGTGCTTGATTCTATTAAAAATATTTTGAGGTTTGGAAAACAATGAATGGGGAGGAGAAATCTTTTGTGGTTAAAAAAGGAAGTGTGGAATGGACTATTGGAAAACTTTTGAGTTCTGTTTTATTGATACTTCTTTTAGTGCTTGTTGTTTACGGAATTTCTACCGGTGGGTTTAAGCCCCTTATAGAAAAGGTTTCAGGGATATTTGATGGTGTTTTAATCTTGTTCAATCTGGGTGGTGGCGATGCCAATATAGAATGTTTTAGTGATAATGTTCATGTTGATGGCGTCGGCGAAGGAATAATAAATCGGTGCGTTGATTATTGTAATTTAACAATTTTGGATTCGGTTTCGGGGATAGATGATTTTATAGGGTTCGAGTATTTTGATGGGAAAATGCAACCTTTGATTAAAGGAGGAAAAAAATATACGGGCACGATTTTTCTTGACATAGAAAGAGGAGAAGAGGCTAGAAACGCATACGATTCTTTAAATAAAGTTTTTTATGATTCTGTTTTTTTGAGCGGGAATTGGAATGATTTTTCTCGGGACCAAATTGGGAATATTTTTGGGCATATGTCGTCTAATTTTTTAGTTTTTAAAATAAAAAGTGGCGGTTATTTGTATAGGTGGGACGGAGATGTATGGAAAGTTGTACATGGAAGATATGATTATATTGAAAGCAAAGAAGTAGGAATAGATTCTTTATGGAAGGCCTATGTATCCGGGGATGGTGTTTCGTGGGGATATCAGTGGCCAGATGGAGCTAATAAAATTCCATTGACCGAAGAAATTGGAGAATCCAAGGGCGGATGGTTCAGGGAACTTTTCGGTGATAAATCTATTGTAAAAGATGAAGAAAAATTCAAGGAATGGATGCGGGATAAAATAGATGGCTGGAGTCTAAATAATTTTTTAAACAAGAAATTGATTGATGAACTGTCAAATAATTCGAAAAAAATTTTTGTTAATTTTAAAGGGACAGATTTTATCAGCGAGAAAGATTTTCCCTACCATGTTTCTGAGAAGTATACGGTTATAGTTAGTTCGTCTGGCGTCGGCGAAATCAAAGTCCATTCAATTCCTGTTTTGTATTTCGATAGTTCAAACGACAAGAGATGGGGAATTTTTTTTAATGTAAGTTCAATGCATTTGTCTTTTGGAGAGAATTTTGAGGATATGAGTTTTGACGCCATAGTCAGGCTTAATGAAGAGAAATGGAATAGGATGAAGGTTTTGAATTTAGTGAATAATTATATGGCGGAAAATTGTTAGTGTTTTTGCAGGTAAGTTGCTTCGGCTTTTGTAGTGTGGGATGGTCCATCCTCTATATATGTTTCCAACCTCATTTTTTTATCATCCGGAGTTAAAACAAAATAGCCGATATAACCATTTTTTACGCGATCTTGGAGATCTTTCTTAAGTTCTTTTTTCCGTTCTTCTGTTTGAGTTTTATCAGGTATCAAATATTGATTAAAAAAGCCTACGTCTGGGAGCAATATCCTTCCTTCAACCTCAAATGCATCTGATATGAACGGCGAAGAATAACTTTCTGTAGACAAGGTTAATTTATCCACAAATTCAAATCCAAAACCTTTATTGTTAATTGTGATTTGCAATGGAAGATTTGTACTGGGATCGTTGGCGTCTTTTATCCACGTACCCTCAACTTTTTTTAATGAAGGATTAGAATGGATTGCATGATCTGCTCCGACAAGATATTGGTTATCTATCTTGAGAAGTACCCCTTTTGAAATTTCAACAATTCCATGACCTATCGATTCCTCGAATTCATAGTTTCTTGGTTTATTTATTAGTTCGCCTGTTGTAGTGTTGCGTGCAATAATCGAGTCTTTTGTGATCGTTAATTTGTCTGTGAGTTTCGCCATTTCAGTATTTGGCAATGGTCTCCAATCTCCTTCTAAATTTCTTGTGCCCGAGAGATTATTAATTTTGGTTGGGGTGTTGTTTGTGGTTGTGTTGTCATCTAAATCTAATTGAAGAGAAATGGGATCAAATGCCAAAGTATTATAATCTGCTGTTTTTCGAGAGAAAGTGAGTCCCTTTAATTCAAAGTATACGTGTCCGTTTGTTGGCATACCTTCGGTTATAATTTCAAAAGTCGCACCTGTCCTTATAGATTTGAAAACTTCAGCAATTTCTCTTCCCTCTCCGTGATCTAAATAATAAATATGGCAATTGGGATATCTTGCTTGCAGATCTTCTATATCTCGTTGGTTAATTTCTTTGACTATTTGTCGGATTCTTTGTTCAGCTTTTTGAACATTTCCTCCGCATTGCTCTAAAATATTGCTCCACAATTCTCCGATTTCATTTCCATTTTTGGCCGAGACATGATTTGGATCAATTATTTTGTTTGCGAGCCTGGATAGTTGACTAATTTCTGTTAAGTTGTGAGGCACGGCTTCGAGGACGTCCCTTTCCCCATTTTTGTTTATAATTTGAAGTTGATAGCAATTAGAATATACACTTGTTCCTTCTGGTACGACCATATAAAATCTTGGCGATACATTTTCTGTATGATAGAATTTTGCCGGAGGGGAAAGTCTTTCTTGAAATTTTTCTTGGCTTGGCTCTTGATCTATATTGTATCTTAGATGAATTTTTTCCCCATTTTGCCCTACCGTTATTTTTAAAGAGGTTTTTTCAGCTTCTTCAACCATTTGCGGGGTTAGATTGGAGTATGAAAAAGGATGGCTTAAGGGAATGATTTTTTTACTTCCACTTTCTCTGATAACTGTCGTTTTTGGCGGGTTTAATACTGCGGATTGACGCGCTTGTCCCCTAACTTCATTGGTATAGAGCTGCAAAGTTTTTTCTATTGTTGTGCCGCTGGGCACGAAGCTAATGGCAAGAATCGAGGCTATAAGTTTAGAGCCTATGTCCACAAGGTTTTCTAAGGGTATCATAAATTTTAATAGAAAGATGGTATTTAATTTTTTCTATGAAATTTTATTCTGTTTTTATAGCTTTATGTATTAGTAATCCCAGAAAATTTTTACAAGTTTGTTTTAGGTAATTTTATTAATCAAATATACGGATTATTTTTATGAAAAAAAGAGGTTTATTGGGCCCAAAAGAAATTTTAGAAATTTTACTTGCGGGGGCGGTGGTTATTTTGTTAGTAATGCTTTTATATTCGATTATTGATTCGAGGTTCAATAAAAACGAGAAAACTGCGGAATCATATTTTAATAGTTTCGGCAAGGCTGTTGAATTTGCAAACAGTGGAGGAAGGGGGAATTTTTCCATGTGGCAAAAAGAGAGCGAAACAAAATTTTATCTGATTTATTTTGAGAAGAAGACTTCTTTTGATTTAGATAATATAAAATTTAGTTCCGTGGGGGCTAATGAAAATCACATTTGTATTTGTTATTATAATGACGGAAAATCATCCTGTGATTTTTGTGAGAATCTGGATTATCCCGTGAAAATTGAAAATCGAGACTTTGAACAATTTGCGATAGAAGGAGGGCGGGAAATAGAAATAATAAAAGTTAGCAATGAAAATTTTTATCATTTTTTAATACAATGAAAAAAGGGCATATAACATCGGAAGAAATTGTGAGATGGATAATTTATATAGCAATTTGCGTCGCTGCAATTTACTTTATAAGTTCAGTTTTTTAGATTCAGAGTCGGACTTAAAAAGTTGTCGGAGATGATTAATTTTTTCATTCTTTTTTTGTGGATTAATGAGATATCAAGAATTCCGTTTGAACGTTTATTAGTTAATTTTATTAATATGATTAAACTTTTTATCGGATGAAAAAAAGAGGCGAATTGATGCATCAAGTTATAATCCATGTGGTTTTGGTTGCGTTTATTTTTGCTCTTTTCCTTTTAGCTACTTCGGAAAAGGTTAATGCCCGGGGGGTGAGGCAGCAAGTTTTGGAAAAGCAAATGGCTCTTTTAATTGATTCTGCGGAAAGCGGGATGAGTTTTGAAATTGGAAAAAATAATTTGAATGGGTTTGTCAGTAAAGTAAAAGTGAAAGACGGGAGAATTTTTGTAGATGTTGCGGGGCTTGCGTCGATTAAAGGCTATCCGTATTTTTCGAAATATTCTGTGAGCGTTGTAGAATCTGCTAATAAATTCATTGTGATGGTAAAATAATGCTGAGTAAAAATGGAGCGATTGGAGAGGGAATATTGACATTCTATAGAATTATCCTGGTTGCTTTTATTGCGTTAGTTGTCCTGGGAATTTCTTCTGTTTTTTATTCTCATTATATCAATGTCAGAGATTCTGAAGCCAAAATCATGATCAGAGAAATTGCGGAATGTTTGTCGGAAGAGTATGATTTAAGTTCTGATGTTGAAATTTTGAAATATTGCGGATTCGAAGACTTTGAGACTGAAAGATTTTTTGCAAGAGTTAGTTTTTTTGATTTAGCAGGAGAGGGAGTTGCTGTGTTTTTTGATGGGGATTCTGGCAGTGAATGGATAAAAGAAATTTTTGATGAGGATTATGAGAAAGTTGAAAATATTAAAAAGTACAGGCCGGGTTATTTTGAAATAATTTATCCTTTCTATGATAGGAAAAATGACAGAGATTTAAATATGAAAATAGAGGTTCTGGTTTTGGATGATGAATAAACAAGGCATTGTTGGTGCTTTTATTGCGATGTATGTTTTTACAATTGCAATAATTATACTTCTTATAATTTTTATTTTTGGTTCTTCTGCCATCAGAGAAATGGACAAATCTGGAGGCGGGATTAAAATCTATGGCGAATCGGATAGCGGGCTCATGAATCTGAAGGATTATATGGAAGATTATAAGGAAAAAATTGAATTAAAAATATTGACAGATAGGGAGATAAATATGGATGAAGCGAGGAGGAGGATTTATGAAAAACAATAAAGGTCAGATTTACGAGTTCATAATTTTCATTATAACTTCATTTATGTGTGGCTCGGTAGTTTTGCTGTATTTTATTCAACAAGAAAATGCGGAAAATTCGCTTGTCTCTCCCAGAATTGTTCTTGAAACGAGAGATGATTTGAAAATTTTTGAAATCAGGGAAAAGGAAATTATTTTAGAGTCGTTGAATGAAGTCACAGAATCGGATAAATTTGGAACGAAAGAATTTGATGAAAAATTTAGAGGAGTTTTTTTGAAGAATTTAATGGACGATTCGGAATCAAAAGAGTTTATTTTAAAAAATTTAACTTGGGAAGAAGAAGCGAGAGATCTGAGCCGAGAGTTTTTCGAGAGCATTTATTTGACGGAAATGAATGACGACAAAATGATTTTTGAAAGGGTTAATATTGAAAAAAGATTCAGGTTGAATGCCGATAAAAAAAACAGGATAAATTTCCCTGTTGAGTTTTCTTTTATTTTTGGAAAGAAATATTTAATAAGTTTGGGGGATGATAATTTTATCATGGAGGAATATTGATAATGAACTACGGCGGGGTTGATAAGCGAAGAAGCAAAAAGGATTTGAAAAGAAAAAGATTGGCTCGCGGATATAAGCGGGGAGGAAAATTTAGAAGTCAGGAAGTGAAAGAAACCGAAGAAAAAAAGAGAGCGGGGATGTGACAGAGGAAAATGGATAGTTTTCTTTTCTGGGTTTTTTTGATTGGGATAATAGTGGCTACTTTGCAGGATTTGAAAAGACGAGAGGTTGATAATTGGTTAAATTTGCTTTTACTTTTGATAAGTTTTTCTTATGTTTTTTTTAGGGCTATTTTTGAAAAAAATATTTTTTTGGTTTCTCTTGTAACTTTTGTCCTTATAATAATGTTTGTCGTGATGAATTTATTTTATTATGGAAGAGTTTTTGGCGGGGGCGATGCTGGATTACTTTTTGCCATGAGTGTTTTTTTTGTTGGAACCACTTTTTACGAAAGTGTAATAAATATAGGAATTTTTATCTTGCTTTTGATAGTTTCTGGTGCTGTCTATGGTTTGGCGTTTTCGTTTGTCCTTTATTTTAAGAATTTTAAAAAAATAAATAGTCAGATGAAAAAAGAGTTTGGGAAAATAAAAAAAGTTGCGTTATGCTCGGTTGCAATCGGAGTCTTGTTTTTTTTCTTTTGTTTTTTTTCTTTTGTTTTTTTTCTTTTCTCAATATTCTTTTTTCTTTTTCCCTTCCTTTATGTTTTTGCAAGAGGTGTGGAAAAAATTTCCATGACGAGGGATATTTCTGGGGAAAAACTAAGAGAGGGAGATTGGCTTGTTAGAGATGAAAGGGTGAAGGGCAAGATAATTAAAGCTAATTGGGAAGGAGTTTCTTCGGAGGAAGTAAAGATGCTGAGGAGTAAAAAGAAGGTAAGAATAAAAGAGGGGATACCGTTTGTTCCGGCGTTTTTGGTTGCGCTTATTTTATATGCTTTGATAAATTTAACGAATATCTTTGGGATTTAATTATGGTATTCTTGCCTTGATTTTGACAGTTTCTTCTTTCGGAGTTTCTTTTTTTTCAATTTTTGTTTCTTCTTTCGGTTCTTCTTTTTTGGGTTCGGGTTTGATTATTTCTTCCTGAATTTTTTTCAATTCTTCTGGGTTTGCAGGAGATCGATCTTTTTCATCTCCGAAAATTGGGATTATTTCCAGTAATTGGTGTCCCATGATATTGAGTTCTTCTGTCTGAATTTCATTCGGGCCAAATCTTTCTTTTATTCTAATTGCTACTTTTTGAGCGAATTCTTTTGATTGGACAGTAATTTTATCGTCGTGTTTTTTTGGGACGATTAGGGTATGTGCCTTGCTTATGGGATTGATTTCGAGAATTGCAATATTGTTTTCGTCTTCGGCGATTTTAAATGAGGGATTTTTGCCGGAAACAATGGAGCAAAAGATGCAATTTTCTTTTCCTTCGAGATGGGAGAGTTTATTTTCTTCTATAAAATTTTCTACCTGAGAAGTTGTCATTGATTCAACCTGGTCTTTGATTATCTCTCTTTTTTCTTCAGGAAATTTTTCGAGTTGTTTAAGAAGATGTTCTTTTATTTTTTGTGCTTGTTCTTCTGTCAGTGGCATGATTAGGAAAAGTTATGAGGGGTTTTAAATTTTTGGGGTTAAAACGATTTAGAACTAAATTTGTTTACCCTATCGCTCTTCTATAATCAGTCATTTCTACGGATGAGATTCCTTTGATTTTTTGTAATTCATTTCCGAGTAGGTCGATATCCTGACTTTCTGGATATGCAAGTGAAACCATTATTGCTTTAAGTCCAAAGGCAATCGGAATTTCTTCAGAAGAAGAAAATTTGCCGCCCATTCTTTCTATTTCTTTTTTTGCTTTTTCGACTATTTCTTTTAGGTTTTCGTCTATATTTTTTGGCATTAATTTGAATTGTACGGCAGAAGTTCCCATTTTAAGGTCCTTTGTAATTACACTTTTTGCATTTAAATTCGATAGAGAGGCTTCTGCATTTATCGCATCTTAATATTTTTTCTCCGCATGAAGGGCAGGGGAATTTTACTCCTTCTGCATTTTCTTTTTCGCAGCTTATGCATCTCATAATCTTAGATTTGGAAAATGGTTTATAAATGTTTTTGAAAAAACGAGAATTCGCTATCTTTTAGAAATCCATTCATAGAGTTGTCTTCCCAAAGAATTTTTTTCTCTTGATATTTTTCTCCATTCAGTATATTCATCAAAAGTCATTTCCCCAGCGGTTTTTTGACTTCCTTCTGGTATGAAAATTAAACCCAATTTAGACCAAAGGTGTGGTTGTATTGTTCCCCTTGGTTCATCAAATAGCATCCCTTTGACATTTGCTGAAAAGAAGATTGGTCCACTAAGTTTGGTATCCATATACGCGAGACATTCTCTAAATTCACAATTTCTTGGTTTTTCCTTGACTAAATTTAATATCCCCTCAAGCCCTATAGTTTCTAATGCAAAATTTACAAATGCTCCTGGAAATCCATTTAAGCAGTCAATATAAAATCCGGCGTCAACAACTACAGTGGGATTCTGGATTATTTTGTAAGCTTGTTGAATTTTTGCACTAGCAATTTCTTTGACATCGCTTGAACGAGGCTCTATTAAATCAAGCGGGCATTGGATAATAGAAACGTTATGTTTCTCTAAATCTCTTTGAAGTGATGCAACTTTTCTCGAATTATTGGTAGCAAAATATATTTCCATAAAGCCTATGAAATTTACGGATTATATAAGGTTTTTTATTATTAAATGATATTCTATTCTATTCTGCTATTTTATCCCAATAATACTTAAATAGGGATTTGGGGTTTCTTTTTAATGATAAAATATTGGAGGCAGAATGCAGAATTATACGTTATTGATAGAGCGGATTTCTAAGTCGTCGGGGCTTAGTGCCGAAGAAGTTGAGAGAAAAGTTGAGGCAAAAAAGGCGAAACTTTCTGGCTTGATTTCGAAAGAGGGGGCGGCGCAGATTATCGCGGCTGAACTCGGGATTAGTTTTGAAAATCAGGATTTAAAAATAAGCGAGTTGCTTCCGGGAATGAAGAAAATAAATATTATAGGGAAAATTATAAATATTTTTTCTGTTAGAGAGTATGATAAAAATGGACGGAGCGGCAAGGTTGCGAATTTTATTTTAGCTGATGAAACCGGGAATTTAAGAGTAGTTCTTTGGGACAATAATCACATTAGCATGATAGAGAGCGAAAAATTGAAGGCAGGTGATGTAGTCGAGATCAAGAATGGTACAACAAGAGAGGGTGAAATTCATCTTTCTGCGTTTTCGGAGCTTTTGAAAAGCGATAAAAAAATTGACGATGTTAAAACAGAAAGAGAAGTTTCCGAAGAAAGTCTTGACAAGATAAGACAGGGACAAAGTGTTACAGTTAGAGGAACTATTGTCCAATTTTTTCAACCAAGATTTTATTTAATTTGTCCTCAGTGCAATAAAAAGGTTGTTCAGGCAGGAGAGAAAATTAGTTGTGCTGAACACGGAGCAATAAAGCCTAAAGAAAGAGCGATTTTAAATTTTGTAATTGATGACGGAAATGAAGCAGTCAGGGCAGTTTTATTTTCGGAGCAAATCAATTTATTAATTCCGGAGGAGGATTTAAAGGATGAAGTAAAAGCTTCGCAGTTTAAAGATGATATTTTAGGAAGTGAGGTTTATGTAACAGGTGTTGTAAAAAGAAACCAGTTATTTAATAATTTGGAAATTATTGTGAGCAATATTGAAAGAGTGGATGTTGAAAAATTGATTGAGAGACTGGAAGGGAAAAATTAAATAATACTATTTCTAAATTTTATATGCTATTTCGAACACATCTCGCATTCGCGGTTTTGGTTTTTTTTGTTTGCAACTATATTTTTTTAATTCCGAATAGAATTTTATTTTTTATTTTTGTTGTGATTGGAGCGGTGATTGTTGACATCGATATAAAAAATTCAAAGGTTGGCAGGCGGTGGTATTTGCGACCTTTCCAATTTTTTATTAAGCATCGGGGGGTAGTTCATAGTTTATTGTTTGGATTATTTGTTTCGGTTTTGGTTGCTTCAGTTAGTCAGTGGGCGGGTTTTGCTTTTTTTGCGGGATTTATTTCTCATTTGTTTTTAGATTTTCTGACCGAATCGGGAATAAATTTATTTTGGCCATGGAAGAAAAAGTTTGGGCTTTGGATAAAGTCTGGCGGGTTAATTGAAGAAATATTTTTTGTGCTTGTTTTGCTTGGAGATTTCTGGATGGGGCTGAGAATGGCAGGAGTGATGTAATTTGATTTAAGTAGTAGCTTAGATTATTAAACTTCTTGGAATGGAGAATTAAATGGCAAAAGATGACGAAGAAAAAATAAAAGAAGCTGTTGAAGAAGAGGGCGAAGAAAAAAAATCAAAAAAAAGTTCTAAGAAAAAGGAAGAGAAAAAACTCGAATTAATTGATATCCCTGGAGTTGGCCCGGGAGCTGTCGCGAAGCTTGAGGCGGCAGGAATTTATGATTTAATGGGGATTGCGGTTTTGACGCCGCCACAACTTGCTGAAACTGCTGGCATGGGAGAAGCAGCTGCAAGAAAGGCGATACAGGCAGCTCGTCAGATGATGGATTTGGGATTTTCTGATGGTCTTGCGTTTGATGAAAAGAGAAAGGAGTTGTTTCATATTACAACGGGGTCAAAGAACCTTGATAACCTTCTGGGAGGAAAAGGGATAGAGACGAAGTCGATTACTGAGGCTTTCGGGGCCTTTGGGTCGGGGAAGACTCAGTTAGCTTTGTCTTTAGCCGTTCGTGTTCAGTTACCAATTGAGCAAGGTGGTGCAAATGCGAAAGCTGTTTACATAGATACAGAGGGAACGTTTAGACCTGAAAGAGTAAGGCAATTTGCTGAGGGGATAGGCGCGAATCCAGACAAGGTTCTAAAAAACATCTTGGTTGCAAGAGCATTTAATTCTGATCATCAAATGTTACTTCTTGATAAAGTTTCCGAAATGATAAAGGACGGCGAGCCGATTCGTTTGATTATTGTAGATTCATTAACGGCACATTTCAGAGCGGAGTATAGTGGACGAGGACAGCTTGCAGATAGGCAGCAGAGATTGAATCGTTATTTACATAATTTAATGAAAGTTGCAGAGACAAATAATCTGGCGGTTTATGTGACAAACCAGGTAATGTCGGATCCTGCGCAACTTTTCGGCGATCCAACAAAGGCAATCGGTGGGAATATTGTTGGGCATGCGTGTACTTACAGAATGTATTTACGAAGAGGGAAAAAAGATTCGAGAGTTGCAAAGTTAATTGATAGCCCAAATTTGCCAGACAACGAAACGGTGTTTATGGTAGAGACTAATGGGCTAAGGGATATCGAACTTTAGTAATTTTGATTTTTATGGATAAATTCTTGGTAAAATTTTTCCTCGAGTACGTGGTGAGTACACTTCGGAAAATTTTTCCGTCGAATTTCTCTCATATAAATCAAAATTGGTGGGAGGAGAAAGGGAGAAAAAACTTAGAAGCGGCGAAATTAACTTCGCATAAATTGAAATTAGCGGGGAAAGAGAGAGAAGGGTGGAAAGAAGAACCCATATTCTTATAAATATATTCTCTATCTTATTTTATGCCCTCATAGTTAAACGGATAGAATGCAGCGTTGCGGTCGCTGAGATCGAAGTTCAATTCTTCGTGGGGGCGTAATTTAAGACAATATTTAAATATAACAATTTCTTTGCTGTCTTAAGATGGTGAAAAGAATTATAGGATATACATGGTGTCTTGTTTTGATTATATTATTATTTTTATTATGTTTTGTTATCGCCGACTTGGCATCAAATGCAGGTGGCCCATATAATGTAAATGAAAGTGTCACCCAACTTTATAATTTTACAATAAATAATACACATGCTTCGGCGAATTTCACGCAAGTAAATGTTACTTTCTCCGTAGGGTTTATTGTTAATGTAACTTCAAATGGCACATCTTCAATTGGCAATTTTTCTATTTCTTCCGATAATCTAACACTTAGTTGGACGAATACTTCAGGCATTGTAAGATTTAATACTACTAAATATTTTTGGATAAATGCCACTGCGAATTCTACTGCAGTGGGGACATCAAATATAACAATTTTGACAAATGATACAAATTTTAAAACTAATACAACAAATGTTACAGTGACGGTAAATGATACAACTGGGCCAGTCATTTCAGTCTTGTCTCCTTTAAATGGCACAACATATGCTACTTCAACAGTTTGGTTTAATGCGACGGCGGATGAAACAATTTCGGCGTGGGTTGTAAATTTTAACGAAACGAACATAACGCTTTCAGCAATAAATACTTCGCTGGCTATCGCAAATGGTGTGTATAATTTGTCGTTTTACGCAAATGATTCTGCTGGGAATTGGGGGGTAAACAATTCTTTTTCTTTTACCGTGAGCGTCCCAATTGAAACAACAACTACAACAAGCACTGGCGGCAAAAGTCCAAATTCGTATTTAGTTTCAGAATTTTCTCTCGCGAGAGGTTATTTGAGAATACTTAAAGCTGATCAGCAACTTAATTTGACGTTAAGAGGCGAAAAACATTTGTTAAAAATAAATGAAGTAAATTCGTCGGGAGTTTTGATTATAGTAGAGTCTGCTCCTCAAATAAAATTTATGGCAGTAGGCGAAGAATGGAAAATAGATGTAGATAATGATGGTAAGTTTTATGATTTGGCATTGAAGTTAGAAAAGATAATTTCGGGAAGAGCCCAAATTCATGTCATATCAATAAATGAAGAAATTCCTGCTTTGCTTCAGGTATCCAATAATTCGAGCGTTGTGCAGTCAGGAGAAACAAGTCCTCAATCAATATCGCGTTTATTAGTTTGGATTTTAATAATTATTTTGATCATTATGGTTATAGCGGTCGTGGTGATTTTTGCTTCAAGGTTCAAAAATAGAAAATATCTTGAGATAAGAATTAGAAATAAAAGGTAAATTTATTAATTCTTTTTTGTTATTTTTTTTATGACGAATAAATTTGATATATTTGATTTTCCTGAGGCGGAGCTTGTTAAAAATTCGGATCTTTTCAGGAGTTGTACAAATATTGTTATTGGGAAGGGGAATCCGAGAGCTGAAATTTTGTTTGTGGGTGAAGCTCCTGGAAGAAACGAGGATCTACAGGGGTTCCCTTTCGTCGGGGCGGCGGGGAAAAATCTCGATAAGCTTTTGGAGAAAGTCGGGTTGACTTTAGATAATATTTATGTTGCGAATATTTTGAAGTGTCGACCTCCTGAAAATAGGGGTCCTCAACCTGAAGAGATCAGGGCTCATACCCCGTGGCTCATTAAACAAATTCGTGAAATGAAACCGAAAGTTGTTTGTTCGCTTGGGAATTATGCTACAAAATTTTTTCTTGCAAAAGGCAATGTTGATGAAATGGAAAATCAGGCAGGGATAACTTCTGTTCATGGGAAGGTCAAGGAAATTGTTTTTGATGGGTTGAATATAAAATTAATTCCGCTTTTTCATCCAGCCGCGATTATTTATAATCAAAAACTTTTGCCGTTATGGGAAGCCGACATGGAAGTTGTGAAGAGAGAAACGGAGAATAAGAATGTTGACATAGATAAGGAGAAAGTTGAACAGCAAAAGAAATTATTTGGATAGAAACATTTATATTAATTTAAGTTGTATAAATTTAGAGGTGATGATTTTTGGCGAGATTAGAAGAGGTAGTATTTGAGGTTCGGCGTGAGGTACAAGTTGGTTCTGTCATGAAATACAGAGATTGTGAAGCTTTCAGAGAAGAGAATATTAAAAAAATGGAAGATATTGGAATTGCGGGTTTGATGTGCACGATTGGCGCAGGATGTTTGGCGGATATGTTTGGTTATAATATTGTAGAAATGGCGATGAATTTTTATGAGTTGGGCAAGCTTATCTTTTGAAGTTTTTCGGTGCGTCCCTGATTTTTACGAATTTGTAATGAGCGTCAATAGTTTTAGTTTTGCATTTAGGGCAATTTTCTTTCATCGTGTATGTGCCGTCTTTTGGGCATTTTTTAAGTTGTGCCATGGCGTTAATAAGGTACCTGAGTTTTTTAGTGTTTTTATTTAAAATTGGAGAGCGTCCTGAGTTTTCGCGGCCTTAGTATTTTGCATATATTTTATTTTTCTTCCGTTGCTTCAAATTCACATTTACTTTCTTTGGCTCTTTTGCCGAGTTCCTGAATTATTTCGGTCATCTTTTTTTTACCTTCTTTGAAATCTTCTACCAGCAATTTTAATTTAAAATTTCCAGCTGAAATATAATTGACTGAAATTTTTTCGTTTTTCAAATCAAATATTTTTTTAATTCGAGAAAGTCCATCTTCTTCCAAACATTTTATTTTTATATCGAACTTTAGTTCATGGCTTTTCTTTTTTTTATCGAGGATTTTTTTTATAGCATCTTCTTTTTCTTTTGGGATATATTTTTTAATTAAACTTTCGCTTTCTTTGACTTTTTCTACAAATAATTGAAGATTTTGAAAATCTTTTAAAATTTTTTCCTTGATGTTATCAGATTCTTCCTTGAAAAGTTGTTTGAATGCGACGTTTAGTGCTTGTTCTTGCTTGTATTTTTCGAGAACTTCTTTTTTTTCTTTTGATGTTACTCTCCTAAGTGAAAGTTGGATACGTCCTCCTGACATTCCCAATATTTTACAGACTATTTTTTTATTTGGAACAACATATTGGCGCATGTGTTTTATTCTTCCGGGCGCAATTTCTGATGAAACAAGTGTCCCTTCTTGTCCATTTTCGAGTGTTACAGACGTGACAGTATTTGTGACATTTTCTACTGTTGCTAAAACTAAATCTCCTTCTTCCATGTTTATAGATGAAAATTTGTTTATTTAAAGGTTTATTCGCTATTGAGGTTGTTGAAAATGTGACCCGAATTTTCGCGTTCGTCGGTATTTCGCGTGTTGTCCGCACCAACATTTGTTGTTAATCGTAAATATGAAGGTAAATACACAGAATTGCTGATGATTGCTTTCATAGTTTGGAAATGAAAACGATTAATAAATATCGTCGTATTACGTATTTACAAAACTTCTTCGACTCTGGATCTGATTTTTGCTTTTCCTCCTGCGGGCAAAGCAAGTATCGCATTACATTCAAGACATCTTACTTTTGAGGATGCTTTTCCGAAAATTGTCTGAGAATTTTTGCACTTTGAACATTTTACTCTTACAAATTTTCCTTTATTATTTTCCATGAAAATAGGATGAAAAAATGGTTTTTAAAGATTACGGGGGTAAGGCTCTGTGTAAGTCTGGAAAAATCTGTTTTTACGAAGAAGTTTAATCTTGATACAATTATTTTTATGATAAGCCCGAGTAGTGTATCGAAATATTATTACAGAGATAATCGTGCTGTGATTTTCTTCCTACTTTTAATGTTCGTCTGATTAAAATATAAAGTAATAAATACGAATAAAAAAATTTGAAAGAGTAAACTTTATTAAACGATAAAGGAAGTTCTGAATTTTATTTTATAATTTTATTTTCCCCTTGAATTTTTTGGCCATTTTTTGCAGAGTTTTTTGGTCAATTTTTCCTTCGGAGATTCCTGATTGCATGTTGATCATTTCTTTAAGCATTTTGTATTGTTTAATCAGCTCTCTGACTTCGGTAGTCGTTGTTCCAGAACCTTTGGCGATTCTTGCGATTCTTGTTGTTTGTTTCTCGAGAATTTCTGGGGTTTCAATCTCTTCATTCGTCATTGATGAAATGGAAGCTTTCCAGTGCTTCATTTTTTCTTCTTGTTTTTGCAAAACATCCTTTGGCATCTTTGTTGCAGAAAATCCCGGAATCATTCCAATTAATTTATCCATGCTTCCAATTTTATTCATCTGTTCAAGTTGCTCGTAAACATCCAAAAGCGTGAATTTTCCCTCCTTTAATCTTTCTTCAATTCTTTTTTGTTGTTTCTCGTCCGTCGCAGATTTAACTTTTTCAATTAAAGAGTTGAGATCTCCCATTCCTAAAATTCTTGAAATGAAAGATTCTGGATCGAAAGTTTCTATTTCATGGATTTGCTCTCCGACACCGATGAAAAAAACTGGAGATTTTGTTTCTGCACAAGCTGTCAGTGTCCCGCCAGCTTTGGATGTTCCATCCATTCTTGTTATCACAACTCCATTGATTGAAAGAGCTTTTTGAAACTCTTCGGTCTGTTTTTTAGCAGCTTGGCCAACGTCTGCCGGCATTACAAGAATTCTTAGATTTGCATTTATTGCCTTGTTTATTTTTTCTATTTCTTTAATCAAATCTTTATTTAGTCCGTCTCTCCCGGCAGTATCGATGAGAATCAGTTCGTATTTATCAAGTTCTTTTTCGAATTTTTTTATTATTTTTATCGGATCTTTTTCTTGTTTGTCTGTGAAGCACGCTAATTTTGCTTTTGCGGCCATTTGTTCTAATTGTTCCATTGCCGCTGGTCTTTGCGTGTCCAGTCCCAATAAGGCGACCTTTTTTCCTCTTTTCGAAAAATAAAATCCTATTTTTGAAATAGTCGTTGTTTTCCCTGCCCCATAAAGGCCAAGAAATAAAATTTTGGTTTTTTTCTCTAATTTTAATTCTTTCTTTTCTCCCAATAGAATCAGTATTTCATCGTGAATCAACTTGATTATTTGTTCTTTTTTGTCTATTCCCTTGATGTTTTCATCGTAAGCGAGTTTTTTTATTTTTTGAGACAAAGCGAAAACCAATTCTACGTTTACGTCAGCTTCGATCAATGCTCTTTGGATATCTTTTACGATGGAATCAATTAGAGCCTTGTCTACAAAAATTGCGTTTGAGATTTTTTTAATGCCCGAAGTTATAGCATTTCCAAGTTTTTCCAGTACCATATAAAGGATATGACTATAAGGTTTTTAGGTTTTGGGGTAGGTGAACTTTGCGAAATTTTTTATCATAAATTTTTTCAAATTTTTTTGCTGGGCGCATATAGTTAATTGTAGTAATACTTTTAAGCGCGAGAGTTTTCTTTTTTTGATGAAGAGAAGAAAGGCATTTTTGATTTTGATTTTTGCGATTTTCTTTGTAAATTTTATTTTTGCTTTTGGAGTCGATAAGTTTAAGATTGATGGGAAAATAGAAGAAAAGGTGCGTGAGGCGATTGATTCTGGCGAAGAAAAAATAGAGGTAATTGTTGAGTTGAAAAATAAGACTGTGAGTTTTTCTGAGTTTGACAAGCCTGAGGTTGCTCAAGAAGTTAATGCGGAAAAAAACAATGACGTTTTTTCTTCTGATGATTTTTATTCGATTGAATTAACGGGGAGAGAAATTTATGAATTGGAGAGAATGGATGAAGTTGAAAAAATTTATTATAATTATCCGGTAAAAGTCTTTTTGCAGCAGTCTGTGCCCTTGATTAATGCGGATATGACGTGGGATTTAGAAATTAATGGGTTGAATTTGACAGGGTCGGGACAAACCGTTTGCATAATTGATACAGGAGTTGATTTTACTCATCCGGACTTAATAGGAAAAAATTTAACTTGCAATATAGATTGTTATAATAAAGAATGTGTTCCAAATTGTTCAGTTTTGGATGACCATGGGCATGGAACTCATGTTGCGGGCATTGTTGGGGCGTTCGGAGGGATAAATGGGACGGGTCCTGATGTCAAAATAGCTGGCGTTAAAGTATTGAATTCTGCGGGAGGAGGATCCCTTGATGATGTTCTGGATGGAATTGACTGGTGCATAGATAATTCTGATTTATACAATATTTCCGTGATAAGCATGAGCTTGGGGGTTACATCTTCGAGTCCTCCTTATAATGAAATTCCTTTTGATGATTATTGTGATGATTACATCCCCATTCTTACGAATTTAATAGATTTGGCTACATCGCAAAATATTTCGGTTATTGTAGCGTCGGGGAATGAATTGGGCGCGGGTTATATTACGAATCCTGCTTGTGTAACAAATGCGATACCAGTTGGGAGTGTGAGAAAAGATGATGCGATGTTAGATTTCAATCGAAATTGGTTATTGAAGTTAGTTGCTCCCGGGTATAATATAAATTCGACTTATGATGGCGATTATGCGTTTGCTTCGGGGACCTCGATGGCGACTCCGCATGTAGCTGGTGCGATAGCGATCATGAATCAGGTGCTTGATTTGACAGGACAGGCAAAAATTCCATCACAAATAGAAACGATTTTGTATGATAGCGGGAAAAAGATTCCGGAGGGCAACGATGTATATTCTCGCATTGATGTTTGTGATGCGATTCTTGTTCTTGACAATATAGATCCAATCATTAGCTTAGAAGAATTCGGCGACGGTGCAGACAGAAGTTTTAACTGTAATTTTTCTGATTGGCAGCTCAAAAATGTTACGATGAAAGTTTGGGAAGGAGAAAAAATTTATCATAATGAAACCTGGAATGTTAGCGGGAGTTTTGGTTCAAAGGGTTTTGACCTCAAGAATTTAACGGCTGGAAATTATTCTTGGAATTGTTATGTTTATGATGATGTCGGTAATTTGGGCTCAAATTTATCTAATTTAAGTTTTATTGTAGAAGGTGTTTCTTCGACGCTTTTGAGCCCGATTAATAACAGTTATACAAATGCGAATATTTCAAATTTTAGCTGCAGTAGTTTTTCTGATGAAAGATATGAATTAGAAAATGTGAGTTTTTATTTGTGGAGAGGAGAAGAGTCTATAATAAATGAAACAAAAAATTTGGAAGGGCATTCTGATAATTCTTATTTTAATTTAAGTTTTGCGGAATTGAATTTGTCGGATGGTTGTTATAGTTGGAATTGCGAAACGTCAAATAATAAGAGTAACTCTTCTTTTTCAATTTATAATTATTCAATCGTTTACGATGTTACTTCTCCTGAAATTTCGAATTTAAGGGTGAGTACCGATTTAGATAGCGCTACAGTTAGTTGGGACACGGACGAAGATTCTAATTCTTCGACGAGCCTTGGCGGAAGTTCCTCGGATTGGGTCAGGAATCACTCAATTTTAATTTCGGGGCTTGTTCTTTCGCAACCTTATTCTGTTGATGTTATTTCGTATGACAGGGCGGGGAACTTTGCCGTTGATTCGGTCGATTTTATCACGACGGTATTAGCAACACAGGCAAGCAGTCCTGGTGGAGGAGATACGGGAGGGTCTTCGACAAGTTCTGGTTCAGTCTTGAAGTTAGAAGAAGGAGTTTATATTAATAGAAAGTTGGCGGTTAATCAAACCGTCTCTTTTTATTTAAACGGGGAAAATCATTCGATCAAGGTTGTCGATATTGATATGGATAAAGTTGTTTTCCTTATTCGTAGCGATTATTTTTATTTTCAGAAGGAAATATCTGAAGGAGAGGAAGAGAAAATGAATTTGAGTTCAAATTATTTTTATGATTTATTGATAAAGGTAGAGGATGTGACTGCGGATGGGAAAGTGAATTTGACTCTTAGTAAAATAAATGAAAGAATAGAGGTTTTGAATGTCGATGATATAATGTTTCGAACAATGGATAAAGGAGATAAAGTTATTGACTCTGATGAGAAATTTTGGATAAAAATATTTATAATTTGTTTGGTTGCGTACATAATTTTTATTATATTTTTTGTATGCAAACTAATTAAAAGTAAAAGGTCTGGTAATATTCATGAAAAAAGAAAAAAAACTTAAGCTAAAAGCGTCACAAAAAGATAGCCGAAGATATTTTTTAATTTTGAAGAATGAGAGGGTTGAAAAGATAATTTTGGATTATTTGGGAATTTTTGGTGCTGCCAAAGCGAGTTATGTGGAAGTTAGTGGCAAGAATTTTTCGGGGAAAACTGTCGGGAGTGTATTAAGAGAATCTCTTGATGATGTTCGTGCGGCGTTAGCTTTGAATGGAATTTCCGTCGAGAAAGTAAGCGGAACAATAAAAGGACTCTCGAAGTAGCTCTAGAGACAGCAAATATAGTTAAATATATTGAATAAATATTTATATGAATATTTTTGAACATGGAGCTGTTAGCTTGAGTTTTGATGATGGATGGCTTTCGGGGTATGAGAATGCCTTGCCAATTTTAGTGAAGCACGATTTTAAAGGAACTTTTTATGTAGTAAGTAGTTATCTTGATGGTAAGCAATTCCCTAGATACATGAATAAAGAGCACATTAGAGAATTGGCGGTTAAGGGAAATGAAATAGGGTCGCATACCGTGTCACATAAACATCTCCTGGCAGAAACTTCGACAATTGTTTGGGATGAACTGTCAATCGCAAAAAAATATCTTGAAGAAATTGTTGGAAATGTAAGAACATTTGCCTATCCTTACGGAGAATATACTTCTGAAGTAATTGATGCGGTGAAAAAAGCAGGATACTTAGGAGCACGAAGCACTATAAGAGGATGGAATAATAATTCGGCTGATCCATATTTATTGAAAGTCCAGGCAGTAAGAGTGGAAGTTGAACCTGAAGAAGTATATACTTGGATCGATATCGCGGTGAAAAAAAATGCGTGGCTAATTTTGATGTTTCATCAGGTAGATTACGAAGGAAGAATTTGGAGCACTACTCCGGATAAGCTTGAAAACATTGCAAGCTATATTTCCAGAGAAAAAGTAAGGGTGATTACTATTGATGAAGGTTTGAGGCTAATAAACGGCTTTGCACGAATTTAAGACCTAATTCCGTGCAACCTACTGAATTCTCGTGCAGAATCATTTTATCGTGCAAAGCCGTGTGAATAGAAAATCTTAAAAAGGATGATTAATTTGATATTGTATCTAAAGTTCTTTTGAAAAATGGAAGATATACAACACCAACAGATGGGGTATGACCGTGCGGCGACGATGTTCGCTCCAGACGGAAGGATACTTCAAGTTGAATATGCAGAGAAAACCATAAGGCTTGGTTCGTCTTCGGTGGGAGTAGTTTGCAAAGATGGCGTTATACTTGTTTCAGATAGAAGGCAGAGAGATAAATTAGTGGTTGAAGAGTCAGCCAATAAAATTAATGAGATTGACGATCACATAATCGCGGTTGCTTCTGGGGTTATGTCTGATGCGAGAATACTTGTGGAGAAGGCGAGGATTCTTGCACAACAGCACAGGGTGACTTATGATTCTCCTTCGAAAACAGAGAGTATCGTCCAGGATATTGCGGATGTTAAACAGCAGTTTACGCAGTATGGCGGGTCAAGGCCGTTTGGGGTTTCGATGATGTTTGCGGGGATGGAAGAAAAGCCATTACTTTTTGCAACTGATGTCACTGGGAATTATCTTAGATATAAAGCAAATGCGATTGGGGAAAATGACGAGAAGATAAAAACCAAATTAAGAGAAAAATATAGAGCTGATTTGACGGTAAAAGAAGCAATTAAAATGGTTTTTGAAATTTTTAAAGAAATTCAGGGTGATGAATATAGTGTCGATAGGTTTGATGCAGGAATTTTAGAGAAGGGGAAAATTGTCAAGTTGAGCGGAAAAGAAATAGAGAAATATTAAGATGGAAAATTTATCTTTAGAAGAGATTGAAAGAGAAATTGAAGGGATAGAATGCGGGAGAGATCGTGTTTTAAATTTAGGCAATACAGACATTTTACAATACAAGATTGGAAGATTAATTGGAAAGACAAAAAAGGCTTTATCAAGAATCGCAAGAGAAATCGATAACGGGGAAAGTGATTTAGAAATTGATATTTATTGGGCGAGTCGATTACAATTTTCAAAACAAGAAGTTTGTTACAATAGCCATTCTAGATAATAATTCTATACCAAACTATAAAAACCCTTTTTTATTTTATTAAATATGACAGAGACAACGGCGAGGATAAAGAGGGGCGGGAAGCATTTTGAGATTCTTGTAGATTTGGACGAGGCGTTGAAAGTTGCGAAGGGCGACAAGAATGCGAATCTTGGCGCGGCGGTGGTCGCTGACACAGTTTTTTATGATTTGAAGGCCGGAAAACGTGCGTCGGAAGAAGATTTGATTGCTAATTTTGAGACAGTAGATTTTATGAGTGTTGCAGAGAAGATTATAAAAAGCGGAGAGGTTGTAAAGACGACCGAATCAATTAGAGCTGAGCAGGATAAAAAATATAAGCAGGTTGTTGATTTTTTGTCCAAGAATGCGGTTTCTCCAGAGGGCAGACCATATACACCTGATAGAATCATGAAAGCCTTGAGTGAAGCGCGTGTCAATGTTAAGAACAAGGCAATTGAATCACAAGTTGACGAAATACTTGATCAAATTTCCAAAGTTTTGCCGATAAGAATAGAGAGGAAAAGGGTGAGGTTGGTAGTTCCGGCGATTCATACAGGGAAGGCTTATGGGATAGTAAAGGAATTCATGGTTTCTGAAAGTTGGAAATCCAACGGGGATCTTGAGGTCGTAGTTGAAATGCCGACGGCGTTGCTTTTTGATTTTTATGATAAGATTAATGGCGCAACACATGGGAGCGTGTTAAGCGAAGAAGTAAAGTAAGATTGTTGGCCGCAACATTTATAAAACCATTTTTTGTAGAAATATTGTATAGAGAAAAAATTGAAAATATTATAGATTTTCTCAATTAAAAAAATGGATAAAGAAGAAAGACAAGTTGTTGTGCCTGGAGAAATGATAGCCAAAGGCAGTGAGTTTTTGCCTGGTGAGGGTGCTTACAGAGATGGTATGGAAGTTGTAGCGGGCAGACTTGGAATTGTAAATATTTCTGAAAAACATATTAGAGTCATACCTGTTTCCGGTGCTTATTATCCGCGAAGAGGCAATACGATTATTGGAACAATAGTTGATATAACTTTTAATGGATGGCTGATTGATTTTGGCGGTGCGCAAAATGCGTTTTTATCGGTTGCTGAAGTTCCACGGTATGTAAATAAAAATGAGCTTAGGGAATATTTAGATTTTGGAGATTCGGTTGTTGTTAAGGTTTGGGATGTCAAGGCAAGAGGGATTGATGCTTCAATGAAAATGAGGGGATTTGGGAAGATAGAAGGAGGAATGATAGTTAGTGTAAACCCAAACAAGGTTCCAAGGATAATTGGGAAAGAGGGTAGCATGGTTAAAATTATAAAGAGTGCGACAAAATGTGATATCACTGTTGGGCAGAATGGGAAGGTGTGGATTGCCGGAAATTCGATAGAAGAAGAGTTGGCAACGAAGAAAATCATAGAGTTTATAGTTGAAAATGCGACAATAAATGGATTGACTGAAAAAGTTGAAAAATATATAAAGGGTTTGGGGATGAAGGTTGATAAAATAGAAATCGTGGCGGAGAATACTGATGGAGAAAGCGGAGGAGAAAATGATGGCGAGTAAAAAATCTGAATCAAAAACTGAAAGTTTATACACTAAAAGAACTGACGGAAGAGGATTTGAAGAGTTGAGACCGCTGAAAGCGAAAGTTGGGATTGTGCCGTCGGCTGATGGTTCGGCGATGTTCGAAACTGGTGGGACGAGAGCGATTGCTGTTGTCAGGGGTCCGAGAACACTTCATCCGCAACATATGCAAAATCCTGAAACTGGAATTTTAAGAGTAAATTATGGTATGATGCCATTTTCAGTGTGGGAAAGAATAAGACCTGGTCCTTCAAGAAGAAGCGAGGAAATTTCGAAAGTAAGCGAGTGGGCCTTATCTTCTGTTATTGATTTATCTGGTTTCCCTAATACGGTTGTTGATGTTTTTATACAGATTCCTCAAGCGGATGCAGGAACTCGAGTAGCAGGGCTTAATGCGGCTGCGATGGCTTTGGCTCATGCGGGAATACCAATGAAAGAAATGATTTCGGCGATTGCTTGTGGGAAGATGGACAGGACTCTGGTTGTTGATGTTAATAAGGACGAGGAAGATTTTGAGGAAGGCGAGGGTGCAACTGATATGCCAATGGCATTTACTTCGAGAACAAAGAGCTTGGCTTTATTGCAACTTGATGGGAAAATTTCTCCTGAGGAATTAAAGAAAGCTATAGAGATGGGGAAGAAAGCATGTGAAAAAATACTTGAAGTACAAGTAAAGGCTTTAAAGGAAGCGACGGGAGGAAAGGATGAGTGAGAATGTTATACCTAGGTTACAAAAAGAGAAGATTGTCGAATATTTAAGGAAGGGAAAGAGGCTTGACGGAAGAGGAATTAGTGATTATAGAGAAATAATTGTTGAAAGGAATGTCAGCAAGAACGCTGAGGCTTCGGTTATGGTAAGGGTCGGAGAAACGGAAGTTTTTGCGGGAGTGAAGATGGAAGTGACAGAACCCTATCCTGATTCGGCCGACGAAGGAACTTTTATGACGACGGCAGAACTTCATCCGATGGCATCCGAACAATATGATATTGGGAAGCCGGGAATTGAATCAGTTGAGCTTGCAAGAATTATCGATAGAGGGATAAGGGAAAGTGGATTTATTGATTTTAAGAAATTGTGCATCGAGGAAGGCAAAAAGGTTTGGCAGATATTTTTGGATATTGTCGCGATAAATGATGACGGAAATCTTTTGGATGTTGCCGGGCTTGCAGCTTTGATTGCTATAGGAAGCGCGAAGATGCCGGTTTATAACAAGGAGGAAAATAAGATAGAACACGAGTTGACCAATGAGAGTTTGCCGATAAATAAAGAGGCAATGTCATTCAACATGACTTTGCATAAGATAGATAGCTCTTTATTGCTTGATGTGAACAAGGAAGAAGAGTCGGTTTCGAACTGCAGATTGAGTATCGCTATTGGTGAGTTTGGGGGAAAATTGAGAATTACGGCGATGCAGAAAGGGAAAGAGGGTGTTATTACTGCGGAAGATATGGAAAATATTTTAAAGATAGTAGAAGACAAATGGAAAGACATGTTTCCGAAAGTAAAGAAATTGGTGTTTGAATGACAAGTAAAGACATTGTAGGAATTGTAAGAGAATCGTTGGTTTTAGGTGATGAAATAACGATAAATGAAGATACAATATTGGGTCAATTTGATATAAGTCGAGCGGATGTTTTAGATATATTGCATAAATGTGGATTTCCCTATCTTCAATATTTAACAGACGGCGAGGTAAATGATCGAGGAAGAGATTTATTAAGATTAGCAGGGCAAGATGATTCCAGATTTAGGGGGCATTTAAATGAATTATCCCGACAATCAACAATCGATATAATGAAAAGTTTAAAAATTGGAGAAGTAGCTTTAATAGTTAGTTATGTAATTTAATGGCAGAAGAAAAGAAAAAATTTTCGAAGTATGAAAGGGCGAGGATAATTGGAGCAAGGGGTTTGCAGATTTCGATGGATGCACCAGTGCTTTTGAAAATAAAGAAAGAGGAGATGGAGGAAATGAATTACGATCCTTTGAAGATAGCGGAGAGAGAACTTGATGCTGATGTTTTGCCAATTTCAGTAAATAGGCCGATGCCGAAGAAGAAACAGGAAAGTATTGAGAAAATAAGAATTGATGAAGATAGTGGTGCGGACGAGGAAAAGATCAAGACTGAAAGAGAGGAAGAGAAAGATATGGTTGAAAGCGGCGGAGAAATTTTGGATCTTGCGAATCCAGAAGAAGAACTTGAAGAGATGGGCGCCGAAGATTCCGGGAATGAAGATTTAGAGTAAGTTTTATTAAGTCTTTTATTTTATTGTAGTAATGTTTGTTAAAGATGTGAAACCGAGAATAATCCGGAATTTTCGGGGTGAGAAAACGATAGAAATTATTCTTAAAACTTATGATGGCAAATTTGTTTCATCTGCGCCTTCTGGAAAGTCACGAGGGAAAAATGAAGTTGAACCTTACAATGTGAAAGGAATCAAGAAGAGCTTGAAACTTTTAAAAATTTTTTCTAAAAAACTTGTCAACACAAATTTTATCATAAAAAAAATTGAAGATTTGAGTGGGCTAATCAAGCTTACGAAAAAATTTGAGGCAAGATATGGACAGATGGGGGGGAATGTTAGCTATGTTCTACAGACCGTTTTTTTGAAAGCGGCGGCAAAAGAAAGGAAAAAAGAATTATGGGAATTTATTATCGAGAACGGTTCGCTTAAAATTCCCATGCCTGTTGGAAATTGCGTCGGTGGCGGGCTTCATTCCAAGAAAATAAAAGGGAGAAGGCCTGATTTTCAGGAATTTTTATTTATTCCGAATGAAAAAACTTTTTCAAAGGCGGTTACCCTTAATTTAAGGGCGTATAATTATGCGAAAAAAATTCTTCGGTCCAGAAAAAGAAATGATGAGAATGCCTGGATGACGGATAGGAGCAATGAGGAGGTTTTGGAAATTTTGCACAGGGTTGCTGAAAAATATGGCTTGCGGATAGGTTGTGACTTTGCAGCATCCACGTTTTACGAGAAGGGTTATTATAAATATAGAAATAAAGAATTAATAAGGGACAAGGTAGACCAATCGGATTATGTGGAAAGAATTATAAAAAAATATAAATTATTTTATGTTGAAGATCCGATGTGCGAAGAAGATTTTTCCGGATTTAAAGAAATAAAAAATTTGTGTGGGAATAGTTGCCTGATTGTCGGTGACGATTTGACAGCAACCAATCTTGGACTTGTGCGAAGGGCGGTGAATTCCAATTCGATAAACGCAATGATAATAAAACCAAATCAAATTGGAGATATTTTAGAAGTAAAAAAAGTTGTTGATTTTTGCAAAAAAAATAAAATAAAGACGATTTTTTCACATCGGTCGGGCGAGACAATGGATGACGCCATTGCTGATTATTGCGTCGGTTTTAACGGAGATTTTATCAAATGCGGGATTTATGGGAGAGAGAGACTTATCAAGCTTAAAAGAATTATGGATATAGAAAGGAAAATGAAATAAGGGTTTTGTTGGAGTTTTATTTTGTAAATTTATTATATAAATCCTTAAATAATCCGTAGAATAACTTTTTTCATGGAATTAGTTGCATTGCTTTCGACAGGGAAAGGCTCTTGGGGGCAGGTGGCTGGGCTTATGCAAAAAGGCGAGTGGGAAAAAATAATTATTGTTGGTGCGCCATTTGCCAGAGAGTTTACGGTTCCTGGGATACCATTTGATTTTGTGGAATTTGATCCTGAAAAACCGCTTTTGCAGTTAAAAAAAGATTTTGAAAAAAAATTAAAGGATAAAGTTGATGGCATGGAAGTTGCGCTCTCGATTGCTTCAGGAAATGGGAAAGAGCATATGGCTTTGCAGTCAGCTTTGCTTTCTGTTCCAGTTGGTGTCCGTTTTACTGCATTGACAAAGGAAGGGGTGGTGATGTTGTGATTGAAATAATTGAAAGAATAAAAATGGAATTATACGGGAAATTTTATAAGAAGGGATTGGGATGTAAAAAGGTATAAATAAAATCTGCTTTTAAAAAATGCAAAAATTGGAGAACTTATCAGGTCATAAAGTAGCCTGGACGGAATCGACTACTGGCAAGACTGGCAGGGAAAGACAAAAAATTGCAGCTCGAAATTTAGAGAAAAAGGGTTACGGATTTCTATCATACAACTCTGAGAAAAGAATTCCAATAGGCGATATAAGAGTTGTTTTACCTGATGGTAGAATTTATGAAAGAGAGGAATTATTTAAGTTAGAAACAAATGAATCATTAATAGAGAATGCGAAAAGATATGTTTTAATTTGCTATCCCTAAACCTTTTCAATCTTCATTCCTATTCCTTTCTTTTTGAGCATAACTACGCAGCTTCTTTCGTCTTCGGCACCAAACTCATAGTTGCTAAGTTCTTTCAAAAGTTTAAAACTAAAATTTTTTACTTCGCTGAACCACGGTTGTTTGTCATATCCAAATCTTTTTCGTGCGTGGCCGACGGACATAAATCCCTTGATATGAATGAAATCAGGTTCGGCTTTTTTGATTAAAATTGTGTATTCATCAATGTTTTTAGCTGACATATTAGTAAGATTTTTATAAGTGCCGTTTTTTCCTTTTTGTACGAGAGTTAGTCTGATTACTCTTCGAACTTTCCCCTTGAGATTTTTTATTACGTCCAAAGTTTTTAAAAATTCGTTCCACGCATTTTTCTTACAAGAGCGATGCCAGGTATTGAATAAATTTTCATTTGGCGCATTTGTTGAGACAGTGATTTGAGTCGGAAGTTCATCTGTTTTTAGATTTTTTATGGCTTGCGAGTTAAGTCCGTTTGTGACCAGAAAAGAAACTGCTCCTCGTCGACGAATTTCTTTAAATATTTCTCCGAGTCGCGGATATAAAGTCGGTTCGCCTGAAAGACTCATTGTATAAAGTTTTGGATCAAGGCTTTCATTAAATTTTTTTTCATCAATTTCTTTTCTACCTTTAAAACCAATAAGTAGTTTTTTTCGTTCTTCTACAATTTTATCCAAAATTTTTTTGGGATCATCTATTTTTGGCAATTCTATTCCGAGATTCATTTCGATGGGTCGCCAACAGTGAAGACATTTATTTTCACACCACATTACGGACGGGGTCATTTCGCAACACCCAGCAGATGATATTCCATAAAATTTTTCTTTCCAGCATCCACGATCGCCCCTAAGTGAATTTTTTGTCCAGCGACAAATCTGAACCGCGCTTGTATTCCCGACGAGTGCGTAATTCATCTTCTTTAATGTTTCTTCCCAGTTTTTGGGTGGGTTTTTTCTTTTGGGATTTGTTCTTGCCATGGAAACAAAATAAGAAACGAGGATTTAATAATTTGTGGGGATTGTTAGATTATTCTTATTGCCCAGAAAAGCATTATAAGTATAAATATTGACAAGATTGCGTATGTTGCGAATTTGTAGGCTGATTTGGCGAATTTTTCTGAACCCGTAATTGATAAAATTGCAAGGTAGAAAAATTTGCCGCCGTCGAGAATTCCAAGTGGAAGCATATTGAATAATGCCACAAAGAAATTAATCAAAATTATCCACCATAATAAATGCAGAATAAAGTAGACTATTTTTTCGTTCCAGATTGGGCTATAGCTTGTATTTACGTCGCTGTTGAAGTTTTTTACAGTCATAAAATTGTAAGTAAATTTTTGTATGATATTTGGATTCATATTCGCTGATGAAACTCCCAGGAAGGGGATGCTATTATTCAAGGGATGTTCGCCTAAAGTGATATTGTAAGTATTTATTATTTTATTTGCGTTTATCGTAGTTAACAAAATCTCATCTTTTGGGTTTTTATTTTCAAGGAATTTTCTTAAGTCATTTTGGGTTTTTATTTTCACATCGTCAATTTGGGTTATTGCACCTTTTATTTGTGATTTGAAGGCGGGAGAATCGAAGTATGCGTTGTAATTTTTCAAGGTCGTGTCGTTCAATTGTCTTGCTAAATTTTCGTCGAGATAGAATGAGCTATTTAATGCGGTAATTTTGTATAAATTTCCTTCTTGCTGAATGGACGAAATATTTTCTATCGGGATGGTTGTAGCGGCGTAATTATTGAAAATGTATCCTGAAGGCGCGAATGAAACTGAAAAGAAAAGCGCGTAAATTAAATAAAATATTATTGCCATGATGACATTAGCGAAGACGCCTGCTCCTAAAACACTCATTTGATGGAGTTTTTTCTTTTTTTCGAATTGTGTTTTTTCCTCTTCGACGAATGCTCCCAAAATTGGGCCCAAAAAAACAAAGCCAGTAGATTTGATTTTTATTCCGAATAGTTTCATATATATTCCATGACTAAATTCGTGAACAATCGCGACTATTGCCAGGGCTATTATAAAATAAGTAAAATAAAATGAGGGGAAATAATTTGTCATTCCGAATATTTCGGGGAAATATGGGATTAGTGGCGCGACAGGGGGAGCTTTAACGATTTTTGTTATCTCTGGAACGAAAATATAAATTGCAAGAGCTTGTGCCAACATCCAAATCATAATTCCCATTAGAAATAAACCGACGACGATAATTACATATTTAAGTGCGTTGAGAGTTTTTTTAAAGTTGTTGCCGACGTAGTTTATTGCTTTAATTCCCAGTTTTGTCCTGTACATGAAGATTATCCCTTCTCTTTTTATATTTTTTTTGTGAGTTTTTAGAAAAATAAAAACTCCGAGAGTAAATAGAATTAATAATGCGATATCAAAGACGTAGAAATTTACCATTTATTAAATAATCAAAATAGGTTTTTAAATTGTTCGGGAGAAAAATAAATTTACTTCTTTTTGATTACTCTAAAATCGTTGCCGCCGCATTTTCGACATCTTGCTTTTCCAGAAATTACTTTTAGCGGTTCAATTTTTATTTTTTGCTTGCAAACTTTGCAGACGAATGCATTTTTGAATAATCTGTTTTGTGCTGCCGGAATTTTTGTTCCCATTACATTACTCTCCTAACTATTTTTTCTCCCTCTACATTCCAATATTCAACTTTTTTGCCTTCTTCAATTTGGTCTTTTAATTCTTCCGGTACAGGCAATTCAAGACTTTCGAAGCTTTCGCTATCCATTATGTTAATTGTGCTTTCAGTTGCGGATAAAATTTGACCCTCTCTTTTGTCTATCATTGGGACTTCGAATTTATCGTGACCAGGGATTACGGCAACTTTCTTTTTTCCTGTTAATAAGGATATTGCTTCAAATCTAACTTTGGCGTGTCCGTGTTTCCCTGTTTTGGAAATATCCATTTTCTTTACTTGCCAAGCCGTGCCGTCAATCATTAAGAATGTGCCAACTCTCATCTCTGTTGCATCGATAACTTTTGCTACCATTTCATTCTAAAAAAAATTTGATTTATAAAACTTTGCAAAGGGAAGGCTAAGTTAATCAACAAACTTAAAAAGTGTCAATTCTGAAATCTTGGATGGCAATAAAGAAAGGAGATTTTATAGAGATTGAATTTACTGGAAAGACGGAAGATGGACAGATCTTTGATACGAACATAAGAGTTGATGCAGAAAAGGCAGGTTTGGACGCAAAGAATTTGAAACCATTTGTTTTGTCTGTTGGGCAAAAGATGCTGCCTTCGGGATTTGATGACGATTTGGATGGGAAGGAAGAGGGGAAATCATATTCTTTGAGATTATCACCAGAAAAATCATTCGGCAAAAGAAATTCTCAATTTGTGAGGATGATACCGACAAAACTTTTTTATGAGCAAAAAATTAATCCTCAAAGAGGGATGCAGCTTGCCCTTGATGGCCAGCTTGTGAAAGTTTTGTCGAGTTCAGGGGGGAGAACATTGGTGGATTTTAACAATCCTCTTGCAGGAAAAAATGTTGTTTATGAATATAAAATAAATAGAAAAATAGAAGATGAGAAAGAAAAGATTGATGCGGTCCAAGATTTTTTGTTCAGAAAAAAATTTGATTTTGAGAAGAGAGATGGGAAAATAATTTTTAAGATAGAGAAGCAATTTGAGCCTTTTGTGAAGTTATTCGGTCCCAAGTTTGAAGAAATTTTAGGGATGAAGATTGAGGGAGAAGTTGTCGAGAAAAAAGAAGTTGGCAAAGAGAATTAATTCAATAATATTCTATATCACAATATTGTTTAAAAAGTCTTTTTGCTGAAAACTTTTATGGAAGATGTGTTGAAAAAAGAGAGTAGTCATTCATATAAAGGGTATGAGAGATCGAGTTCTGAAATTGATAAAGAATTGGAAGAAATTTTAAAGAGACAATCTGCTAGAATAAAAGTTGTTGGAGTCGGTGGCGGCGGGAATAACACGATTTCGCGAATGAGGGAAATAGGAATTCGGGGCGGGGAAATAGTCGCTGTTAATACTGATGCGCAGGATTTGCTTTATGCCAACGCCGATCAAAAAATTTTAATTGGCAGAGAAATTTCAAAAGGGCTTGGAGCGGGTTCAAATCCCAGAATTGGTGCCGAGGCTGCGAAGGAACAGGAACAGGATATTAAAAAAAAGCTTTCGAATTCGGACTTGGTTTTTGTAACGTGCGGTCTTGGCGGCGGGACAGGAAGTGGAGCGGGTCCTATTGTAGCGGAAATTGCGAAAAAACAAGGTGCGCTTGTCATTGGTGTTGTTACACTTCCTTTTACTGTTGAGGGCGCAAAGAGAATTGAGAATGCTATGGAGGCGCTTGAGAGAATGGAAGGAATTGTTGATACGTTGATTGTTATCCCAAACGATAAATTGCTTGATCTTGCTCCAAATTTACCACTTCCAACGGCGTTCAAGGTTGCTGACGAGATTTTGACTAACGCAGTGAAGGGAATAACGGAGCTAATAACGAGTTCGGGTCTTGTAAATTTGGATTTTGCTGATATAAAAGCTGTGATGTCCAATGGAGGGGTTTCATTAATAGGAATGGGCGAGTCAAGTTCTAACGACAGAGCGGTGGAAGCTGTCGAGAAAGCCCTTAATAATCCGTTGCTTGATGTGGATATAAAAAATGCGAAAGGGGCATTGGTGAATGTAATTGGCGGGAATGACCTTGCTCTTGATGAATATAAATCGATAGTTCAAAAAATAGGAGATCAGCTTTCTCCTGATGCTAAAATTATTTCCGGTGCTCAAATTTCGAGGGACATGGAGAAATCGTTGAAAGTCATGGTTATAATTACGGGGGTTCGTTCTCCTCAGATTTCTGGTGATAAAATGAGTTTTGAAGAGGCTAAAAGGAAAGACATGGAAGGAGAATTGGGAATTGAGTTCATAGAGGAATAAATATTTAAACTATCGAAAGTTAATTGGGTAATGAGAATAAAAACAAAAAGAGGTATTCCTTGCGGGTGTAATTGTGGTGGTGCGGTTTATGGCTTAGGATTTTTAGGCGCACTTATTTATTATGTTTCTTCGGCGTCGGGATTTTGGGTTGGGGTTTTAGGAGTTTTAAAATCAATTGTTTGGCCTGCATTTTTAATATTTGAATTGTTAAAGTTTTTGGGAGCGTAGATATAGATTAAAGATATGTGGGGATGAGTTTTATTTTAGGTAAAACATTACTCTTTTTAAAGAATTGAGAAAGTAATAATTTAATTGTTGTTGCATAATATACTATGAATTATCAAAGGAAGCAGGCGGGAAGCTGTGAGAATTATGATGAACAATTTGGCCAAGGTGACTGCAATATAAATTTCGATTAAATTGTTTTGCGAACTTTTTTAGAACGAATAACAAATAATTTAAAAACTATTATTTCTATCTTAAGTAATGGGGAAAATTTCATCTCATCTTTCTTCGAAATTTCAACAATATTTGCGTGTGTGGAGACTTTTGAGAAAGCCAACTTTTTCAGAATTTAAGACGGTCTCCAAGGTTTCTGCTGTTGGATTGTTAATAATCGGGGCGGTGGGTTTTGCGATAGCTATAGCTATAAAATTGGTTTTTGGATAGTCGGTTTTGTAGCAAACAAAATATTTATAAACTAAAAATTTTTAAGTATATTACTAGTTCTTAGATTTTAAGAGCTTAGCTGGAGCAATATGGCGATAGGGATTGAAGACGAGTTTGAATATCTTGATGATGAAAATAGTGAAACGGCTGAAGACGATTTTGCTCCAAAAATAAAAGGTTCCAAGAAGGCTTTGTTGCCTGAAGAATCAGCGGAAGAACTTAATAAAGAAGAGGAAGAGATTGAGAAAAAAACTGAGGAAAAACTTCCGTCTATAATTTTTAATTCCTCTATTTTTGTTGTTAAAGTAACTACGAATAAGGAAGAGAAGGCGCTTGAATTAATATCAGACAAAGTAAGAAAAAAGGGGATTAACATTTATGCAATTGCAAGACCGCATGGGCTTCGAGGATATATTTTTCTTGAGTCTCCTGATAGAGAGCATGCAGAGGAAGCAGTTTTTAATTTGCCTTATGTGAAAGGTATAATTGGAAAAACTTTAAGGTATGACGAAGTAAAATCCATGCTTGAGCCTGTAGCTGCTGACATCAAGATTGAGAAAAACGATATCGTAGAAATTATTTCTGAACCGTTCAAGAACGAAAAGGCGAAGGTTATTAGAGTTGATAAGATAAAAGGAGATTGTGTTGTTTCTTTGCTTGGTGCTGCGGTCCCAATTCCTGTTACGGTAAAATTGGATAATTTAAGAGTAATAAGAAGGGAGGAAGAAGAATAAATAGTTTTTTAAACGGATTAATTCAAAAATAAAAATGACGTTAGTGAAATTGCTGGTTGAGGGTGGGAATATGACTCCGGGTCCAGCGGTTGCTCAGCAACTTGGTCCCATGGGGATAAATATGGGGCAGGTAATAAAGGAAGTAAATTCTGCCACAGTGATGTTTAAGGGAATTACGGTTCCGGTTCATGTTAATGTTGATGCTAAGACAAAAAAGTTTACAATAAGAGTTCTTTCACCTCCGACTTCCGAGCTTGTGAAAAAAGAGTTGAAGGTCGAGAAAGGTTCTGGTGCGAGAATGAAACAAAAGGTGGGGAATCTTGCGATTGAACAGGTAATATCTATTGCAAAGGCAAAACATGATCATATGCTTTCGAATAATTTTATGGCGACTTTGAAATCGATTATAGGAACGTGCATGGCGGTCGGAGTTTTGATTGAAAGTAAGGATCCGAAGGAGGTTTTAGAGGAAATTAATCAGGGAAAATACAAAAAGGAAATTGAATCTCAAAAAACTGATGTGAGTATCGAAAAAAGAAAAGAACTTGATGTTTTCTTTGCGAATATACAAAAGAATCAGGAAGAAGTCAAGAAAGCCGAAGAAGCTGAAAAGGCCGCAAAAGAAGAAGGCAAGACAGCTGCTGCGCCTGCAGCAGGAAGTGCTTCGGCGACAAATCAAGCCAAAAATGCGGGAAAGAAATAAATTGTTTGAATATGAAGGCTATAGAGTTTCTTTTTATTTATAAACAAAGATTACAACATAAGCAATAATTCTGCAAAAGTTTTTAAGTCGTTATTCACAAATAGTTTTACGGGGTCGTAGTATAACTTGGTAGAATTCGAGGTTTGGGACCTTGCGATCTGGGTTCAAATCCCAGCGACCCCATATATATTTCAGATAATATAAATTAATATAAACTATAAAATCAATTTCTTTTTATGTTAAAAAAACCTGAGAAAAAGCTTTCTAAGCCAAGTGAAGAATTTGTCAGAGCGTTCGCTGATGCAGGCAGCAATTATGTTGTTTGTGAATTTTGCGGAAGAAAACATTATGCTCCAAATTCAGATTTAGATTGGGAGGATGGAGAATTGGAAAGATTAAATAGACTTAACATGAAAGATCCAGAAGCATGCGTAGCTCATGAAGAAGAATCTATATTTTTTGGAAGAATTGACGGGAAGCAATTTGTAGACGGATGTCCTTGTAATTTAATAGGTCAATATGAAAGATTTATTATTGATAATCGGTATGCTATCGTGAATTATCTCCAAGAAAGGGCAGAAAGAATATCGAGAGGATCAGCAGAAGAATCTCAGCTTGCTCGAAGAGCTGCACTTTTAGAATTATAATTATCCGGCTTTGTGTAAATAGTCGTTAAATTGCAGGACTTTCTACACAGAAGACTGACTATTTAAATACAAATAATTAAAAATATGGCTTTTCTTACTTTTTTTAATGGAATCTAAAAAGAAAGAGTTCCCTGAACCTGAAAAAAGGACAGTTACTGATATAATTCAAGGATTATCTTCAAAAGATAGAAATAAATACTTCGAGAAATATGTTTTGCCTCCATTTCAAAGAGGAGAAGTCTGGGCTAAAAAGTCAAAAGAAGACCTAATAGATTCTATACGAAGAGGATGGCCGATAGGCTGTTTAATGCTTGCTAAAGAAAAAGGAAAGGAAAATTCAAGAGATTACCTAATTATAGATGGTCAACAAAGAGTTAGGACTCTTATTGATTATAACAAAAATCCATCAAAATATATGGATTTTAGAGAAATTGCTAAATCGCTAAAATCTTTATTATTGAAGCATAAAGCACTTTCTCCAGAGTTAATTGTTGATCAGGATGCCGTAGAAGCCAGAATTGAAAAACTTTTAAAGAAACTTATACTTGAAGAAAGAGACTTACAATTGGAGGGTGCAAATCTTATTACTTATTTTAAACAACAGAGTAAAAACTCAATCTTATGTACAATCAGCGAAGAAGTTCTTTTAAGTTTGATTACAGATTTAAATAAAACTTTCAAAGACTATTCGGAATCACAGGATATTAGTAATTATGTTATCCCAGTTATCATTTTTAAGGGAAGTATGGCGGACTTACCAGATATTTTTGCATTGCTCAACAAAACAGGTACTAAGTTGAATAAATATGACATTTTTTCAGCCGAATGGCATAATTTTAGATTTCACATAGAAGATCAAGAGATAATGAAAAAATTAAAGGAGATGTATGAAAATAGAATGCATGATAAAAAAACAGGAGAACAAGACATTGAAATTGCAGGTTATGATCCTGTGACATTTCTTCAATCAGAAATTACTTTAGCTGAGTATCTTGTGGGATTTGGGAAGAAAATGCATAGCAGTGGCAATTACCAGTATTTATTTAATAAACCTGAAGACTTAGGATTTAAAATCTATTCCGTAATATTCAAAAATCATCTTCATGAAATGGATAAATTAAAAGAACTCTTTGAAAAATATAATCTTACTGATAAAAAGAAACTTTCCACCCTTCAGTTAAAAATTGAAAAGTCAATAGCTTTTGTCTATAGTTGCTTAAGTAGACAATTAGCATTTTTTGGAAATAAAAAGAAGGATTCTTATACAGTATCCCACAGCCAAACCCAAATGATGGCGTTTATTGGAACTGTTTTTCATGAGATGTTTGACATTGAAAATGATTTCGGAGATAAAACTTCTTGGAGAAATGCAAAAAGACAATTAGAAGAAAATTTACCTTTATACTACTTGCGGGATTTATTACAAAATGTTTGGAATGACAAGCACCCAGAAGATATAGTAGAAGAAAGAATAAATCAAAGATATTATTTAGAACAATTAGACAAAAAGAAATGGGATAGTGCATTTGAAACTTACAAGGAAAGATCCATGGAAGATACAGAAATAGATTTCGATAAAAAGACAAGGTCAATTAGACCCGAAGATAAAATTTTTATTAATTATCTTTATTTAAAGATAATTAATCAATTAGATAAGATTTATGAAGTGGATCATTTAGTCCCGTATGATCGGTTGTTAAAGCGGTTTAAGGAATTAAAGGTTAGTTTGGCTCCAATAAATAGCATTGCCAATCTTTGCTTAATAACTCAGTTTACAAATAGTAAGAAGAAAAACCTTACAATAGGAGAGTTCAAAAAAGGAGAAACTTACAGTAAACTCGTAGTAGAAGAAAAGAATCAAATTGATTATGATGAGAAAAATATGCTCTGCTTAGACCTAAATATCCCCATGGATAAAAATGGCAAGGATAGTTTTGATTATAAATGGTTTCGTGATTTCTTAGATAAAAGGTTTGATTATTTAAAGGAAAAGTTCTATAAATTGTATAACATTTCTTAGAAATTCTTAATAATGAGGTGTGTTACTTTCCTATCATTTCTGCCTCGCATATTACATAAATAAGTTTTCTCAAAAGAAGCGATATTCACAGAAGGAATCTTTTCATACAATTTTCTTATGAATGAATCCTCTTTGATAATCATAATAAAATTTGTTTTTAGGTGAGAAAGATATTTTGCTAATCTTTTATGATCATTTTCATTAAAAGAGTTGTTATCATACTCACTAAATTCACAATAATAGGGTGGGTCTAAGAAAATAAAATCTTTGCTTGTAAGAGAAATTTTATTAAGAAGTTCTTCAAAATCCAAATTATAAATGCTTGTTCCGTTAAATATCTTCTCAAGCTTATCTGAAAATAACTCGTCTATTTTTTTCTTCCAATTTTTATTATTATATGCAATTCCTCCATAAGGGATATTGAAGTCACCATCTCTATTAAACCTAAACATTGAGCCATAACAAAATTCCCTAATGAAATAATAATTGGCTATTTCCTTTTCCTTAGAAATATCTAGCCTCCCCTTTTTTGAAAGATTTAAAATATCTCTAAAGTGATTATAAAAGCCACTTCGGAAAGCAGTTTCGATATGATTACTTAACTGTTCATCGGAAAAAATTCCAAATTTTCTTTCAATCTTTTTTATTCTATCAATTTTATTTAGTAAACTTTTTCTTAGATTCGCTGACAAAATCTTACTATTAATGCAAAAAGATTTTTTGAAGAGACCATTAAAAGAGATAATCTTATTCTGAAATAGATCTAAAATTCTGTTTGAAACTTCTTCTTTATTTAATTTATCCGAACGATATTCTTTATGAAGATAAATAAAATCTCTTCCAAAAAATTGCATATAAATCTTTACTTTTTCCCACGAGGAGACATATTTGTATAGTTCAATTTTTAACTTTTCTCTGGATTTGTTCCCTTTTAATGTTTTATAAAAGTCAATTAAATCTTGAGAAGTATCATTGATGACTGCTTTAGAAGGTTCTAATTCAAAAAATAGAGCTCCCCCCCCGAAAAACGGCTCGATATACCTATCAAATTCTGGGATAATCTCTTTTATCTTTTTTATTTCTCTGGATTTTCCTCCAGCCCATTTTATTAAAGATTTCATTTTTCCTCGTCCTCAAGTAATTTAAGAACAGCGACATTGACAAATTGCCTTCTGTTTGAGTATTTTATCTTTTTCTCTTTTCTTCTTATAAGCTTCTCAACCTTGCTTAATAAATCTTTATCAATTTTAACTACATCTGACATAGTAACTATAAGTTACTTAAAGTAACTATGTTTATATACCTTATGTTTTTTATTAGATCTGTTCCAAAACAAACTCTCCTTTCAATCCCAACTCATTTATCTCTTGAATAACCACACAAATATTATGACAGAGAATTTTTAATAATAATTCATTAATTTGTGCCGTCGATGATTTGCTTCGAAGATTATCTTTAAATTTAGTTTTAATCATGTGGAAAACGGTTTCAACGTTGCTTCTGGCATTATAGTGTTTCTTAAATTCGTCGTGCTTATATAAAAAATAATGATACATTTTTTCCCACAGCGACGAGCTTCCTTTAGAATGAGAACGAGGATTTGAGTTAGACTTGAACGGAATAAATGCTGTTGCTCCGACTTCTTCGATTATTCTAAAATTTTCCTTTGATAAATAAGCACGGTCACAGCTTACCTCGCTTAAGGCGAAGTTCTTAGAACACTCCTGAACTAAGCGAGGTAGTTGTGGACTATCATTTGCGTTGCCTTCAGTCACCTCTACCGACGTAATAATATTTGTTTTTATTCCTGCTATAACATGAGCCTTAATCCACATCCTATATTTCAAGTCTTTCTGATGTTTATAAGAAAAATATCTTGCAAAGCGAGAAGTTGAAAACCCAGAAGAGTCAATTGCGAATGAACTCTCAACTTCTTTTAATGGAGTGGCACTTATTTTAATTAATTCTTTTAAAATTTCAGTCAAATCTTTTCTTTGGATAAAATGCCCGACGGAAGCATAACAAGGTTCAGAATCAATTAATCCCATTTGTTGCGATATTTTCAAATCGGACATAAATCTTCGTAACGAGAATGTCGAATAAATCTTAAGGGCAGAAGCAAAAATTAAATCTGAAATTGGAATTTTTGGTCTTCCAAATTTATATTCTGGCTGTTCTGCAAAATCACATAAATCTCTTAGTAATTTAAAAAAGAAAAATTTTTCATTAGTTTGAGATTTGTCGTAAGACTTCCAATCTCGTGAATAACTAATTTTCACACCCTTCGTTTTTCTTATATTTCCTTCTTGGTCAATTTCCTGTCTGATATAAAGTTCAACTGCGTAAATGTGTTTGCATTTTTGGTGCCTCATTCTGCAATCTGGACAGTTACATTCTGGTTCATGTCCGTTGAATTTTACTAAATAGGAACCATTGCCAGATGAAGATGGAACTTTCCAGCCCTCAGAAGTTTTAAATATCTTTAATCTATTTAGTAATTGTTTCCCACGTTCTTCTCTTGTCATTAATTTATATGATTTTTGTTCCATTTTGTTTTAATTATAAAGTAGTATAGTAATATATATTACTTATTCTATTTAAATGTTTCTATATGACAAAATTTATATATTACTTTTTCCTCCTTTTATTATGACTGATAAAAAAGAGACAATAAGTCTCAAGATTGACCCAACAATTTGGAAAGAGGCTAAAAAGCATTGCATTGATAAAAGCCTGAAATATTCCGATTATGTTGAGAGTTTGATTCGAAAAGATTTAGGGCTGAAATAAATTTATGTGATGAAAAATATAGGTTATAATATATTTATTTTTTTGCTCTCTTAATTAAAGCCCAAAAAATAACTACTATTAACAGAAAAACAAAATATATTCCTAGAAATAAAAATTCTTTATTAATACTATTTAAAAAATAAATATATTCTCTATTAAAATAAAAGAAGAAAATTCCAAATACTAATAAAGCATATGCTATCCAATATGAAATAATTAATTCTCTTTTTTTCATCACATAAACCTCCCTAAAATTAAACCAATTACTCCACCGATAATTATTGCAGTTATCCCATCGATAATACTTCCAAGTAATACTCCAAATACCATAAATATTGCTTGATATTTACTAATTACCATTTTTAACTAAACTCCTTCCTCCTAATAAACCTGCGAAAATTAAAATAATTTTTTCTATTAAAGCAAATATCTTATCAGGCGTAGACCAACAAGATATAACATAAAGAATACATAAAATTACTACTAAAAAGGCTATAGAAAGAGAAATTACGTTAAAAGTAAAGTTTGACTTTGGGTCTTCAAGTTTTTCAAGAAATCCTTTCTTGCTTTTACTCACCATAAAAATAAACAATTTAAAGATACTTTTAAACATTTTTACTTTTTACACAAGACTGACTTTTTACACAAAGCCTAATTATCCCAAATCTTTAAAAAGCAACTTTTGATAAAATAAACATGGGAGTAAAAAGGAAAAAAATCGGAGCGGCCGGAAGGTTTGGTGCCGGTTACGGGAAAATCAAGGAGAAATTTTCAGAGGTAGAAAGCAAACAGCGAACGAGACAGGAATGTCCTTTTTGTCACGGTCGAGCCAAGAGAAAGGCGAACGGGATTTGGAATTGTCAAAAGTGTGACAAGATTTTTGCCGGTGGAACTTTTTACCTAAAGAATTAAAAATACAAATAACTATAAAATAAAATGACATCGTATAAGTGTTTTTATTGTGGAAAGAAAATCAAGTCGGAAGATTTGAATAAGCGATTTGTTTGCCCTGAATGTGGCAGCCGAGTTTTCTTTAAACCAAGAACTAAAATGAAAACAGTTAGTTCGGATTAAATGGAAGACGAACATAATCACGAACATAATCACGAAAATCCATTTGCAAATTTAGATGAAGAGACTCAGGCAAAAATCGGGGAACTTCAAATGCTTGAACAGCAGTTTCAGCAACTTTTAATGCAAAAAAATGCTTTCTCGATGGAATCTAATGAAACCATTTTGATAGTTAGAGAAGTTGAAAAGGCGGATGGTGAAGTTATGAGAATCATTGGGAATCAGGTTGCGATAAAATCCACTAAAGAAAAAATTCTCGAGGATATGAAAAGGAAGAAAGAATTGATTGATGCAAGACTTAAAACAATTGATGAGCAAGAAAAAGAGATGTCTGAAAAAATAGAATCTCTAAGAGAAGAGATAATGAAGAAGATAAGAGGGTAGATTAATTATGATGGAATTTTGGTTTCAAATTTTTGTTCAAGGTTGTTTATCATAGAATTTCGTACTTTTTTTGTTTCCTATTAGTTTTGAGAATCAAAAAGTTTCAATAGTTAAATTTCTATTTTAAATAGTTTGTTTGTTGCTTGGTTAGTGGATTATATTTTTTGGACAACATAAATATTTAAATAGTGAATTGTGAAAATACTATTATGGCATTTGAGAGATTCAAAAAAATGATTGGTGGAAAGAGCGATGGTTCCTCGACGGAGTTTATCGAAATTGACATGGAAAAAGAAAAATCGGAGTCGAAGATTTTGGTTAAAACTTTCGTGTTGAAAGTATATGAGGATATAAATCCAATCCTTAATGCTCTAAGAGAAGGTTATACGATTGCTATCATAGATATCAAACCTTTAAAGTCAAAAGATGTTGTAGAACTGAAAAGAGCGATTTCAAAGGTGAAAAAAACAGTTGAAGCTCTTGAGGGAAAAATCGCAGGGTTTGGAGAAAATGTAGTTATTGCCACTCCATCAAAGGTTTTTGAAATTCAAAAAGGAACGATTGAACCCGAGCAGCCAAAGAAAGACGATTCTTTTGAAAGATTTTAAAATTTAAGGGATTGTAGTTGTTGATAATAATAATTTTTAAAAAGAGTTTAATTTTATTTGTATATGGCAAAAAGAAATTTAACAGGATTTATTGGATTTACTACTTCTCCAAGACTTCATCTACGAACATATGTTCATGAGTTTGGGCTTTGTGCATTTAGGAAAAGAGAATGTGATGCGGTTGATATTGCCATGAGCTATGTGGAAAGAATTGTCCAGGCAAATTGCAGAACTATGAATAATAATTTTACAGATGAAGATGGGGTTATTGCGTTCACGTGGGGCAATAAGGGAATCAGGATGATTGATTTTTATAAAATGACTTATGGAAAAGTGTGGCAGTTAAATCCAACAGCGAGGGCTTTTGTTTATAAGGATGGACTTTATCAGCCAGATTGCGAAAGTGATACTTGTGGAGATGGGCTTATAATACTTGGTGAAGAAGAAAAATTTAGGAGAATGACGACGAGTGGGCAAGAGTATTTTAATTCTCCGTCTCCGATTAAGATTAGACATTTTTTCGGTATTGTAAGCAACCATTAAAAACTCAGTTTTCTTTATGAATTTATGAAGATTTTATTTGTGGAGACGCGGAAGAAAATTAGGGATTCGGAAATAGATTTTTCTGTTTTGGATAAGATTGACGGAAAGAAAATTTCAGTCGGGGCGACTGTGCAATATCTTGGCTTGATTTCGAAGGTGAAAAATTATCTTGAGAAAAAAGGGAAAAAAGTTTTGGTTAAAAAAGGAGTGAAATATGCGGGTCATGTTCTTGGTTGCAATTCGACTGCTTTTGATGTTTCGGCTGATACGTTTTTGCTTATAACAGATGGGAAATTTCATGCGATTAATAATGCGGTTCAGTTAGACAGAGAGATAATTGTTTTTAACGGTAAGAAATTGGAAAAAATAGAGAGAAAAGAGATTGATGAATACAAGAAAAAAATCGTTGCCAAGAAGAAAATTTTTTTTTCTTCTGATGTTGTTGGGCTTTTGCAGTCGACGAAGACAGGTCAGAAAAATGATGCGGTTAATTTGATAAAGAAAAAAATAGAGAAACTTGGGAAAGAGGTTTATATTTTTGAAAGCGATGTGGTTAATATTAGCGAGTTTGAAAATTTTCCGCAGATAAAAATTTGGGTAAACACGGCGTGTTTCGGTTTAGCAATGGATGATAAGAGAATTATTAATTTGGTTGATATCTTGAAATATTTGAAGTAATTGTAAAGGGGTGATATTTATAAAGTATTGATGACGAATCTTTTTATGGAAAATAATACTGAGGAAAGAGCACTAACTTTTGTGAAGCCAGAAGGACTTATTATATGGAGAAACTTGTATAGTTATTTAGATGGAACATTAGATGCATTTAGGCAACCTTTCCAGGCATCAAAATTTTGCGGGCTTATACTTTCAGAAGAGGTGGTAAGAGGACATTATTCCCATGTTTTCCCGAGAATATTGGATGAGTATGTGAAACAATTTGTTGGCAAGGAGTTAGCGGCCAGGATTTATACCGGTGAATTCGGGCTTATAGGTTGTATGAGAAAAATTTTAGGGGTCACCGATCCATCGAAATCAGAGTCTTGGACGATAAGGGGAAAGTTTTTTGGCAAAAATTCTCTTGACGAAGCTTTGTCAAAAGGAATGCCAGTAGAAAATGGGATGCATATTTCAGGGGGCAGAGAGGAGGGATCATTAGAAATTTCCAGATTTTTGCCATATTTATATCAATGGGATTAGATATAGTTTATAATTTTGCCATTGCGAAAACTGTTTTCAAGGAAACAATTATTGTTGCAGGAACAAACATGATAAGAAGTGAGCCAAGTATATTTCTTAAAGCGGTCGCAACGATATTACTAATTTGAATATATTTTAAAGGTTCGTTCCCGAGTGCTCCAACAATAACCAACGCGAGGCTTGCCATCAGAAACGTGCTTGAATTTTTGTCGCTTACATTCATGTAGCCCACAATCAGTCCGATTATTACAAGTGTCAGATAGAAGAAAACGCTTTCTTGTCCTAATGATTCGCTAAATGTTCCGAGCAGACCAAGAATTACCGCGATTACGACGCCGACAAGAAATGCATAAGCTCCGAAAAGATTTTCTCTTGATTTCACCATAAAAATAAAGGTTGTATAAAATATTTAAATGTTTGGAAAGGATATTTGATTTTCGATTCGATTATAGCCCCGCCCTGTTCGCAAAATGCATTTCGCAACAATAGCATATTTGTTTAGGTTGCTCAAAGCGTTTTGCTCAATTCGAACGGTTCGAATCCGAATAGCCCCGCCCGGATTCGAACCGGGGCCTCAGCCTCCAAAGGGCTGAATCCTTGACCGCTAGACTACGGGGCTACAAATAAATCATAAAAAGAAAGTTTAAAAGTATAGCGATTGTGCGCTGAGAGATAAATTAATGTTTATATCTTCCGCGTTTTTCTACGGTTTCAAGTTTTTTTATTATTTTTTCTTTATCTTTTGGTGCATATCCACTAAGAAATTGTTCAAAAAGCTCTTTGTAGTTTTTATAGTGTTTTGCTTCAAGCGCTTGTTTTATCAAATGAAGGTCAACTGCTTTATCCTCAATTTTTGGTGAAAAAAATCCGAGTCCAAAATCTATTATAAATAATTTATTTTTTTTGAATATTGTGTTTGAAGTTGTTAAATCTCCGTGAATAATTTCGGCGTCGTGCAGCTTTGCAGTTTGTTCTCCGAGCATTTTCATCGCAGTTGACTGTTTTTGTTTAGAGAAGTAGTTTAATTTTTCTGATAATTTATCACCTTTAATGTATTCAATTTCGAGATTGAATTTTTCTGTTTTAATTACGCTTGGAACATTTATTCCCAAAGACAATGCTTTATTCAGAATTTTTGCTTCCGATCTTGTTCGTCTTATTCTTATTTGTTTATCAATAATTGGGTGTCGATAAGATTTTGAAATGCGAGATTTTAGAATAAATTTTTTATAAGGTGTTTGATTTAATATTAAAGGCGATTCCTTTTTTGTGGCAGTTTTCTTTTCAGGATTTATTTGCTCATTTGATTGGAAGTCAGTGCGTAAAATATTAATTGATTCCTTATCTATGGTTGTCGAGTCAACTAAAAATATTTTTGCTTCTGCTCCTTGGGCGATCAATTGTTTTCCCATTATTAAATTAGGATTATGAGGTATAAGAGTTTTGGCATTGATAGGCTGAAAAGTGTAAATATTTAAATACCTTAAAAAGTATATTTAATGTATAAAAAAGGTATATAAAAAGTACATGAATGAAGTTATTTTTAAGGGCGTTGGTATACAAAAGGGGCATAGAATTAAAATTCCAAAGGCGATAGTCGACACGATGGATTTAAAAGAAGGGCAGGGAATAAAAATTAAGTTTGATGTAAAGACAAAAAAAATGATTATTGAGGTAGAAAATGGGGAAAAGTAATTTGATTTTTTTGACTTTTTTTATTAGCGTTGCGATTTTGGAGCTGGCTGGTGCGGTAGTATGGGACCCTGTCGCTTATCAGACAACGTATTGGTTAAATGAAGATGCGGATTATTATCATAATTTTACTTCTAATTTAAGTGATTATTCAGATTTAGGATATTTTTCCATACTTGATATTTCGTGGGTGGATGGGACGCTTGGAAGCGCACATTCTTTGTATTATTGGATGCCGTGGAATGATACGCAGTATTCCAATTCAACGACGGGCATTTTAAGAATGGATACGGCAAATGATAATGAAACAGGTAATTTTACAATTAATGTTCATGCTCAAAGCACGGGGCAGACAGGGACTTCTGCAAAATTTAATTTCATAGCCAATGCGACGAATGATGCCCCAATTTTTACAAATCTTGAGGATAGTTATAATTGGAGCAGTGATTCTTCTAATTATACGATAACGATGAATGACGAGGAGGGGCACTATCCCCTGAATTTTACCTTGACGCCTATAAATTGCACTCATGCAGGATGGTCTGGATTGGCCGATGACGAGGATTGCGAGATTTTCACAATTGAAAATATTTCCGATTCATCGGCGAGTCTGGGAGTTTCGTGGGATGCTAATAAAGTAGGGACTTATTCTTTTTGGATAAATGTTACAGAACAAGATCATAGTTGTTCGCCACTTGTTTATTGCACTTCTGATTATGAAGACAATTGGGTGGTTAGCGAAGTTGTGACCTTAGATGTTTTATCTTCACTTACAGTTGACGTGACTAATTGCACAAATCAGTTTTTAATTGAAGGCGAGTTGCTTAGCTGTGTTATTAATGTGACTACGGTCAATTCCGAAGATGAATTAAATTTGTCCAGCCATGCTTCGTTGCAAAGCGATGAATATTCTCAGAACCTCGTGAGTCTAAGGGAATGGTTCTATAGCAATAGCACAAATTCTTCTTCGGGGAATTTACTTTCAATTCCAATTTCAATTAATTTAAACAAGTCTTATGTGGGAAATTGGACGATTGATTTTAGTGTGAATGACGGCAATGGAAATTCGGCAACTGAAGAAATAAATTTTTCAATTGATTGGGTGGAAAGCGATGTTACAATGAATGAATTTTATCATGATGCTTATCTCCCGGTTTTTGAAAATTATAGTTTGAATATCAATGCTTCGGATGATGATTTATTGATCCCAGACAAGGATGTAAAAATGGAATATCTGACTTTTTTGAGCAATGTAAGTTGGATAAAAATTGTTCAGCCAAATATTATTTTGGCGAATTCAAATGATAAAAATTACATGAGCCCCGTTTCGGTTGTTATTGATTATGTTTCTGGCAAAGGCGAATGTGGAGCAGATGTGAATTGTACTTCTATGATTAATGTTACTGATGGCGCAGATAATGTTGACAATATAACTTTTATTGTTAATTTCGGGGATGACAGTGCGCCCAGATGGAATGACTCAAATTATACTTTTGCGAATTATGAAGGTAATTTAACCTATCTGAATTTGACGGAAGATTTTACTTCGGATGCCGAAAATGATACATTAGTTTTTAGTTACGTGAGCGATACAGAATTTGACGGGTTTAATTTAACGAGCGGCGGGATAATAAATTTTACTTCGACTGATGTGGATATTGGCCAGCACTTGGTCACGATAACGGCTTCGGACGGTAAATTGAGCAATTCGACAGTTTTTAATTTCACGATCAGTAATGTTAATGATGCTCCAAATATAAGTTCGCTGACAGGAGAGAACACAAGTGTCGGGTCGATTTCTTTGGATTCGGCGGTAAGCGTCAATGAAAGTTTTTTTATAACACTATCTCTTCAGGTTTTTGATGATGATCTTCTTGTTCCAACTGAACAGAGCAATTTTTATCAGGAGAATATTACAATAAATGCAACTTTTCATAATTTAAGTTACGTGGCGGCTTCCCCAAATATTTCTTTTTATCTGGAAACTCCTGCCGAAGGAACAAATCCTGCAGTTTATGCTGCCAATTTTACTCCCAACTATCTTAATATTGGTCTGTATAATTTTACAATTAATCTGACAGATTCAGCGGATGTAAGTGATATTTATTATTTTAATTTGACAATAAATGAAACAAATGATTTTCCAGAAATAACTGATTTTAATAATTTAACTGCAAGAATAGATGATGTTTTCTTTTTTGACGTAAATGCGACGGATCAAGAAGATGGCGACGACAGCTCAGGAAATTTGACTTTTGTTCTGGAAAACCTAACTGTCGGTGGAAATTTTTTGACGATTGATGAGAACTCTGGTGAGATAAATTTTCCATTGAATTCCAGTCATGAAGGCGAGTGGGAATACAGGGTTAAGGTGAATGATACGGGCGAAGCAGAGACGGTCAAAATTTTTAAGTTGTCAGTTTATGGTTATCCGAATATAACAGCACCTCTTGGTAATTATGTTTTTAATTGGACGGAAAATGTTTCAACAGGAGAGCTTAGCTTTGGCGTAAACTATTCAATCAATAATACAAATTTAACTTATAGATTTTATTTGGACAGGATTGTTTATTTAAATTCGACCTTTTTTAATTATACAGAATTAATAGACGATTTGAGTTTGAGAAATGAAACGAATTCCAGTTGGATAGATGGCCAAAATTTTTCATGGTATTTTACACCTAATTTTACTGATGAGAGTTACGGAAAACACAAGAACCTTACCATGGTAGTTTTTAATCCGGTTTATCCCGACTTGAATGATAGTGTTAATTGGAAGGTTAACATTAGCCATAAGAATAACAACATATCTTTTAACGGAGAAATTTCAGACAAAGGACCGATAACTGTTGGGAGCACGGCGTATGTCGATTTAACAGAATATTTTGAAGACGAGGATTATTTGGATTATGGAACGAACCAAACTTTTGTGTTTGAGATAGAAACAGTTTCCGGAGCCGGATATATTTCAATTGGTTCTTCTTTTAGCGGATGGAATTTAACAATAGGCTCGGGGACGGCAGTTACCGAAATAATAAAAGTTGTTGCTCATGAATATGAGTCAGGAGTTTTGGTGGGCAATGCTTCAAGCAATGAATTTGAGGTTGAATATATTGCTCCACAGACAACGCCTTCGCCTTCGCCTGCGAGTTCCGGCGGTTCAAGTTCGGCCACTACAATAAAGATTTTTTCAATGAGAATTATTGTTCCGCAGGATATTATTTTAACGGAAGATAATTATATTGAAGTTCCGTTTATGCTCCAAAATAATGGACAGATTGATATTTTGGGAATTAATTTAAGTAATTTAGTTTTATATAATAATGAATTTTCGGAAGATGTTAAAATTTTAATGGAGCCAACTTATGTTGACAAATTGTCTATCGGAGAGTCGAGGGACTTTGTTTTGAAAATTGCTGCGAATACACAAAAGTCCGGGAGATATAAGGCGACGATTTATGCGAATGCGACTTCTCCGAAGTTTAGCGATTGGGGAGATTTTTTTATTGAGCTGAAAAGGATTAATGACACTGTCGCAGAACAGATAATAATTTTTACTGAAAGATTGATCGCGGAAAATCCAGAGTGCATAGAACTTACAGAATTGTTTAATGGCGCCAGAGATAATTTTGAAAACGGGAATTACACAATGGCGGCAAAAATTGCACAAGAAGTTGCGACTGCGTGTGAAAAGGCGATAAGGTCAAACGAGCAGGTAAAAAATAAATTCAGCAGCTTTTTAAAAAATAATTTTTACTATTTGTCGATTGCAGTTTTGATGGTATTATTGGGCGGATTTGTTTTTTACATATATAAAAGAATAAGATTTAATAAATATAGGTTTGAGGATATATAATGAAGAAGGGTGAGAATAAGGTGAAGAAGGGTGAAGATAAGGAAGTGAAAAATGTAATTGAAGAGATTGAAAAAGAATTGTCGAGAGTTGTTGTTGGGCAGAAGGAGATAGTGAGAGGAATTATAAGAGCAATATTGTGCAATGGTCATGTTTTAGTTGAAGGTGTCCCTGGTGTTGCAAAGACTTTGATAGTAAAGGCATTTGCTGAAGTAATGGGCTGCGATATGAAAAGGGTCCAGTTTACCGTAGACCTCTTGCCTACAGATATAACAGGGATTGTAAGTTACACTCCAAAAAAAGGATTTGAAGTAATTAAAGGACCTGTTTTTACGAATTTTTTAATTGCTGATGAAATAAACCGAAGTCCTCCAAAAACTCAGTCTGCTTTGCTTGAGGCAATGCAGGAAAGAGCTGTAAGTATTTCGCGTGAGACGTATAATCTCCCAAATCCATTTTTTGTCATGGCCACGGAAAATCCGCTTGAAGTTAGTGGCGTGTATTCTCTTCCTGAAGCTCAAATTGATAGATTTTTATTCAAATTATTGATTTATTATCCTACGCGAGAAGAGGAAAAATCCATATTGGACCAGAATGTGACCATGAAAGATTTTGGAGATTTCAAGTTGAAAAAAGTTTTGGATGCAAAAAAAATTATGGAATTGCAAGGCAGAGTTAAGAAAGTTTTTACATCAGAGGTTATAAAGGAGTACATAGTAAAAATAATAAATGAAACCAGAAGAAAAGACCACGAGTATTCAAAGTATATTTCATGCGGGGCGAGCCCCAGAGCTTCAATTGCATTATATGTTGCTTCTAAGGCAGAAGCATTAATGAACGGGAGGGACCACGTCATTCCGCAAGACGTCAAATCTGTTGCCTATCCGGTGTTGAGGCATAGAGTTATTTTAAATTATGAGGCTGAAGCAGAACAAGTTCATTCAGATAAAATAATAAAATATATTTTAGCGAAAGTAAATGTTCCTTAAGAGCATGGGTTCAAATTATAATTCCAACTTAAAGGGCAAGTTTTTGATTAATTTTCCAACGGCTGTAAACGAGTTCGAAAAGATTTTGCAGAAATTTCCGATAAAAAAAATATTATATAAAACAATTTTTAGAGGCAAGGGATTGGAGTTTGATGCGTATAAAACTTTTGAACAAAATGACGATGCGTCTGTTATTGACTGGAAAGCCTCGCTGAGGTCAAACGAAATTCTTGTAAAAAAATATGTTGAAGAAAGGGACTTGAATATTTATTTTATTTTGGATGTGAGCAGTAGCATGCTTTTTGGTTCTGGGGATAAATTAAAATCCGAATATGCGGCTGAATTAATTGCTGCATTGGGGCATTTAATTTTAGGGTCGGGGGATAGAACGGGTCTAATCATGTTTTCAGAAAAGATTGTTAAAATTTTGTATCCTTCGGGCGGGAAGAATCAATTTTTTCTCTTTACAAAGTTTTTATCTGATGTGAGTTTGTATGGCGGAGGATGTGATTTAAATGAAGCCATAGAATTTGCTTTACAACATGTTAAAACTTCGCATAATGTTTTCATAATAATTTCGGATTTTATAAGTGCGAATAAAAGGATTGAAAGGAACCTTGTTTTATTGGGTTCAAAGTATGAAACTATGGCAATAATTTTAAGGGACCCAATGGACGAGAGTTTGCCAAAAAATTCTTTCCAGTTAGCAATTCAAGATCCTTTTTCTTCGAATCAGATGATTTTAGATACAAGCATTGCATATAAAAGGTATAGAGAGAGTGTTGTTTACCACAAGAAAATGCTGAGCGAAATTTTGAAAAAATCGCGGATAGATTCGTTAGAGCTTACCATAGATAAACCTTTTGCAATTCCCCTGGTTTCTTTTCTTAAGAGAAGGGCCATGGGAAAGGGGAGAATATAATGGAGATATCTTTTTTATATCCGAAGTTTTTGATATTACTTTTTTTAATACCATTTTTCATCTTTGTGTATTTTTTTAGTTTCGTGTATAATAAAAAAAAGTCCATGGTTTTTTCGAATTTTGGTGCGATGAAAAGGTTTTATGATATAGAATTTTTTTCGAGAAATTTTGTTGCGCTTTACCTGAATCTTGCTGTTATTAGCATGGTTATTCTGGCGTTAGCAGGGATGGGGATTACTTTTAATGCGACCACGAGTTCTTTTTCTTATGTCATAGCATTGGATAGTTCGCAAAGCATGACTGCCGAAGATGTTTCCCCGAATCGTTTTATCGTTGCTAAAGATGAGGCAAAAAATTTTGTTGATTTGTTGCCAGTGGGGGTGGAGATCGGGATAATTGGCTTTTCGGGTGATGCGACCATATATCAAAATATTGACAGTTCCAAGATAAAGGCAAAGCTTGCTTTGGATGCAATAGAGATTGGAGATGTTTCCGGCACGAATATTTATAATGCGTTGCTTGCGGCGAACGACCTTTTTGAAAATCGTCAGATGAAGTCTGTTGTTTTGATTAGTGATGGTCAGCTAAATATCCGTGAAGCACCTCAAATTATTCGTTATATTAATAGAAATAATTTGATTGTAAATACGATTGCTGTTGGGACGATTGAAGGGGGGACGGTTCCGGAATTTAATACGATTTCAAAAGTGGACGAGGATCTTTTAAAATCAATTGCTTTCAATAGCGGTGGCAAGTTCTTTAATGTTAATGATTTGGATGAAATGAGAGATTCTCTTGAATCAATTTTTCTCGAAACTAATAAAGATGTAACTATCGATTTGAGCATTTATTTTTTAATAATTGTGGTAGTTATTTTGACATTCCTTTGGGTGATGTATAATTTGAGATTTAAAACGATTCCCTGAGTAATATTTTATTGTACGCCCTGAGTATTATATGTGATGAAAGGGATTATATTCGTTTAATTTTTGTATTTTTGTTTCATTTCAAAATTTACTTTCATAAAATCTTTCTCTGTATAATTCCCTGTTGATCTTTTCCTTTTGAAAATTTTTCATAAATCTTTCAATCAGGTTTATTTTTTCAGGATTTCCAGAAATTGCTGAGGCGAATCTTTTGATTTCTTTTGAAACGTAATTTGAATTGTCAAGAATTGTCATGGGTTTTTTTTGGTAGATTGCTTGAGCCATTTTTTTGTGATCGTAAATTTTTGCCATGACGGGAATTTTTGAAATTTTTTCAATTTCTTTAAGATCGTATTCGTGTTTTGGAGATCTTATTCTGTTAACTAAAATTCCGACGATTGGGGTATTTTGTTCTTTGGCGAGTTTTGCGGCTTTTAGAGATGTTGTGAGCGTGACGTGATCTGGTGAAGTTACGATGAAAATTTTATCGGCAGCTGCGATTACGGGTTTTAATTCTTCGTAATTTGGAGAGGAATCAATTATAATGAAGTCATATCTTGATTTGAATTTTTCGAGAATTTTTTTCAATTTGAAAATATCGACTTCGTTTTTATAATACATTGATGCCGGGATTATGTCTATCCCGTGACTTTCGTAAATTGCATTATGAAGAGGTGTTCCCGAAAGTGCGTCATGCAGTGTCAGATCGCTTGTTAGATCCAAGTAGAGTCCGATGTTGGGTGCGGAAAAATTTGCGTCGACAAGAAGAATTTTCTTGTCAAAATTCTTCGCGAGTGAACATGCAGTCTCGAGTGCTATCGTGGTTTTTCCGACGCCTCCTTTTATCGAAACGAATGCGAGAATGTTTGACATGTTATTACCTTTGTTGATAAAAACAGGAACTATTTAAGATTATCTCTATATGATGATTTGTTTCTATTGTTTGCAAAATTGTCTGGGAATAGGATGCTTGCAAGATTGCGTTACTTACTATTGTAAAAATAATATTATTTTTACAATTTTTCGAATTTGATTTCTTCGTTGATTAATTCTCTTAGAATATTTTTTAAGTTCGAAATTTTAATTCTTTTTTGTTGTCCGTCATCTCGATTTCTGATGGTTACGTCTTTATTTTTTATAGAATCTCCGTCGATTGTTATGCAAAAAGGGGTGCCGATTTCGTCATTTCTTGCATATCTTCTTCCGATGGAACCTGATTCGTCATATGAAACATAAAATTCTTTTTTTAGGTTTTCGAAAACATTTCTTGAAATTTTTATGAGTTCTTCATCTTTTTTTACAAGGGGAAAAATGGCGGCTTTATATGGGGCCAAATTCGGGTTTAATTTAAGTATGGTGTTGTCTTTTTTGTCTTTTGAATATGCATCAAAGAGAAAAACAAGGAAAGCTCTTTCGACTCCGAGTGAAGGTTCAGCTACAACCATCGGCAGAATTTTTTGATTTGATTCTTCGTCTGTAATTCTTAAATCTTTTTTTGAGTGGTTTTGATGCTGCATTAAATCGTAGGTTCCCCGATCTGCGATTCCCTGAAGTTCTTTCCAGCCAAAAGGGAAATTGTATTCGATATCCCATGTGTCAGTTGCGTAGTGTGATTTTTCTTCGGGTAAATGCTGTCTTATTCTGAAATTTTCTTTTTTTGCTCCAAGTGAAAAAAACCATGAAAGTTCGTTTGATAGCCAGTAGGCGTGCCATGGGAGCATTATAATTTTTTTCTTTAAAGCATCTTTTAATGACATTAATTCCGGTTGCTTGTTCTTTTTTTGCATTTCTACTGAGTAAATTAGTACTTCTATATTTTGTATTTCGAATGGGCAGTCATTTGTTTTAGTTGGATTGATAAAATATTCTATTTCCATTTGTTCAAATTCTCTTGATCGAAAAAGAAAATTTCTCGGCGCTATTTCGTTTCTGAACGATTTCCCGACTTGTGCAATTCCGAAGGGAAGCTTTAATCGCGCGTTTTCCTGAATTAGTTTGAAATCTGAGAAAATTAGTTGTGCTGTTTCAGGTCTAAGGTAGGCTATCATTGAATCTTCTTTGATTGGTCCGACAGAGGTTGTGAACATGGGATTAAATTCACCTTTTGATTCCAATTCTCCTCCGCACTTTTCACACACTGCTGTTTTAAATTCATGCTTGTCGATTTTAGATTTTGTTTTACATTTTTTACATACAGTTGCTAAATCAACAAAATTTCCGACGTGGCCCGAAGCTTCCCAAATTTTTGGGTTTGTTATTATTGAACCGTCTAGCCCTACAATGTCTTCTCTTTGTTGGACATGAAATTTCCACCAACTGTTTTTAATATTTTTCTTTAATTCGGTTCCGAGTGAACCAAAATCCCAAAATCCTGCGATTCCTCCATAGAGTTCCCCCGATTGATACACAAAGCCTTTTCTTTTGCAAAAGTTCGTCATTTCATCAATTGATAATTTTTCCATGACCTCTTAGGGAAGCTGGAGTTTATAAAAATATCTTAGGCGTATACATTAGGTATTTAAAGATAGAATTATTGTAAAAAGCGGAGGTGAGAAATGGCCAAATTAACAGCATGGTTAGTAACTCTTATTGGAGTTCTACTTGTTCTTGCATTGCTTCTGCCAACCACTTTTTCTGGTGTGTGGTTTCAATGGGTTCTTGCTATCGTGGTCCTCGTAATAGGTATCGGGAAGCTTGTAAGAAACTATAGTCCAAAGAGATAATTTCTTACTCTTGCTTTTTTATTTTTTATTTTTTATTTTTGTTATGAAGTTTAGAAGTCAATAACTTTATATATGATTTTTATAATAGATTTTTATGCACCCGTAGCTCAGCCTGGATAGAGCACTGGCCTTCTAAGCGTGAACGGTTCGTTCATTTTTTGAAGGAGAAAGTCAGGGGTCGCAGGTTCAAATCCTGTCGGGTGCGCTGTGTCAAAAATTGGATTTGAAACTGCGACGGTCGCAGGTTCAAAAATTCGCAAAACCATTTTCTCTTAGATAGTTTTGATTTTTAAAGAAAGTCGAAAATGGTTTTGCTCACCTGTCGGAATGTGCGCTGATCTGAACTCGGAGGTTACAGGGAACATCTATATACAAAATTTTAAAAGTGAATGATTTCTATTATCGATGTGCAGGTATAGCCAAGCAGTAAGGCAAGCGGCTGCAACCCGCTCATCCCCGGTGCAATTCCGGGTACCTGCTTAAAGGTTGCAGCCTGCAACCCGCTCATCCCCTACTCACAAAACGCATTTTTCTCTAGTTAGTTGATTTTTAAAAAGTCGAAAAATGGTTTTGCTCGGCAACCCCGGGTACCTGCTTAAGCAACAAATAAAAAGTCTTCTTTTCTATATATTTCATGTTAGAAGATTTGAAAATGTTTCTTGAGAAAGAAAATGTTCCGTGTTTTATTTTCTTAGTCAAGGGCAAAGATAACGAGCCAAAATTTATCGAAGTAATTGTGAAGCGACCGTACCGATATACAGAGAGAGGAATTATAAAGAAAGTACCTAAAATTTGGAAGGGGGTTCGTGTGAAAGTTTTGTGATGGCGGAAAAAATAAGGTTGACTTTTTTGGGGACGGGTTCGGCGATTCCTACGTCACGAAGAAATCATCCATCGATTTATTTGCAATATAAAAATGAAAATATTTTAATTGATTGCGGGGAGGGGACACAGAGGCAGTTTAGAAAGGCGAAACTTAATCCATGCAAAGTAACAAAAATTTTGATAACGCATTGGCATGGGGATCATGTTCTTGGATTACCAGGACTTTTCAAGACTTTGATGTTAAATGGATACAATAGAAAATTGGAAATTTATGGACCGCGAGGGACAAAAAAAAGAATTGATTTATACTTGGAACTTTTTGCACATAAAGGTACAGAATTAGATATAAAAGTTCATGAAATTGATAATGGAATTTTTTTTGAAAATGAGGAATTTTATATTGAAAGTGCGGTGATGGAACATGATGTGGTTTGTATTGCATATTCTTTTGTTTTGAAGGAAAGGAAAAGACTGGATAAAGAAAAGTTATCCAAGCTGAAATTACCAAATTCTCCTTTGATAAATGAGCTTGCCGAAGGGAAGGTTGTTGAAATTGCGGGTAAAAAAATTGATGGGAAAAAAATGATTTATATTGAGCCGAGCAAGAAGATTAGTTTTGTGCTTGATACCAAAATGAATACGAGTGCGATAGAAATTTCGCGAGGCGCCGATATTTTAGTTTGTGAGTCTACTTATTCTAAAGAAGATAAAGAAGTTGCCGACGAACGAGCTCATCTCATAAGTACGGAAGCTGCGACGATTGCGAAAAAAGCCAAAGTTAAAAAGTTAATTTTGACACATCTAAGTCAACGCTATGATGAAATTCCAAAGGTAATTGTTAAAGAGGCTTCGGAGATTTTTAAGGAAGTAGTCGTTGCAGAAGATTTTGATAAGGTTGAACTTTGATTTCTATGGATAAATTCTTGGTAAAATTTTCCTCGAGTACGTGAGTACACTTCGGAAAATTTTACGCTGCGAATTTCTCTCATATAAATCAAAGTTGCGAGGAAGGAAAAAAGAAAGAGGAAAAGAGGGAGAAGGAGAAAGGAGAAAGAAAGGGGAGAGGAAGGAAAGAGGATGTTTATGGTTGGGTTTTTGATTTGATTTTTTGAACAAGGAAACCAATTACGAAAATTATTATTAATGCGATGAAGAAAGTTAAAATAAATGCGACAGTCGGGTTTGTAGTTAGATAATAATATTCGTAGTGAGGACCAAAGCCATAAAAAATATTACAAGATGTATGATGCGGCACTAAATCTTCTCTCATTCCGCCTTCTGAGGACCAAGATATACATGGGATGGTTTTTAGAAATAAAGAACTTAATGTAAGCAAGATTGTTACTCCGAATACGACTATTAAGGATTTCCATTTCATCTTTCCCTAAATATTTTCAATTTAATAAACTTGCCGCTAACTTCATCATTTTTTTAGAAACATTGCCTTAGCAAATTAAACAAGGCTAATGCTCAATTCAAAATTTAGCAGCTGACGATGGCGAGATAAAGATTATTGTATCTCCACGCAAGAAAGTTAATCCGTAACTTCTTGTTTGTTCGCCGTTCTCGATTTCCTTTGCGTTGTCAATAACCACGTTAATGTGGATATCGAAAGCAAGCAAAGTTCCAACGAGTTGCTTTCCGCTTTTCAGCTGTACTAAAATCTCTTTACCTTTTGCTGAATTCAGCAAATCCAAAGGTCGTTCGATTCCATTTACCATAATCTATCTTGAGAAATGCGCTTTTTAAAACTTTATATGATAAAAATTCAAATGTTTTTGTGACGATTATCCCAATAAGTCAATTTTATCAGAACCTTTTTATATCCTTGGATACTATTATTTTTATGAGGTGGGAAAGCATGAATTTGTTTTTATCTGATATAAGAATTCAAATTGTTTTGGCGCTTGTTGTCTTCGCTGTTTTGATGGCGGCTTTTTTAACTTACCTGGAGTTTAGGGTCAAGAAAAAACGAGAAAAAAAGAAGATTAATGTTACAAAAGAATATTTTATAGAGAAGATACAAAAACATATTAGATCTGGGAAAAATCCCAGGGAAAAGTTGGACTATATTGATAATGTCAGTAAGGCTTATTTCCATAAGACTTTTAAAAGTTCAGTGAGTGCGGATTTTGCTGAGTTGACAGAGTTTTTTAAAAAAATTAAACGTCCGGATGTTGCCATGTTTTGCAAGTCAATGTTTGATGCTTATTATTTATCGGAAGAGGTTAACGATGCTTTGGTTCGTTCTTTGGCGGAAAATTTTACTGAGATTTTTAGAAGCGTGGAGATAAGAAAAGTAAAACAAGAGGAACATTCCTTTTTAGATAAAATTGAAGGTTTAATTTTTAGTGAAGAGAAAGAGCTTTCAAAAAACAAGGTGGAAGAGTTTTTATTTGTAAAATTTGAAGTAGCGAGAGATTTTTTGGCTAAAAAATTGAAGTGGTTTTTGGGAATTTTCAAGTTTGAAAGAGTTGACGTGCCAGAGAGAAAATGGGAAGAAAATTTTAAAGATATAGAAAAAGAGTTTCTGGTGAAAAACTCTGCTGAAGATAACGTTCATAGAACAATGAAAAATTCCTTGATTTTAAAAGAGCGAGAAATCGCGAATAAAAAAATAAAGAAATTGAGAGAAGAAGAAAAAAGAAAGATTTTTGAAATGAAGAAGTCGGAAAGGGGAGGGGATAGTTATTTGATGTTCCATAGTTAATGAAAAAGTGGTTCAGGTTATTTAATTTAATTGTTCTTTCAGTTTTGAGCTTGGCTGTTTTTTATTTTATTGTTTCTAATTATTATAGTTTTGAACCAGATGACCGTGAAGATGATTGTATTGAGGTGGGACTTGGTTCTGATTTTTCTTATGAGTCATGTTACGATGCTTATACAAAGACAATTTTTTTTGGCGTGAAGAGGGGGTTTGACCCTTATGAAATAAACTCAATGAGAGTTTCTTTTTTTGATTTTTCCGAAAGATTTTATGATGTTGAGGAAATTCCTGAAGCGGGTGGTGAAGAAATCTATAAAATTTTGGCTGAAAAAAATCCTAAAAACATCGAAGTATTTTTGAAAGTTAGCGGCAAAAATGTTCAACGAGTCTGTTCTGAACCGCGAAAAGTTTTTGTAAGTTATTGCCCTGATCGAGGAAAGGATATAGAGGCAAGCTTGAATCCTTTAAAGACTGTTAATAAAAGCGGTTTTGTAGAAGTTGGAAATTTTAGTTTTATTGATTCAGATATTCTTTCTTTAAGTCTTGTCGACAGGGAAAGGATATGGGGATCGAATTGTAATTCTGATTGGGATTGTTCAGAATGGGAAGCGTGTTACAACGGAGTTCAAAAAAGGGATTGTCGTGATTTGAAAAATTGCGCTGTTCCGACTTCGATTCCTGAGAATACAAGATATTGTGGTGAGGGCTGCAAGGAATCCTGGGAATGTGAATGGTCAAGTTGTTCTGGCGGGTTTACGGTTCCGAGTTGCAAAGATTTGAATAATTGCGGGACAAGTTACAATATTCCTATGAAAATAAAATGTGTTTCGGATGGCAAATGCGTTCCAAATATTCGATGCGGCGAATGGACAGAATGCGGGCTTGACTATGATTTTGTTTTTTTAAATAATGATCAGCTGGCAAATATGAGTGGAGAGAAAACGCGTCTTTGTGAAGACAGAAATTCATGCACGGCGACAGTTGAAGAAAGCGCCAGATGTTCCTTGAGTATAGATATTTACACTAAAATTTTTAAGAAGTGTGGAATAGAATTTATAGGAATATATAATAATTTGGATGATAGCTTGATTGCAAGAATTGATAAGGGAACAAGCAGTCAGCCTCACTTGAATATTAATTTGGATGATGGAGAGGAAAGTAGGTATTGCGATTATTGTTTTGATAGTGTTTTAAATGGCGACGAAGAAGGGGTTGATTGTGGAGGAGGATGCATGCCCTGTGACGAAAAGTATTAAAAAGTTTAAGATGTAAATATATATGGAAGATTGTATTTTTTGCAGGATTGCCCGAGGGGAAATTCCTTGTCATAAAATTTGCGAAGATGAAAATTTTTTAACATTTTTGGATGCCAATCCATTTACTAAAGGGCATGTTCTTGTAATTCCCAAAAAACATATACGTTGGGTTTGGGATGCGAACGATGAAGAATATGTCAATTATATGCTATCTGTAAAAAATGTTGCTGAACTTTTAAAAAAAACTTTCAATACGGACTGTGTTCAGCAGTTAATAATTGGCATGGAAGTTCCGCATGCTCATATTCATCTTTTCCCCCGAACTAAGGACGATGGTTTTACCGAGTTTCCCAAGAAGCCTCTTGATCCAAAACCTTCAGAATTTGAGATGCATCAAATTGCGAAAGGGATTATTAAAAATATAGAATGATTAGGTATTATGATATTCTAAAACTTTAAAAGTCAAGAAATGATTTATTTTTAATGGCTCTGTAGCTCAGCGGTAGAGCGCCGCTCTCATGAGGCGGAGGTCACGAGGTCAGCACTCGTCAGAGCCATTAAAATCCTCATGAGAATTGTAAATGAATTGATAGAATTGGATTATTTTTTTAATTTTATGTTAGATTTCAGTCTTGGAGGGTTGTAGAAAAAACTAAGATCGTATTCGTTTTTTGTTTTATGGAATAGATAGTTATCTATTTGAGCGAGAATTCTTTTTGTCAGCGCAATCGATTGCGGTATAATATTAATTATAAAGGTTATAGAACTCATTTTTTATTTATTTGTTTAGATTAAAATTGCTTGCACGTTGCCTTCTTGCGAAGGTCTATTTGTTATCTTTGCTTTTCCAAGCTCGGTTTCGATAATTGCACCTTTTACGAGAATGTTTTGTCTTGCTAAAAATATATTTGACGGCGTTTCGATGACGTTTTTTATTGCGGTTACTTTTGTTTTTCCGTTGGCATTTAAATTAACGATGTTGTTTTGAAGAGAAACTATTTTTTTGTTTCCGCCTCTACCCTTGAGAGTCTTTGTCTTTCTTTCGCCAAGTTTTACAATTCTTGGTTGTCCTTGTCTGCCGATGAGTTTCTTTTTCTTTACTTTTTTGTACTTCCCGCCAGATGCTTTTCTTGCCATAACAAGGAGAAAATTTGAGGCTTTAAATAGGTTTTGATTAGACGGCTCTGTTTCAAATCAAGATTTTTGTTCATCATTATTATTTTTACTGAGGAAAACCTCTGCCCTTAATTTAGAATTTTTCTAGCATAAAATTAGTGAATAAAGCGATTAAATTAATTTGAAGTGGAGTCGATTAGGATGGAGTCGATGTAATTGTAAAATTTAAAAAGATTAAAGTTCTTAAAGAAAAATGAAAACAACAAGAAGAGATTTTTTGAAAACAGGTATCGGTGGGCTATCTGCAATTGTTTCAGGAATTCTTCTGGACGGTTGTTCGAAGCGTATCGGGCAAAGTTCCAACAATGATTCTGAAAGTAAGGGTGGAGCAATTTCGAAGTCTTCTGTATCAAAATCTTTGCAATCTCGTTTTTTAATCGGTGATTATGCTCATTATTTAGCAAGAGGGAGTCCGCTAATTTATCAAATTATTGCTGAGAATAATTCTCTTTGGGAGCATGTTAGTTCAATGAGCATGTATGAAGGGGATGAAAGGATTGGGAGTTTTTTTAACATTCCAGATGGAAGAGTAATTTTCGGATACTCTGACATTATAGAATCTTTGGGACAAGAGGAGATTGTATTAGAAGAATTAATAAGACAACGGAGCATAATACCTGTAGTTTTTACTGAAAACGGAAACGTAATTTTTATTGGGAATAGAGCATATATTAGAGGGAAACCAAAGATTTCTGATGAAGAGGGGATGAGTGACGAATATATGATAGATGAGAATCCCAGAATTTCCGATGTTTTTAATGGTGAATGGATACGAGAGGATATGGATTTGAGGGATTGTTTTTTCCCCGAAACAATTGAGTACAATTATGGGAGCATTAATCGCAATTCAATTTTATTATATGATAAGATTAGTAGTTTTCATGAGCCAATGCGAGTCAAGGGGATAGTTGGCAAAGACGGTACAACTGAAGGGTACGCATTAATTTTTTATGACGGTTTGATTTATGATGACAAAGGTATGAAGCTTGGAAATTCAAGTTTTGAAAATCCTCCAACAATGATTCTCTCGTATACTTACAATGAATTAGTTCTTTCCAATCAATTTGGGAGTAGACGTTTTAAGAAATCTATGCAGGAATAGTATTCTGTAAATAGTTGTAACTCCGATAAAATAGTTACAACAGAAAGATTTATAAATAAAGGATATCTTATATTTCAATGAAATTAACTGATTTGGTAATTGGAGCGGCATTGGCACTTGTTGCTGTTTTACCTAAAATTGGAATTTGCCCTGAAAATAATTATCATGTTTCGACGGTTGAGACGCATTATAGAAATTTAAAGGAAAATAATGTAGATGCAGTTACTGGGCTTGATTCGGAATTTTGCGAAAGAATTTGTCAAGAAATAAGAATTATGCAGGAATAGTGAGGAATTCGTCGCAACCAATAGAATTAATATCCGATTGGGAAATTATTATTATCGCTTTTTTATCTGAAATTTTATTCCATAAATCTTCGAAATTAAAAACATTTTTATCAGCGATTATACTCAATCCAATTCCCCCTGCGATTGCGACCGGAACCGAAATGGGAAATGCAACTATTCCGATAGAGCCGATTCCAATTCCTGTTACAATATTTCCAATTATCGACTCTCGAGCAGCAGAAGTTTTTGGAATTCTATAAACAAATAATAAATCATTTTTAGAAGGGGAAATCTCCGTTTTGAACAAAACATAATCGGTTTCGATTGAACTTGAAAGGAGAGGCAAGTAGTTATTGTAAGTTTTTTGTGAGTTCTTTATTTTTGTATTTATGTAGTATTTAAAAAAGTTGGTATTAAACTCTATATATTTTTTAAGTGGTTCGAGGTATGGTTGGTAGTTCATTCCAGTAACGGCGTCGGCATTTGGCGGATTTAATATTTTTTTTAAAACTTCAGTTTCCATTCCTAAATTTTTATCTAAATTATCGATTGATTTTTGAGTGAAATGAACTCTTGCGAAAACCATACAGTAGTTTTTTGATTTAAGAATATTTCTGGGGACAATATCAAATTTTCCTTCACCAAATAAATACCATCCAGATGCAATAGTATCCGAAATTTTTTTATAAATTTCGTCGGGCTTGGCAGTGTCGATTTCTATTACCTGGGTTTTACATTTCAGTGGAATAGCATCTTTAAGGTCAGTAATTTTATGGAAGTCTGGTGATATGGATCTTAAATAAACACTTTGTCTGCATGTCTCCCAGTCGATTTCGTCTTGATTAAAATATTCGTTGAAGATGAAGTATAGCGAAATGGCGAGGACGAGAATCCCCAAAATTAGTGATGTCAAAATGTAATATTTTTCCGAACCTTTCTTTTTCATTGAAGTTTGAATAGATGAGAATTAATAAATGTTGGGGGAAGGCGACAGACGAAGGGGAAATTAATTTTAATCATAGGGCTTCTTTCTGTCACTCCTACAAAAAGACCAAGTAGAAGAATATATAAGGCAATAAATATTTAAATAATGATGTCTGGATTAAAATATCCTATAAATGTTCAGATTGAAGTTACAGAAGATTGTAATCATAGGTGTTTTTATTGCTATAATTTAGGCAGAAGCGAGTTCTCAGATTCTAAAAAAATGTCTGCAATAGATGCTGTGGCAATTGGTCGAAAAATTATTGATGAGGTCAACCCTTTTAATGCTACAATAACGGGTGGAGAACCAATGTTAAATATGCTGGCATCTATTTCCTTATTAAGAAACTTGGGTAGGCGAGGTATAAAATGTTCAATGAATACAAATTTAACTATTGCAAATCAAGAAAAATTACAAGAAATAAAAGAAGCGAATTCGCATACGAGATTTTTGATTTCTGTTCCTTCGGTAGATATAGATATCTTTGAAAAATTAACAGGCAAAAAAACTCTTCCAAAACTTTTTGAGAATTTAGAAAAAATTGTCTCATTGGGATTTGAATCTTCAGTAAATATAGTTATGAATAGTATTAATATAAATTCAATTTATGAAATCGGTAAATTTCTTCATCAGAGATATGGAATCTCGGCTATTGCAGCAACTCCTGCCCTTAGACCATCGTCAGTAGATAGTGATCGTTCATTATTTTTGGATAATGAAGAAGTGGTTCGAGGAGTTAGACAGTTGATAAAATTAAAGGATGATTTTGGTATAAAAGTATCTGTTTTAACTTTACTCCCTTATTGTATTCTCCCAGAAGATTTGCGAAAATTAGAGTTTCTTAGAAGAGGGTGTTCGGCGGGAAGGACCGGAGTGCAAATCGGGTATAAAGGAGATGTAAGAAGTTGTGGTCATTCGCCTTTAAACGAAGGGAATATATTGACTGAAAAATTTACAGATATTTGGGAAAGAATGAGGACATATAGAGAAGACAATTATGTCCCGAAAGAATGTGATGGTTGTGGAGAAGTCCAATATTGTAAAGGTGGATGTAGATATGAAGGATTAAAAACTTCGGACGAAAAAAATAGTCCAGACTCAAGGATGGTTCAGAAACTAGAGAAATCATTGGCTCAAACCACAGAAGAAGAATTTTTAGACGGGAGTAGAACATATAAAGTATCGGCTTATAGAATAAGGGAGGAGTCTTTGGGTGTTTATACTTTGTTCAATGGCCATCATATATTAACTGCTAATGATTCAATGCTTTTGTTTATGAAAGATATAAAACATTCGGGTTTTAGATTAAATTCTTTTCCAGAAGATGTAAGACCAATCGCAATAAAGATGGGGAAAAAATTAAAATTGAAAGGATTCTTAAAATGATTAGTAAAATAGGAAGATTTTTGGTAAAGTATGAAGGAATAGATATAAGCTATGTTTCTAGTTTTAATTTTGAAAAATTAGAAGAAGAATATCAACGTTTAATAGCTCTTTATGAATTTAAAAAAGAGATAGAAATAAGGATTTGTTTTTTATATAGCTCAGAAGAATATGTGTTTTTTACAAGTAAAAAATTTGAAAATAAAGAGTTATGGGGACGTGCCGTAAATGGAAAAATTATTTATATTTTTTCTCCGTCGGTTTGTGAAAAATATACTTCGCATAAAAAAGAACAAATTTTTAATACATTAATTCACGAAATGTGCCATATTATTTATTATAATGCAAATCTTGGAGATTCGATATTCAACGAAGGTTTGGCGTATTATTTTTCTGGAATGAATAAAAAAAATATAAATAAAGAGAAATTAAAATTAAAATTAACTTTAGACTATAAAATAGATTCAGATAACGGATTTTTTTTATCTAAATTAATTATTGAAAATATCGAGGGAGGAAAATCCAAAATATTTTCTTTTTTAAAAGAATCAAGAAATATCGTTAATGAAGAGGAGGTCAATAGAATTTTTTTTAAAAATTTTAATATGAGGTTTGAAGACTTGATAAAGTTGAAAGGAGGTAATGAAAAATGAGTATAGATAATTTAGTTTACTCAGCATCAACCATAGCATCTCTTGGGCGTGCGTATCTCCAATGTCTACCAAATTATGCCTGTGACAATAATTGTGATAGTGGAGGATGTGATTCTGAGGGGGACGCAGATAGCGGTTGTGATCAATGTGATTGTGATAGTAGTGATTAAATAAATTTAATTTATTTTTATTTTTATTTTAAAGGGGGTAATTTGTATTCTCTATCTTTTCTTTCCTTTTCTTTGTCACTCCTACAAAAAGACAATAAACGAAAAGTTTAAAAAGGCGGAAATTTTTTATATATTAGTTAATTAGAGGCAAAGCTTTAAGCAGTGAAATAAGTGATCCGAAAGGGATTCCCTAGAAATTTGCCGAGTATTTTTTTGTTGTACTTGGTAGTTTCATTGGAGAAATGGGAATTTCGTGGTATTCCGGATATTTTGGTATAAATCAGCGTGCGCTGATTGGCAATAGTTTCGAGGAATCTTGATTGAAAGGGTAGTAACATGTTGACGAGTGTGAAAAATTTGGTTGCGGTTATTGCGGTTATCGGCGGGCTGACGTGTGGGTTGGTCCATGCTGTGGAGCCGATTCCGGCGGTGGTCGATGGGAACGAAGTTTGGATGATTACAGAGGGGAATGTTGATCCGAATACAGGAAACGCGGTATGGCTATTCGCGAGCAATAGAAAATATATGCTGGCGAATGACGTTGTGTGGGCAGTGTCTGTGGAAGATGTGAACAACGTAGAAATCCAAATGAACAATAAGGCAATTCGGGGGAACTGGAACAAAGAAAAAGAAAGCCAGGGAATAAGTTTCACCAATTGCCACAATATCTCGGTTTCAGACGGGCGGGTTGTCGGTTTCTCTATAGGAGTCTGGTCCGCTTATTACTCGACAGGTATTCGTTTTGATGGTGTCACATCAATTGGGATAGAAGAAGGATTGTTCCTTATGTGTAGTAGGGGCGCGGTGGAATTCAACGACTGCGTCTTCGGGGCTACGGAAGGTGATGGTGTTATATCTCACCTTGTTGTAACATATGGAACGATACTTGTTAACGACTGCGTCTTTGTGGGCGGCACGGTTTCTTCAAACTCAAAAGACGTTGTCTTTCAGAATTGCGAGTTTGATTCCGCGGTGGGATCTGACTATACTGAAATCAATGAATAAATGGCTGAGGTCAGTGATTTGGTTTCAGTAGAGAGAAGAGATAGAGTATGAATAAAAAGGCTGCTTTGGAGTAGCCTTTTTTTGGATTATGTTATGTTATTTCATAAAAATATAACGAATTTGAGAGGGTTATATTATTTTGTATCACAAATTTCTTTGCCATAATCTTTAAAAGTCAGTTATTCTACAAAATAGCGGATTATGAGCTATAAAAGAGTGGTAGAGAAAAGGGGGAAAAGTTATGGGCCATATATTTATGAAAGTTATCGGGACAAGGATGGTAAAGTCAAAAAAAGATATTTAGGGAAGGTCGAATCGAAAAAGAAAATTTATGGTTTTTTATTTTTTATATTCGCTGTTTTTTTATTTTCTTTAATAGTGGGAGTTGGTTATTCTACAATTTTTCATGATAATTTTGATGAATTTTCTAATAGTTTTTTTGAAGGTTCTATAAAATCTATAACAGAGTTTTTTTTAGGATTAACAGGGCATAGTATATCCGAAAATTCTCTTGATGCGGATTCTGATGAATCTGTTTCTGTGGTTTCTGCGGACTTGGAGGGTAGTACATCATCGGAATTTGTCGAAGTTGAGGTAGTTTCTGAGACTTCTGAAGAGAGTTTAATTGTTGAAGATAAAGATATCGAGAATTTAGAAGGTGAAGATTTAGTTTTTGTTGAGAATGAAACTGTTGATGAAGAAATTGTTTTGGAGGATTTACAAAATAAAAGTGACTTTGCCGGAACGGATAATGAAACAGAGTCTGTAGGCAGTCAAAATATTTCCGATTTTATGGGAAATGAAACCATGGGGAATTTTTCAGAGGATGTGACAAACGAGAGCGAAAATAGTTTGGGTGAATTGAATTTAAGTTTGAATGAAACAGGGCTTGTTCTTTCAAATGTTAGTGTTGATAATTCAACTGGTTTTAATGTTTCAACCTACAATACTAAAATTGTAATTGGCAAACCTGTAAAGTGGGTTAAAAGTTTTACAGTAAATAAGAATGAAAATATTGATGTAAAAATTAAAATTCCAAAAAATGCAGAGAATATTTCTATTAAAACCGAGGATGAAGCGGGAAAAGCTATTGAAGAACTTGAGGATGTAAATGTTGTCGCGACCGGGGAAGTAGTTGGTTTGATTTCAGAGAGAGGATTGATTTCTCGTTTTATTAGTTGGGTAAAGAGTTTGACAATAAGCGGGAGGGTTGTGGGAGAAAGCGAGCTTGAAGGCAAAATAAAAGAGGTTGGCGATAGAAAGGAGGTTGATGTTTCGGAAATAATTGAAAAATCTAAGGATGAGAAAATTGACGTTGCCATAGAGTATTATACTGAAGCGCCTGTTTCATTCGAAGAGGAAATTGTTAATGGAAAGAGAATTATTATTTCTGCGTCAGATGAACTTGGGTATAGTGATGTTGTGGCGTATAGCGTCTTAGATGATGAAATTTCTTTGGATAAAATAAGATTGTATCATTTGGTCGGGAAAGAAAAGGTGAGTTTTGATTTTGAAAGTTATGATATTGATGGTGACGGAAATGCAAACATGATAGAGTGGGTTGTTTCGCATTTGTCTAATCAAACTTATGAAATAATTTATATTACTAATGCACAGCATTTAGATGAGAATCGAGAATTTATTGAGGATGTTTTTGGTCTTGTAAACAAAGTGGATGGCGAGTATGCACTGATTCCTTCTGGGGATTACATTAGAGTAACGTTTGAGTATAATTTAACGAGCGATAGAGATATCACGATTTATGCAAGAGCGAATAATTCTCAAGTTGAGGTTTATACGGAAAATGGTGAAGATTTAATTGCGGTGTTTGAGAATATTACAGAAGGGAGATACACTATTTTTCTGGGGGAACTTGTCGGTAGCGAGGATGTTTTTGATTTGAGAAGCGTCGGAGATGTGGAGTACGATTTTGTAATTGATCCTTATGAATGTACTGGTACTGCGACATCATGCAGTACTTATAGTACAGAAGGAGGATGCGAAGGACAGTTGGGATGTGAATGGAGTTATTGTTCTGGAGGGACTGTAAGTTGTTCAAGTGGTACTCAATATTCTTGTGAAGGATGGGGTTGTGTTTGGGATGGATGTACAGGTACTGCAGAAAATTGTAATGTCCATATGAGCCAGTCTAGTTGCGAAGATGATTATTGTACTTGGATTGGCTCAGAGTGTACAGATGGTGAAACATTATCTTGTACTTCTAGAGATGATTATAATTGTGAGTATAATCCAGGATGTACATGGGGAGGAGGTTGTGAGGGGACTATTGATTGTTCTAACCTAAATTTTCAATCCACTTGTAGTTCTTGGGGGTGCACATGGTATGGCTCTAATCCAGTGGAGGGCTGTGATGGTACGGCAGATCCATGTTCGAGTTTGGACGAAACTGATTGTAATTCGCAGGATGGATGCAGTTGGAGCTATGTATCTCATGAGCCCACCCTTTATATGACTTTTAATCCGACGTCGCCTCGGACTTATGGCACTGCAATTAATGCGTCTTGCAGGACTGGCGGGGGAAGTGGTTATGGAACTTTGAGCATGTGGAGAAATGGTGTAGATGTGACTTCTCAGAATAATATATTTGTGACGATTCCTGCGGGCAGTCATTTTTATTCGTGTAATGTGACAGAGGGTTCTTATTACGATGCAGGTTCTTGGACGAACACTTTTACAATGAACAAGGCGACCCCGGCTTTTTCAACTTCAGTAACAACGCCAATAAATTATAAGACTGCATCAAATTATGCAGGCAGCGAGTCGAATTCTGGTGATGGCGGATGTACCTATACATTAAAGAGAGGTTCAACAACGATCGATACTGGAAGTTCTGTTTCAGACAATTCTGTTCTTGCTGCCGGAACATATACTTATAATTATTCGACCAGCGGATGCACGAACTATACGCATGGGTATAATACCCGGAGTTTAACAGTGAATAAAATTTCTCCTGCGGGTTCCTTGACTTCGTCCGGAGGATGGTCAATCACAGCGGGAACTGAGGTCACAATAGGGCTTTCCGAGAGCAATACGGGCGATGGAGATGTTAGTTATGTTGTTTATAGAAACGGGACAAATAAGGGGACGGGTGAAACATGGACGCCGTCTGCGGGAACATATATATATGTTTTAAATACTACGGGTGGAACAAATTATTCGGCGAATTCAAACATGGATAGTGAAGTTTTGGTCGTGAGTTCTTCTCCAGACACGACTTCGCCAACTTATTCCAATGCAGGGAGCAATAATAGTTATGTGGGATTATCGACTAATTTTTCAATCTTGTGGAATGATGATAGTGCTCTTAATTCAAACGGTCAATGGATTTTTTCTACAAATAACAGCGGAACATGGGCGAACGACAGCGCTGTGAATTTTACTTCAACACCCTCGTGGGCCAATGCAGTCAAAACACTTAATTCTACTGTCGGAATTTCCATTGGTTACAGATGGTATGCAAGAGATAATGCGGGCAATTGGAATGTAACCCCAGTTTATGTTTTGACTACGACAAGTTTGGATGACACGACTTCGCCAACCTATTCTGGAGCAAGTCATAATACTACTTTAAGTGGAACTTCGATTGAGTTTTCTTTAGATGTAAATGACGATTTGGCTTTGAATAATAACGGTCAATGGATTTTTTCTACAAATAACAGCGGAACATGGACGAATAATTCGGCAGTAAACTTCACAACTACTCCCGAAGGTGTAAGTGCAGTCAAAACACTTAATTCTACTGTCGGAATTTCCATTGGTTACAGATGGTATCTTACAGATAATGCAGGTAATTGGAATGTAACTGTTGTTTATAATCTTATAACATCACAAGAGTCCGAAGCGGGGCTGGTGGCGTTATTTTTTATTTCTCCTCCCACTCCTTCCGATGGTGTTGCAACTATAAATTCCTATGTGGAAATGAACACATCAATTTCAGCAGGCAATATTTCTGAAGTCAAGTGGAATTGGAACGGGACAAATTATACTTTATACAATAACAGCTTGGTTTTGATGTACAACTTTGAGAACAGGAGTTTGCTCGGGGAGAATTCCACGAAGGTAGTTGATGCTTCAGGCGGAGGAAATAACGGAAGCGTTGTGGGAGCGACGTGGACGTCTTCGGGAAAACACGGAGGAGGATACAGTTTTGACGGATCTGGTAATTATATTGGGATGGGGACAAATAAATTTGATTATGAGGACATTACTGTTTGTGCATGGTTCAAGGGTACGTATACGGGGGCGCATAGGATTGTAACATCAGGCAATGAGAACACAAATGATTGGATTTTTTCGGTGTTTAATGGTTATTTGTATATATCGAGTTCTTCAGCTTCGCATTCTACTCGAAGATCGGATTCTACCTTGAGTAATGATGTCTGGTATTTT
>Ga0265297_10000887_pt1 | contig 78831 bp, 68 predicted proteins | sample Munlanlwell13791_FD_192502 | JGI IMG/M metagenome (GOLD analysis project Ga0265297, IMG submission 192502) | Leachate microbial communities from a municipal landfill in Southern Ontario, Canada - Leachate well 137-91 | ecosystem: Engineered > Solid waste > Landfill > Unclassified | place...
GACTCCCCTCTACCAGGCCGACCGCCTGGGCCGGCAGCTGGGGCTCTCCCAGGTGCATCTTAAAGACGACACCCGCAACCCCAGCGCCTCGTTCAAGGATAGGGCCGGGATCGCGGCCGCGGCCAAGGCCCTGCAGCTGGGGCGCCGCGTCATCACCGGCGCATCGACCGGGAACGCCGCGTCGTCTTTGGCCTGCCTGTGCGCGTCCGCGGGGATCCGGCCCATCGTCTTCGTCCCCCGCACCGCGCCGCCCGCCAAGATCACCCAGCTCCTGGTCTTCGGGGCCACGGTCATCGCGGTGCGCGGCACCTACGACCAGGCCTTCGACCTGTGCCTGAAGGCCTCCGAGCTCTACGGCTGGTACAACCGCAACACCGGCCATAACCCCTACACGCGCGAGGGGAAGAAGACCTGCTCCTTCGAGATCGTCGAGCAGCTCGGCTGGCGCGTCCCGGACAAGGTCTTCGCGCCCGTAGGCGACGGGAACATCCTGTCCGGGATCTGGAAAGGATTCCTCGACCTCTACGCGGTCGGCCTCATCCGCAGCCTGCCCCGGCTGGTCGCGGTGCAGGCCGAGGGGAGCAACGCGGTCAAGAAGGCGTTCGAGTCCGACGGCGTGCTGCGGCCGGTGAGCGGCCGCACCCTGGCGGACAGCATCTCGGTCAGCCTGCCGCGCGACGGCGAAGCCGCGGTCCGGGCGCTCCGGGAGTCCAAGGGCTTCGCCGTGGAGGTCAGCGACGCGGAGATCCTCGACGCCATGCGGGCCCTGGCGCGCGCCGAGAGCGTCTTCGCCGAGCCGGCCGGGGCGGCCTCCGTCGCGGGCCTGAAGAAAGCGGTGCTCCAAGGGCGGGTGCGGCGCGACGAGACGGTCGTCCTCCTCGCGACCGGGTCGGGCTTGAAGGACATCGCGAGCGCCGGCCGCGCCGTAAACAAACCTTTCTGCATCGATCCGGACGCGGGGGAGCTCAAGAAGCTCGTGCGCAGGCTCAAGGGGGTCTGATGGCGAAACTGGCGGCCAAGGAAGGCAGGAAGGCGGTGCTGGAGAGGTCGGTCGAGCTCTGCCGCAAACGCGGCGTCATCATCCCGAAGTTCTCCCAGATGCGCGACCCCGCGACCGTCCCCGCGAAGATCAAGTCCAGGCTCAAGAATGTCGGGCTCTGGGACGTGGACCCCGTCAACCTCTTCCGCATCACCTGGAAGAACGACGTCAAGACCGGGCTCTTCGGCGGGGTCAACATGCTGGAGCTTCCCCAGGAGCTCACCGGGGTGCAGGCCCGCATCATCGGGCTGGTCGGCAAGTACTTCCCCACCGGAGCCCACAAGGTCGGGGCCGCGTTCGGCTGCCTCGCGCCGCGTCTCGTGACGGGCGAGTTCGACCCCACGACGCAGAAGGCGGTCTGGCCCTCCACGGGCAACTACTGCCGCGGAGGCGCCTTCGACTGCGCGCTCCTCTCGACCACCGCGGTCGCCATCCTGCCCAAGGAGATGAGCAAGGAGCGCTTCGACTGGCTCAAGTCCATCGGCGCGGAGGTCATCGCCACGCCGGGGTGCGAGAGCAACGTCAAGGAGATATACGACAAGTGCTGGGAGATACGCAAGACGCGCCGGGACTGCGTCATCTTCAACCAGTTCGATGAGTTCGGCAACGGCATGTGGCACTACGCGGTGACCGCGCGGGCCATCGAGGAGGCGTTCCGGAAGGTCCAGGGGCCCCGCGGACGCCTGGCCGGCTACGTCTCGGCCACGGGCTCCGCCGGGACCATCGCGGCCGGGGACTACCTCAAGAAGGTCTTCCCGGGGGTCAAGGTCGCGGCCACCGAGGCCCTGCAGTGCCCGACCCTGCTCCTCAACGGCTTCGGCGCGCACCGCATCGAAGGCATCGGCGACAAGCACATCCCCTGGATCCACAACGTCCGCAACACGGACATGATCATCGCGATCGACGATGAGAGCACGATGCGATGCCTGCGGCTTTTCAATGAGAAACAAGGGCAACAGAGATTACTCAAAGAAGGAATAAAGCGGGAGCTCGTGAACGAGCTCCCGCTGCTCGGCATCTCGTCTATCTGCAACCTCATCGCGAGCATCAAGCTGGCCAAGTACTATGAACTCGGCAAAGACGACGTCATCGTCACCATGCTCACGGACTCGGCCGAGATGTACTGCTCCAGGCTCACGGAGCTCCGCGAGGCCCACGGCGCCTACACCGAGTCGCAGGCCGGGTCGGACCTCGAGAGGCACCTGCGGGGAGCGGGCATCGACCACCTGCGCGAGCTCGGCTACTACGACCGCAAGGCCCTGCACAACCTCAAGTACTTCACCTGGGTCGAGCAGCAGGGCAAGACCGTAGACGAGCTCAACCGCCTCTGGGACCCGGGATTCTGGGACGAGGTCTTCGACCAGGCCGACCGCTACGACCGCCTCATCGAGGAGTTCAACGACCGGGTGGGCCTGCTCTAGGCCATGAAGCCCAAGGCGCTCCTGCTCGAGAACATCCACCCGCTCGCGGGCGAGCGCCTGCGGGATGCCGGCTTCCGGATCGAGAGGCTCCCCAAAGCCCTCCCGAAAGACGAGCTGGCCCTGCGCCTGCGCGGAGCCGCCATCCTGGGCGTGCGCTCCAAGACGCGCGTGCGATCCGAGTCCCTCAAGGACGTCAAGGGTCTGCTCGCGGTCGGGTGCTTCTGCGTGGGGACCGACAACGTGGACCTGGACGCCTGCTCCGACGCCGGCGTCGCGGTCTTCAACGCCCCGTACAGCAACACGCGCAGCGTGGCCGAGCTCGTGGTGGGCGAGATGATCATGCTCCTGCGCGGCGCGTTCGCCAAGAGCAGCGCCATGCACGAGGGCCGCTGGGACAAGTCCTCGGACGGCAGCCGCGAGGTGCGGGGCAAGAGGCTCGGCATCATCGGCTACGGCAACATCGGCGCGCAGGTGGGCATCCTGGCCGAGGCCCTGGGCATGGACGTGCTCTACTACGACCTCGTGGAGAAGCTCTCCATGGGCAACGCGAAGCGCTGCCGCTCCCAGCACGAGCTCCTGCGCTCCTGCGACGTGGTCACCGTGCACGTGGACGACCGGCCGAAGAACGCGGGGCTCATGGGCGAGCGGGAGTTCCGCTCCATGCGCCCGAGGAGCGTCTTCTTGAACGCGAGCCGAGGGCGGGTCGTGGACCTGAAGGCCCTCGCCCGCAGCCTGCGCGCGGGCCGGCTCTCCGGAGCCGCGGTGGACGTGTTCCCGCGCGAGCCGGAAGCGGGCAGGGCCGAGTTCCACTGCGGGCTCCGAGGCCTGAGGAACGTCATCCTGACCCCCCATATCGGAGGCAGCACCCTGGAGGCCCAGCGGGAGATCGGCTCCTACGTCTCCGACAAACTAGCGCAATATTTTTCGACAGGGGACACGTTCTACAGCGTGAACTTCCCCCAGGTGAGCCTGCCGGTGCTCAAGGGCCAGCACCGCCTGCTCCACGCGCACAAGAACGTCCCCGGCGTGATGTCCCAGATCAACTCCGTCATGGCGGAGAAAGGCATCAACATCACGGGCCAGTACCTGGAGACCAAGGGCCGCATCGGCTACGCCATCACGGATATAGAGGCCAAGTACGACGCGAAGGTCCTGGACTCGCTCCGGCAGATCCGCGAAACGATACGGCTGAGGGTGCTATACTAGAGGGCCATCATGCCGACCATGCTCTGCAGGTCCTGCGGCAAGATCATCCCGCTCACGCCGGTCGAATGCCCGCAGTGCGGCGCGCGCCAGGAACGGACCGCGGTCCCGTCCAAGCCGAGCCCGATCCGGGTGTACGTGATCGGAGCGCTGCTCTTCGGCCTGGCCTCGGGCTTCGCCGGCGGGTTCTACTCCGGGCTCCACACGAGCCCGCCGCCGGCCAAGCCGTTCCCGCAGGACTTCCCCCCCATCCGGGTCTCACCCGCCCGCCCGGTGCGCCCTCCGGAGCGCATGCCGACGCCCCCTCGTTTTCCGCCGAACTTCCCTCCGGGTCTCCCTCAGCCGCCCCTCCACTACCAGATCACCTTCGCCCAGGGGAGCGTGGAGCTGACCCCGCAGGAGGAGGGCACCCTCGCCAGCATCGCGGACAAGCTGGGCAGCTATCCTTTCCAAAACATCACCATCTTCGGTCACGCCTGCGCGTCCGAGTCCGATGCGCCGAACCTGGCCGCGGCCCGGGCCTTCCTGGTCAAAGCCCTGCTCAGCGACCGGTACGGGGTCAAGAAGGAGCTCATCACCGCCCGTTCCCACGTGGGGGCGCGCGAGATGTACAAGGTCGATCTCTTCGTCCTCCCCAAACGCGGGAGCATCGTCGGCTCTGCGCAGTAGCCATCATGCCGACCATGCTCTGCAGGTCCTGCGGCAAGATCATCCCGCTCACGCCGGTCGAATGCCCGCAGTGCGGCGCGCGCCAGGAACGGACCGCGGTCCCGTCCAAGCCGAACCTGACCCGGGCGCATGTGGCCGGAGCCCTGGTCTTCGGCCTGGTCTCCGGGTTCGCGGGCGGGTTCCTCTCCGCCAGGCCGGGGAGCGGTCCCGTCACGGAGACGAAGATCATCGATATGACGCCGCCGCCGAGCCTCCCACGCGGCACGGTCAACCACAAGATCGTCTTCAAGCACAACAGCCCGGAGCTGACACCGGACGGGGAAACCATCCTCGGCCGCGTCGCGGACACGTTGCGTTACTATCCCCTGGACTCCATCGATGTCGTGGGCTACGCCGGCCGCGCGGAGAACGACGTGCAGAGCCTGGCCACGGCCAGGGCCTTCCTGGTCAAGGCCATGCTCGTCGACAGGCACGGCGTCCCGAAGGAGCGCGTCCGGACGCAGACCAAGGTCGTGCCGGATGCGATGGCCAACAAGGCCGAGGTCTACATCATCGCGGGGCCCATGCCGTCCGTCGGCTCCGCGCAGTAGCATCTCGCCTGTCCTAAGTCCCAACCCCGCATAGGCCATATGCGCGGGCGCAGTGGGGCCGTTGGTCCATCGTGCGAAAGCATAACGTCCGCTAGACTATATCCAGTGACTCCCATCCGCCGCAGCCTCTGTCTGGGGCTCTCGCTCCTGACCGCCTTCCTCCTCCCTTCCCAGGGCTGGGCGCAGGCGGCCGCGGCAGCCAACGCCGCTGTCGGGACCCCGCTCCTGGCCACAGGCCTCGTGCTCCAATCCCCTTCGGCGGGGATGATGTCGCTCCCATTCTCGAACAACGCTCTGCTGGCACCGAACCTGAGCCTGCCGTCCGCGCTGCCTTCAGGGGCATCCGCCCTTAGACCCGAGGTCAAGGCTCAAGTCTCGCAGCCGCTGGCTGCGAGTCGGACGCATCCGGTGCAAGCCTCTCCCGTACGGGTGGTGGAGACGGACGCCGTCGGACGCATCGCTCCCGCGGCTTCCAAGAAAAAGGACGTGCAGACCCTTCAGAGGCAGGCCGCAGTCCTCACCGAGACCGCGGCCCCCATCCTGCAGGGCATCTCCCAGGCCAAGGCCTCGGACACGGACCTGCATTCCGGCGGCGCGGCCCTGCAGAGCGTCCTCGAGGGACGCGCTCCATCCGCATCCGAGCCGATCATCGCTCAGTCCAAGGGCTCCCGGCTCTCCGGCCTGAAGCCGTCGGTCATCGCCGGATCCGAACAGACCCCGGACCCGGTCAAGCCCCCGGAAGCCGGCGTCAAAACGGATTTCAGGCTCTACGGCTTCGGCGTGTCCGCGGTCAAGACAGGCCTGGACGCGCTCAACCTCGCGGTCCCCCTCCTGCTTTTGGACGCCTTCCACGCGGCCATGGCCGTGAGCGCGCTCTACCTCACGGCCGAGCTCGCGCGCCTGGTCTCCGGCATGCTCTTCGGCACCGCCATCGACCGCCTCGGCCCGGGCAAATCCATGGCCCTGTTCGTGGGCCTGCAGATCGCGGCCACGACCTCTTTGCCCTTCATCCTCGCGGCCAGCGGGGCGTGGGTCATGCCCGCGGTGTACGCGGTCTTCATCCTCAACGGCATCGGCTACGAACTCTTCGACGTGGCGCGCCGGGCCGCTTTGCCCCAGATCGTGGGCAAAGACGAGGGCACCCTGCGCCAGTACAACGGCAAGCTCTACGTATGGCGGGAACTGGCCGCCACCGCGGGAGTCTTCGGCGCGGGCTATGTCGTGCAGACCCTGGGCGCGATGCGCACCCTGTGGATCCACCCCGTCTTCTGCTTCGCCGCGGTCCTGGGTCTCATGAAGCTGTGGGGGCTGCGCGCCAAGGACGACGGCCAGCCCGCCCCTCCGCGCGAGTCCTGGAGAAAATCCCTGCGCGAGTGGTGGCAGGACACACTGGGCGGGATGAAGACCACGTTCGCCAACCCGCAGCTGCGCGCGCTCGTGCTCATCAACATCCCGCTCACCGCCGTGCACAAGCTCTTCCACACCGTGGTGGCGGTGGTGTACGCGACCCAGGTGCTCGGCAACCCCGCGTACGCCGCCGTGCTCGTAGGCGCCTGGAACGTCGGCGAGCTGGCGGGCGCCTACTACCTGAACAAGCGCGGAGACAACAGCCGTTTCTCGAGCTGGCTCAAGCTCGCCGCCGCGGCCTCCCTGTCCATGTGGGCGTTCTGGCTCACCCCGAGCATCTGGCTCGCGGTCCCGGTCTCCTTGCTCATCGCGGCCGCCATGATCGGCAACGAGCTCGGCACCGTGGCCTACATGCAGTCCGCCGTGCCGGAAAAGGACCTGGGCTCGGTGACCGGCTTCGTCTACGGGTTCTCGCGCGCCATCAGCATGCTGTCCTTGCTCGGCGTGGGCTGGGCTTTCGACGCGCTCACGGCATCGGGGGGATTCCTGGTGCTGGCCGTGCTCTTCACCCTGCTCGCGCCCATCTACCTGCTCACCGCGAGGAGCTTCTCCAAGCAGTACATGCCCAAGGGCGGCGACGACGTGCCGGGCGACGACTGATCAGCGGCCGCGCAGTGGCCGCAGCGCAAGCATGTCTCGATAGGGCGATCCTCATCCTATATCTTGAGCAGCTGCTCTCGGAACTCGGCCGCGCTCTGGATGCGCTTGGCGGGGTCCGGCTCGAGCGCCGCCTTGAGGAACGAGTCCACCTTGGGGTCTAAGCCCGCGACCCACTGCCCGGCCGGGACATAGGGCTGCGAGGGAAGCGCTCCCGTGAGCGCCTCGTAGAAGCAGACGCCCATGGAGTAGATGTCCGAAGCCGGAGTCGCCTGCCCCCGGGCCCCCTCCGGAGCGGCATAGGGAGCCAGCATGGCCTGCGGCGGCGCGCTCGGCGAGAACTCCCCGACCTTCAGGGCTCCCTGCAGGGTCACGATCAGGTTGTCCAGCCTCAGGTTCTTGTGCAGGATGCCTTTCTCATGAGCGAAGCGGAGCGCCTCAGCCGCGTTCAAGAGCACGGCCTTGGCCGTGTCCCAAGGAAGGAACTTCCTCTTCTCGATCATCCGGCGGACGCTGCGGCCGGGCGTGGCCTCGAACACCCAGCAGAAGCCCGACGGCAGGTCCAGGACCTCGTAGAGGTCCACGATATTGGGGTGGTGCAGCTCCGCCAGGACCTGCGCTTCTTTCTGCAGAGCGGCCTTCAAAGCCTGGGCGGCCTGTCCCGGAGGGTAGGGGATCTGCTTGACGAGCACGGGCCGGTTCAGGGACTGGTCCTCCGCGGTCCAGATGCGGCAGGAAGGAGCGTCGTACTCCAGCCTCCCGAGCTTGTATTTCCCGTTGAGCACGTCGTTGGGCTTGAGCGCCTGCGCCGGTTGGGGCGCCGACTCGGGAGCCGGGCTCTGAGCGGGGACGCTCTTCGCCTCCGAAGAGGGCGCAGCCGCCGGAGACGCCCCGACCTTCGGGCCGCCGCTGCGCCGGGACCGGCCTTTGCGGCGCTTGAGCCAGAAGAGCGCTCCCGCTCCTCCCACGGAGAGGAAGATCAGGCCCAGTCCCACCAGAGGGACGGTGTTCTTCCGCGGGGCCACCGCGATGGCCTCCATGAGGCTCTCGCTGTCCAGGTCGTCCGGGTCGAAGAGCGTGGCGCCCGACTTGGCCAACTGGAGGTGCCCCTGGTAGCGCGGGTCCAGGGACGCGGCCATCTCCAGGTCCTCGATCATCTTGTCCCGCTGGTTCAGATGCTCGTACGCGAAGGCCCTGAGCAGATAGGCCTCCGGGTCCTCCGGCGCGATGCGCACGAGGGAGTTCGCGTACTTGAGAGCCTCGTCGTACTTCTTCTGGTGGAGCAGGGCCCAGATGAGGCTCTTGAGAGCCTCCGGGTCGTCCGGAGAAAGATAGAGGGCCTGCAGGGCCGCTTCCTCCGCCTCCTCGAAGCGGCGCTCCTTGTTGAGGATGCCGGCCTTGAGCTTGAAGAGATCCACGTTCCCCGGCTCCGACGCGAGGCCCTTGTCGATGACCGAGAGCGCGGTCTTGTATTCCCCCTTGTTCGCGAATTCCTGGGCCCGGTAAGCCGCTTTCGAGGCCTTCACGACCGGCAGGCTGTCGTTGCGCGCGGGCGAGAGCATGACCTGGGTCTTGAGCGGGTCGATGGCGAGCCCGCCCGTCCTGGGCCTGGAGCCCTCGGACCGGGCCTGGGAGCCCGGGATCGCCTGGGGAGCCGCGCTCGGGGGCTGCTGGTCCTGCATGAACTTGAGGTTGTCCATCATCACCTTGTCCCCGATCTTGCCGAGCTTCCTCGCCTTCTCGAACACGCCTCCCGTCCCCTTGCTCGGCGTGGTCAGCGTCTTCCTGGCCGCATCGGCGCCCGAATCCATGCCCGTGGACCCGCCCTCCTCCGCCTCCGGCTGGTAGCCCAGGCGGCTCCTCCAGAAATTGTAGTCATTAGGGTACCGGACCTGTCCCGTCTCGGCCTGGTACGCCTCTTCGGCAGCCACGTACTCCTTCGCCTGCTCCAAGGACTTCTTATCGTACGCCTCCAGCCTCTGTTTGGCCTGCTCGAATTTCTGCTCCGCGCGCTCGGCCTCCCTCTCGTTGTGGCGCTTCTCCTGGTTCGACCAGGCCTTCTTGGCGGCCTCCATGGCGCGCGCCAGCTTCTCCCTCTCGCTGGCCTTCTCCTTCTCAGCCTGCTCCCGCTGCTTGGCCGTGGCATCCAGCTGCTTCTTGGAATTGCACACCTTGGATGACTTGAAATCCGTGCACCACTCATCGCACCAGGCATCGCAGGAGAGGACGCACGCGGACAGCAGGGCGCACAGGAACAGCAGCCGCCTCATATGTCTACTATAGATTGAAAACGGCGTTTCCGCCAGTAGAGAACGGCTAGAACCCGTAGATTTCCCCGTACTTGGCGCTCATGTACTCGATGAGCGGCTTATGGCTCAAAGGCCCGCCGGTCACCCGGTGGCACAAGACCCCGGCCCGGTAGCGCTTGCCGTGCCGGTGTATCCTCTCTTTGAGCCAGCCGCGCAGGCCAAAGAGGTCTCCGGAGGATATCTTCTTGGCCAGGTCCGGCATCTCCGAGTTCGCCTTGGCGAAGAACTGGGCCGCGTACAGGTTGCCCAGGGTATAGGTCGGGAAATAGCCGATGAGTCCGGCGGCCCAATGCACGTCCTGCAGGCAGCCGTTGGAGTCCTTGTCCACGGCCACCCCGAAGTACTTCTTGAACCGGGTGTTCCACTCGACCGGGACCTCGGCGGGCTTGAGGTCTCCGGAGAGCAGGGCGCGCTCGAGCTCGAAGCGAAGCAGGATGTGCAGGTTGTAGTACGCCTCGTTGGCCTCCACGCGGATGTAGGAAGGCTTCACCTCGTTGATGGCCCCGTAGAAGTCGTCGAGCTTGACCTTGCCCAGGCTCGAGCGGAACAGGCGCTGGGCCTGCGGGAAGAAATGCTCCCAGAACGCCCGGGACCGGCCCACCTGGTTCTCCCAGATGCGCGATTGGGACTCGTGGATGCCGAGAGACACCGCCTCCGCGGACGGCAGGCCGAAGCGGTTCTGCTTGTCTAAGCCCATCTCGTAGAGGGCGTGCCCGGCCTCGTGCATGGCGGCCAGCAGTCCGTTCGGAAGGCGCTTGGGATTGTAGCGCGTGAGGATGCGCGTGTCCCCGGCCCCGATCCCCACGCAGAAGGGATGCGCGGTCGTGTCCAGCCTGCCGGAGTCGAAGTCGAAGCCCATCGCGCCGATGACGGACTCGGCGAAGAGCTTCTGCACGACCGGGTCGAAGTCCCCCTCCACGGCCGAGGCGTCCGGCTGCCTGGAAGATCCTCTGACCTTGTCCAGGAGCTTGATGAGGTCCTCGCGCAAGGCCGAGAACACGGCCGAGACCTCGGCGGACTTGGCGCCCGGCTCGAAGTCGTCGAGCAGGGCGTCGTAGGGCTCGCCCGGCAGCCCGTACGCCTTCGCCTTCTCGCGGGTGAGCTTGAGTATCTTCTCGAGCCAAGGCAGGAACTTGGAGAAATCGGACTCGCGCCTGGCCGCCACCCACTCCTCCTGGGCCAGGGAGGCGGCCTTGGCGAGCTCCTCCACGAGCCGGCCCGGGAGCTTCACCGCCTTGTCATAGGCGCAGCGGAGCTCCTTGATGTCCGCGGCCTCGGGTGTGTCGCCCAGAGAGAGCCTGCTCCCTTCCAGGGCCGAGAGCAGCTCGCCCACGCGGGGATCCGTGAACCTCTTGTGCCTCATGCCGGCCAGGAGGCTGATCTGATCGGACCGGTGTCCCGCCCCGGCCGGGGGCATGACCGAGTGCTGGTCCCACTCGAGCAGCTCGCCCACGGAGCCGAGAAGCGCGGCTTCCCTCGTCAACTTCGCCAGTTCGTCATAGGCTGTTTTCGGGTCCATGGGATATCTCCTGAGAAGGCAGCGGACTTCGTCCGCCGTGAACGACGTATGATACCAATCAAGAACGCCCGGAAAAACTTATCCCCAGCACTTTCGCTCCGAAAGCGCTGGGGATAAGCCCTGAAAAAAACGAACGGGACCGCGGCGGACTCCGTCCGCCGCTGGATTACTCGTCTACGATGGGCGAGATGTAGCCGTGGTTGCCCGTCCTGCGCCCCAGGTGGAAGTACGCGAGGAAGAAGTTCGGGTCGTCTCCCAGGGCCCGCACCGCGGCGAGCTTGATCTCGCGGTCCGAGCTCTTCGAAAGGTCCTCGAGCAGACGCTGCACGTCCGAGTCCCCCTTGCCCGCGTGCAGGGCGGAGATGGCGCCCACGCGCAGGGCCTGGTCCTCGCCGCGGCTCTTGGCGAGGTCCTTCATCATGTCTTTCACCTCGGAGCGGTTCATGCCGAGGTAGAGGCTCTTGAGCGCCTCGAGCCGGATGTCCGTGTCCTCGCTCCTGGAGGAGACGACTCCCTGGAGAAAGCGGGTCACGTCGGAATCCGAGTTGCTGTCGAAGAGGGCCCAGAGCGCGGCCTTGCGGATCTCGGGCTCGCCCCGCTCCGCGGCGGACAGGAGCTCGCGGCGGATGTCGGTGTCGCCGAGGGATGCGTGATAAAGAGCCTTGGTGGCCATGACGCGCACGGGCATCTCGCGGTCGCCTTTCGCCAGGTCCAGCAGGGCCTCGCGGGCCTCGGGCATGTTGGTGATGAAGTGCAGGGTCCGGCACGCCTCGCGCCTGACCTGCACGTCCTCGCGCGTGTCCTCGGCCATGTCCATGACCTTTTCCCGGACGCGGGTATGGATCCCCATCTCGTGGCGGGCGTTGACCAAGGCGGCCTTGCGGACCTCCGGGTCCTGGTCGTCGAGAAGGTCCAGGAGCTCGCTCTCGTCCATAGACTTCGCGAAGGTCTCGGCGCCGGCCTTGACCTGTGCGGAGACCCCGCTCACGGTCCCCACAAAAGCGTTGTCGCTCACAGCGGACGGGACGGCGGCGCAGAGGAGAGAAGCGGAGATCGAAACCGCACCGAGACCGGCGATGATCCTTTTCATGGATCCTATTATAGGCGCGGCGGACGGGGACTGAAAATGGGTCGAAGGCCTACGGTTTTTCTAGGCCCAAAGTCCTACATCGGCTCCAAGCGAAGTAGACCGGGATGCCCAAGAGCACGATGATGACCCCGGGCCAAGTGTACTTGGGCTTGAACACGAGCAGGTCCAGACAGATGGCCGAGGCGGCCACCACGTAGAAGCCGGGGAGCCAAGGATAGCCCCAGGCCTTGTACGGACGAGGCGCGTCCGGGCGCTTCTTCCTCAACAAGAATATCCCCACCACGGTCAGGGCATAGAAGATGAGCACCGCGAAGATGACATAGTCCAGCAGGTCGCCGTAGGTCCCGGACAGGCACAGGGCTCCGGCCCAGAGCGCCTGCAGCTTCAGGGCCGCGCCCGGGACCGCGTTGCGGTTGAGTTCCCCCACCTTCTTGAAGAAAAGCCCGTCCTGGGCCATGGCGTAGTAGACCCTGGCTCCGGCCAGGATGAGCCCGTTATTGCACCCGAACGTGGAGACCATGATGAGCAGGGCGAGCAGCATCTCCGCCTTGGCCCCGAAGAACGACACCGCGGCCGTGGTCACGCGGTCGTTGACCGCGAACTGCATGCCGCGGCCCACGGCGTCGAGCGCGTCAGGAGATCCCGAGACCGGAAGAGCGGCCAGGGACGCCACGTTGGCCAGCACGTAAAGGGCGGTCACGGCCGCGGTCCCGAGGACCAGGCTGAGCGGGATGTTGCGCTGGGGCTCGCTCACCTCGCCGGCGGTGAAGGTGATGTTGTTCCACGCGTCCGACGCGAAGAGCGAGCCCACCATGGCCACGCCGACGGCGGCCAGGAGCATGCCGCCGGAGAGGGCCTGGGAGCCGGAAGCCTTCCACCACACCGCCTCCCAGGCGTTGCGCAGGTTCGCGGAAACGGCGTCCGGGTTGCGGCCCAGGGCCAGGACCAGGACGATGAGGCAGGCCAGGGCCACGATCTTGGCCGAGGTGAACACGTTCTGCACGAGCTTGCCCTGCTTGAGCCCCCGCAGGTTGATCCAGGTGAGCAGAGCGATCTGCGCGATGGCCAGGACCTGGGCGGCCGAGATCTTGAAGGAGCCGGCGGAGAAAAGGACATGGTTCTCGCTGAACCAGGGCAGGAGCACGGCCGTATACTTGGCGAAGGCCACGGCCACGGCGGCGATGGTGCCGGTCTGGATGACGAGGAAGAGCGTCCACCCGTACAGGAACCCGGCCATGGGGCTGTAGGCCTCGCGCAGATAGACGTATTGGCCTCCGGCGCGCGGCATCATCGCGGCCAACTCGCCGTAGCTCAGAGCGGCCGCCACGGTGATGAAACCGGTGATGATCCAGACCATGAGCAGCCAGCCCGAACAGCCCACGGTGCGCGCGATGTCCGCGCTCACGATGAAGATGCCGGAGCCGATCATGGACCCCATCACGATCATGGCGGAATCCATCAGCCCGAGCTCGCGCTTGAGTCCCGTGTCAGCCATAGGAACGGATATTAGCAGATATGTCAGAAGAGGCGGATGCCCTTGGAGTCGAACCAGGCGTAGATGCGGCGGACCGCTTCGGCCTGGGTGATGGTCCCGGCCGCGAGCTGTTGGTAGACTTCGTACTCCAGCTTGTCCTTGCCGTTCGCCTCGTCGGAGCCGAGCGGCTCGGGCCAGAGGTTGTCCGGGGAATTGCTCCCTCCGATGGAAAGGTTGATGAGGTGGTCGAACTGGTACTTGGAGAACTGGTCCTCAGGGACCCCGTAGCGGGCCGCGACCTGCAGCTTCACGGACTTGGGCACGTTCCTCTTGCAGTAGGGGATGCGCTCCGGATAACGGTACTCTGAGAAATCCTTGTCCGAGGTGGTGCAGAGCTTCCCCGGCGTGGCGCTCCAATCCGGGCTGGTGTTGAAGAGCGGGTCCACCACCTGTCCGGACTTGAAGACAGGGGCCTGAAAATCCTGGGAACATACCTCGCCCGCGTGCCAGGCATACAGGCTTTCGATCGTTTTCGCGCCCGAAGCGGCGGGAAGAAGGACGACCAGGAAGAGACCTGCCCGAATCCGCCTTACAGCATCAGACACCGACGCCATAAGCCACCTCCCGCGGACCAAAAGGCCTACGAAGATATGATACCACAAAACCTCTGAAGTCCAGCTCCGGTATTCCGGGGCAAGTCTCGAATTTGGCAGAATGTCCCGCATCATGAGGCATCTCATCCTCTTCCTCCTCGCACTCCCCGGCGCCCACGCCGAACCGTGGAAAGCCTCGGCCGGCGTCGCCGTGAAGGAGGCCTACGACGACAACGTGTTCCTCCAGGACTACGGGGAACAGGCCCGCCGCAAATCCTGGGTCACCTCCGTCACCCCGAGCATCGGCACGACCTTCCAGCCGAGCCCCGCTTTCAAGGCCTCGCTCTCCTACGCGCCGGAGGTGGTGCGCTACCATCACGAGCCCTCCGAGAATCACGTGGCCCACCGCTGGAGCGCGAACCTCGGCGGGAAGTCCGAGGGCACCGCGTGGGAGCTCCCCAACAGCGCGGTCTGGATCGACGGCAGCAGGTCCGGCCCGACCTACACGAGGAGCGGCGCGGCTGCGGAAGTCCCGGCTTTGGGCGGCATCCCGGTGCGCGACCGGCGCGACGCCCTCATCCTGCGCAACGGCTTCAAGCTGACCCGGTCCCTCGGGCCCCTCTTCATCCGCCCGGTCTTCAGCTCCTACGCGCATGAATTCCGCACCCTGCAGCGCAACCAGACCGGGTATGAGAACTACGTGGACCGCTATGAACTCGGCGGCGGCATGGACGCGGGGGCCGGGGACAAGACGAAGTTCTTCCTCGGCTACCGCGTGGGGCGCCAGCAGCAGTCCGAGCTCCTGGGAGCCCCGAGCCCGTACAGCAACACCTACCATCGGGCCCTGGCCGGGCTGGAGGGCGCTCCCGCGGGATGGCTCAAGCTCAATCTCCTGGCGGGCCCTGATTTCCGGCATTTCAATACCGGCGTGCCCTCCGGCTTCCATCGAAAGAGGACTCTCCCCTATTACGACGTCTCCGTCACGGTGCTGCCGACCTCCCGGGACGCGCTCAGCGCGTCCTCGCGCCGCTACGCCCAGCCCGCCTTCTCCAGCCATAGCGTGTACGAGGACCTGGTCCACGAGTTCACGGCGAAGCACGCCTTCGGCGAGACGGTCTCGGCCGGAGCCGGGTTCAAGATCTACGCGGGGCTCTGGCTGCAGCCGGCGCAGAGGCGCGATTGGGTCTACACCTCGAGCGCGTGGCTGAGCCTCACGCCGGTCAAGGGAGTCTCCGCGGACCTGTCCTATTCCCGCGACTGGGCCTCGAGCGCCACGGCGAACAAGGACGGCCGCGAGTACAAGCGGCACCTCGTCTTTCTCGGCTTGAAGTACGGGATCTAGCTGCTCGGCGCCTGGAACGGGGAGGACGTCTCGATGCCCTCGGGCTGGATGATCTTGGCTTTGGCCGGGTCCAGCCGGAACGTGAGCCCCTGAGCCTTCTCCACCGCGCAGTTCCGGATGGGCGTGGACGCGGTGGACGAGACTCCGGCCGAGAGCTCCTCGATGCCGGCCTTCCCGCCGTCCACGGAGATGATGCTGAAGCGGAGGGTCACGAAGCGGTTCGACCCGACCTCGGAGGCCCCCTCCTTCCTGAAGCAGGCTTCCACCACGGGCCGGAGCGCCGCGATGGCGAGCTGGCGGATGGACTCGCGCTCCTTGACCGCGGCTTGAGAAAGGCCCTGCGCGGCCTTGGGCTTCGCGGGCTCCTCGTCTTCGGGCTTCATGGGCTTGGGGAAGGGAGCGCGTTCCGGCATGGGCAGCTTCACCCTCGTCACGATCCTCTTGTCCTTCTTATGAGGGCGGTCCGTCCTGAAATGCAGGCGGTACCGGATGTTGATGCCCTCCTGACCGGGAGCCGGATACACGGCCTGGCCGAGCTCCTTGACCACGCACTTGGCCAAAGCGGCCTCCACCGGAGACTTGCCGGAGGACTCCAAGGTGACGCCCCGGAGCACCCCCTTGCCCGCCTGGGCCTCGATGCGTCCCAAGACCACGAGTGTCGTCGCGAGCGAGCCGTGGATCGCGTCCCTGCAGAGCATCATCCCCGGCAGGATCTCGTCGATCGCGGGCCCGCGCGGCGCCGGCCCGTGGGAGATGACCGCCTCGCGCGTGAGGAACGGCTGTTCGGAGAAAGCCGGGAGCGCTGCGAGCAGAAGGCACAGGCGCAGCATACCTTAAGGAGGATAGCTCGCGTTCGCCCTTGGCGCAAGTGGACCCTTGACGGATTCACATCCATGAAACAACCTTTTTTTGGCGTTAGGTATAATATCGCTGCGATCATGGCCCTCCAACGACTCCTCTGCCTGTCGCTCGCGTCGTTGACCGCGCTCCCGCCGGCCGGCGCCTTCGCCGGGGACTGGACGGGGGAGAAGCTCGGCGTCTACACCCTCGCGGAATACCGCCGCAGCCGCGACCGCGGGTACGAGGAGGATTACCCCCCGCCGCGCGAAAAGCGCTACTCGGACGAGGCTCCTCCGGAAGACGAGGAGTACCGGGGACAGGGGCACTACGACAGGCGCCTGCGCGCGCAGCCGCGCCGATCCTACCGCCGCCGCAGGGAGATATCCGACGACCTTCTCTGGGGAGCGGCCGCCCTGGCCGTGCCCGGCTCGGCGTTCCTGCTGTGGACCGACCCGGACCTCGACGGGCGCTACATCGGCTCCGGCTCGGGCATCGTGCTCTTCCTGCTCTCCGCGAGCTTCGCGATCAAGGCCTACGTGGAAGGAGACTTCGGCCTGGGCGCCGGCATCCACGGCGGCTCCATCGTACTGGGCTTCGCGGGACACAGCTACGCGAGCCGGCGCAGATACATGGGCCCGCCGGAGGCCGGACGACAGCAGCCCGTCAAAGGCCCGCGGATCGCCTTCAGCAAAAGATTCTGAGTAGGTCTTTGGACCTAACGCGGACTAGGACTCCGGCCCCCTGTTCGCCGTTCCTCCCCAAGCTACCCTGAATACTAGGATGAGGCTGGATACACGGGCGTTCGCGTTCTCCGTCCTGAGCCTGAGCCTGGTCGGGCAGGCCATGGCGGCCGCCCCGAGCGCCCGGGCGAAGAAGGTCTTCCGGCAGGGAGTGCGGGCGTACGAGCTGGCCCGGATGGACACGGCCGAGGTGCTCCTGACCCGGGCCATGGACATGCATCCCGGATGGAAGACGGCGGCCGGGTTCCGCGCCATCGTCCGGTGGGAGCAGAAAGACAACGAAGGCGCCCGGTACGACGCCACGCAGGCGCTGGGCCTCAAGCCCAAGGACGCCGAGTCCTTCACCGCCAGGGGACTGGCCCGCGTAGTCATGGACATGCCGGACGGAGCCGCCGAGGATTTCATCCGCGCCGCGAAGAAGGACCCCAAGCATGTGCCCGCCTACCTCGGCATGGCGGTGACGCGCGGCTCCCAGCACATGTATGAGGAAGCCCTGACCAATCTCAACATGGCCCTGGGCAAGGCGCCCGCGACGGCCATGGCCTACGTCCTGCGCGGCAGGATACGGGAGGCCATGGGCGAGAACGAGAGCGCTTCCGAGGACTACACCTCCGTGCTCCGCCTGAACCCAGGCTACACGAGAGCGTACTTCTACCGCGGCCGGGCCCGGGTCAACCTCGGGGACTACGCCCGCGCGCTCGACGATATCAACGCCTACCTGGCCCGCCATCCGGATTCCGCCGAGGCCCTCTACCAGCGCGGGAGCGCGCTCTATTCATTGGGCGAGCTGCAGGCGGCGTCCCGGGACATGAACAAGGTCATCTCCATGGAGCCCGGCAACGGCCTGGCCTTCGCCAACCGCGGCATGGTGCGCGACAGCATGGGGGACAAGGCGGGGGCCCTGGCGGACATGCGCAAGGCCATGGACCTGGCCCCGGAGAAGCGCGCCGCGCTCCGCCCCCAGGTGGACCGGCTCATGGCCGAGCTCGGCGGGGAGCCCGAGGAAGCGTACGAAGCCGAGGACCGCTACGAAGCCCGCCGCGGCACGGCCCGCGAGCCCGAGCGGAGCACCCTGGAGAGGCTCGGCAACATCGTGCGGAACAAGGTGTCCGCCCAGCCGGACCAAGAGACCGCGGTCAAGCCCGCGCAGCCCCGGGTCATGCTCGCGAAGGCCTGGGAGCCTTCCGCGGAGCGCTCCGAGTACCGCGACAGCCTGGCTCCGGAGAAGCGCTCCCGGCAGAAACGGCCCAGCCGCCGCCGCGTGATGGAAGAGAGCGACCCCGGCTACGATCACGACGAGGACCGCTACCGCAGGAACGAGGAGTCCTACCAAGAGGACGAGGGGGCCACGAGCCCCATCGAGTATCTGGGCGGGTTCATCCGCGAGAAGATCGGGCCCAAGGAACGCTCCGACGAGGACTACGAGTACGAAGGCCGGGAAAGGGTCTCCCGGGACTACGCGTCGGACGCGGAGTCCGAGGCCGTCCGCGAGCCGCGGCGCGGCGCGGTCTCACGCTTCAGCGATTTCGTCCGCACCAAGGTCCGCCGCATGCAGAACCGGGACGCGCGCGGAGAAGTCATCTTCCTGCACTGACCCGCAGGGCCTTCCTCTCCTTAATCCGAAGAGGGCTGAGTATAGCTGGCCTGATTCTCCTCCTCGGCGAAGACCAGGTGCGCGATGAGGACGGCGGCCAAGCGCCTCCTGCCCGCTGGGTCCGCGCCCTGGGCCATGGCCCCCAGCGTGAGGAGCGCGGAGACCTCGCCCATGCCTCTGGCCTGGGCGTACGCCGCGTTGACGTCCGCGATGGGCCTGTCGCCGAGCGCCGACGCCACGGCCAGCATGGCCGAGATCGTGCCCATGCCGCTGGCTTGGGAATAGGCCGCGTTGAGCTCCGAGATGGGCTTGCCGCTCAGGGCCGCTCCCAAGGCCAGCATGGCCGATACGTCTCCCATGCCCTTGGCCTGCCCGTAGGCCGCGTTGACGTCCCGGATGGATACCCCTCCCAGAGCCGACCCCAACGTGAGGGCCGCCGAGATCGAGCCCATGCCCCTGGACTGCGAGTAGGCCGCGTTGACCTCGGAGATGGGCTTGCCGCTCAAGGCCGCAGCCGCGGCCAGCATCGCGGATATCTCGCCCATGCCCTTGGCCTGCCCGTAGGCCGCGTTGACGTCCGCGATGGGCTTGTCGCCGATCGTCGACGCCATGGCCAGCATGGCCGAGATCGTGCCCATGCCTCTGGCCTGGGAATAGGCCGCGTTGACCTCGGAGATGGGCTTGCCGCTCAAGGCCGCAGCCGCGGCCAGCATCGCGGATATCTCGCCCATGCCCTTGGCCTGCCCGTAGGCCGCGTTGACGTCCTCCATGGGCTTGTCCCCGACGGCGGACGCGACGGCCAAGAGAGCCGAGATCGAGCCCATGCCGCGCGCCCTGTCGTAGCGGCGGTTCACCTCCGCGATCAGCTCTTCCGGCCTGGCCGAAGGGCCCGAGCTCGACAAGTCCGGAGCCGGGTCGGCGCCGGCCCGCGCCGCGATCTCGCCGGCAGGAAGGCGTATGAACGAGTCGAACCCCTCCGCGCGGACCGCGGACGGGCCGATGGACGGCATGGACAGCGCCAGACAAAGAGCGATTCCCCTCATGGACATATGATATGCCGCCGACGGCGCGAACAACCAGGGACGGATGTTCCACGCGCTCTTCCCGGAAGGCCCAGGCCCCGCCGCTCAGCCCGAGCGCTTCCTGCAAAGGACGATGATGAACTGCCCGATCTTTGCCGGCATCAGCCGCATCCGGTCCGCATCGAGGAGCGCGCCCTGCCTTCCGTCGGGCTGGAACGAATAGGTGTCCTGACCGGCCCATTCAAGCAGCTCCAGCCCGTCCGATGCCGCCAGGCTCAAGGTCTCCTCCAGCGCGTAGTGCCTGAAGTGGAAACGATTGCCGGTCATGGCGAGCGGCAGCCGGTCCTCACAAGGGGTGGAGAAGGCGAGCAGCCCGCCGGGCTTCAGGCTGCTGACCAGCGCGGCGAAGAAGCGGCTGCCGTCTTCGACGTGCTCGACGGATTCCAAAGACACGACGAAATCGAAAGCCCTTTCCGGCAGCTCGAACGGGAAGTAGCCGACCGAGAATATCGTGCGGGGCGTGCGGAAGTGCTGCTCAGCGAGGCGGATGGCGTCGGCCGAACCGTCGATCCCGATGACTTGCCGATCAGTCGATAACAGCCAAGTGCCGTACCCATTGCCGCAGAAGACGTCAAGCCCGAAACCGGAGGCCGGGATCCTGTCGTTGACCCACTCGTACCTGAACCTGTGGTCCGCCCTGATCGCGCTGTAATCCGTCGCGACTTGGCGCTCTCCCGAATGGAGACTCAGGTCGTGATACGCCGTCATTCGGATAGCCTGCGGACCGCGCACCGCTCCTTCATGCAGCGCTTGAGCCTGTCCCGGTCCAGCACGGCCCACGCGTACTCGCGCAAGCCGCGGGAAGCGACATAGGTCGGGAAGCCGTCCACCTCGCCCACGGTGCGGCCGATGCGCAGGTCCTCGCTGGGGTCCCAGAACGAGGTCGTCAGCAGCTGCCACAGGAACCACGCCCGCCTGAAGATGAACACGGGCATGGGCCACTCCCCGCCCGCGTCCTGGATGCTCATCAGGTTCCCGGCCAGACGGTCCGCCAGCTCCGGCTCCCGGTCGATGAGCTCGGTCTCGGACACCGCGGCCAGGACGATGCCGAGCACGAGCGGGTCCATGGGCCTCTTGCCCGCCTCCCTTCTGGCCAGGGTCCGGAGGTTCTCCAGCCCCAGATCGTAGAGCCTGTCGCGCGGCAGGAGGCCCTCGTGCACCATGGCGCCGTAGTCGGTCATGCCGAACAGGGGGATGAAGTCGATGCTCACCGCGGTCTCGTGGGCCGGGTCCTCGAAGAGCCGTTCGAGCCCCGCGCGCAGCCGGCGGACCACCTCCGGGAACTCGGCCTCGGCCTCGTGCAGGAGGATGAGCCGCAGGATCATGGGCAGCTCGTCCGGCGCGCCCGGGAAGAACGGGTTATCATCCTTGGGAGACTTCGGAGGAACGGGCGCCCCTCCCGGGGTGGGCGCCTTCTGCACCTCCCCCCAGGACTTGATGATATGCCGCCCCTCGGTCTCCGGGATGTAGCCGTCCGGAGCCACGAACCCGAACATGGCGTACTTCATAGACCACTCCAGCGCCTTGCGCCCCGATGCCCGCTCCCCGCGCAGGGTCATCTCCACGCCGGACTCCTCGTGGATGCAGCCGTCGTCGCTCCACGGCCAATGCCCGGTCTTGGGGTCCTGCCGTTCGAGGAGCGCGGCCACGACCTTCTTCTCCAGCTCCTCGTCCTCGGGCCGGCCCATGCCCGCGCTCATGCCGTGCAGGAACCAGAGCATGTCGTAGGCCTGGCACTCCACGTACATGCCGGGTCCGAAGACCTGTCGCTTGCCGGTCTTGGCGTCGTGCAGCTCGACCCAGCCGCTGCCGCTGATGCCGGCCAGAGACGGCCGGGTGAAGCGCTCCACCTGCCGCCTCCACCCCTCCTCGGACGCCGCCAGCGCGCGCCGGCCGAGCTCCCGGCGCGACGGGATCGGGGCCAGGAGCACCCAGAGGGCCAGCAGGCAGGCCGCGCCGAGCTCCGCCGCGACGACCCAGCGCCTCAGCATGGGTCCCCCTGCGTGTTGGGAAGCAGGGCCAGGGCGGCCAGCAGCAGGAACATGGCGAGCGCGTAGAGCCGTTCGGCCCTATACCGGCTCTTGAGCAGGGAAGCATCCAGCCGCCCTGCGGCGCTCCGGAGCGAAGCCGCGGTCCAGCGCCAGCCGAAGGACAGCAGGACCAGGCGCACGAACGCGATCGTGGGGCCCGGGACGTCCGTGGCCTGCACCAGATGAAGGTCGGTCCAACTCCCGCCTCTCATCACGGTCACGAATCTGCCCAGCACTTCCGGGAAGAAGAAGAAAGAAGGCACGTGGAACGCGGCGTAGGCCGAGGCCATGAGCGGGAACAGGGCCAGGCCGAACGCCGCGGCTTCCTCGGGCCTCAGGCGGCGGGACTGCGCGTCGAAGAGAGCGCAGAGCCATCCGCGCAGCCCCAGCACCAGCGCGATGGACACGGCGTAGCCGGCCAGCAGATACAGCTCTACGGGCAGTTTGGGCACGCCGGGCAGGCGCTTGAGCGGCACCCAGATGATGGACCCGCGCTCCAGGATGAGCAGGAAAGTCTGGGCCAAGTCGTTGTTCACGAGAAGCTCGAAGACCACATGGCTGAAGAGCAGCGAGACGAGCAGGACTTCCCCGCGCAAGGCGACTCCCCGGTCGGGCCTCAGACCGAATCGGAGCGCCGGCTCCCGGCGGCCCTTCCAGCAGTCCCCGCACATGCAGCAGCGCGGGTCCGTCCCCTCGACCGGGACTCGGAGGCTGCAGGCGCCTGCGGAGCGCCTCTCCATGCCGACAAGGGAGAACCGGGCCAAAGCCGCCTGCACCGCGCCGACGGGACAGAGCTGCCGGCACCAGACCCACTCCTCGAAGAGGATGAACAGGGCGAAGACCACGAGGATCATGAGGACCAGGAATCTCCCGCTGACCCACGGCCGCGCCTCGATCCGGAAGAAGATGTCCGCCACGCTGAACAGGACGAGCAGGCCCGCCGCGGGCATGAGCCCGAGGTCCCGGAACGCCTGCGGCAAGGGAAGATCCAGCCGCGCCAGGAAGCGCCGGAACGGGCCCAGCAGCATGACGGGACAGACCGCGCAGAACCCCCTGCCGGCCAGCCACGGGAGCAGGCACAAGAGCGGCCACCACACCCCCCACAGCAGTACCGCCCCGGGATTCATGGACGGACTCATGGAGCCCGCGAACAGGGTCCAGAGCGTGAACACCATCCCCGCCAGCACGGCCCATCGCGCCAAGCCGGGGAAAAGGCGGCTGCGGTAGAGCCAGCGCACCCAGGGGAACCGGTCCGGCCCCTGCCCCCTTTTCCCCCACCAGGACAGGAACGCCAGCAGGGCGACGACGGATAGGAGCACCCCCCACCGCACCGGAGCGTGATCGAGCGGCAGGGTGTAGCGGACGAAGGCGTGCTCCACGGTGCGGCATTATATAGAATCCGATGGATGCCGGGAATCTGCGCCGCGGTCTCATCCGGGGAAGTCCTGTCTTCCCTCCCGAAGGGCTCGGTCTCGGCCGTCATCCTCCGCGAGCCCGGAGCGGCCGGGCTGGTCCACGCGCTCGGAGCCAAGGCGCTGATATCGACCCCTCCGGTGATCCTGCCGGAGGAGTTCGACGCGGAGCTTTCCTCCGCGCTCAAGGCCCTGGACTCCGGGGCCGACGGCGTGGAGCTGTGCGACCTCGGGCTCCTGCGCAGGCTCAAGTCCGAGCGTCCGGGGACGTTCCTCCTGGCCGGACCCATGGCGAACGTCTACAACAGGGACACGCTCTCGGTCCTGCTCTCGGAGGGAGTCCGGGAGGTCTGCCCCTCCATCGAACTGGACATCCAAGGCCTCGCGGACCTCTGCGGCTCAGGAGCTCCGGTCATGGCCACGGTCTACGGCCCCCTGCCCCTGTCTTTCGGCAGGGCCAGCCTGCCCGAGCAAGCCGTGGTCTGGCCCGAGGCTGAGTTGAGGGCTTCCGGACGCGCCTTGGTCTCGTCGAAGCCGTATGACCTTTACGACGATCTGCCCGCCCTGTGGGCCATCGGCATCCGCTCCTTCCGCATCGAGGACGCGGACGCGGAGACTGTCTTGCGCTTCAAAGCGGCTCTGGATGCCGCGGCAGCCGGCAAGCCTCCGCCTCCGCGCGCCGGACTCGCGAAAGGCACGAACGGGTATTTGCGTGGCTCGGCGGGGTGTTCCCGGTCCGAAGTGCTGGGGACGCCGACAGGCAGGATCCGGCTGGCCAGGGCCCGCTCCTCGATCTCAAGAGCCGATCCCCTGCCGTCCAGGCACGGCCTGCCCGCGCTTTTGGCTCCGGCGGGGAACATGGACTGCATGGCCGCGGCGTGCGCCAACGGGGCCGACGGGGTCTACGTGGGCCTGAAGGGCTGGAGCCTCCGACCCGGCGTGTTCGAGTTCGACGAAGAAGACCTGCGGCGCGCGGTGGACGCGGCCGGACGAGCGGGCGCCTGGGTCGCGGCCTGCGTCAACATCTCCCTGCTGCCGGGAGAGGAGGACGCGGCGCTGGAAGCGGTGCGGACCGCCAAGCGCTGCGGCTGCCGCGCCGTCATCGTCGGGGACCTCGGGCTGCTGTCCGCGGCCCGCGCGGCGTTCCCCGACCTGCCCCTGCACGCGAGCGTGCAGCTCGGGGCGACGAACGCCGAGGCCGCGCAGTTCCTGCACGAGCATGGGGCGGACGTGGTGGTTCTTTCCAGGAGCATCGAGACCCTCGAGGAGCTGCGCGCGGTGCGCAAGAAGACCGCGGCTCCTCTGGAGGTCTTCGTGCACGGGGACGTGTGCACGTTCCACGACGGGAAGTGCCATCTGACCTCGTATCTGCGGCGCGAGCGGGTCGTGCCGGGACAGGGGCACGGCCTTGCTTCGGTGGTGGGCTGCTCGAACCGGGGCGAGTGCACCCTGGCGTGCAAGCAGCCGTTCAAGGGCGGGACCTTCCGCCGGCGGGACCTCGAGCGCCTGTCCTGGGTGCCGGAGCTGGTGAGGATGGGGATCGCGATCCTGAAGATCGAGGGCCGGCAGTTCGGGCCGGACTACGTGTCCATGGTGACGAAGGCCTACCGGAAAGCCCTGGACCGGTCCCCTGAAGTGAACGCCCTCTCGGAGCTGGAGGGCATGCGCGAGCACCTCGCGCAGAGGGACATCAGCTACGAGTTCCAGCGGCAGGCGTGGCTGAGAGGCAAGACGGAACAGTAGCCTCCGGCTCTCTCTTTGCTTCTTTTCCGCCAGCGAAACAGAAGCGGTCTCTATGCGTCAGCCCAGGGAGGTTCCTTGCCCACCACCCTTTTGATCCAGGGCATGGGAGGAAGCGACTCTGGATCATATCCCGTAGCGAGATAAAGCTCGGTAAAGCCATGGGCGTGCAAGTCCTTGGCTACGTCCTCGCCTTTCTGACCAGCGTCGAGCTCCGAGTCGATGTATATCGGCATGTCCTTCGGCATCCTCTCAAGCGCCGAAAGTAGCTCCTCGGGTGTCCGAAACGCAGATAGCCGAACCCCTTTAGACTCCGCGGCTATCCTCCAGGTCATGTGGACCAGAGCATCGTTGTCCAAGAGCACGGCGTCGTGAGCACGGGCAGCATCTGCAATGGAAATCGGTACGAAAGCCGCCAGACCTTTCGGGATCATCCGTACTTTCAGACGCCGGCACGACTCCAAGACACCCTTTTCCTCAAAGCGGCTCGTGATCAATATAGCCCTTTCCGACAGGCCCAGTTCTTCGATCAATTCCAGGCCGGTCTCACGATAGCCGATCAGCTCATAGTCCATCAGGTAGAGCGCATCCTTCCGGATGTCCGTGTGCGCCCTTGCCCAGCCTCGCAGTTCCTCAGGTGTGGAGAAGTGGAAGCTCTCTATGCCGTGCTCTTTGGCGCAGGCGGACTCGAATCGCCCTTGCCAGACCTGATGGATGCTCGCGTCGTCATCCAGAACGACGATGCGGCTCCCGGGAGCCACCTCCAGGCGGGGCACGAACCACGCCGGCGCCTGCGCCTGCGGCAGCGTCAGGGTCACGGTCGTCCCCCTGCCGAGCTCGGAAGAGATGGCGAGACTGCCACCCCATGACTCCATAGTGCTCTTGGCGTGGTAAAGGCCCAGACCGGAGCCGCCGGCCTTTTCGTGCGTTTCTCCTCGCCGACCGAGTTTGGGGAGTATTTCCGGAGGGATACCCTTGCCACTGTCTTTGACCTGGATGACGACTTGATCGGCCGCCCCCCAAACGAAGACCCGGACCGTCCCATTCTCGCTCACGGCCTCCACGGCATTGTTAATCAGGTTCGACAATACGCGCTTGAATTCGGTGGGCTGCATACGGACGAAGAGCCCATAGGAGGCAGCATCGAGCCTCGCTTCGATATCCACGCCGATCTTTGGGCGGAACTGCATCCTTTTCTCGGTTATGAGGAGTTCGATATGGCTGGACAGCAGCTCTACGGATACGGCGCTGGTCGACACGGGTGAGCCGTCGGGCTCCGCTCCCTGCGTGCTGGTTTGGGCCTTCCTCGTCCTTTCGATCAGTTGGTTTGCGATGTCGCGGATTCTGCTGATCGCGCCCCGTATCAGGATGCGTTTCTCTTCCGGCAGATTTGCCGTGGAATTCGTTACGCTGTCCAGGGCCGCGAGCGGAGACCGGATGTCATGCGCCACCTGGGATGCGAGCTCCCCCAGGGCGGAAAGCTGCGCCTCCATCCGGTGGGCTTCTTCATATTTCAAAATGCGGTCGATCAAGGTGTTCGCATAGCTGATGTACTTGTCGCCCTGCGTATTATTGCCTGGATCGATCTTGCTGTAGTTCCCCTTGGACATATCCTCCATCTTGCTCAGCAGAAGCTCGATGGGGCGGAAGGAATGCCTGATGATGAATACGGTAAGGGACGCGATTACGATGACGAACAACGGGACGACTATCCAGAAGCCCGTCCGGGCCGGGGACAGCCTGGCGAACAAGCCGTCGGCCCTTGCCTGGAAGCAGACTCTTATGCCCGCGTCCTCGTCGGTAGCGTTCCAGATACTTGCGACACCGCCATTGGTGGCGTATCCCGCCCCACGTCCGGAAGACGGCAGATCATGTAGGCGAAACGCGGTCGACCGCGTTATCGGCCTGTACTTGTCGGCCAATCTAACGGCCACGAGGTACTGCAGGTCGACGGCGTGCATTCGCTTATATTTCTCGGCAAAGGTGGAAAGCAGATCCTCGAAATAGGCGCGATTCAACAGCACCACCAGGTAGCCGGCGTGCTCGTTGAATTTGTCGAAGACCTTGGAGACCACGACCGGGGTAAGCATGGCGTCCACTTCCACGAATTGCCATGCCCGCTCATTCTTAAAATCGATACCTGAGACGTAGCACGCCAGACTCTCTCGGTTGTCGTTCAGGAATCTGCCGTCGTTCGCGAACTCGTTATTCGCCTGGATCTTGCGCTGCTTGTTTAGGAAGCAGATGCCCAGGCAGTCCCGCTCGTTCTTCACCATGGAGTCGAAAAAACGGGTGAGCCCCTCGAATCTCTGGTACTCGACGGCAACCGAGAACATCCCTAGTCCGGAGAGAAGATCCGCGGTCTTCTTCTTCTGGCCAAGATAGCCCGCAATCTCCTTTGAGCTATATTCGGCTTCGAGGGAGAGGGCATTTACGATGTCCCTGCGGGGGTTACTGACCGTGGTCCTATAGATGCCCGCGCAGGCGAGCAGGACGGGAATAAGGGAACTCAGCAGCACCGTGGCGAGGAATCGTCTATTCATCGCTTATTGTTCGTTGCGCAAGTCCTCGTCCTTGATGACCTGCGCGTATTCGAGCAATTCGATGGGTATGCTGATCCCCAGTCTGTCGGCCTGCTTTTTGTTGATGATGATCTCATACTTGGACGGATACCGGTATGGGATAGCTGACAGGGACTTGTGTTCTACGGCCGCAAGGCGGATGACGTCCGCCAGTTCCTCGCCCATTATCTGAGGGGTCATGGAGATCGAGGCCATGACGCCGAGGTGCAGGTTCACGTCGACGATAGAAATGCTGGGTATCTTGATGCTTTCCGATAGCCATTTCCCCATCACCCTCAAATCCATACGCTCGCCCCGGCTGTCCTCGACATTCCAGGGAACCAGCATCCATAGGGAATCACTCTCGGCGTTGGCCGTCTTGATGTCGCGCTTCCAATCGTCCCACTTATTCGACATGTACACCTTATGGAGAGCGATCTTCGTCTTATGGGTCTGGAAGAACTCGCGGAATTGCCGCGCGATGATCTCCGAGGTAGGATTGACGCTAGTAATCAGAGAAATCGTCCTGGCCTTCCCCTCCGTAAGGTTGGACAGGAGCTTGAGGGAAGCTTCGGCGGGATACCGTTCGAACACCCCGGTCAATTCGCGGCCGCGTTCCAGCCAGGCGATGTCCTGTTCATCCTTATTGATCCCAACAAAAAGCAGCGGGATCTTGAATCCTTTCAGCCTCGGCATCATAGCGTCCGCCGCCTCGTCGTCCGACACAACGATGAAGTCTGGATGATAATTCTGGGCTTTCTGGACTATCCTTTCGACTTCCGCCATTCTCTCATTCTCGGGCTTTTGCGTGAAAAAGGGCGAGTCGTATACGTATTGCTTGAGCTCAAAAGGCACTCCCATCACGCCAAGCTGCCGGCTAAGGCCCGAGGCGATGCCCTCCGACCATTGCCCCAACGGATAGCTGAAGATGACGAATATCCTCTGCCGCTTGATTCCGGCAGGCTGCGGCGCCTGCGCCCGGGAGGGCAGCCATATAGCTGCGGTGACGGCTGCGGCCGCAAACCATAAGGCGGCAGCGCGGCATGACGTTCGGCGCGCCGCGTTGGGACCGCGACCTCCCGTGAGGGTCTTCACGCAGAGCATACGGAGTCGAATTGCTTGAGATCCATGCCCCATATCGAATGCCATTCCTTCACCAAACGCTCATCGATATCCTTGGGCAGCGGCTGCAGGCCGGACGCCAGCCTCTTGTCATGGTACAAGGCGACGACGGAATTGTGGGCATAGAAGACCGGGTCCAAATACTTCAGGAGCGTAGGACGCTTCAATCTGTGGTTGATGGGCATCCTGCCGGCCGGAGCCGCGCCGTCCGGGAGACGCGGTCCGAACTCGTCTTCCGCCCCCATGTTAATGAGCTTGATCCCGGAGCGGGATACCTCTTCGGCCCACGGTGTTTCCGACAGAAAGTGGTTCTTGCCCGTGCACGTGATGAGGGCATCATGGTCCTTGAGAAGCCCGGAAATCGACCGGATATCGGAAGCCAGGACTTTCTTTGCGTTCCTGCCGACCGGAGACCGGAAAACCTCTTCCCTTTCGTCGACCAGGGTGCAGGCGGCCGAATGCTCCTCCAGGCCGCGGACGATCCCTTTGCCCACCTTGCCAAAGCCGAAGATGAGGAACCTCGTTCGGGCGATATCAGGTGAGACGAATTCCTTGAAAGCCCGGACAAAACCGTCGCCGGTTCCGTAGTAGGTCTCCAGGGCCTTCACCTTGCTGTCGTCCACGGACAGGACCGGTTTGCCGCCTCCTTGACGGCGATACATATCCACGCCCGTCCTGGTCAATTCCGCGGCGGCCTTCGCCGAACCGACTGAACTAAGCTCCGCACAGCAGTCGAGGACGATATCAACGCCCTCGAGGCGCTCTTTGTCCGGGATGAATTCATATCCCATTTCCTGGACCAGCCGAATCGCCGCCGGGTCCTGCGCCAAGAAGGAAGGGGTGGATGTCTTTAGCTTGAATCCGTTCTTGATGAACGGCATCATCTTGACTATCGCGGACATCGTAAGCGGCGTATTGTTGACGACCGTGTAGTCGTGCAGATCCGCTCTGCGGTATTCTTCAACCTGCCTCATCAAGAAAGGCGCTTCGTCCGTGGAGATCCGGGCCAGCATATCCTGCGTCATGTTAGTCCCCCCTCTAAAGCTTGGTGAAGTAGGCGCCGATCATCAGCAGTAGGATTCCGAGCACGCGGATGGAAGACACCGAGGCTTGCGGCACGGAGAATAGCCCGAAGTGATCAATGATGAGCGCCGCCGCCATTTGACCGATGAGGATTGTCGAAAATCCGGCGACGGCTCCGACCTGGCGCAGCACCAAGATGATGCAGCCAAGAATGATCACGCCCAGGAAACCGACCGAATAGAGATACCATTCGCATTGGCCGATGTTCTGGAGTCGGATTCCCGAACTATGGAAGGCGATCGCCAGCGCCAGCGCCACCATATTGCCCGCGATGACCATGGCGACCGATCCAAGTATGCCAATCCTGGAGCCCAACAAGGTGTTGAACGCGCTCTGGAACGAGATCATCGATCCGCAGATGATTCCCAGAGCGACCGCCAGCATAAGTTTGGCCATGCCTTCTCCTCTACTCCGATCTCAGGACGGCGTTGAGAACCTGAGGGATAACCCGCGACATCGAATCCTTGAGCTTCTTCCCATGGGGGTCGTATTGTCCCTCCTTCCAATTTATCGGATTCCCATCGAAGAATAGTATGGAGGCCGTACGTATCTTCTTGAGAAGGCCCAATACGAACAGGACCGATGTCTCCATGTCTACCGCGCCGACGTTCAGTCGTTTGAACCGCTTGAATTCGTCCTGTCTTTCATAGAAGAGGTCACTGGTCACGACTAGACCGTACCGGACGCGGGGGTCTCACCGCGCGAGCGCCTGGTAGATTGTGGAGGCCAGGGCGAAATCAGGCACGGCCGGATACTCCGGCTGCACCATGGCCCTGGAGGCGCCCTCCAGTCTGAAAGCGCCCATCGGGATGAAGACATCACCGATGACATAGTCGTCAAGAAAAGCCCCCGCCGTGCCCAGCCGGACGATCGTCTCTGCTCCGAGCTCTATCAGCTCTTGAAAGCAGATGGCCGCCCCGGAGGCGCCTACGCCGTGCGAAATGATCAAAGTCTTGGTGCCGCCCAGAGAACCGCCGAAGGAAACAAATTCCCTGCTGCGGGCCAATTCCCTGGGTGAGTCCAAGAAGGCGGCGATTCCCTTGACCCGATTGGGATCTCCGCATACGAAGACAGACCTAGGCACATCTTTCTTGGTCAGGCCGGTCAGTTTCTCCATGGTAATAGTGTCAGTCCTGGGCAATGGCAGGCAGTTCCACTCCCTGCGCCTTGCATTCTTCATGGTCGCCTAGGGACTTCCTGAGCATCTTAATCGCAATCCCGTCCTAAGGCGCATTGCGTAAGGCTTCATCAGCCACCGTGTTGCTCAAATGCCAAGGCGTTCGATTTCAACTTCGCAGAAACCCCCGACCTTCATGAGGGACTTTGAGGCCCCCTTCTCTGGCATGGTCCGGGCAATTCGCGCCCGGCAGATATTCTTCCCGCTTTGCCATCCGCTACAGCTAGACCTTCACACCCATCGCCTCGAAACCGGAGGAGTCACATAGGGAATCAGCACACCGACGCCTTCACCCCGCTTGCACCAAACGGCAAATCCTGATGGTCGAGTGATTCTACCATTTGACCTCGGAGCTCTTGCATGATGCCACACTACCTCTGGAAGACCGCGATATATTCCACCCTGGAACACCCCACGGGAACTTCCGCGGCCAAAAGACGCACTATATCGTTTATTCCGCCCATGCGAAGACCACGCGGTGAGTTCTATCTTTTACACAGACTGGGCCGCCAGACCTTGGGCGGAGACAAGGCTGGAGCCTATTTGTGGACGATCATGCGCCAACGGAAAGCCCAACACCAGGATATCTCAGGGGCAGGCAAGGATGCGCGGCGCGCGAGTTCTTCGAGGCCGGACCGACGGAAGGCGCGCAGCACCGAGAGCGGGGCATCATGGCGGATGAGGCGGTTCTTCGACAGCCAGGCGGTCAGCCACTTGATCGAGTGGTAGGCGACCGGATGGCGATGGAGATCGTTGACCACCAGCCCCAAGCGGCAGAGTTCGTACATCTTGGCCAAGGCCTTGACCGCCGAATCATCCGAAAGATGATGGAGGACCAAGGCCGCGTGCACTATGTCGTATTTCCGCGTCATGGGAAGGTCGAAGAGGTCCTGGACGGAAAACTCGAGGCCGGGCAGGCCGGCGCCGCTCCGGCGCGCGCAGACCGCGGCTTCCGGCGCCAGATCGATGCCGTGGACGCGCGCGGTCAGGCCCCGCCGGCCCGCCCACGCCACGATTCGCCGAGCCGTGTCGCCCCCGCCCGAACCCACATCCAGGACGTCGAACTCGCGGCGACCGGGAGGGATGAGGCGGGACAGCGCGCCCAAAGTCGTGGCATGACCGCCCACTAACGCGTTGACCGAGGCCAACTCCGCCAAGGTCTCGGCCAATTCCGCTGGGTCGAGGTCGGAGGAATCCATGAGTTCGCGGACCTCGCTGCGCGTTTCGAAGTCCGGCGAAGCGTAGGCGCTCACGGCCTGGAGAGGACGGCTCCTTCCATAGTGAGCCCCGGCCCGAAGCCCATGGCCGCGACGGCACCGTGCGAGGCCCGCCGCAGTTCTCGGTCCAAGACGAAAAGGATGGTCGCACTCGACATATTGCCGCAGGAACTCAAGACCTCGAGGGAGGATTGGACCTGTGAATCCGCAAGATCCAGGGATGACTGGACTTCCTCGACGATCTTTCGCCCCCCTGGGTGGATCGCCCAGGCGCTGCCGCCGCGCTTGAGTCCCGCGCGGCCGAAAAGCTCCCCGACGAATCCGGGCGCGGCGGTCTTGAGACGCGCCGGCACCTCGCGGTCCAGGCGCATCTCGAATCCCGAGGGGCCGATGCTCCAGGACATATGTCCGAGGCTGTCCCTCTCGACTCGGCTGTGCGTGGCGACCAGATCCGCCAGCCCCCTTTTGAACCGTCCAGGTCGGGCGTAGACGGCGGCGGCGGCGCCGTCGGCGAATAGGCTGTTGGCGACGATGAAATCGGGAAGGGGCTTTTTCTGGAAATGCAGGCTGCAGAGTTCGACGCAGACCTGCAGGACCACGGCTTCTGGCTCGGCCCCCAGGATATGCCCGGCCATCCTCAGGCCGGTAAAGCCCGCGTAGCAGCCCATGAAGCCCAGCACCGCCCTGTGGACCTGGGGCCCCAGCCCCAGGCGGCCGATGAGGAGGATGTCCGGACCCGGGGCGAAAAGTCCTGTGCAGGTCGTAAAGATGAGGTGGGTGATCTCGGCGGGCTTGGCGCCCGACTCGCGCAGGGCTTTCCGGCAGGCCTCTTCCGCCAGGTCGATGCTCCACTCTTCGAAGACCTTCATGCGCGCCGCCGTGGTCGGGAAAGGCTCGAGGGCCCAGTTGGGCGGATAGAACTCGAAGTCCGTCGGGGTATCCTTGGCGTAGTCGGCCAGGACACTGTGCCTCTTTGCAATCCCCGAGGAGGCGTAGATCTTTCCCAGGAAATCGAGGGTGATCGCACGTCGGCGGCCTTTGAGCGTGGCCTCGGCCAGGGACGCCATGAACCGCTTCACGACCGGCTGGCTGGCCTGATGCGGAGGCAGGGCTGTTCCTATGCCGTAGAGGCGGGTTCGAGTCTCCCCCGTCATGCCAGACAGGCTCCTGCCCGATAGTCATGCATCGCGCGGAACATCCTTTCGAGCGCCCCCGACAAGAAGACGCGAGGAAGGCCGCCGCGCGCCAGCCGGACTGCCCAGCCCTGGTGCTGAGCAAAGCCGCCGATCCAACGGGCGCCGAGCACGATCGCGCCGACGCGCGCACGCCGGAGCTTCTCGAAACAATGGAACGCCCTTTCGATCGATCCGCCTCCGGCCAGGAGACGAGAAAGCACGAGGGCATCCTCCACGGCCTGGCAGGTCCCCTGGCCGAGGTTGGGCGTCATCGGATGCGCGGCATCGCCGACCAGCACGACCGGCCCCCTCGCCCAGGTCCAGGTGATCGGCCGATCCAGCGCCGGAGTCCTGACGATGGCTGATTCCGGGGTCGCAGCGATGACCTCGGCTATGGGCGCATGCCACCCTCGAAAATGCTCCAGGATCTCGGTCTTGCTCTGCGGCGCTGCCGTGTCGGGCTGGTTGCGCGTCGCGTACCAGCACACCTTGCCATTCCCGATGGGCATGATCCCGAAACGCTCCCCTTTTCCCCAGGCCTCCGTGATATTGCCCTCGGCGCACAGTGGAGGCATCGCCGGGGCCACCCCTCGCCAGATCAGATAGCCGCGATAGACGGGACGCTCGACTCGGCCCGTCACGAAATGCCTCACGACGGAACCCATGCCATCGGCACCGACGACGGCATCGCATTCCATCGTCCGACCGCCCTTGAAATGCACGCAGGGCTTCCGGCCGTCTTGCGCCATGCTGATGCCCTCGCATTCCTGGCCGACGTGGATACGGTGCGGGTCCACGGCCGCAAGCAGGGCCGCAAGCAGCGCCGGCCGGTCCAGGCAAAAGGCCGGCGTCGCATGCCCGGGGATGTTGACCGCAACCCACTCCCGACCCCCGGCGTCCCTGAGCAGTATCCTTTGCACGCGGCTTGACGCACGCGAACACGCCTCCAACAGACCGAGCTCGCGCAGCGCGTAAGTCGCGTTTGGCCAAAGACTCAGCCCGGCGCCGATCTCCCTGATCGAGGAGCCGCGTTCGAATATCTCGACGTCCGCTCCAACCCGCCCGAACGCGATCGCCGCGCATAATCCAGCGATACCGCCGCCGATCATGGCTACTTTCATCTTGCTAGTCTAATCTTCCCGACACGATTAAGCAAGGAATTAATTTGTTTTTCCGGCAAAAATTGACCATGCCCCCATCGCCCCAGAAGAAGGCCATTCGATGAGTTCTATCTTTTGACCAGACTGGGCCGTCAGGATTTGGGGAGGGCCTGAATTACTTCGGATTCTGCAGTCCGCGGGGGCCGCGCTTCGCGGAGGGCCGCTTCCCGATGGGGGCTCCACCGAGGGTCTGGGTCAGGGTCGCCGAAACGTCCTCGATGCGGTACGGCTTGGCGATCGCGCCGCAGAACCCGTGCGACTGATGATCGGACATGACGGGGTCCGTGGAATACCCGCTCGAGGCGATGGCTTTCGCGTCCGGGTCCATCGCCCTGAGCCGCTCGACTGTCTCCTTGCCGCCCATGCCCCCGGCCACGGTCAGGTCCAGGATGGCCACGGCGAAAGGATTGCGGGAGGCCATGGCCGCTTTCCAGGCATTGAGCGCCTTCTCCCCGTCGGCCACGGCCACAGACGAGTAGCCGAGGGTCTTGAGCACGCGCTTGAGCGCGGCCACGACCATCGTGTCGTCGTCCATGACCAGGACCCGCACGCCCTTCCTCGGGGCGGCGAGGATCTCCTGGCGCGGCCGGGGCTTTTCCGCCGCGGAGGCCGCCGGCAGGTAGAAGACGAAGGCCGCGCCGGCCCCGCGCTCTGATGCTACGGCCAGATGCCCCCCGTGCTTGGAGAGGATCGAATGGCTTACGGCCAGGCCCAGCCCTCGGCCCGGCCCCTTCGTGCTGAAATACGGATCGAATATCCTGTCGAGATGTTCCTCCGGGATTCCCGGCCCGGTGTCCCTGAACCGCACCCGGACGTAGCGGCCGGCCTTCAGCGACGGGACTTCGTCGGCCGCGAGGGACACCCCGGCCATCTCCGCGGACAGGGTCCCGCCCTGAGGCATGGCCTGGACCGCGTTCAGGACCAGGTTCTGCACGACCTGGGCCAGTTGGTTCTCATCCACCTTCGCGAAGTGCGGCCCGCTGCGGACCTCGAAACCCCATTTGACGCTCGATCCCCGCGCCGAGAACCGGATCGTACGCCTGAGCAGCGCCCCGAGGTCCCTGACCTCGGCCACGGGCTTTCCCCCGGTGGAGAAGGTGAGAAGCTGGCGCGCCAGCCCCTTCGCAGCCTGACAGGCGGCCCCGGCTTCCTGGAAGACCCGCCGCTTGCGGCCGCCGGTCACGCTGCCCCTCTCCAGAAGGGAAAGATTGGCCAGGACCCCGGTGAGCATGTTGTTGAAATCGTGGGCGATCCCGCCGGCGAGCGTGCCGAGCGACTCGAGCCTCTGCATCTGCATATCCTGCAGGGATCGCTCCATGCGCTTGCGTTCGGAGACGTCGCGGCACAAGGAGACGATCCGCAGGCCTTCCCCTTCCCCATCGCACGTCGCGTTCACTTCCACCGGGATGACGCGGTCGCCGCGGCCGGCGTAGTCGATGAGCAGGTTGCGCACGAAGCCGTCCTTGACGCACTGGGACACGGCCTCCTTGTTCCTTTCCCTATCATGAGGGGCGGTCCACTCCGCGACGCTTCTGCCCAGGATCTCGCCCAGCCCCTGGTGGCCGCTCAGCCGCACATACTCCTGGTTCGCGTCCAGAACGCGGCCCAGATGGTCGATGATCACGTAGCCTGTGCCCGTGGTCTCGACCAAGGCGCGGTACTTTCTCTCGCTTTCCTCGATCGATCGCCGGGCCATGGCCTGCTGGGTCATGTCCCGGAACAGCCCCTGCAGGAGTATCTGGCCGCCGATCTCCAGCTGCGTCGCCGAGATGCTCACCGGGATCCGCTGTCCCGAAGACGATAGGACCTCCCCGTCGACGATCCGGCCCTCCCCGGCCTGCACGAACTTCCGGAAGGAGTCCTCGTGGTAGTCCTTCTTATCCGGAGAATGAAGCTCTCTGAGGTGGCGGCCGATGATCTTATCCCTGGGGAGGCCCAGCAGTTCTTCGGCGGCCTTGTTGCAATTGACCATGATGCCGGTCCGCGTATCGGCCCAGAAGATGGGGTCCCGGCCCTGCTCGAACGCGAGCCGGAACATCTTTTCGCTCTCCCGCAGATCCTCCATGGCCTTCCGGCGGTTCTCCTCAGCGCTCAAGACCGCGGCGAGGATGCCTAGAACGAGCTTGTCGCTTTCCCCCGGCTCCACGTCGCGCTGGAACACGGCGCACAGCGAGCCGACGGCCTGGCCCGCGCAGCGGACGGCGGTCCCGACATAGGTCTTCAGGCCGTACTTGGCCACGTTGGGGTCCGTGGCCGCGTAAGGAGTGGATGGGAGATCGCGGATCACGAACACGTCCTTGCCGGCTCTCTTGATGACGTCGTCGCAGACATGTCCCTCAGCCGGGTCTTCGGTTCTGATATCCGGCGGCGCGTTCCACGTGCCCAGAGAGCACAGCAGGGTCCTGTCCAGCCTGTTGTAGAAGGCGCAGGTCGCGCCGAGCACCTCCCCGCAGATGCGCGTGATGTTCTGAACGTTCGAGTGGTAATCCGGCCCGAGCCCCATCAGGCATTCATTGATGTTGGACAGGCGGTCCAACGCTTGGCAATCCTCTGATTCGGTCTTGTCCGGTTCCAGCATAGATCAGGCATCAGACATCTTGTTCGCTGAACGAGAACCAGTGAATAAACTACATCTTCTCAGGCAGGAACGGCAAGACGGACGATTTGCCCCGGGCGAGGGCTGCTACTCCTCCGGCTCCGGAGCGTCCAGGGACTTGAGGAACTTCCTGCACCCCTTGGAGAGCCCGCCCTCGTACTGATACCGCTTCACGCAGATCAGGGCGGCCTTGGGGTTCTTGCGCACGCTGTTGCAGAGCATCCCGACCTCGGCCTTGCAGGAGTGCAGCACCCCGCTCTCCTCCGCTTCGTCCCCAGCCTCGGCGGCGTCCTGGCCGGAAGCGATCCCCTCGAGCTGCTCCACCTCTTTCTTGAACCTGTCCGACGCGGTCTGCTCCACGAAGGTCACCAGCCCGGACTTCTTGAGGTTGTAGTAGAAATGGGGGAGCATCTGGTTCTGGGCCTTCCCGGTCAGGGTCAGCATCCAGAACGCCTGGGCCGCGAAGTCGTACGCTCCCAGCTTCTCGCATCCGGCGGCGAAGTCCTTGAGCGCGCCCTTGCCCTGCAGGAAGGGCAGCACATCCGCGCTGAGCGTCTTGAGGTCCTTGCGCGAGGCGTCGGGGTAGAAGGGGTAGAGGGCCGTGGCCTTGGCGAGGAGCTCCCCGCGCTCCTTCTCCGCGGCCTTCGCGTCCTTCAGCTGCAGGGAGGCCGCCTTCCCGTAGAACGCGGCCACGTTCTGGGGATGGTCGGCGATGACCTCGCCGTAGATCTTGACGGCCTCGTCGGCCATCTTGGCCTCGACCATGTCGGAGCCCTTCTTGACCGCGGCCGCGAGCTCCGCCTCGGCGGCGGCCACCGCCTGCCTCAAGGACTCCTGGTCCGCCTTCATGGCCGCGTCCGTGCCGGGAGAGCCCAGAAGCAGCCAGGCGTCGGCCTTCCTGAGATTCCCCTGCATGGCGTAGAGATGCGCGCACGCGAAGGCCACGCCGGGATCCGAGCGCAGCTCCATGGTCGCGCGCCAGAAGTCCGGGCTCTTCACCGTCAAGGCGTCGGCGTCCAGCTTGGACGCGTCCACGGTCTTCAAAGCGTTCCCGAAAGCCACGGTCCCGGGGAATTTCGAGTCCATCTTGGAGAACGTCTCGGCGTACCTCGCAATGCGGGCCTTGGCCATGTCCTTGAGAGCCGCCAGCGCCTTGTACTTTACGGCCGGCTTCGCCGGCGCGGGAGCCGCCACGGCAGCCGGGGGCGGCTCCGCCTTCTTCTTTTTGCAGGAGGAAAAAGACGCGGGCAAAAGAACGGCCACAGCCAAAGCGATGAACAGGTTCTTCATGCGTAAACCTTAATAAATATCGATGCGAAATACTATAATCCGTGCCTGATGGCCCTGCCTTTGCTGCTCTCGCTGCTCCTGCTCCCCGCCCGATCCCAAGGCCGTCCCATCACCCTGGAGGAGGCCTTCGGACTCACGCTCAAGCGGAGCGAGACTCTCGCGCAGCAGTCCGAGACCGCGGCCGAGGCCATGGCCAGGGTGGACGAGCTCTGGGCCGCGGTGCAGCCGGTCGTCTCCCTGCAGGCGAGCGAGTTCTATCAGGACTACGGCAGGTCGGGCACCGTATCCAATTCCACGCGCCGGGACAAGCCCGCGGCTTCGGTCACGGTGCACCAGCCCGTCTTCACCGGCCTGCGCGAGTTCCTGGCCGTGCGCGCGGCCAAGCGCCAGGGCCGCTCCGCCGAACTGGACGCCGCGCGAGCCGAGCAGGTCCTCTACTCCGACGTCGCGGCCGCCTACCTGGGCCTCCTCGCCGTCCAGCACGAGATCTCCATCCGGCAGGGCCTGGTGGAGATCACCTCGGACCGCGTGCGCGAGCTCAAGGACAGGGAACGCATCGGGCGTTCCCGGAAGAGCGAAGTGCTCGCGGCCGAGTCCCAGGTCGCCCAGAACGAGGCGGACCTGGAAGGCTCCCGGCGCAACGAGCGCTCCTCCCAGGAAGCCCTGCGCTTCCTCACCGGCCTTTCCGAGGACCTGACCCCCGCCGACATCCTCCCGGCCGAGGCGGACGCGGCCTTGGAGGACTGCCTCCGGCGCAGCCGAGAGCGCCCTGATGTCCGCGCCCGGGAGCAGGACCTGGAAGCGGCCCGCTTCGCCACCCAGATCGCGGGCCGCGGCCGCTGGCCCACGGTGGCTTTCGACGGCAACGCCTACCTCAAGCGCATCGGATCGCAGAGCGACGAGCGCTGGGACCTGACCGTCTCGGCCTCGCTCCCCCTCTTCGAAGGCGGGAAGATCTCGGCGCAGACCCGGCAGGCCACGCACCGCCAGAACAAGGCCGGGGAAGCCTTCTCCCTGGCCCGGAGGAAGGCGGAGACCGAGACGCGTACCGCGTTCAGAAGCCTGGAAGCCGGCCTGGCCGTGGTCTCGGCCCGCGAGAAGGCCGTGACCCTGGCGGAAGCCAACGCCAAGGCCCAGGCCGCGGACTACCGAAACGGCCTGGTGACCAATCTCGACGTGCTGGGAGCCCTCAACACGCTCCAGCAGGTGCGGCTCCAGCTCGAGACCGCGCGAGTGGACGCGGCCCTGGCCAAAGCCCGCCTGCGCGTGGCCACGGGAACGGTTCGGCCATGAGCATCTCGGACGTCTCCATCAAGAACCCCGTCTTCGCCTGGATGCTCATGTTCGGGCTCATGCTCTTCGGCGCCATCGGCTTCTCGCGCATGGGCGTGAGCCTGATGCCGGACGTGGATTTCCCGGTGCTGAGCGTTTCGCTCACCTGGGAAGGCGCGGCCCCGGAGATCATGGAGACCGAGGTCGTGGACCGGGTCGAGGACGCGCTCACCTCGGTCGAGGGCGTGCGCGAGATATCCTCGAACTCGCGCCAGGGCTCGGCCAGCGTCACGGTGGAGTTCGAGCTCAACCGGGATATCGACGTGGCCATGCAGGAGGTGCAGGCCAAGCTCGCCGAGGTCCAGCGCCGCCTGCCTCGGGACATGGACCCTCCGACGGTCTCCAAGTCCAATCCCGAGGACCAGCCCATCGTGTGGCTCACGGTCTCGGGCGAGATGCCGATCCTGGACATGATGACCTTCGTGCAGGACCGGCTCAGGCAGAGGTTCCAGACCGTGCCGGGCGTGGGCGAGGTCTTCCTGGGCGGGCTCACGGACCGCAACCTCCGGGTCTGGCTCGACGCGGCGAAGATGGAGGCTAAGCAGATTACGGCGGAGGACGTCTTGGCCGCCATCGGGCGAGAACATATCGAGATCCCGGGCGGCCGCATCGACGACAGGCCGGACAAGGAGTTCAACATCCGCACCCTGGGGGAGTTCTCCTCGGCCGAGAAGTTCCAGGACCTGCTCATCACCCAGCGCGGGGGCCAGCCCATCCACATCCCCATCAAGCTGCGCGAGATCGCGCGCGTGGAGGACGGGCTCGCGGACGTGCGCCGCGTCGCGAGGGTCAACGGGGAGCGCGCCATCGGACTGGGCATCCGCAAGCAGAGGGGAGCCAACGCCGTGGCCGTGGCCCGGGAAGTCCTGGCCCGAAAAGCCGAGGTGGAGAAGACCCTCCCCAAGGGTCTCTCCATCGGGATTCGATTCGATTCCACGAAGTTCATCAAGGACGCGGTGCACGAGATGAACTTCAGCCTCATCCTCTCCGCGCTGCTGACCTCTCTGGTCTGCTACCTCTTCCTGGGGAGCTGGTCCTCGACCTTCAACATCCTCATGGCCATCCCCACCTCCATCCTGGGGACCTTCATCGTCACCTATTTCCTGGGCTTCACACTCAACAGCTTCTCGCTCCTGGGGCTCACCCTGGCCATCGGCATCGTGGTGGACGATGCCATCATGGTGCTGGAGAACATCGTCCGCCACCGTGAGGCGGGCCTGGACAAAGTCGCGGCCTCTTCCGTCGGAGCACGGGAGATCTCCTTCGCCGCATTGGCCGCCACCATCTCGGTCCTGGCCATCTTCATCCCCGTGGTCTTCATGAAAGGCGTCATCGGGAAGTACTTCTTCCAGTTCGGAGTGACCATCTCCGTGGCTGTGGTGCTCTCGCTCCTGGAAGCCCTGACCCTGACCCCCATGCGGACCTCGCAGTTCATCGAGAGCGGGGCTCACGCGAACCCCGTTTCCCGCACGGTGGACCACGGCTTCCGCATCCTAGCCCGGATCTACCGCCGCCTGCTCGGCCTCTGCCTCGGCCGCCGCTGGACCGTGGTCCTGGCCGCCCTGCTGTTCTTCGGCGCCTCGCTCTACGCGCTCAAGGGCCTGCGCAAGGAGTTCGTGCCGTCCCAGGACCAAGGCATGTTCATGGTCCGAATCAGGACTCCGGTGGGCTCCTCGATGGAGTTCACGGACGCCAAGATGCGGCAGATCGAGCGGTGGGTGCTCCAGCAGCCGGCGATCTCGCACTATTTCGGCGTGTTGGGCGGCTTCGGAGGCGGGGATGTGAGCTCCGGCATGGCTTTCGTCACGCTCAAGGAACCCAAGGACCGCCCAAAAGGTCCGAGCGGCAAGAAGCTCACGCAGATGGACGTCATCAAGCTCGCGCGCAGGGAGCTCAACAAGATACCGGACGTGAAGGCCGTTCCCACGGACCCCTCGCAGTCCGGCTTCGGAGGCGGCAGGCACGGCGGCATGCCGGTGGAGGTCTCGGTGCGCGGCCCGGACTGGGAGAAGCTGGTGGCCCTTTCCCACGAGATGATGGAGCGCCTCGAACGCACGGGGCTGCTCGCGGACCTCGACACCGACTACCGGGCCGGCATGCCCGAAGTGCGCATCTACCCGGACCGGGAAAAGGCGTACGCGCGCGGGGTCTCGGTGGGGTCCATCGGGACCGCCATCAACGCCATGATCGGCGGCGTACGCGCGGGCTACTTCACGCAGAACGGCAGGCGCTACGAAGTGCGCGTCCGCACCGAATCCAAGGATCGTCTCAGCGCCGAGGACATCGGCCGCATCTACGTGCGCAACAACCGCGGGGAGATGATCCGCCTCTCGGACGTGACCCGCGTCGAGCAGCGCGTGACCCTGCTCTCCATCCTGCGCAAGGACCGGGAGCGCGCCATCGGCATCATGGCGAACGTGACGCCGGGCAAGTCCCAGACCGACGCCATCGCTGCGGTCGAGCGCGTAGCCAAGGAGGTCCTGCCCGAAGGCTACCGTATCGTTTGGGCGGGCTCGTCCCGCACGTTCCAGGAATCCTTCCAAAGCCTCATCTTCGCGCTGTGGCTCGGCATCATCGTGGCCTACATGGTGCTGGGCTCGCAATTCAACAGCTTCATCCACCCCTTCGCCGTGCTCTTGGCCCTGCCCTTCAGCGTGTCGGGAGCCTTCCTGGCCCTGCGCCTGACCGATACGAGCCTGAACCTCTACTCCATGATCGGGCTCATCCTGCTCATGGGCATCGTGAAGAAGAACTCCATCCTGCTCGTGGATTTCACGAACCAGCGCCGCGCCGAGGGGCTGCCCCTGCACGAGGCCCTGCTCGAAGCCTGCCCCATACGCCTGCGGCCCATCATCATGACCTCCATCTCCACCACGGCGGCCGCCATACCCCCGGCCCTGGCCCTGGGGCCTGGAGCGGAGACGCGCATCCCCATGGCCATCGTGGTCATCGGAGGGGTGCTCGTATCGACCCTGCTCACCCTGTTCGTGGTCCCCTGCGCCTACAGTCTTATGGCGAGGCTGGAGCGGTACAAGCCTACCGCATCTCACCCTGGACCGGGCGATCCTTGAGGCCGAGCTGATTCTCGATCTGCTGTTCGATGAAGAGGGCCTGCTCCGGGGACAACAGGCCTGAGACGAGCTTCACCCGTTTCTCGCCCGCGAGCACCGCGTGGACCTCGTAGGTCCGGCTCCCCTTATTGCCCACCTGCTCCCTGCAGAAGAGCTGGGCCAGGTCCATCCGCGCGATGGACCGGTTGCCGGGCCAAGGCAGGGGCTCGTGCTTGACGCGCAGGGCGTCCACGCTGACCGTGATGACCGTGCGGTTCACGAAGCCCGCGACCACGTAGTAGCTCAGGCCGAACCCGACCGCGACGTGTATCAAGGGGACCACTCCCATGAGCAGGGGCCCCTTCTGCGTCAAGAAGATGGTGTACCACACCACGAGGAACCCGTCCCAGAACGCGCAGAAGAAAAGAAGGCCGATGAAGAGCGGGGAGAACCAGCGCCGCACCAGCTTGAAATCCCCCGCCGAGCGGTCCACGGAGAAGCCCTTGGGCATATCCACCGGGACCTTGCCGCTCCAGGGAGGCTGCGACTCCGGCACCTTGTCCGCGAAGCCGAAGACCCCCCCGCATCCGGAGCACTTGGCCACGACGCGCTGGATGTTGATGTCCTCGGGAGCGATGGTCCTGCCGCAATAAGGGCAATCCAGCCGCATGGAGGGCTAGAGCCCCAGGAACTGCATGGCGGCCCCGCACAGCAGCAGGGTGAGGCCGGCCAGGGCGTGGGAGTACCTCTCCAAACGGCAGAAGGGAAGGCGCGAGAAGCCGTAGTCCGAAGCCAGGACCACACTCAGCATGGTGCCGATGGTGGCGGCTGAGAACACGGACGCGACGAGGACCAGGCCCGGGACCGAGGAGCGGGCGGCCGGGACCATGAGCACCGGGATGAGCGGCTCGCAGGGCCCGAAGACGAAGAGCGTGAACAGGATCCAGGGCGTCATGTTCGGAGCGCCCTCTCCGTGGACGTGGCAGTGCTCCTGCTGGTGGCCATGGTCGTGCGCGTGCACGGTGCCGTCGGCATGGAAGTGGCCGTGCGAATGCGGGATGTCCTTGAGCGCGTGATGGACGCCCCAGACGAAATAGGCCAGGCCGAAGCCGAGGAAGAGCCAGCCCGTGATCCCGCCGCGCAATGCCTCCAGCCCTTCCATCCGGCTGAGCGCCACCCCCAGGGCGATGCCCACCGCGCCGATGGCCACCGAGCTCAGCACGTGGGCCAGGCCGCACAGGACGGTCACCGCCGTCAGCTTGACCCTGGACCAGCGCCAGGCCTTGCCCATCACGATGAAGGGCAGGTAGTGGTCCGGACCGAGGAGGGTGTGGGTCACGCCGAGCACGGCCGCGGTGCCGCAAAGGGCCAGGATCTCCGGTGTCATAGCGTCATTTTACCAAACCTGATTGCTACAATACCGTCTTATGGGTAAAACCTTCGATCTCTTCTCCTGGCTCCTGCTCGGCATCCTGGCGAAAGGCGCGCTGGACCCCGGCCGCTCCCGCAAGCGCCTCCTGGGCGCATTCCTCTGGACCTTCGGGTGCTACAGCGCGCTCGGGCTCTTCATCGGGAACGCGGTCAAGCTCGCCTCCGTCTGCCCCCAGGCTCCCGTCCTCGTCCCGGCCGCCGCCATCCTTCTCGTCGGCTGGCTGGCGTGGCGTCTGGCTCTGCGGGAACTCCCGGACCCTCTCGTGTGCCCGGACTGCAAAGCCTCGAGCTCGGGCCTCGCGCGCTTCTGGAACCTGCGCCGGGTCGCGACCCCTCGGGGAGCGCTCCTCGACCTGCATGCCTGCTCCGCGTGCGGATGCGAGATGCGCATGGACGGCCGGAAGGCGGAGCCCTCGCGTCCCATCACCGCCGCAGACTGGCTCAAGCCTGCGGCCGCGACGCTGGCGTCCGGGCTCCTGGCGATCCTCGCGACAGGGATCTTCTGGAACGGGGTCGGAGGCATGGTCCTCCGGCACCGCAGGGCCGGGATCGAGCGCGCCAACCTCCATTTCAATCTTCCCCAGCGGCCGGCCAAGCTCCCGGACGAGGAGAACGCGGCCTATTGGATCCTCAAGGCCGCGGCGGATCCCGCCATCCAGTCCCTCCCGGAGGACGATCGGTTCTCCCGCCGGGAGCCGTGGTCCAGGCAGGAAGCGGACCTTGTGCGCGTGCTCCTGCGCGAGCACCGGAGCGCCCTGCAGACTCTCAAGAAAGGACTCTCCCTGGAACGGGCGGACTGGGGAGTGGATTGGTCGGACCCCTTCCCCTGGGTGGAGCGCGGCCCGCGGCTCAAAGGCATCCGGCCGCTGGCGCGCCTGCTCGCCTGCGAAGCGGAACTGGCGTCCATGGACGGCCGTCCCCGGGAAGCGGCGCAGGCCGTGGGCCTGCTCTTCTCCATGGCGGACCTCTTCGACACGCGGGAGCTCCTGACCCTCCAGATGGCCAGCATCTCCCTGCGAGGCCTGGCCCTGGACGCGGCCATGCAGGTCCTGCCGGGCGTCCCTTTGCCCCTGGCCCGGGGATGGAGGCTCGGCTATCTGCCCGACGACATCTTCGCCGGATTCTTCAGGGTCATGGAGATCGAGTACCTGGGCAGGCATTCCGGCTGGGTCCGGCTGGGCTGGCTCGACGCCTATAGGACCGGCCTGACGGGAGCGGGGGGCGATATCGCCATGCTCGTGTACTGGCCCTTCCTCAAGCGGGACATCGCCTCGCTCTATCTCTACGGCTCGAAGTGCCTCAGGGCCATGCGCGAGGACTACCCGAAGGCCAAGCCCGCCCTGGCGCGGGCCGAGAGGCTCCTGAATAGGCGCTGGCTCCTGTCCGCGATCCTGGCCCCCCAGTGGGGCCGGCTCTACGACCGGACCCTGGTATGCGTGGCCAAGGCGCGGCTGGCCCAGGCCGCTCTGCTGGCGAGGGAGTTCCGGGACGAGGAGAAGCGCTGGCCGGACGCGGTCTGGGAGCTCCAAGAACGCCTGGAGGACCCGTTCACCGGAGGCTGGCTCAGGGTGGTCCCGCACGGCGACGGGATCGTGCTCTACAGCGTGGGCCCCGACGGGATGGACGACCAGGGCGCGCCCCTGGACCGGGAGGTCCTCAAGGGCGATGTGGCCTGGGTGCTGAGGCGTTGACCGCATGGACAAAAAACTCATAGCGACCGCCGCCCTCCTCTGCCTGGCCGTCGCCCGGGCCTCCGCGCAGCCGTCCGAGGCCAAGACCCGATGGCGCTCCTGGACGGATTGGCGGCCGGCGTCGGCCGGCAAGGGGGTCGTCTACTTCCCCAACGGGGACATATTCGCCCCTCCCATGGCCGATCCGAAGCAGCCGAGGTTCCACGCCACCTGGCAGCGCTACCATACGGACTTCGGCCATTACCGCGTCGGGTCGGTCGGCTTCGGTGAGAACGTCGGCCTCTTCCGCTGGCCCGGCGCGGCGGAAGGCGACGGCTGTCAGCTCGGGATCAGCGGCGCGGTCTTCGCCATCTTCAACCTCGACGCTCCCTCGACCGACCTCCTGAACGCGGACTACATCATCGGCTTTCCCCTGAGCTTGCGCCGAGGGCACTGGTCGGCCCGCGGCCGCCTCTTCCATCAATCCTCGCACCTCGGCGACGAGTTCCTGCTGGCGTCCCAGCCCATCGCGATGGAGAGGATCAATCTCAGCTACGAGACCCTGGAGACGCTGGTCTCCTGGGACAACCACCAATTCAGGGTCTACGGAGGGCCGTCCCGCATCCTCTCGACCGTCACCCCGCTGAAAAGGCAGCGCGTCCAGTTCGGAGGAGAATACCGCGGCTCGCCCTGGCGCTCCCGGAACGTCCGATGGATCGCCGGGACGGAATGGTCCGCGTGGCAGGAGAACCGCTGGCGGGGCAACATCGGGGTGAAGGCCGGCCTCCTGCTGGCGAGCCCGTTCCAAGAGGCGCGCTCGGTGCAGCTCTACGGGGAGTTCTACAGCGGCGAGATCCCGCACGGGCAATTCTACCGGATCCGGACCGCCTACTACGGGCTCGGGCTCGCGCTCTCTCTTTGAGGCGTTGACAAGAGACGGACCGCGGGGCTATCCTTTGTCCAGGAAATCCGGATGCTGTTCCTCATAGGAGCCGTTTCCCTGCTCGCCGGCGGCCTGGCCGGCTTCTTCATCGCCAAGCGCCTCTCCCGCAGGGCCGGGCCCGCCTCCCCTTCCGAGAACGAGCGCCTGCTCGCAGAAGCCAACAAGCAGCTCGATGAGAAGAACCTCCGCCTCGAGAGCGAGAAGCAGCGCATCGAGTCCGTGCTCTACGCCTCCATGGACCCGGCCGTGGCCCGGCTCATCATCGACCGCAGGCTGCACAACGAGAAGCGGCCGCTCACCGTGCTCTTCGCGGACGCGATGAACTTCACGAGCGTCGCGGAGTGCATGCCGCCCGAGTCGGTCATCGACGAGCTCAACCGCCTCTTCGGGACCATGGAGCCGGTGCTGACCCGGTTCAAGGGACACATCGACAAATACCTCGGCGACGGGCTCATGGCCGAGTTCGGGGCTCCCTACTCGGCGCAGCACCACTCGCTGCTAGCGGTCCTGGCGGCCCTGCGCATACAGCAGCGCGTGGCCGAAGGCCGGTTCCCATGGAAACTGCGCATCGGCATCGCCAGCGGGACCACGCTGGTCGGGCTCATGGGCTCGGAGAACCGCAAGAACTACACCGCGGTGGGCGACACGGTTAACCTCGCCTCGCGCCTGCAGGCCCTCTGCCCTCCGGGGAGCGTGTGCGTGGACGGCGCCGTGTTCGAGGGCATCAAGCGCTGGTTCGAAGTCCGGCGCATCCGCGTGGGCCTGAGCGAGAAGGATGCGAAGAACCTCGAGGCCCGCCTCGCCCTCATCCGCAACACCATCGAGAGCGCCCCCACGACGCGCCTGGTCCTGGAGGCGGCCAACATCTGCTCCGAACTCGGAGACCTGGATCAGGCGATGCGCTTCCATAAGCAGGCCCTCGACATGGATCCGGACCAGCGCCAGCCCGTGGAGCGCGCCGTGGCATCCATGCTGCTCACCGGCGAGGAGCGGTCCTTCGTGTCGGTCAAGGGGAAGAAGGCCCGCATCGCGGCCTACGAGGTGAAGGGATTGAAGAAGCTCCTCTCCGAGAGCTGGCGGCTCCCGGACAAGGCCATGCACGTCTACAAATGGATCGAGTCCGAGGTCAGCCTTCCGGAGGAGTGGATACTCGCCATGGAGGCCATCGAGGGCCGCATCGGGCACGCGCAGGTCACCGCGGCTCTGGCCGGGGGCCTGGCGGACAGCATGGGCCTGGGCGACGAGCAGATCCGGAACGCCTTCCTGGCCGGCTACTTCAACGACGTGGGCAAGCGCAACGTGTCCGAGCACCTGCTCTGCTACAAGGGCCGGCTCCAAGACCTCCCCCCCTCGGACCAGGCCATGATCAAGAGCCACGTGAGCGAGGCGGAGAAGGTCCTCAAGGAGATCAGCGTCCCCACCAACCCGGAGATGCTGCGGGCCATCGCCCAGCACCACGAGCGCCATGACGGAGCCGGCTATCCGGAAGGGCTCCAGGGCGAGGAGATCTGCCTGCTCGCCCGCCTCGTACGGATCGCGGACACCTACGAGGCCCTGACCTCCTGGAGGCCGTACCGCGAAGCATGGACCCCGTCGTCGGCCCTCATCGAGATCTGCCGCGAGATCGACGGCGGCGCCATCGACCCAAAGGTCGGGAAAGCCTTCCTGGAGATGATGGAAGACGCCCGGCGCAAGGATTTGGCCAAGACTCCCGCCTTGCGGTCCGCCTCCTGTGCGTAGGTCTTAAGACCTATAAAATATCTAGGCCTTTGGGGTGTGGCGCATTCCCCCTCCAAGCCCCAAGCTATCCGCGTAGGTCAAGGAGGGGAACTCGAAGATGAAACCGAAGGCCTGGCTCCTGGTCCTCACCCTCGCAGCACCCCTGCCCCCGCAGGCCCAGGCGCAGCTCTCCGAAGTAGGCGAAGAGCTCAACGCGAAGCTGACCAGGAGCCAGGCCTATAAATCTCTGCAGTCCGGCGCGTTCGACCTGCCCGTGATAGGGGAGACAAGCAGGAAGTTCGCCGCCATGACCACCAAGATCACGAAGGCCTTCGCCGGCATGGAGCCCCCGAGCCCCAACTGCTTCAGCAGCCAGTCCGCATCAGCCGGCTCGAGCGCAGGGAAGCCGCAGGCCAAGGCCGGGGGCGGTCCCGGCGGATGCGGCGTGGGCGGCGACCCTATCTCCAAGCTCATCACAGGCGTCGTCACGGGAGTGAAGAAGGTCGTCTGCGGCCTCTTCGGCTGTTTGTTCGGGAAGAAGTAGGTCCACTGGCCCTGACTCGGTCCTAGACAGGTCCCAACCCACCCTAGGCACATTGCATTCTCCGGAATCGGCCCTAAGACCCTCCGCCCTTTCGGCGGACGACTGATATGATGCCTCTCACGCAAATCATGATGTCCTGCGAGGTAAATCGAATGAAGAGTCTTTTGTCCGTCGCGCTCTCCCTGTCCTTGCTCGCATCCGCGCTCGGGCCGGGAGCCTCGGCGGCCGTGGTCGCCAATCTGGCGACTCCGGCTGCTCCCACGGTCTCCGTGACCCCGGTCGCTCCCTTGGGAGCCGGGATCTCCCAGGGGATGCAGATCACTCCGGCCCTCATGACCCCCGGGCTCGGCGCCACCCTGTCCTTGCCCATGACCCCCGCGCTGCAGAGCGTACAGACGCTCTCTCCGCTGACCGGCGCGCAGGCCGCCCCTGTAGCGCGGCCGGTGGCCGCGGTCGCCGTCACGCAGGCGGCGCCCATCCAGACGCTGCGCGGCTCCAAAGAGCTGCGCCAAGCGGTCCAAGCCGCGCAGGACCCCGGCGAGACCCCCTTCGCCAAGACCATGAAGGACCTCTCCCGGGAGATGCCTGAGTTCAACAACATGGGCTCTGGAGAGAGCAAGACCGCCGCGGAGGCCGACTTCCAGGCCCGCATCGGTGAGCCGGCGGCCGTCACGGCCGCGGCCTCCCAGGACGACATGGTCGAGTTCATCGTGACCGCCAAGGACGGCTCGGGCCGTCAGGTCACCCAGGACATCTACCCCACGTACCTCTCGGAAGGCGTGAGCCCGCAGAAGGTCGAGACCGCGCTGCAGCAGCAGTTCAGCCAGCTCGGCGTGACCAAGTCCCTGCTCGGCGTGCACGCGGCGGTCCCCCTCGGGACCCTCTCCAAGATCAACGCGGCCGTGCTCCGGGTGCCCGAGAGCCAGTCCGCTTCCTTAATGAACGCCCTGCAGACCCTCGGGCTCGACGTCCAGGTAGGTCGGAAGTTCTCCCTGCCCCAGCCCATGGCTGCGGAGCCAGAAGCCAAGACCGTAGGCCTGAAGGAGATGGCCAAGATCATCCGGGCGGACAAGCTCCAGGACGAGCTCAAGAAGGTCCTGGGAGAGCCCACCCCTCCCGCGCCCGCCGCGCAGCAGGCCCGCCCCTCGTTCCTCGCGTCCATCGCGCAGTCCTTCGGCAAGTTCTTCCGCCGGATGGCGTTCGGCGTGGCCGTATCCAACCCGGTCCTGCCTTGGGCCCTGCTGGACTCCTGGTCCTTCGTGGACCATCCGTTCATGAAGGGCCACTTCATCAAGAGCGTGGCCAACGACGACGACGGCGAGTCGCACGGCACGCACACCGGCGGCACCGTGGTCGGGATGGACCCCTGGAACTTCCACGGCCGCAACTACAACATCTTCCCCAACGGGAGCGCCTCGGAAGCCGACATCCTGTTCAAGCTCAACATGGCGCAGCAGGACGGCGCCCTGGCCACCACGAACTCGTGGGGAGACGGCTCCGGCAACCCGGCCGGAGCCATCGAGAAGCTCTTCGCCAAGACCGCGTCCGAGGGCGTGCACCACAGCATCTCGGCCGGCAACGCGGGCTCCTCGAAGAACACCATCGGCGGGCCGGCCATCATGTTCCAGAACGCGGACCTCGTCATCAACGGGAAGGTGATCGGGCAGGTCAAGCGCATCAAGGCCATCGCGGCCTCCGACGCCGACAAGAAGACCGCCTACTTCTCCTCCCGCGGGAAGGGCAGCCGCACCACGGCGCGCGACCCCAAGTACAAGGACTGGCCGCAGAAGCCGGACGAGAGCGGGGTTGGCGTGAACCTCGTGGCCCCGGTGCCGAAGGGGAGCAACGTGGCCGAGCTGGGCGGACCCGGAGCCTCCATGTCCGGGACGTCCATGAGCAACCCGGGCGTGTTCGGCGGCTTCATGCTGCTGACCCGCGGCATCCTGGTCCTGCTGGCGGACGTCCTGCCCAAGCTCCCGACGAAGGAGCTCCAGCTCTTCGCCATGGACCTGGCGCGCTACTCCATGACGCAGACCGCGCAGAAAGTGGCGCCGCTCGACGAGGTGGGAGACGGGTTCGTGGACATCTGGGCGTCCTACGAGTACGCGGCCAAGCTGCTCAAGGACTCGGCGCCCAAGCCGATCCTGACCCGGATCCACCAGTTCATATTCGGAGGCGACTTGGAGTGGGCGAAGTAGCCGGACGATCGGACAAAGAACCCGGGCGCGCTACGGCGCGCCCGGGTTCTTCTTTGAGATCCAGCGCTTGACCACGAGCAGACCCAGGGGGCTCACGCAGGCGATGAGGGCGTAGATGAGCCAGAGCGTGCTCGAGTCGTGCGGCCCGCCCTTGGGGATGAAGTGCTCGAGCATCCGTCCGGAGTAAAGGCCTGTCGTGAACTTGGCCAGGAACCACGGGATGCCGGCCAGACCCATGTAGGCCCCCACCTTGCCCGCGGGAGCGAGGTCCGCCACGTACTCCAGGAAGCGCGAAGACCAGACCGCCTCTCCCAAAGAGAACAGGATGACGTAGATGATCAGGGCGTTGAGGTTCGGCCCGGGCACCAGGATGAAGGTGGTCAAGGCCGAGATGGTGGTGCCGATGAGCATCATGGTCACCACGTTGGCCTTGCGCGTCATGGCCGCGATGAGGGGGACGAAGATGACGATGATGAACGGGTTCAAGCCGCTGATCCACTCGTACTTCGCCCCCACCTCCGGCGGATAGCAGCGCATGACGTAGTCCGGCAGGGTCAGCCACTGGTGCGCGAACAGGGTGCGCACCGGCAGGAGCACGAAGATGAAGACCATGAAGCGGGGGTCCAGGAAAGGCAGCTCCTTGAGCTTCTCTTGCCAGGTCTTGACCGGCTCCTCGCTCTTGGGAGCGTCGACGATGACGCGGTCGGCAGCCTCCACCCTGCTCGTGAACAACCCGACGTGCACCAGGAGCATGAACACGGTGATGCCGGTGCACATCCAGAAGACCCCGTCGTAGCCCAGGCCCAGGCCATTGACCCCGAAGAGGAACGGCTTGTCCGTGCGCACGAAAGGCGAGACGAAGTTCTCGGCCACGATCCCCAGGTTCATGATGGCGTAGAGGATGCCGTAGCCCATGGTGGCGGTGCGGGCGTCCGTGTACTCCTTGACCCCGGCGTAGAGCGCGGGCTGGATGACGCCCTCGCCGAAAGAAAGGACCAGGAGCCCGAGCCAGGCGGCCAGGTGCGCCGCCCCGCCGAGCTGCGGGGAGCCGGAAAGGAGCACGCGGCCGGCGAGGCAGAGGACGAGGCACAGGGTCAGGGCCCGGCGCACTCCCAGCTTGTCCGAGATGAAGCCGCCGCCGAACATGAAGAGGGTGACCAGTCCGGTGAACATGGAGACCGACAGCCCGGCCCTGGAGTCGCTCATGCCGATGCGGCCCAGGAAGAGCGTCAGCAGCGTCAATATCCCGAAGTAGGCGATGCCGTCGCCGAAGTTGACCATGTTGACGAGCCAGAACCCCTTGCTGGCCCCGAACAGGAGCTTCAACGTCTCCTTGAGGCTGAGTTCTTCCTTCTTGGGCTCGTCCATGGCTGCCTCCGGGGCATCCCGCTACTGCTTACACGTGTACCAGCACTTCCGATCCTCGTCGAGAAGAAGAAGGCAGCCCTGGTATTCCTTGGGACACACATCCACGCCCAGCTCCGAATGGGCGACTTTCTTGATCGTCAGCCCGCCGGGCCGAGGCGTCTCTTCTTTGGGCGTCCAAACCGATGCGGATCGGATCAGCGGAACCTTCTTGCCCCAAGGCAACAGGCCCTTCTTCACCCGCAACACCACCAGGGTATCAGGCTTGCCGCGAAGCGACTGCGCCGCGTCCTTCACGGACATCCCTTTCGTCGAGACTCCATTGATGGAGAGCAGAACATCGCCCTTCTTGAGCGATCCTTCAGCCGGACCCCCCCCCACGACATCTTGGACGACGATCCGATCCTCCTTGACGCCGACTCGGACACCGACACCACCCGACTGTCCCTCGGCTTCGGCCCCCTGAGGAACCGGTATCACACTGAATTCTCCGTGAGCATTCCTCAACTCACGCTCGCCCGTTGTGTCCGTCTTGGCCGCTGGTTCCGCCGCATTGGCAGAAGGGATCGGCACCAGCGCCATGAACCGCCCCCACAAGGGGCAAGAATCTTTTTCATTGGGAAGACGGCCATAAGCTCCGCAGAAACAAGGCTCCCACGAGTACCAGCACTTTCCGTCCTGTTCAAGCAACAAACTTCCGACTTTCTCACAATAGGTTTCCGTGCATCCGGCAGGACATATGCACGCGCGCACCATGCTATCAAGGCATGCGGACCGGCATTGGATGGCCACGAGCGGAGGGAGCAACACCGATGCTAAGCATCTCGCCATTGCCCTCAAGGCTGGGGCTTGCTCAGCGCGATTCTTCCACATGCCCGCCTCCTTGTCCAGCGATCGAGACAATAGGAAATAGCGGGACTTGATACAATACGGTCCTATGACATGGCTGCTCATGCTCCTTCTACTGCCTAACGCGACTTGCGCGTCTCCGAAAAAGAAGCCGCAGGACCCCCTCGAGGTCTTCCGCCGCGTCGGCCCAAGGGAGAACTTCCGCAACGACCGGATGCGGGCCCTGCTCGACGTCCCCGCGGGCTACCAACGGATCGCTCCGAAGCGGAACCCGGACATCCGCTACCAGTTCGCGTTCAAGCACAAGAAGGCGCGCTTCGAGGTGCGCATCCACTTCATGCCCCTGGCCGAGGACCCGGAGAGGGCCCGCGAGCGCGTCGAGTGCGAGCGCCGGAACCGGAAGGAGCCGGGCTCCTGCGTCATGGCCGACCTCGAGGCCCCGTCCGAGGCGTGGGGCGACATGATACGGGGCAACATGGGGTCGCACGGCCCCATGCGCTACTTCCCCTTCCCCGCGGACGGGGTCAAGAAGGAGTTCGCCGCGGACTGGGGCTACGTGTCCACTCCCTTCGAGCTCTCGGCCGAGCACCCCTTCAACGCCGGGTACAAGCTCGGCCAGATCACGGTGCTCAACCGCCGGGGGGTCGGCAAGATGGTCAGGATCGTGCTGACCGACGGCATCGAAGGGTTCAAGTTCGACCGGCCGATCTTCTACTCGGCGCGGTTCGACGGCGCCGACCCTCCCGGACCGTAGCCGCGCCGCAGGAAATGATAGGATGGCGCCGATGACGGATATCCGCTCCCGCAGGGCGGAAACAATCGGACGGATCGGACTCGCGGTCGCGATCGCCGGCGCGCTGCTGGCCTTCACGATCAAGGTCCCCGACGCGTACGGGATACCGAAACTGCTCGCCGTCGCCGCGGGTGCGCTCGCGGCCTGGTGGGGCGTCCTGGCCGGATCCGTTCCGGGAGAAAGGGTCGGCGGGACGCCGCCGGACCGGGCCGTGCTGCTGTGCATCGCGGTCGTCACCCTCGCGACGGCGTTCTCCGAGGACCCGCCTCGAAGCGTCTCGGGCGGCTACGTCTATTTCCTTTACGGGATCCTGCCGGTTTCGCTGTTCGCGTCGCTTCACTTCGCCGCGTCGCGCCTTTCCAGGCCGGAGACGATCCTTTGGACTCTACGCGCCGCTCTCGGGGCGGCCGTCCTATGCGGAGCCTACGCGGGGCTGCAGGCGGCAGGCCTCGAGCCGCTCCTGCCGGTGGCCTCCGCCGGGACCATCAAGGGGCGCGTGATCTCGACCCTCGGAGGGCCGGTCTATCTCGGATCGGCCCTCGTCGCGTTCGCTCCGCTCGCGCTGCATTTCGCGCTCAAGGACGATCCGGCGGACCGCGCTCTGGGGCTGCTCGCGACGCTCGCGGTTTGGACGGGGATGTTCTTCAGCGTGTCGCGCGGCGCCATGGCCGGGGGGATGGCCGCGTGCGCGTTCGCCTGGATCGCCTCGAGACGGGACCTTTCCCGGCGCTTCCGCTCCTCCGGGGCTCTCGTGGTGACGGTCGCGGCGGGAGCCGCTCTCGCCGCCCTGCTCGCGTTCGGGACCTCCCGCTCCCGAACCGCCTCCGACGCCGGGCGCGTGGAGGTATGGAAGACGGCCCTGCGGACCGCCGTCGCGCATCCCGTCTTGGGCGTCGGACCGGACGCGTTCGAGATCGGCCTCCGCCGGCACCGCACGGAGCGGCTCGTCGCTCTTGTCGGTCCGGGCGGCGGACAAGCCGACGCGCACAACGAATTCCTCCAGATCGCCGCGACGATGGGCGTCGTCGGCTTGCTGGCCTACGGGTTCCTGCTGTGGAGCCTCGCCGCCGCGCTCGTCTCGGCGCTCTCCCAGGACGGTCCCGAGCGGGCGTTGACCGCGGCCTTGGGCGGAGCGCTGGTCGGCGTCTTCATCCAGGCGAAGGTCAATCCCGTTTCTTTCTCCGCGATCGTGTCGCTGAGCGTATTCTCCGGCTGGATCTCGGCGCGTTCAAGGCCCATCGGCCCGGAGGTCCCGGTCCGCCCCGCGGCGGGGGTCTTCCTCGGGCTCGCGTTCGCCTCGCTCATCTTCTCCGCGGTCCTATTCCACACCGACCATCTCCGTCAGATCGCCGAAACAGCGCGCGCCAGAGGGGACATGGATACCGCGATCGTCTCCTATCGCAGCGCGATCCGAAGGAACCCGTGCTATTGCGAGTACGGCTCCGCCTACGGGTCGCTGTTGGCGATGCTCGTGTTCAAGGCGCCCGAGCCGGTGCGCCCGCCTCTCGCGAAGGAACTGTTCGTGCTGGCGCGCAAGCTCAAGAAGAGGCACCCGGGGGACGTCCGCGGGTCCCATATGCTGGGCCTGGCCTGTCTGGTCGGCGGAAAGCTCGCCGGAGAGGATTGCCTGCAGGCCGCAGAAAAGGAACTCGAGCGCGCCCGCAGACTCGATCCCTATTCCCCCGCCGTGCTGCGCGACTCGGCCGGGATCGCGCGGCTGGCCGGCGACTCGGCGGCCGCGGCCGGATTCGAGAAACGCCGGGATGCGATCCTGGCCCTGCGCGTCTTGAAATGATCCGGCCGGCTTGCGGCAAAGTCTCGCTTTTTGTCTAATATTCCATCATAAAATCGACCTCAAGAGGCGAACCATGAAGAAACTCCCCGGCATCAGCTTCTTCGGCTCCATGAGAGCCCCGTGGACCTGGCTGCTCCTCATCGCCGCGGCCCTCATCGGAAAGTACGGCTTCACCCAGGAAGGCGAGGCCCTCCCCGTCCCCGTGATGGAGGTCGAGAAGTTCGTCCCCTTCGCTTTGTTCACGGACCCGCGCTACAGCCGGATGGAGCTCGTCTGCCTCATCCTCGTGCTCTGCACCGCGGTCGCGGGGCTCCTCTACGCTTTGCTCCTGGTCAAGCAGGTCATGGCCGCCGACACCGGGACGCAGAAGATGCAGGATATCGCGGCCGCGGTCCGGGAAGGCTCCAACGCCTATCTCGGAGCGCAGTTCCGCAAGATCGGCCCCCTCATCATCGTCATCACCATCCTGCTCTTCATGACCTACACCGGCACGGTGAACGCCTTCCGCTGGGGCCGCGCCGCGGCTTTCCTGGTCGGCGCGCTCTTCAGCTGGTGCGTGGGCTTCGTGGGCATGCGCCTGGCCACGGCCGGCAACCTCCGCGTGGCCACGGCCGCCATGCGCTCCTACGGGGATGCCATGACGCTCGGCTACCGCACGGGCACCATCACCGGGATGCTCACCGACGGGCTGGGGCTCCTCGGCGGCACCACCATCTTCCTCATCTTCGGCGCGCAGGCCTATGAGGCTCTGCTCGGCTTCGGCTTCGGCGGCACCCTCCTGGCCCTGTTCATGCGCGTGGGCGGGGGCATCTACACCAAGGCCGCGGACGTGGGAGCGGACCTGGTCGGCAAGATCGAGAAGGACATCCCGGAGGACGACCCGCGCAACGCGGCCACCATAGCGGACAACGTGGGAGACAACGTCGGAGACTGCGCCGGGATGGCGGCGGACATCTTCGAGAGCTACGAGGTCACCATCGTGGCCGCCATGATCCTGGGCATGGCCAGCTTCGGGCACAAGGGCGTCATCTTCCCGCTGCTGGTCCGCGGCATCGGCGTGTTCGGCTCCATCATCAGCACCTACACGGTCAAGGCCGGGCCCAACGACACGTCGGACACCGCGCTGAACAGCGTGCACCGCGGCTTCTGGATAGGCTCGCTCATCAGCATCGCGGGCTTCTTCCTCCTGGGCCTCATGTACCTGCGCTTCGACGCCGCCTACCTCGCGGGCAACGCCATGGCCGCGGCCGGCTTCCCGAACGGCGACCCCCTGGCCCTGCCGTGGATATTCAACTTCGGCGTGCCGGGTCTGGACATGCGCCCGGCCTTCACCTGCCTCATCGGCGTGTTCCTGGCCATCGCCTTGAACAAGGTCACGAGCTACTACACGCACACCAGCCACGCCCCGGTGAAGAGCCTGGCCAAGGCCTGCACCACCGGCCACGCCACGAACATCATCCAGGGCTTCGCCGTGGGCTACGAGAGCACGGTCATGGCCATCGTGGTCATCGCCGGCGCCCTCCTGCTCTCCGTCCTGGTCTATTCCGGAACGCCCCCGCTCTTCGTGGCGTACGGCGTGGCCATGGCCGGCATCGGCATGCTGACGCTCACGGGCAACACCATCTCCATGGATGTGTTCGGCCCGGTCGCAGACAACGCGAACGGCATCGGCGAGATGGGCTACGACAAGCAGGCCATGGAGAAGGCCCAGCCCGGGTCCTACAAGAAGGCGAGGCAGGTGCTCGCGGACCTGGACGCCGTGGGCAACACCACCAAGGCCGAGACCAAGGGGATCGCCATCGGCTCGGCCGTCATCGCCGCGGTCTCGCTCTTCGCCTCCTTCATCGCGGTCATCGCCGTCGGGAGCGAGGAGAAGATCTCGCTCATGACCACGGCCCAGTACCTCGCGGAAGCGGGCAAGCTGACCGTGGCGAACCCGCTGGTCTTCATCGGCTTCCTCCTCGGCGGAGCGGTCCCGTTCCTGTTCAGCAACATGCTCATCCGGGCGGTGGGCCGCGCGGCGTCCTACATCGTACATGAGTGCCGCGTGCAGTTCCGCGACAAGGACATCTGGGAAGGAAAGAAGAAGCCGGACTACGGCCGCGTGGTGGACATCTGCACGAGCACGGCGCAGAAGGAGCTCATCGGCCCCGGCATCCTGGCCATCGTGGCGCCCATCCTGGTGGGCTTCGCCATGGGCCCCTACGCGCTGGGGGGCTTTCTCGCGGGCATGATCCTCGTGGGCCAGCTCCTCGCCGTGTTCATGGCGAACGCGGGCGGAGCCTGGGACAACGCCAAGAAGATGATCGAGGACGGGCTCTACGGCGGCAAGGGCTCGGAGGCCCACAAGGCCTCGGTCACGGGAGACACGGTCGGAGACCCCCTCAAGGACACGGCCGGCCCGGCCATCAACCCGCTCATCAAGGTCATGAACATGGTGAGCCTGCTCGGCCTGGGACTCGTGCTCAAGTACTCGGTCGTGGGATCGGGCTCCTGCCGCTCCCGCGGCATCGGCACCGTGGTGGTCCTGCTCTGCACGGCCGCCATCGCCTGGGCCATTTGGCAGAGCAAGCGCGAGAGCGAGCACGACATCGCGCCGGAAGCTTAACAACAACAGAAATTACTTTCTAGGGAAGTCCTTTAGAAACCCGTCGACTGCAGCCTCTTCTTCCCGCCCACGGTGGAGGGGCCGCCCTTCTCCTGGAAGGAGAGGACGATCTTGTCGAGGAACTTCTGCAGCTCCTCGCCGCGGGGGTCCGCCCAGAAGTTGAGGTGGATGGTGTACCGCCGGTCCCGGCGAGGGCTGTTGGCCTGCAGGCGCATCCAGCCCGAGACCTTGGGGTTGGCGCCGTAGGGCTTGCCGTCCGGAGACCCGCAGGAGTAGCGGAACCCCAGCAGGTTCTTGGTGCGCACCTTCTTCACGTGCATCGGGACCTGGCCCATGTTGGCCGGGCAGTTCTTTCCCTGCGCGAACGTCTCCAGGTCCTCGTCGCTGAAGCGGCCGCTCTGCGCGGCCACGACCCCCCAGAGCCAGACCGAATCGTCCGTTCCCCGGCTGTCTTCCAGGCGCATGGGATCTTTGGCCTTGTTCTGGAAGCCCTCGGGCAGCATGATCGAGAACGCGGGCGTGGCGAAGCGCTTGAGCGGGATCTCGGGCTCCGCGGCCAGGGCCAGGCTGTGGACCAGCACAAGGGGCATGATCATGGCCTCATGATATCACAACTCGATGCTACAATAGGGCATGGCTCCATCCCTGGAAGGAGCGCTGCGCGTCATCCGCGAACGCACCGCGCGCCAGACCTCCACGCTCGCCATCTTCGACCTCGACGGCACGCTCTTCGACAACCGGACGCGCACCATCTTCATCCTGCGCGAGATCTCGGAGCAGTTCGACTCCAAGGTCCCCCGGCTCCACGCCGCGCTGGGCCGGTTCCGGGCGCTCTCCGTCGTGGAGTACGGCCTGGGCTCCACCCTCAGGAAGCTCGGCGTCCGCGACCCGAAGGAGGCCGCCTTCATCCGGAAGGAGTGGGAGAAGCGCTTCTTCTCGGACGAGTACCAGAAGTTCGACATGCCCCTGCCCGGGGCCAAATCCTATGTCTGCCGCGTCCACGCGGCAGGAGCCACGGTCATCTATCTGACCGGCCGCGACGTGGGCCGCATGCTCGTGGGCGCGACCGATTGCCTGCGCCTCTACGGCTTCCCCGTGGGAGTGGCGGGGACCATGATGATCGTGAAGCCTCAATCCAGGCAGGACGACGAGGTCTTCAAGAGGGACGTCTGCGCCTACCTGCGCAGGCTGGGCGAGGTGGTGGCGGTGTTCGAGAACGAGCCGGCCAACAGCAATATGCTGCACGCCCAGTTCCCGGAAGCCGCCTCGTTCCTGGTGCTCACCCAGCATCGGCCGGACGCCCCTGCCCTGCACCACGGCATCCGCCGCATCCGCGATTTCCGGGATGCTAGAATATAGCCGATGCTCCTCGAACTCTCGCTGGCCCTGACCCAGCTCAAAGACCTGCCTGTCGCGAAGTTCCCGGCGACGTCAGCCGCCGCTCCCCAAGCCTTGGTCGTGGAACGCTCCGGCGGAGTGCTTGCCGAGGACGTCTTCTTCAGCCGCCTGGCGGCGGCGGACATCGTTTATGTCGGCGAGAAGCACGACTCCGCCCCGCAGCACCGGGTCCAGCTCGAAGCGCTCCGCGGCCTGCACGAACGCAAGCCCCGCCTCGCCGTGGGGCTCGAGATGGTGAGCGTCGACATGCAGGGCTCCCTCGACGACTACTCGGCCCGGAGGATATCGGACGCTCAGTTCGCCGGATTCTGGGCCAAGGCATGGGGCTTCGACTTCAAGCTCTACGAACCCATACTCTCCTACGCCAGGGAGAACGGGCTCCCCCTCGTGGCGCTCAACGCCCCGCGCTCGATCGTGTCGCAGACCGCTCGGGGCGGCCTCTCCTCGCTGACTCCCGAGCAGCGGAGCCTCATCCCTCCGGAGATACGTCCCATCCAGGACGCGGACTACCTCCGCTACGTGAAGCAGACCCTCAACGGCCACGGGCAGCTCACACCCGAGCGTGAGGCCCGGATGCTCGAGGCCATGCAGGTGTGGAACGAGACCATGGGCCGCTCCGCGGCCGAAGCCGCCGAAAAGCATGGAGCGCTCTTCGTCATCGCCGGGTCCGGGCACATGCTGTTCCGTTCCGGGATCGCGGAAAGCGCTCCCCGGTACGGCGCCGGGGCCCAGGCCGTGGTCCTGCCCTACCCGCAGGACGACGAGAGCCTTCCCATGGAAGAGCTTTTGCGCAGGCTGCGGGACCCGCAAGCCGGGGACCTGCGCCTGGCCGATTATTTCTGGCTGGTTCCAGGAGGCTGAGACCATGCCCCGACTCGGGATCCTGCTGGCGCCCCTGCTCCTTTGCTCCTGCTCCGTGTACCAGGCCAAGCCCATGCGCATCCTGCTCGTGGGCTACGGCTGGTACGACGGCATCCCCGCAGGCCAGATCAACAACGCGGAGATGGTCGCCCGCTCCCTGCACGGGGCCGCCATCCGTCCCAAGGGCTCGTCCGCCGCCGGCGAGGTCTACTCCATCGTGGTCCCGGTGACCTGGGCGGGGGCCATGCCTCCGGTCTACGACGCCATCCGAACGCTCAAGCCCGACATCGTGGTGGGTCTGGGCACGGCTCCCGGAGCCCCGGGGATCCGGCCCGAACCCTGCGGGGCCAATTGGTCGTCGGGCGAGGACGCGGACCCGAAGGACCCCGCGCGGGAAGTCTGCAGGAACGAGCCCATCGAGCCGGGGGGCCCGCCGTACCGCTGCGGATCCCTGCCTTACCTCGAGATCGTCCGAAGCATGTCCAAGGCCGGGATCCCCGCCTACATGGGGAGGAGCACCGATCCCGCGGAGCCCGAAGGGTGCAAGGACCCGGCCTCGAAGGACCCTCAGCCCACCGCCACGACGGGCTGGTATCTCTGCAACTGGATGACCTATCTGCTGCCGAAATACGTGGAGGAGAACCGCCTGGACGCGGACGTCGGCTTCATCCACATCCCCACGCGTCCCGAGTACGCCGCGAAGGATCCGAAAGACCCGGATTGGAGCGCCGAGGCGTCCACGAGGACCGCGGCGCTCGTCGAGCGGCCCCCCGCGGCCTCCCTATCCTTCGACCAGACCCTCCGGGGGATACGCACCGCGCTCGAGGAGTGCGTACGGGCAAGGGCGCAGGAGAGGCCGCCGCATGACCTCTGAGCTGTACCCGCGGCATTCCGCCAAGATCAAGAGCGTCGACGAGCTCTCCGTCATCGTGCGCGAGGCCCGGCAGGCCGGCAAGAAGACGGCGCTGGCCATCGGTTCCTTCAACATCCTCATGTACCACCACGCGCGCTACCTGGCCGAGGCGGCGGAGATGGCCGACATGCTGGTGGTGCTCACCAACTCGGACGAGTCCCTGAAGGCTTACAAGAACCGCTCCGGGACCTATGTCGCCATCCCGGAAGCGGAGCGCATGGGCCTGCTGGCGAGCTTCGCCTGCGTCGATTACGTGGCCGCGTTCGGCCACTTGCACGCGGACCAAGCCATCGCGAGCATCCACCCCGACATCATGGCGCGGGGCGGGGACTACACCCTCGAGACGCTCCACCCGCCGGAGCGTGCCCTGTGCGAGAGGCTGGGCATCGAGATCCGGTTCACGCCCCTCCGGCACTACACGAACACCGGCCGCTTCGTCCGCGAGATCATCGAGAAAGGCCGCTAGCCTGATTCTTCAGCCGGCTGACTGTGGGCGCCCACAGTCGATCGTGTTTTCACACGACATCCTGCCCACGACAGAACGAGCGCCCCGCCGCAGGGTAAGGAGCACGGCTTTGCCCTGCGGTGCCGTGCCGCTGATGCGGTGCCGTGCCGCTGATGCGGTACCTGGGGAGATAGCACAGCAAAGACTGCCCCTCGAGGGACGCAAAAATCCGGCCCTTCTCCTCTAGTGGCGGCGGCCAACAGGACTTTTCAGGCTAGCGCACTAGTCCCAAGCGAGGATATGCGGCCGGGTCCTGCGGGAGACCCATGCGCGATGCGGCTCAGGGTCCGAGAGGCACAGCCGGTACAGCGGGCTGGCGCACTTCTTCAGCCCCCGGTCCAGCAAGGGGTCCCGCAGCGTATCTCTGCGGATCCGGTCCTGCTCCTGCTGCGCGTAGCCGCGGCATTCCCTGGACCGCATCCGGCAGGCGTCCACGTACCAGACCAGTCCGCAGGACAGCCCGCAGAGCCCCAGCGCGGCCACGCACGCGCACAGCAACGCGGGGAGTATCCGCGCGAGGCCGTGCAGACGGCCGTAGATGCGCCAGGACAGGGCGGCGAACGCGGTCCAGGCGAAGAAAAGGACCAGGGGAGCCCAGCCGTCGAAAAGGAGCAGCCCGCTCAGGAGGAAGGCGACGGGCGCGCAGACCAGCATGAAGCAGACATAGCCCAGACGCTTCACCATGAGCGATTCGGTCCACAGGTCCTTGAAGCCAAGGAAGAGCAATCCCAGTGGCAGGCCTGTGCAGCAAGCCACAAGGACGACGCTGAGCACGGGGCTCCCCGCGGCTCCGCCCTTGAGACCGGGGAAGAGGCCTACGAGGAGTCCGACGAGCACGGGGACGGCCGCGCCCGCATACAAGAGGATCCTGAGGTCGCGTGGCTGGGTCATGCGGATTGGACACCGCGGACCCCGGAAAGTTCCGGCTAGCGGAACCAGGAATGCGCGATGTCGCGGAGGGAATCCTTCCAATCATACTGCCTCAGCCGGCCCTCGAAGAGGTTCTCGAGGCAGTAGTCCGACGGGTCCGGCATCCATACGACCTCATCCCGCGTGCGGAAGCGGAACACCCGGGGGTCCGGGAAGCGGGCCCGCGCCACCGTCACGGAGCCGCTCCGCTCGCATTGGCGCCACAGCTCCGCGAGGCTGACCCGCTCCCCGTTGGCCGTCTCGAAGAGCGGCGCCTCCCAGAGGGCCTTCCGAATCGGGTCGGCGGAATCCTTCTCGGGGTCCGTGAGGAAGCCGCTGGCCGTATGCCTGAGCCAGGCCGCGGCCTGCTCCCGCTCCGCGCTCCATGCGGCGGCGCTCAACACCGCGAGCATGCGCCGCAGGAGCTCGGAGGAGTGCTCCTCGAGCTGGCGGACGGCGTAATCCAGGACCATGTCCTGCAGGACCCCGGAATGCGACGCGTTGAGCCGGAACGAATCGTCGTTGACATGCCCCACGGCCGGCACGGAGAGGTCCGCCCGCGTCTCTCCCACCCGCACGCCCTGCCTGTAGAGATGCACGCGGCCGCTCTGGCGGGGCGGCACGTCCACCAGGAAGCCTCTGGCCGTCCCTTTCCTGAAGGACTGGCCGCTCGCCTGGGCCGCCTCCCAGAGCGAGGAGACCCTCGTTTCGCAGAGGAACAGCGGGATCTCCAGCATGGCGCAGGCGACGCGGAGCTTCTCCAAGGCCCTTCTCGGAGCGCGGAAGCTCCGCAGGCTCACGCCTAACTCGGTCTGCCTGTCCGGGCCGGATCCTATCCGGACCTCGGACGAGGAGAGCCGCTGCGCCGCCAGGATCCCGACGGCCAGCTGGCGGGCAGGCTCGTCCTCGGCCGCGGGCTCGTCGAAGAGGGCCTGGAACGGGTCTTTGAGGACTCCAGGATCGAGCGCCTTCCCGCCGAAGCGCATGCTCACGTCGCGGCCGTCCTTGTCCACGTGGATCGAGTCCGCGCCGAGGAGCACGGCGCAGCGGGCCCAGGGGAGGAGCAAGCTCTCCGCGTCCTCGAGCTGATGCTCCTTGAGCGTCTCCAGGGCCCGGGAGCGGTCCACGCGGAAGGAGCCGGACTCGATGAAGACGCCCTCATCCTCAGCGCCCATGCATCCTTAGGGTAGCCCGGGCATGAGAAAGACGCAATAGCCTGCGGATTCCGAGGTATAATACTTCTGGAGGTGGACCCCATGCGCAGGCTCGCTGTCTCCGTACTCCTCTTCGCAGCACTCCTCTCCCCGGCCCGCGCCCAGGACTGGAGCCTCCGACTCTCCCAGGGCTACTCCGCCAACCTCAAGGCCATCCAGAAGGCCGAGATCGGCATCTGGGCCATCGAGCCGGGCACGGACCTCTCCCCCCAGTTCAGCGACCCCAACCGGGTCCGGACCATACTCAAGCTCATCGAGGACGTCTACTACGGCCGGCCCCTGCAGTATCCCAAGGACGGAACGGTGTTCCAGAACCGCGAAGGCCTGCTCCCGCCCCAGCAGTCCGGCTACTACCGCGAGTACACGGTCATGCCCCCGGCCGGAAGCCCGTCTCGCATCTCCGTGGGCGGACAGGTCTTCGACATCTCCCCGGCGAACGGCACGCGGGGAGCGGAGCGCGTCATCATCGGCGGAGGCAGGGAAGCCTGGTACTCGCCGAACCACTACAAGAACTTCATCCAGCTGACGGTCCTCCGTTGATCCGGACGTTCAAGCTCGACGGCCGGAACATGATAGACAAGGCCGCGATCCTGGAGGAGTTCGCCTCGGCTCTCTCCCTGCCGGACTACTTCGGCAGGAACTGGGACGCCCTGGAGGAGTGTTTGAGCGACCCGGACCTGTTCAAGGGCTGCCAGGGCTGCGAGCTCTTCATCGAGCACGCGGAGCATCTGGGAGAAGCCGACGCGCCGGCCCGAAAGACCCTGCTGGACATCCTCGAGTCCGTATCCCGCGGATGGGCGTCGCATCAGCCCTCTTTCACATTCAAGACGGTCTTGATCCCCGATTGAGGGCCGGGGGGCACCGGCAACTGCGTGAGATTGAACGCAGCGGGTCCCCTGGGGTTAAGGCCGCATCGGAACCCCAGGGGACCCGCTGCGTTATCGGGACTTTGTCAGCACCCGGCTAGTCCCACCTCATCAGAGGTTCTCTGATAGATAGCCGTCCCTCTTCCCCCTATAATCTCAGGACAAGCCGGAGCAGTGCCTCCAGCGAAGGAGGTCGACGTCATGACGAATGCGAACGGAAAGCCGGTGGCTGTCTGGAGCCGAGTCAAATTCCAGGACATGGAGACGAGGGAGATCGTGAGCTACACGCTCGTCCCGCCGGAGGCGGCGGACCCGTCGGCGGGGCGGATCTCGATCGGCTGCCCGCTCGCGGCCGGGCTCCTGGCAGGCTGGGAAGGCGCCACGCTGCGGATCCAGCTGCCCGAAGCGCTGAAGACCTACAAGATACTTTCTGTCGAGGAGGCGCGGCCCGGCGCATGAACCGGCTCGCGGGACTCCCCCAGAAGCGGGCGGTATGGGCTAGAATATCCCTGATGACGGACATCGGAAGGACGCGGTCGGAGAACCGTTCCCTGGAGGAGCGGCTCCGGCGGAAGGCCTTCGAGCTCAGAGAGCGGACCAAGGAGCTGCGCTGCGTCTACGGGATCTCTCGGATCTGCGAGAAGGCGGGGGTCCCGCCGGAGAGCATGCTCCAGCAGGTCGTGGAGCTCATCCCCGCGTCCTGGCAGTACCCGTACATCGCCTGCGCGCGTCTGGTCGTCAACGGCTGCGAGTTCAGGAGCCGGAGGTACCGGGCCTCTTCCCAGAGCCAGCGCAGCGCCATCACCGTGAACGGCCGCAAGGCTGGATGGGTCGAGGTCGGCTACCTCCGCAAACGCCCTCTCATGGAAGAGGGGCCTTTCTTGCTGGCGGAGAGGCGGCTGCTGGATGTCGTCGCCGAGAGGCTCGGCAAGATCCTCGAGCTCAAGCGCGTAGAAGCCGAGCTCAGGCACTCGCAGCAGAGGCTGCGCGATCTTCTCAAGAGCCTGGAGAACGCGCGCGAGGACGAGCGCCGCCGCATCGCTCACGAGATCCATGACGAGCTGGGGCACGCGCTCATGGGGATGAAGATGGATGTGGGCTCGCTGGGCGACAAGTGCCCCGGAAAGGCCGCGTGCACGGAGCGGGTGGAGGCGCTGGCGTCGCTCATCCAGGCCACCATCCGCAACGTCCAGCGGCTGGCCTCGGAGCTCAAGCCGGTCCTGCTCGATGATTTCGGGCTCCCCGCCGCCGTGATGAGCCTCGCCGACGGCTTCCAGCGGCGCTATGGGATCGGGTGCCGCGTCCGGGTGCCGTCCGGCGAGACGGGGGTCCGGGGGAACCTGGCCATCGTGCTCTACCGGAGCGTGCAGGAGCTCCTCACCAACGTCGCGCGGCACGCCAAGGCGAAGAAGGTCGTCATCGAGTTGTGCAAGGGCCGAGAGCGGCTGACCTTGAGGGTCCGGGACGACGGGAAGGGCTTCGATGCGTCCGCTCTCGCGAAGCGGAAGTCGCTGGGCCTGCTCGGCATCCGGGAGAGGGTCCAGGGATGCGGCGGCGAAGTCTCTGTCGAAGGGGCTCCGGGGAGGGGGACATCCATCACGATCTCGCTTCCGCTCCGGAAGCGGGCGGGCGAGCGATGATCCGGTTGCTGGTGGCGGACGACCATCCGATCGTACGGGACGGCCTGCGGCAGATCCTCCTCAAGGCGCCCGACATCCGCATCGTCGATGAGGCGGGCACCGGGGAGGAGGCTCTGCGCAAGCTTCGCCGGAGGAGCTTCGACGTGGTCATCCTCGACATCGCGCTCCCGGGCATGAGCGGCCTGGAGGTGCTCAAGCGGATCAAGATGCGCACCCCCGGACTGCCGGTCCTCATGCTCAGCATGTATCCCGAAGAACATTACGCGGGGTGGACGCTGAAGATGGGGGCTTCGGGCTTCGTGGGAAAGGAGAATTTCTCGAGCGACATCATCGCCGCCATCCGGAAGGTCGCGTCAGGGCGGGATTTCATCAGCGCGTCCCTGGCGGAGAAGATCGCCATCCGCCAGCGGTCCGGAAGGAAGTCCCCCCACGAGCGGCTTTCCCCCAGGGAATACCAGATCATGTGCATGCTGGCCTCTGGAAAGGCCGTCGGGGCCGTCGCCCGCGAGCTCTCCCTCAGCGTCAAGACGGTGGATACGCATCGTGCGCGCATCCTGGAGAAACTCGACCTTCGGAACAACGTCGGGATCGCCCGGTACGCGCTGGAGCATCATCTGATATCCTGAGGGCCTCCCATGATCGACACGCTCTTCGGCCTTTTCTCGAACGACATCGGCATAGACCTCGGCACGGCGAACACCATCGTCTACGTTAAGGGACACGGGATCGTGCTGCGCGAGCCCTCCGTGGTGGCCATCGACCGCGATAGTCGGAACGTGCTGGCGATCGGGGCCGAGGCCAAGCGGATGCTGGGCAGGACGCCGGCGTCGATCACGGCCATCCGCCCGCTCAAGGACGGGGTCATCGCCAGCTTCGAGGCGACCCAGGAGATGATCAAGTACTTCATCCGCAAGGTGCACAATCGGCGCAGCCTCCTGCATCCGCGCATCGTCATCGGAGTCCCCTCCTGCATCACGGACGTGGAGCAGCGCGCGGTGAAAGAGTCCGCGGAGCAGGCCGGGGCGCGCCAGGTGCTCCTCATCGAGGAGCCCATGGCTGCGGCCATCGGCGCGGAGCTGCCGGTCTCCGAGCCGCGCGCCAGCATGGTCGTGGATATCGGGGGCGGGACCACGGAGGCGGCCGTCATCTCCCTGGGGGGGATGGTCGTATCGAAGTCCATCAGCATCGCCGGCGACGAGCTTGACGAATCGATCGTCCTGCATTTCCGCCGGAAGTACAACCTGATCATCGGCGAGTCCACGGCCGAAGATGTCAAGATGCGGATCGGTTCGGTGTTCCCTCTCAGGGAGGAGAAGACCCTGGAGGTCAAGGGACGGGACCAGGGCAACGGCCTCCCGAAGACCATCCTCGTCACCTCGGAAGAGATCCGGCAGGCGCTCATGGAGCCCGTGGAGCTTATCCTCGACGTGATCAAGGACTGCTTGGAGAACACGCCGGCGGAGCTCTCCGCGGATCTGGTCGACCGCGGCATGGTCCTGGCTGGGGGGGGCGCTTTGCTGCGGGGGCTGCCCGAACTCATGCGTCAGGAGACGGAGCTTCCGGTCGTGCGGGCGGCCGACCCTCTCAGCTGCGTGGCGATCGGGACCGGGATGTACCTTGAGTCGCTGGACGGCCTCGCGGGACCGGGCGCGCAGCGGCGCGCTGGAGTGACCTAGGTGTCTAGGCGCAAACTTAACCCTTGACGACGTCCGAGAGCCGATGTATACTCATTGTAGATACATTCGGAGGATACCATGACCACCATCGTCCAGAAGTGGGGGAACAGCCTGGCACTACGCCTTCCCAGCTCTCTGGCCAAAGATGTCCATCTACGCCAAGGGTCCGTTGTCGAAGTGAATGTTGAAGAAGGGAAAATGGTGCTCACTCCAAAAGGGCAGCGCAGATTCTCGCTTTCGAAGCTGCTGAAGGGCATCACAAAGGACAATCGCCACTCCGAGCAGGATTGGGGCAAACCCACTGGCCAGGAAACCTGGTGATGACTCACCCATACTGCCCGAAACGAGGTGACGTCGTTTGGCTGTCATTCGCACCCAAAGCAGGGCATGAGCAGGCCGGCCATCGGCCGGCCTTGACCCTATCTCCAGAGGCCTACAATCTGAAAGTCGGTCTTGCCATCTTCTGCCCGATTACCTCGCAAGTGAAAGGCTATCCTTTCGAGGTGTCGATTCCATCGGGGCTCAAGGCTTCCGGAGTCATCCTGGCGGATCAGGTGAAAAACCTCGATTGGCATGCCAGGAACGCCCGATTCTGCTGCAGAATCCCGGAAACGACATTGGCGGAAGTCCTGGAGAAGCTCGGCACACTATTGGGAGCGTAGTTGTGCCTCACCTTCGCGGAAGCGGCGTCGCGGTGCGGAAAGCGTTGCGCCCTGGCGAAGTTCGGGAAAGGGCGTCCTTCTCCTGAGACCCTCCTTCACCTACGAGTGGCCGACCTCCTCGCCGAGATTGGCGACCCGTTCAGGTTGAACCCGTTCAAGTACTTCTTCCACTTGTCCCCGGGGGACCTATGACCCAAATGGTAGTATCTGCCCATGCTCCGCTCCCTGCTCCTCGCCCTGGTCTGCCTCCCGGTCCGCGCCGCGCAGGAGTTCGAAGAGCGCAAGCTCATGAACCTGCGCGCGAACATGCACAACGCCTTCATGCAGGACTACCTGCGCGAGGGCAAGACCACCCTGGAGGCGGCGCCCGGCTGGCTCCGCTCGGCCGGAGCGACACTCGCCGCGAAAGCGGCCATGGGGCTGAACCGCTCCTGGCATTTCTACGTGGTCCAGGAGGCGTCTCCCGAGATCCGCAGCACCCCCTACGGGACCCTCATCGTGCACCAAGGCGCTTTGGACCTCGGGCTGACCCACGACGAGACGGGGGCGCTCGCGGCGCAGGAGATGGCGCATATCGCCCAGGACCATGGGGTCCAGCTGCTCATCGCGAAGATGGCCCAGGAGGAGCTCGGGGAGTTCACCGCCTCCGAGCACGGGGAGAAGTCCGGCCAGATCGCCCGCCTGCGCGAGATCGTGCAGCAGCTCCGCTACACCCTCAAGCAGGAGGCCGAGGCGGACCGGCTGGCCATGGGGATGCTGGACAAGGCCGGGATGAAGCCCGAATCCCTGCTCAGCGCTCTCAAGAAGATCCGGGCCAAGCCCATACGGATCCTCGCGGCCAAGAAATACCTGGACTCGGTCCGGTCCGGCCGGGCCGAGTTCGAGCTCCCAAAGGTCTCGGGCAAACCGGAGATCGGCCGTCCCACCTACATGAGGCGCGCGATGGACGAAGGCTACGACTACAAGAAGCCTCTCGGGAGGAAGAAGTGATCTCCCTGCTCTGCGCGATGCTCCTCGCCGTCCCAGTCCGGGCGGCCGGCGCCATTCCGCCCCCGGCCGTCCCTGGAGCATATGAGGCTCCAGGGACGACCGACTCCGCCTTCCTGGAGGACCTGAGCCGCAGGTCTTTCCAGTACTTCTGGGAGCAGGCGGACCCGGCGACCGGGCTCGTGGCGGACCGGGCCAGGACCGACGGCTCCCGCTCGGCCCAGGACCCGGAGGGGGTCGCCAGCATCGCGTCCACGGGCTTCGGCCTGAGCGGGCTGTGCATCGCCGCGGAGCGGGGCTGGGTCAAGCCCGATGAGGCTCGGGAGAGGGCCCGGACCACGCTTCGCTTCCTGGCCGAGAAGCTTCCCCAGGAGCACGGCTGGTTCTACCACTTCGTGAGCATGAAGACCGGCGAGCGCCGCTGGAACTGCGAGCTTTCGTCCATCGATACGGCCCTGCTTCTCGGCGGGGTCCTGACCGCGCGGCAGTGCTTCAAGGACGACAAGGACATCGCGCGCTGGGCGACCGCCATCTACGAGCGCGTGGACTTCCCATGGATGCTGGCCGGGCACCCGAGCCTCATGTCCATGGGCTGGACCCCGGAGAAGGGCTTCATCCAGGCGCGCTGGGACGCCTACAGCGAGCACATGATGCTCACTCTCATGGCCATCGGTTCGCCCACGCATCCTCTCCCGGCCAAGGTGTGGAGGGCGTGGAAGCGCGACAAGATGAGCTACGGCGGCATCGAGTACTACTCCAGCACGCCCCCCCTGTTCGTGCACCAGTACTCCCACGCGTACGTGGACTTCCGGGGACGCCGCGACAAGAAGTACGGCATCGACTACTTCGAGAACTCGGTCAAGGCCACGCGGGCCCACCGGAAGTTCTGCGTCGACCTCGGCTTCACCGAGACTCTCTGGGGCGTCACGGCCTCGGACACTCCCAACGGCTACCGGTCCTGGGGAGGACCGCCTTCCGACGGAGGCATCGACGGGAGCGTGGTGCCCTGCGCGGCCGGAGGCTCGCTCATGTTCGCCCCGGAGATCACCCTCCCGGCGCTCAAGGCCATGAAGGAGAAGTTCGGAGACCGCATCTACGGAAAGTACGGGTTCACCGACGCGTTCCACCCCGAGACGGGCTGGGTGAACCCGGACGTCATCGGCATCGACGTCGGGATCACGCTCCTCAGCGCGGAGAACCTGCGTTCCGGGGCGGTGTGGAGATGGTTCATGGCCAACCCGGAGATCCCCAAGGCCTTGGACAGGGCGGGAGTCAAGAGAAAGTAGCCGGCGTGCGGAGCCGTCAGTCCCGAACTTGCCCGGGGCAAGTAGCCGGACTGTGGTCGCCCACAGTCGGGGGATCGAAGAGTTATCCCCAGCACTTTCGCCCCGAAAGTTCTGGGGATAACTTCTAGACCTTCTTCAATCTAAAGCTCTTGAGGAACGCCTTCCAGGCCGCATCCCGCAGGCCCGCCGGACTCACGTAAGAGAGCACCATGAAACTCTTCCCTGAAGGGATGAGCAGGGAGTCCTCGACGACAGCGCCTTCTCCGGGGACGGACACGCTGCGCCGGTAAAGCGTCCTCTTGGCCCCGGCCACCTTTATCGTCCCTGCTTCGGCCCGCGAAGGCTCGCTCGCCAGGTACTCCTCGGGCTTCCGGAACCGGGAGCCCAGGTAGCCGAAGACCTGGATATGGATGCATCGATCCCCTCGGGTCAACGTCAGCACCGGAACACCCTGGACCCGGTCTTCCCGCTCGTCGAATCCCGCGGGTGTCTTGAACGCGGCGCGCAGCCGCGCGGGCGACTCGGCCGCCCTCAACCCATCACCCCCATCACGATCAAAAAGGCGAGCAGCACCCCGATGAGGCTCTCCCCAGCGATGAAGCCCGAGGAGACCGGGACCACGTACCGGTCCGCGGCCTGCGCGTCCTTCTTCTCGAGCCAGAAGGCGATGGCCGCGCCCAGGAACATGGAGATGGTGTTGTTCGCCGGGGTGGTGAACGCGAGCCCGAGGCCGGCCGCGGACGGGACGAACTTCTTGTAAGCCGGGAACATCTTCTCCAGGAGCACGAGCGCGATGCCGAGTATGCCGCCGATGATGAGCGCGGCCTGCGCGGTCGGGTGAAGGGTGCTGAAGCCCTTGGCCAGGAGCTCGGCCACGCCTTTCCAGGTCTGCGCCCCGGGAGCGGGCCACTTGTCCGTCCCGAGCACGTCGGCGGTAGGGATCAGCAGCCGATACGCCGGGACCACGAAGACCGACCCCGCCAGCACGCCGAAGAGCTGGGCCCAGAACTGCTGCTTGGGGTCCGCCTTGAGCAGGTAGCCGGCTTTGAGGTCCGTGAGCAGGTCCGCCGAGTGCAGGCCCACCCCGCCGGTGACGTTGGCGGTCATGAGGTTCGTGGTCGCGTTCCCCGGGTCGAGCACGCCGAAGGTGATCTGCGTGATCTTGCCCAGGGCTCCCGTGGGGGTCGTATCCGTCTCACCCGTGACGCGGCAGGCCACGATGGCGATGAAGAACCCCAGAACGACCGAGATGAGCCCCATCCAGATCTTGATCCCGAAGATGAACCATTCCAGGAACACGACCACAGGGGTCAAGGCGATGAAGCCCACGATGAACCACAGCATCGGGACCTCTCCCTCCTCGCCCTTATGCCCCCGGAGGGAGGCGCCCACGCTCTTGACCGCGCGCACCGCGGAGTCCCACTGGTAGGCGAAGGAGAGGAGCCCGCTGGTGAGCAGCATGGCCGAGCCGAACCAGACGCTCCAGGCCACGATGTGCTTGTAGCCCAGCTTGGGGTCGATGACGCCCCGCTCGTAGAGCCAGGGCGCCAGGATGCCGTAGTTGACGAGGGCGCCGAGCAGCATGCTCCAGGCGGCCCGGAAGCCCATGATGGCGCCGGCTCCCAGCATGATGAGGCTGCCCTCGAAGGAAAGGGTATAGTCCACCAGCGGCCTGCCCTTGAGCATGACGAAGGGGATCTTGATCTTCTCGGGCAGGTTGAACGGCATCCAGGAGGCTTTCGCGTCGCGCAAGAAGGCCACCACCGCGCCGAGCACGCTCCCCCAGGCCAGGAGCTTGGCCTTGCCCCCGCCGCCCTTGCCTTCCTCGCCGTACAGGGCGCGCAGGGTCTCGGCAGTGGCCACTCCGGTGGGGAAGCGCAGCTGCTCCACGTTGATCATCTGCTGCTTCATGGGGATGGCCATGACGACCCCGAGCAGGGCGATGGCGGCGATCCAGAAGAACATCTGCCAGCCGTCCATGGTCTGGCCCGTGATCATCATGAAGGCCGGGATGGCCGCGACCGTGCCCCCTCCGGTCATGTAGCCGGCCGAGCTCGCCGCGGACTTCATGATGTTGTTCTCCATCATGCCGAAGGTCCGGCGCACCAGGCCGAGCCGGGTCAGGGTCGCGAAGATGGCGAAAGCCAGGATGCAGGCCGTGATGGAGACTCCCAGGCTCCACCCGGTCTTGAGCGCGACGTAGAGGTTCGAGAGGCTCATGAAGCCTCCCAGCAGCATCCCCGCCACGACGGCGCGTACGGTGAGATGACGTTCCGTGCTCATGGGTTCCGGTCCCTCCGTTTCAGGATGAGGCGCAGGCGGATGGTCATGACCAGCTCCTTCGAGAAGATCCGGCTCGCCAAGGCCACGAACGCGAAGAACACCGCGGCCTGGTAGACGATGCCGCCCCAGACCCACGCGGTCCTGCCGAGCACCACGTTCTGCGGGGCCAGGAAGGCGTGGGTGAACGGGATGACGGCCAGCAGGACCTTCAGGCCCCGCGACGCCGAGTGCAGATCCACGAAGAGGGGCAGCATGTAGGAGAGCATGAGCACCAGCAGCAGCGGCGTGGCGGCCATATGGGCCGTCTTGACGTCCTCGGCCAGGATGCCGAGCAGGATCGCGATGGAGAGGGCGCAGAGTATGGCGAAGAGCACGGAGAGGCCGATCATGGCGTAGCCCCACGGCGAGATGACCAGCCCGAGCCCCTCGAAGGCCGCTCGCAGGGACTCGCTCTGGGGCGAAGAAGCCATCCCCCCGGTGACCCCGGTCATGAAGGAGCGCATCCCGGCCATGTACGCGGCCGTGAACCCGAAGGCCACGGCGGCCGAGGCCGCGAGCTTGGCGAACACCAGGGTCTTGCGCCCGATGGGAGAGCTCAGCAGGATCTCCAAGGTCTTATTCTCCTTCTCGCTCACCACGGACATGGACACGAGCTGGGCGGAGAACATGATGGCCAGGAAGATGACGACCGGGAAAAGGAAGGTCTGGGACTGCAGGAATCCGAGCACCTGCGCGATGGGGACCCTCTGGACCGCATCGCCGACCGCCACGTATTCCTCGGGATCGGCCGGATGCATGACGAAGTCGGCATCGAGGTCCGGGAGGGCGCTCTCCACCACGAGCCGGGCCAGGCTCTCGTCTACGCTGCGCTCCGCGCGCTCCGCGTGCGCGGCGGAGAGCATGGAGCGCGCGCCGAGGCTGCGGAACACGGAGTAGACCTGGATCCTGGCCTTCTGGCCGGACTCGACCGCGGCCTCGAATCCCCTGGGGATGACCAGGAGCACGAAATTGCCCCACTCCTTGCGTCCGAGCACCTCCTCCGGAGGGGCGCTCATCATGGACACCCGGAAGCCCCGCTTTTTGTCCTGAAGGTCGGCCAGGACGCGCTTCGAGAGCTCGGATCTGTCCTGGTCCACGACCGCGAGATAATCCCCGGACGGAGCGTTCTGGGCCTGCTTCCAGATGATCTTCCCGATGAGGCCGAACAGGGCGATGACCGCCAGCATGGGCAAGATGAGCTGCGGCGTCATCAGCTCGCGGATCTCCTTTCCCACGAGGATGAGGAATTTCCTCACGAGGGCTCCACCAGCCGCACGAAGACCTCCTCCAGGTTGCCCGCCTTAAAACGCTCCTTCAGGGCCGAGGCCGTATCGCAGGCCAGGATGCGTCCGTCCGCGATGATGGCGAGCCGGTCGGAGAGGAACTCGACTTCCAGCATGTTGTGGCTGGAGATGAGGAACGTCATCCCCTCCTTGGCCAGGGAGCGGATGGTCCTGCGCACTTCGAAGGCGTTGAGCACGTCCAGCCCGCTGGTGGGCTCATCCAGGATGGCGAGCCTGGGCCGGGTCATGACCGTGCGGGAAAGCAGGAGCTTCCTCGTCATGCCCTTGCTGTAGGTGCGTATCTTCTCCTCGAGCCTCCCTCCGAGGCCGCTTAAGCGCGCCCCGTACTCCACACTGGCGGAGAGCTGCTCCTCCCGGTCCATGAAGAGGGAGGCCATGAAGCGCAGGTAGTCCCTCCCGGTGAGGTTCCGGTACGCCCCCGCCTCCTCCGGCAGGTAGCTGATGACGGAGCGGACCTGTTCGGCCTGGGTCCCGAGGTCCAAGCCGAAGACGGTGACGCGCCCATCCGTGGGCTCCAGGATGGTGGCGATGGTCTTGAGCGTGGTGGACTTGCCCGCGCCGTTGGGGCCCACCAGGGCGAAGACCTCCCCCTCCTGCACCTCGAAGGAGATCCCGCGCACGGCCTCCAGCTCGCCGAAGCGCTTGGTGAGTCTCTCGACGCTCAAGGCCTGCATGGGCAACGGGAATACTACAAAGTATCGGGGGCCGTCATTCCGAGCGCGGTCCCGCCCCGAACTCGGACATGACGCGATCCCCTTCCTCCCGGAGCCTCTTCGGGCCGCCGGACAGGCCGGGGGCCCTCCCGGAGCCGCGGCGCGGGGCGGGGGCGGCTCCGTCCCGGATCGCCAGTTCCCGGTAGTACCCGATCTCCGGAAGCATGCCCTCGGACGCGCGAAGCTCCTCGAAGGCCTTGAGCGCCTCGGCCCTTCGCCCCAGCGCCAGTTGGGCCACCGCCCGGCGCAGGCGGATGAAGGCGGTCGCCGTGTCCCCGCCTCCCCCCGACCGCAGGGACTCATCGAAGAACCGCAGCGCCTGGCCGGGCTCCCCCCGCCTCAGATAGACCTCCCCGATGTGACCGAGCACGGCGGGCCACCACTCGTCCAGGCGCAGCGCCGCGGAGCTGTCCCACACGTTGCTGGAGAACTTCTCCCGCAGCCATCCCTTCATCTCGTCCGCGTGCGCGAGCAGCTGCGGGTGGGCCTCGTGCACCACATCCATGAGCGCGACGAACCGCTCGGCCAGCCTGTGGTCGCGGTACAGGCTCTGGCCCCAGGCCCTCACGGTGAAAGCGACCCAGGCCTTCTCCCTGCGCTTCTTCCCGGAAAGGACGAGCGGGCGCGCGTCCCGAGGCGCCGCGCCGAACGCCGCGGCGGCGATCCGCTCCGCCACCAGCGGATCCAACGCGCGGTCCCAATGCATGTCGTCTTCGAAAGCGTCCATCCCGACCAGGCCTCCCGGGGCCGCATCCGAGAACGCGGCATCCAGGTCCGCCAGCGGCACGCCCTCCTCCCGGCCGACCTCCCGGACGATCCGGTTCAAGACGGGCATCGGAGGGGTCTGCCTCTCCAGGGACAGGAGATAATGCGCTCTCGCGCCCGCCGCGTCGCCTGCGCGGTCGAGGCTCCGGCCCAGATAGTATTCCCCGAAGGTGCGGCGGGTGTCCGAGACGTCCGGCTTCAGGCCCGAGACGTAGCGTTCGAACGCCTCGGCCGCCCGCGGGTAGTCGCCGCGCTCGAAGAGGACCCAGGCGTCGAAGAAGCCCCTCTCCCAGAGCGGCATGGTGCCCCGGGGAGGCATGTCCCTGAAATTCCACGGCAGGGTGCAAAGCACCAGGGGGACCCGCCTAGCCCGCGCCGCGCGCGCCGCGGCCCGCAGGTTCTCTCTGAAGGACGCGGCCAGGCCGGCGAGCGAGCGGGCTTGCGCCGCGTCCTGCCGGAACAGCCGGAAGGCCCGGCGCAGACGGAGCTTGAGCATCCCCTTCGCCAGCACCCTCGCCAGCAGGCGTCTCGACCGCGGCAGCGAGCCGCTTTGCCCCCCCTCGTTGACTCCGCTCATGAGCACGACGAGGTCCGGCTCGTAGCCCAGCACCTCCTCCACCGTCAATCCGTCCCTCGTGCTGTCGTAGGCGCTGACCCCGCAGTCCAGGACCTCGAAGCGCCGGCCGGGAAGAAGGCGCCGCAGCGCGGCCTCGAGCTCCCTTTCGTCGAAGAGCTGGGCGACCGAGCCGCCGACCACGAAGACGCGCAGGACCCCCGCGGGCTTGGCCGCGTCGAAACTCGGCGCGGACGTCGCCCCGAGCCGCTGGGCCGCATAGCGCGCCGACCCGTCCTTGCCCTTCGCGCGCGCGAAGAAATCCGAGAGCACGCTCCCGTACAGCTGCTGGTACTGGTGCTCCGAGACCTTCCTGGAGGCGGTGTCGGGGGCCGGAGCCCTGGAGCAGGCGGCGGCGAAAAGGAAGGCTCCGCAGACGACGAGGCGCATGAGGTCTTCTATTCTATCTCTTTGCCGGTACCCTAGGGCCCTTGCGCGACCCCGGATAGCGCCGCTAACATCTTTCTAGATGACGCGCCTGTGCCTTCTGGCGGGGCTCATGCTCTGCGCCCTCCGACTGGCCGCCTTCCCCGAGTGGGACGGAGGCCCCGTCCGCCTCGTCTCCGCGATCGAGTTCGTCGATATCGACGAAGCCGACATGCGTACGCCCGCTTTCGCGACCGGGGTCACGATGCGTCCCGCCGTGGACGCGAGCGTGTCGGCCGAGGCGTGGCGCCTCGCCGTCTATTCCTTCAGCCGCGGCATGGTCCAGGAATTCGCGGGCCCGGGCAGGCCGCCGGGCAGCCTCCATTGGTACGGGATCACGAAGGACGGCGGCTTGGCCGGGAACTCCTTCTATGTCGCGGACCTGGAGGTCCGGACTCCGGGAGGAAAGACGATCCGCAGCCCCGATGTGAACATCAGCCTCGTCAAACCCGTGGAACTCGGCCAGTTGGAGGGCTACGACCTGTCTTTCTTCGAGGACGCGGCCAAGATCGTCATCCGCCTGCCGAAACTGACGTTCTCGCCGGGCAGCAGCACGATCGCCCCCGAGATCCACGAGACGCTCGACGCGGTCGTCCGGCTGCTCAATGGGGTCAAGGACAAGAAGATCCTGGTCCTGGGATTCACGGACCCGACCGGCTCGCGGGGGCGCAACCGGACGGTCTCCAGAGAGCGCGCCCGGGAAGTCTACGATTACCTCGTCGGCAGGGGCGCCTTCACGTGGGAGAGGATGCGCTTCGGGGGCATGGGCGACTCGCTCCCCATCGCGGACAACTCGACCGACGAAGGGAGGGAGCGCAACCGCCGCGTCGAGATCTGGATGCGGAAAGCCTGACCGCCGCCGTTTGACTTACCACGGTAGAATGTCTATCCTCCCTCCGTGGCCGGCAAGAAGCGCATCCTCATCGCGGACGACGACCCCGAGCTCCTGGGCCTTCTGAAATTCTACCTAGGAAAGCAGGGCTACGAGACCATCACGGCGGAGAACGGCACCCAGGCTTTGGCCAAAGCCCAGGAGGAGAAGCCGGACCTCGTGCTCATGGACGTGATGATGCCGGAGATAGACGGCTACCACGTGGCGCAGGCCCTGACCGAGCGGCTTGGGCCCTCCTGTCCCAAGATCATCCTCATGACGAGCCGGGACACGCAGCGCGAGCAGGGCGTGGCCCTGCTCAGCGGCGCGGCCGCGACCCTTCAGAAGCCGGTCAAGCTCGCGGACGTCAAGGCCAAGGTCGCGGAGTTCCTGCCGCCCGAGGCCTAGCAGGGTGCTGACAAAGCCCTAAAACGCAGCGGGTCCTGTCGTCCGGGTCCCTCCCGCCCTTCGGTCAGCGGCTTCGCCGCAGTCCTCAGGGCGGGAAGCCCTTCCGGACGCCACCCGCTGCGT
>Ga0265297_10000888_pt1 | contig 78788 bp, 78 predicted proteins | sample Munlanlwell13791_FD_192502 | JGI IMG/M metagenome (GOLD analysis project Ga0265297, IMG submission 192502) | Leachate microbial communities from a municipal landfill in Southern Ontario, Canada - Leachate well 137-91 | ecosystem: Engineered > Solid waste > Landfill > Unclassified | place...
TACTTGATTTTCAAAGGGTTTAAGGTAAAACAGGTAATGAATTTTACTGATGTGGATGATAAAACCATTAAAGCTTCTATTCAAAATAAAATGGCTTTAAGTGAATACACGGATGTTTACAAAAAAGCCTTTCAAGCGGATTCAAAATTGTTAAATCTTTTGCCAGCAGAAATTTATTGCCCTGCAACCGAACATATTCCTGAAATGGTTTCTCTAGTAAAAAAACTTCTTGATAAAGGGTTTGCTTACCGCGGAGAGGATGGTAGTATTTATTTTTCAATAAAAAAATTTCCTAATTATGGAAAGCTTGCAGGCATTAATGTAAAAAAACTCAAAGCGGGTGCAAGAATAAAACAGGATGAATATGAAAAAGAAGGGGTGGGGGACTTTGCTTTATGGAAAGCTTGGGATGAAAATGATGGACCTGTTTTTTGGGAAACTGAATTAGGCAAAGGAAGACCCGGATGGCATCTTGAGTGCAGTGCAATGAGTATGAAGTATCTCGGAGAGCATTTTGATATTCACACGGGAGGAGTTGATAATAAATTTCCTCATCATGAGAATGAGATTGCCCAGAGTGAAGCCGCTACAGGGAAAAAATTTGTTAATTACTGGATGCATACAGCGCATTTAATGGTTGAAGGAAAAAAAATGTCAAAGAGCCTTGGAAATTTTTTTACTTTGCGCGATTTACTTGATAAAGGTTTTAAGCCAATGGCTATTCGGTATGTTTTCCTTAATACTCATTACCGCCAGCCGTTGAATTTTACTTTTGAATCAGTGAAAGATGCACAGAAAACCCTTGATGGTTTGCAGAATCTGATTGAAAGATTGCAGGCAATAACTGAATTTAAGCAGAATGACTCAGTAAAAATTTTTGTTGATGAAGCTTTGCAGAATTTTGAGGAAGCAATGGATGATGATTTGAATGTTCCTGAAGCAATGAAATATGTTTTTGATTTTGCAAAAAAAATAAATAAATTAATTGATGAAGATTCTTTGGGCAAAAGAGGTGCGAATGAGGCACTGGATTTTTTGAAAAAGATTGACTCTGTGCTGGGAGTGCTTGATTTCAGGGAAAAGTTTTTTGAGCTCACAGAAGAACAGCAAAAAATTGTTGATGAGAGGAACCTTGCGAGAAAAAATAAGGATTGGAAAAAATCTGATGAATTGCGTGATAAGCTCAAAGCACAGGGAATTATTCTTGTTGATAATAAAGATGGTTCTTCCACGGCAAAGCCGCTTTTACAATAAATATTTTTCTCAAGCAAAATGGTTTTAAATAAAAGAAACATATGTTATTCGCTGAAGTGATTTCGTTTGGATGCAGTTATTCTTTTTACTCAATTGGCTGAAATAATAGTTATTGCTGTAATTATTAGTGCGTTGTTAAAGAAATTCAAACAGCCTACTCTGCTGGCTTATATTATTGCAGGGATTCTATTAGGCCCTCTTTTTCTCGGAAACATTAATTGGGGTTCAATTGGTATTCCCTTTGATATTGGTATACAGAAAATAACTCCTGAGATAAAGCTTCTTTCTCTTTTAGGCACTGCTTTGTTGTTGTTCTCAATCGGGATAGAGACTTCTGTAAAGCGTCTTCTTAATGTCGGCAAGCCTGTTCTCCTTGCTACAATTCTCCAGGTTGTTCTTGTTATTTTTTTCACTTTCCTTTTTACTGTCCCGACTAATTTGCTTTCTTTTGAACAAGCATTATTTTTAGGAACTATTCTCGCGTTTTCATCAACAATGATTGTTGTGAAAATCCTTTCAGATTCCAATGAACTTAACACTCTTTCAGGAAGATTAATGGTTTCGATGCTTTTGCTCCAGGATTTTTTAGTTATTTTCTTTGTTCCGTTGCTCGCAAATATTTCTAATCTCTGGAATATTGATATTCTGCTTTTGGTTATTGGGAAAAGCATTTTCCTGCTTCTTTTTGCTTTTTTTATGAATAAATTTGTTTTCCCCCATTTGTTCAGAGTGGCTTCACAGGAACAAGAATTATTTTTGCTTGCCAGCATGGCAACAGCGTTTATTTTTATTGGTTTAAGCGAATTATTGAAGATTCCTATTCCTATAGGGGCTTTTGTAGGGGGTCTTGCTTTAAGCACCCTCCCTTATAATCTGGAAATTTTCTCAAAAATCCGTGCCCTTCGTGATTTTTTCCTCACAATTTTCTTTGTTTCCCTAGGAATACAATTGAGTTTTGGTTTTTCCGCTTTGAATCCTTTGCTTGTCCTTGTAATTGTTCTTCTGGTTTTTGTTATAAAGCCTTTAGTGTTTTTTGGTATTTCTCTTCTTCTTGGTTATGGGAGCAAGATGGGTGTAAAACTTGCTTTTGGTTTGTCTCAAATCTCCGAGTTTGGTTTTGAACTTGCGGGTATAGCAGCGGTTACTTCAGTGGCTCTTAATGAACCTGTTTTTTCTGCTGATTTGTTTTCCTTTATTATAACGGTAATTGCTGTTTCGATGATAGTTACCCCTTACTTAATGGCTTCTTCCAGCAAAGTTTCATTGTTTTTTTATGATAAAATAAAAAAGCTTCCAAAGAAATTGCGCAGGGATTTTTTTAACCGCCGGTTGGATGAATTGCAGAAAATTCCCTCAAAAAAAGCATTAGAGAATCATATAATTATTATTGGGGGAGGAACTGTTGGGCGCAGTTTAGCAAAGGCTTTGGAGAGAAATTATCAAGTGCTTATCGTTGATCATGATCCTGAGATAGTAAGGCTTGCTCAATCAGATGGCTTGAAATATGTTTATGGCTCTTCAGAGAATGATGCATTATGGGATCGTCTTGATTTGGGTGATGCAAAATTGGTTGTAATCACTATTCTTAATCACAGGGAAGCAATTAATCTTGTTAAGCAGGCAAAAAAAGCTTCTCCAAAAATAACTATTTTTGCTGTTGCTCATTATTTTTCAGATACCCTTGACTTTTATAAAAATGGCGTTGATTTTGTCTGCATGCCTTCAGTAATTGGCTCAAATATTTTCCTCGAAAACATTTCAAAATTCATCGAATCCGGAAAGCTTTTTTATGTGCAGAATTATAAGGATGAGTACATGCAATACCTTGAGCAGCAAGCGTGCGAGGAGAAAAGGTATAGGGCAAGAAGCTGATTGGCAAAAACCTGTTTTTTAAATACTTTTTTTCCTGTAGGAATTTAGAGTGCTTTTTCTTTCATTAAAATATTTTTCCAGTTTTCTTTTATCCATTTCTCTGATTTTTTGGTTATTTCATCCCACCCATGTCTTGCAAGCTCTTTTTCAACTATGTGCCCTTTGTGGGGGTGTTTGTGTTTTCTTTCATGGTTGCTTCCAAATCCTTGAAAATAGTGGGTTAATTCATGCATTAGTATGTAATCAAGTACATATTCAGGAACCTCAATTTGTTTGAGCAAGGAGTTAATTTCGATAATTGAACCATATTCTTTGTTTTCCAATGGCTTTATGCGCCCCAGTACTCGGCTCCATTTACAGCCCCATTTAATCACAAGAAAATTTGTAACTCCTCGTTCCGGAAAGTTTTCCCTTATTAATGAAGCAGCTTTGTTTGCAAGGTACTTGTCATAATCCTGGTTGGAAACCATGATTTACATGGACAGGAATTGTTTATTAAAAGATAAGTTTTTGTTGAAATATTTTGCTATTTTGATATTATTTCTAATATGGTATCTATTTTTCCGACGCTTGTATCAATAGTTATTGTATAGCTTCCAGTGAACACTGATTCTGATGAATCTCTCCTCACTATGCAAGGAATTTTTCTTTTATCTCCTGGAGAAATGTTTTCCAGCAAATAATTTCCATTATTCGTATCATAAATTGAGTTTGGGCAGAAAATTATTATTTCTTTAGAAGGGGTGGTAATATTGAATGTAATATTCTTAGTTTCTTTTCCTGTGTTGGTAATAAGCAAATCCATTTGAGCTTCTTTAACCTCTTTGGTTAGATCCAATGGATTGTTTTTCCATGAAACTTGTACAGTAGGATTCATTGAATTGTTAAGGAATTCCGAGAATCCTTGGATTACCGGGGGAAGAAGAACAACAAGTAAAATTAGTGCAATTATTGCTGCTATTATTAGAATACCGATTTTTTTCTCTTTTTCAAGATTCCATGAAGGATTTGCCGGAGAAGGTATTTCTACTTTTGGCAGGTTAATTCTTGGTCCATAGAGTGACATACTAGAATTAGGGGTTTTTGGTATTTAAAGATTGCTCTTATTTATGGTTTGTTTTCTTAGGGCAAAGTAAACAATTGGTCGTCTTTTGTATCAAAAATCCTTGCTCTTACTCCTGCATCAAGCCATGCATGAGCGTAAGAAAAAGCGGCAAGAGCGGTAAGCAGACTGCCTTTTTCTTTAAAGAATTTCGCATCATTAAAATAGTTTTTTGCCATGCTGAGGAAATCCTCTGCAATTGCCCGCTGTTCTATGGTTAACCCGTTTTTTAACTTGATTTCTTTGAGTGCTCTTGCAGTTAGTGCTTCGTATTTATCCACTTTTTTAATTAATTCTTCATTTTCCATATTCATCATCAACATAAAATTAGTTATCACACCATGATATTTTTGTCCCGTGGAGTTTTTCCAAAGCCTCTTTTTCTTTTTCATTCATTTTTCCTGTAATTATCATGCTTTGCGGAAAAATTTCTTTTATTTCTTTTGATTCAAGAATAGCTTTTTTTCCAGGAATTATTTTTTGGTTTTCTGATCCCATTCCAATTAGTGCGACGTAAAGCCATTTGTTTTTTTGTTTTTTCTTTGAAGCAATTTTTTCAAGAACCTCAATTGCTTCAATGCAATTCATTAACCTTTGTGGTGTTTGGTCTTTTTTTATGTCCAGCAGGCATAATGTGTGTAACCCTGCTTTCTGGTTTCCTTTTATTTGTTTGTAAAATCCATCAGGAGTAAAGTTTGGGAGATGGAAGCATATTGTTATTGTTCTGCCAAATTTGTATTCATCCAAACCTGATTCAGCAATCATATTGGTAATTGATATGCAGGGTATTACTTTCCATTTAATTCCTTTTTCTTTTGCATCAATTAAGAGTTGTATGTGGGTTGTTGCTGTTAAAGGGTTTCCAAATACTAATAGTCCTATGTTATTTTTGCTTGCACTCATTAACGCGGATTCAAAGTGCTCTTCCACTTCTTTCCTATTAAATTCTTTTATTGTTTTTCCTGTTTGTTTTTGTATTTCATCCACAAATCCTTCGCTGTATTGTGAAGTATAAACTTCAAGGAAGACTTGGTCGCATTGTTTTATTGCCTCAAGCGCTTCTAGTGTTATGTGGCTTGGTTTCAATCCTAGTCCTATTAAATAAAACATTATAATCAAGTATTTTCTGTTCAGAAAGTTTTTAATAGTTAAATAAGCCCGAGCTTGAACAGGCTTGCAAGGCCAGTTGCAAATCCGAGTACCGCAATTATTACTTTAATGAAGCCTACAAGGTTTTTCTTGTTTTGAATGTTTTTTGACTCTTTTCCTTCTTTTAGATAATCATCAAGGCTCCAGCAAATCATTAGCGCTATTCCGAGTTTTGCTATTACAAACAGGGAAGGGTGGACATTAATCAGTATGTTTGAGAAAACATGTTGTTCCGAGAAATTAAAAAATGTTATTGCCACTGTGCTTGCAATTCCATCAATTGCCTGCCCTGTAACTATAAACAGATTCAGTTTATCATTAAGGATTTTGTATTTAGTATATTTGTTTACTGCCCAGCACAATGCATATGAAACTGTTATTATGAGAATTGTTGTTGCAATAAATGGAAGCCAATTATTGAATTTAATAAAATTAAATAAAATTAATGGAATTGAAATTATTGCCCCGAACAAAAATAATCGTTTTGTATTAAATTTTTTTCTTACCCCTGCAATAAGCAGGCCTAAGATAACAAGCAAAAAAGTTAGTGCCCATATTCCTGGGGTAAAAAACCAGAAGCCTAATTGCATTGGATCAGCTGTTTTTGTTATTCCTTCAATAACCAGATTTCCTGCTTCTATTTGGTGCATTACTACTCTCATTGATATGCCGAATAAAACGTAAGGAATCAGTGATATGAAAAATTTATTATCAAAATTAATTTTTTTGTTCAGGATAATATAAATTGAGGCGCAGGCAATAACCAAAAGAAGGATGTAAATAGCGGTATTAACGAGATTGTAGCCCTGCATTTCAGGGCTTATTATTGGTTTTATAAAGTACTCAAAAATAAAATCATTGCCCATGCTTATTTTTAAATTCCGTTCTTATTAAATTCTTATCATGGATGAGATAAAGCAATTCAGCCAAAGCGCAGCAAGGAAGAATGTTACTTTGAAAGAGGCTCTTATGAAAAAGCTTTCTCCTAAAGAGGCTGTGTTTGCAACTAATGCTTATGATTCTTTTGGCAATATTGCGGTAATTGAAATACCAAGGGAATTAAATAAGAAAAAAAAATTGATTGGTCAGACATTAATTGAATTAAATCCTAGGTTTGAAACGGTTTGTTCTATTGAGAGTAATCATGAAGGCAAGTACAGGGTTCAGAGAGTAAAAGTGATTGCAGGAAAAAAGCAAACCATTGCTACTTATAGGGAAAGTGCTTGTACTTTTTTGATTCCTCTTGGGAAAGTATTTTTTTCTCCGCGCTTAAGCGGGGAGCGTACCCGTATTTCTGCATTAATTCAGCCTGGTGAGGTTGTTGGCTGTTGGTTTTCAGGTGTTGGTCCTTATCCTATTGTTTTTGCAAAGAACTCAAAAATGTTAAAAGGAATTGCTATTGAATTGAATCCGGTTGCACATAAATTTGCTGTTAAAAATGCTGAACTAAATAAAGTAAATAAGGGTTGTGTGAAAGGCAAGGAAAAAGTGGTTTTTGTTAAGGGTAATGTAAAAAAGGTTTACAAAAAATACAAGAAATTTTTTGATAGAATAGCTATGCCTCTCCCCCATACTGGTTACCAGTTCCTTAAGGAAGCATTTTATTGTGTAAAAAAAGGTGGTGTGATTCATTTTTATGAAATAGTTGTTAAGAATGATTTTATTACTCCTGAGAACCAGATAGTTGAGGCTGCTAAGAAAGCTAATTGCAGGGTTGAAATTGTGCGTAGGGCAAGGGTAAGGCAATTTTCTCCAACTAAAGAGCAGGTTGTTTTTGATATTAAGGTTTTGGATTGAGTAAATGAATTGTGATGGATTTGTCGGGCACTTTTTGTTAAAGTTTTTAAATTAATGGTTTCTTTGTTGTTTGGTGAGCATAATGGTTTTGAATCTTATTTTTTTAGGACCTCCGGGTGCAGGTAAGGGTACTGTTGCGCAGGCAGTGATGGATAAATATAAGCTTGTTCAGTTAAGCACTGGGGATTTGATTAGGGCTGAGGTTTCTTCTGGTTCTGAACTTGGAAAAAAACTTGGTGAAATAATTAACGCAGGTCAGTTGGTTGGCGATGATTTGGTTGGAGAAATGCTTGAGAATGATTTAAAGAAAAAAGTTTTGGATAAAAATTTTCAGGGAGTTATTTTTGATGGTTTTCCTAGAACAGAGGCACAAGCCCCTATGCTTGAGAAAATTCTTTCAGAAGTTGGTCAGAAGTTAACTGCTGTTATTTATATTGAGTCTTCAAAGGAAAATGTTGTGAAAAGGTTGTCCTCAAGATGGACTTGCCCTGTGTGCAAGAGGGTGTATAACATTGTTTCAAATCCTTCAAAAAAAATTGGTATTTGTGATGATGATGGTGCGAAATTAATTCAGCGTGAGGATGATAAGCCGGAAACGATTGCAAAGCGTTATGATACTTTTTTAGAAAAAACAAGTCCTTTGATTGAGTATTATGAAAAAAAGGGTTTGCTTCACAGGTATGATGGAAATATTCCTCCGGGGCCATCAATTGCTGTTGCGGAAAAAATAATTGCTAAATTGGATTAAAATAATTAATACGAAAAAATTGTGGTGCCTGTATTTACAGGCATTTTATTTATCCTTTTGCAAGGATTTTTCTATTTTATTGCATCCCAGATGATGTTGTCTCTTGGGTTTACCATTATTCCTTTTTGAGTTATTTCTAATGGATGAGGATTTTTGTCGTGTGATGTTCCCCTCATTTTTCTCACAAACAAACTTCTGTTTGGGGGAGAAAAGTATAAAGCCATTACTCCATCTACAACAAATTCTTCTACTCCGAATGCGGAGAAAACATTTTTGTTTGATTGTGTTTCTGATGTAAGTAATGTGGTGCAACCAAATGTTTTCAATTTATCACAGAGTTTGAATAGTGTTGTTCTTAGTAAACTTGCATCAAGATAAGCGCCGAATACTGTTGTTGAATCAATTACCAGTCTTTTTGCGTTTATTTCTTGGACCTCTTTTGCTATTTCATTTAATTGTTCATCAAGTTTTGTGTTCAAATCATTTTTGTCTTTAATGTATTCCATTCCTAGTTTGTAAATAGTGAACATTCCTTGGTCTTGCAATGATTTTATATCCCATTGAAAGCTCTCCATGTTCCAGGCTATATCTCGTACATTTCCTTCAAGTGTGACAAATACTCCCGGTTCGCCGTATTGTAATGCTCCGTTGTATAAGTATTGTGTTGCAAGAATAGTTTTTCCTGTTCCTGGTCCGCCTGAAATTAAAACGTTGCTTCCTTTTGGAATGCCCCCATTAGTTAATTCATCAATTCCGGGTATTCCTGTTTTAGTTCTCTCCAACAAAATCACCTTTAAGAAAAATATTTACATTCAGATAAGGAAATAAGTAATATTTAAGGGTTGCTGGGTTAAAGTTAAAGCAAATGAAACAAAAACCCTTTCTTCTACATAAGGTTTTTTGTTTAGAAAACTTAAAAAGCATCATTAGCATTTTATATTATATGCCTAAGGCCTTTTCTGAGAATATTCTGGTTAGTGGTGCGGATGATTTGCCTGTTTCTACTGGTTTTGAACAGGAATTTGATGTGAATGAACCTGTTTTTGAGAGGGATTACTCAAAAATGGATTTGGTTGATTTGATTGACCAGCCTGCGTGGAAAACTATTTTGATTGATTTGGTTGAAACAGAGAAGATGAATCCTTGGGATATTGATGTTGTTTTGCTTGCGGAAAAATATTTAAAAAAAATTAGCGAGTTGCAGGGGAATAATTTGCGTGTTCCTGCTAATGCTATTCTTGCGTGTGCTATTCTTGTTAAAACTAAATCAAAATATTTGAGGCTTTCTTCTCTTGATGATGCTGATGCAAAATCTGCTTTGACTCCTGAGCAGAGGGCTTTGATGCTTAATCAGATTCCTGACCTTTTAGCGGGCAGGGTGGCTAGGGAAGGCAGGATTACATTGGATGAGCTTGTTTCAAGCATTGAGGATATTATCCAAAGAACAACTCCTAAGAAAAATGGGGCTAGGAATATTCCTCGTATTGAGATTAATTTTGATTCTTCTTCAATTGAAGAAAAAATGCAGGAAATCCTTGATTTGATAATTAAGAAGGTTGATTCGCAGGGAATTGTTTTGTTTAATGATTTGCTTGAAAATAAGGAAATTGATTCTGTGGTTGAAACTTTTTTGCCAGTGCTTTTTTTAATGAATAATGGTAAAATCATTGCTTACCAGAATGAGTTTTTTGGGGAGATTTTTGTAAAACTAATTCCTGAGAAACAAGCTAACTGATTTGAATGCCAAGGTTTTAGTGCTTGAGCTTGTGGTTATAGCAACTATTAAATACCTCTTTTTATCTACTAGGTGCATTATGGTGAAGAAGAAAAAGAAACAGGTCAAAAAGAAGTTTGCTGTTAGCCGAAGGGAACCTGAGAAAGGATTTTTTTCTAGGTTCAAGGATGTTTTGCCTGAGCAGAAAAAAGAAACTGTTAGAGTAAAAACATTTATTGTAGAGAAGCCTGTTTATATTTCTCATCCTATGAGCAGGATGGTTCCTCCTCCGCAAAAATATAATCTTGATGCAGAGCCTGTTGAGGTAATGGATTCAAGGAAAAGTAGGTATGCTAAGAAAAGAAGAGAGGAAGAAATTTTGCCTGATGAAGAAGCAGGGCTTTCGGATGAGCAATCAGATGATTACTCTGCAGAGGATGAATCGTTTGATGAATCTGCAGAAGGAGAAATTCCTGAAGAAAGTGATTCAAATGTTGACCAATCCTTGTCTCAGACTCATGTTAGGAGCAGGGGGATGTTCAATAATATTTGGTGGAAAAAAGCCTTGTTTTGGGCTATCCTTGTTTGGTTATTGATTCTTGCTCTTGAAATGGCTATGCAGGCAATGAAGCTTGTTGAAGTTGATTTGACAAGGCAATGGTGGATTCTTCTTGCAGGATTAATAGTAATATCAATGATTTATTTCAAATTCTTTGATGGAAAAATAAATATTTAAATTAAAAATTGTGAAGTGATTTATTTTGAAAGAAAAGATAGAAAAATTTTCAATAGAGTGGGGAAAGATTTCATTTGATGGTTCTTCTTTAAGAGATATTTTATTCATTGAAGGCAGGGTTGTTGAGAGGGATTATGAAAGGATTAAAACAAAGTATGGCACTGGCCATATGGTTGATTTGGATGAAGCAAAATTTTTATTAAAAGGCAATCCGTGGGAAGTAATTATAGGTACGGGTTATGAGGGATTATTAAAATTGAGTCCGGATGCAGAGGCACTGCTTAAGCAGAGAACTGCGCTTACTGTAATGCTTTCTCCGCAGGCCATTGATTCTTTGAATGAAAAACTCAGGAAGAAAGAGAGAGTGAATGCACTAATTCATACAACCTGTTAATGCATTTTTGTTGTCCTGAGGAATTTATTTCTTTAAATAATTTAAGTGAGTTTTTTCTTTTTTAGTGCTTTTTCTAATTCAGGTCTGTCAAATCCTGTGACTATTTCCCCATCAACATCAATTACCGGTACCCCTGTTTGACCGCTTTTTTGAACCATTTCTCTTGCTTTTTCCTGATTTATTCCCACATTAATATCTTCATAATCAACTTTTTTTTGCTTTAACCAGTCTTTTGCCATTACACAGTAAGGACAAGCGCTCGTCGAATAAACAATTACTTTTGCCATAATACCACCCTGTTTGTTTGCTTCACTTAACCGGTTCCTTTGTTTTTTTAAACCTTGTGCTGAAACCACCTGCATTTAGCTCATTTTTTTTCCAACCATTACAAAGAAAGCTTCTTTTTTTTCAACAAGCCATTTGATTTCATCAAAAAAAGGTTTTTTGAATTTTGGTTTTGATGCGATAAATGAAATATTTTCTTCCTTAAACCATTGCAGTATTTCATTTATTGAGTGATAGGATTCATGTACCTGTCCATATTTGTCCGCAGCCCACGCTTTGCTTTGGTTTGAACCAAAAAATTTTTCCCCAAATTCAATTCTTTTCTCAATATTTGCTCCGCAGAACAGCCATAAAAAGAATCTTTTAATCCTGTGCCTGAAACGCGAGTACTTGTTGTATAATCCTATTATTACAAGTCCATTTGGTTTTGTATTTGTACAGGCTATCCTAAAAGCTTTTTTTGCGTTTATTGTGTGATGTAGGCTTCCTAAAGCAATTACCGCATCAAATTTTTCTCCGAATTCATTTTCTTTCAGTTCAAAAATATTTTTTTGAATAAATTCAACATTTTTTTCAGTGCATAGTTTTTTGGAAAGTTTTTTTGCATGCATGATGGATGAAGAACTAAAATCAATCGCTTTTACTTTTGCTCCGCATAGTGCAAGGGCATTTGCCAGTTCCCCTGTTCCGCATCCAAGCTCAAGGATTTTTTTGTTTTTCCAGTATTCATTCGTTTTTCCAAAAATTTTGGCAACCCATTGGGGGAAATAAACTATTTTCTCTTTAGAAACAGTTTCTCTTGCCGGGTAAGGGTATTTTTCATATAATTCTAATACCAGCTTTTCTTTTTGATTTGCATTCATCCAGCTCAATTATTTGTTTTTTAGTAATGGTTAAAAGAAGCTTCTTTAAGAAGTTTTTTGGTTGGAATGCAGAAAATAATTGGTTTGCTTGATTTGGATTACTTTTATGCCCAAGCAGAAATGTTAAGGGATTCTTTTTTGAGGGGAAAACCTGTTGTCATAGTAATGCCTTCTCTTAGGGAGAATTCAGGGGTTATTGCCACCTGTAATTATGAGGCTCGTGCATTCAAAATAAAATCAGGTATGCCGTTAAGCCTTGCAAAAAAGCTTGCCTCTCCAGAAACGGTTTTTATTAATGTGGATAAAACTTATTATGAGGAGCTTTCGCAGAAAGTATTTGAGGTAGTTGATTTTTTTTCAGAAAAAGTTGAGCAGGTTTCAATTGATGAGGCTTATTTTGATTTAACCAATCCTTCAGGTTTTGACAAAGCTGAGGAAACTTGTTTAAAGATAAAACAGCGTATTAAAGCAGAGCTTGGATTAACCTGCTCAATTGGCTTAGGCCCTAACAAGCTTATTGCAAAAATGGCTTCTTCAGTGAAAAAACCTGATGGCTTTTTTTCCGTGAAACCAGAGCAAGTTGATGAATTTATTTCAAAACAGAGAATTTATTCTTTATTTGGTGTGGGCCCCAAAACAGAGGAAGAATTTAGGAAACACAATATTTTGTTTGTTTCTGATATAAGAAAATTTACAAAAGAGGATTTGGTTTCCTGGTTTGGGGAAGTAATTGGTTCGAAATTTTATGAATTTTCTTTTGGAAAAGATGAGAGGGAAATTGAATCTAACAGGGAAAAGCAACAGCTTTCAAGAATGATGACAATTAAAGAGGATTCCCGCGATTTTGATGTAATTGTCCAGAATCTTGATTTTTTAGATGAAATGCTTTACAAACAAATACTTGCATTAAAAAAAAGGTTCAAAACTGTTTCTCTAATAATTGTTACTGAGAGGATGGAAACACTTACCAAATCAAGGACGTTGCATGAGCCAGTTGATTCTTATGAGAAATTAAAAGAAATTGAACATGTTTTGTTGCGTGAATTTTTGAATGAATCATTTTCTTATGTTAGAAGGGTAGGGGTAAGGGTTTCGAATTTTGATCAGGATTCAGGGCTTCAGAGGAAATTGTTTGAGTTTAAGTGAGTGTTTTTTATGATGGCAAGAGAAAATCAAGTTAAGGCAATTAAACAATTAAATTTGTTGAAATTAAGGTCCTCAAAAATGAGGCTTGCGGCTGAGAAATGGAATAACCCTTGGAAAACCCTTATTGCAATAGCGATGTCTGCCCAGTCAAGGGATGAAACAACAATAACTATTGCAACGGCTTTGTTTGAAAAGTACCCTACATTGAAAGAATTAGCGAATGCAAATTATGATGAGGTATTATTTGTTTTAAGAAGTTTAAATTATAATAGAACAAAGGCATCAAATATTATTGCTTGTGCTAAAATGCTGCTGGAAAAATATCATGGAAAAGTTCCTTTAAATTTTGATGAATTAATTGCATTGCCTGGGGTTGGTAGAAAAACAGCGAATGTATTTCTATCTGAAATGGGTTTAGCTGCTATAGGGGTTGATACTCATGCAGCGTATATTTCAAAAAAATTATTGTGGACAAAAAATAAGTCGCCTGAAAAAATTGAGAGGGATTTGAAGCTGTTATTTTCAAAAAAATATTGGAAGCATATAAATCCTACGCTTGTTCGTTTCGGAAAAACTTATACAAGCAGAAAGAAGAAAGATAAAATGCTGGATGAAATTTCAAATATTAGATAATAGTTTAAAGTTAAGTTGTCTTTTGTTGAAAATACATTTTATAAACAAATATGAATATTAGTTCCTGTGTTGGGGTTTGTATGATTAGAAAAGCAGATACTTTGGGTGACATTGTTTCTAATTATCCTGAAGTGGTACCTGTTTTGGCTTCTGCAGGCTTGCATTGTATGGGCTGTCATGTTTCGGCTTATGAAACTCTTGAGAAGGGTTGCTTGGTTCATGGTTTGTCAAAGAAGGACATTGAGGTTCTTGTAAAAAAAGCGAATGAAAAAATTGCTGAATATGAGAAAATGCCTAAAGTGATTTTTACTGATAAAGCAATTATTGAACTTGATAAGCGTCTTGGGAAGCCTAAGAAAAAGTTTGTGAGGATAGTCCATAATTTGCTTGGCGAATTTGATTTTCAGGCAGAGGATAATAAAGAACAAACTGATGAGTTAATTCCTATTGAAGCAAAAAACGGAAAAGGTCTTGTTGTAAATATTTTGGCTGACAGAAGAATAGAGAAAATGCTTCGCGGGATAAAAATTGATTATGATTTAAAGGAAAAGGATTTTGTTGCTCAGAAAGTTTAATTAAAATATTTTTCTAAATTAAGAACCTTTTTTCTAACTCAGGGTTGTTATTGAATATCTTTTTCTTGTATGAATTTAGCTGCTGTGTGTGCTGCTATTGCCCCTTCTCCTACACAGGTAGCTATTTGGTTTAATTCTTTTTTTATGCAATCTCCTGCAGCAAATATTCCTTGAATGCTTGTTTCCATTTTTTCATTGGCAATAACTTTTCCATCAGCATCTTTTTTTACTTGAATGAACTCTGTGTTTGGTTCAGAGCCAATATAAATAAACGCTCCCGTACAATGCATTTTAGTTTCTTTTCCCTTGTTTTTCAGGATTATTGTTTCAAGCATTTGTTTTCCTTCGAATCCTAGTACATTTGTTTCAAGCATTATTGAAACTTTTTTTTCTTTTAGTGTTTCCAGTTTTGCTTTTTCAGCGCTAAGTTCTTTTTTTGGGCTTATGAGCGTAACTTTTTTTGCTATTCCTGCGAGATAAATGGCTTCTTCTGCTGCTCTTGTATCAGAACCTATTACAGCAACTTCTTTTCCATTATACATTGGACCATCGCATGTTGCGCAAAAATGTACTCCTTTGTTCAAAAATTCTTTTTCGCCTTTTACTCGAAGCCACTTGCTTTTTGCGCCCACTGCAACAATAATTGCTTTTGAAGAAATAGTTTTTTCTTGTAGAATTATCTGCTTTTCTTTTCCTTTATCTTTTATTTCGTTTACTGTTTCAAGTTCTATTTGTGCCCCTGCTTTTTCTGCTTGTTCCCTGAATTTTCCCATTAGTTTTATTCCGTTTATTTCAGAAAAGCCAGGGTAGTTTTGGATACTATTTGCCCAAGTAACCGTGCCCCCAATAAGCCCTTTTTCAATAATAATTGTTTTCAAACCGTATCTTGCGCAGTAAAGCCCTGCAGTCAAGCCTGCTGGTCCAGCCCCTATTATTGCAACATCATAATCGGACATTAGTTCACCTAATAGTTGGTAAGGAAAAAAAGAAGCAACTCCTTTTTATTCCTTGCTTTTGTTTTTCTTTCTTCTTGTTTAAGAGGAAAGTATTTAAGCTTTGAAATAGTATTTTTTGTATGGCTAAAAAACGGCAATCGAAGGGTTCAAAGAAAAAAGATAGTTTTGGTAAAGCTGCTTTAATTGCTCTAGAACTTGCGGAGAAGAAAGAAAATCAATCTGCACAAGAAAGTGAAATAAGTGCTCCTCATTCTGAAGTTGTGTTAGAACAGAAACAAGAAGATATTGTTGGGGGTATGGGAAAATCTTCCAAAGAGGAAAAAAGTTCTTTAATAAAAAAACCAAAAAAACTTATTGTTAAACCGGTAAAGCAGAAAAAGAAATCAGCCCAAAAGCTTTTTACTGCGAAAACAGAAACAACTCTTGTTGAAATTGTAAAAGAAAATCCTTCTGAGGAGGATAATATTGTTGAGGAAACAAATGAAGGCACGGATTTTGAGGATTCTGTTCAGAAAAATACTGATTTGATTGAAATTGTTGGCGGAGTAGCTATGGTTCTTATAGCTGTTGAAGTAGTTGCAATAATTTCGTTGCTGATTTTTATTTTTTTCTTGTAAATGCCCAGCCAAGTATAATTCCTATTATTAGTGAAACAATTATTCCTGCAACAAATAACTCAGTTGTTATTGCATTAGTAATAGTTTCAGGGTTTTGTCGCATTGAATCAGTAGCCATTCCTGTTGAAGCTGTTTTAATTAGTGTTTCGCCACCTATCTCTAAACTGTTTTGTAATACAGATTGTGTCTGGGGGAGGTTAATTGAGCCAAGGATTAAATAAACAAATCCTCCTACAAAAACAGTTGCAAGGGAGAGCAGGATTAGGACTTTTACTTCTTCCATGAGGTTTGGCTGGATTATTTGTTTTCCTTTTTGGGTTAATTCATAATATTTCCATTTTCTTCCTTCATCAATTTGTTTTATCAGGTCAGCATTAACCAAAATATCGCAATGTTCCTTTATTGTTGAACTCCCCAGACTCAATTTTTGGCTTAATTCAGTCAGGGTTCTTCTCCTGTCGTTAAGATTCTTTAGGATGCTTACTCTCGAATCAGCTGAAAGAGCCTTAAAGCTTCTTTCATCCAAAACAATTCTTTCATTCATAATAAACCATTAAATCCTAATTATTACCTGTTTGAACCCTTTTTATTTTTTCTCGTTTTGTTCGGCGGTTTGGTTTGCCTCTTTTTTCACAATTTTAATGTTTTTAGGGTAAATTAACATGATTAACGCATAAACTGCTGAAGAAAGGTTTTTCACAAAAAGGTTTGTGATAAAAAAAACTATGATAAAACCGCTGATAACATAAATAATCCAGGTGTAACTTGAAAGCGTTACAATTAATGGTAATTGTTTTAGTATTTCTCCTCCCAAATCAATTTTTTGGTCTGTTAGGTTCTGTATTATTTTTTGCTTAAAATCATTTGAAGAGACATTTGCTTTCATTAGTTCTAGCTTATTTTCCAGCCCTAGCACATCAGGGTCATTTTTTGCTTCAAGGTTTTTCATTTCAGGGAGTGCCTGTATTTGCTCTATAGTAGTTTTTTGCTGCTGGGCAATGGATGAAGCAAATTGTTCCTGAAATTGTTCTCCTAGAGAAATATCCTTTCCAATAGTCATTCCTAAAAATTCAGGAACAAAGTTTTGTTTTAAAGTGTCCTGGTTTCCTATGCTTGCTATTACAAGGCAGGCAAGAAAGCCTATGCATGCAATCAAGAGGATTCTTCCTGCTGCTGATGTTCCTGAACGAAAAGTAACCAAGTAATGAAGTTCTTTTTCTTTCTGGGAAAGGAATTTTATTCCGAGAGGAATTCCGATTAAGAATAAAATAATAGGCAAGGTAAATTCAATAATTGTTTTTTGAAATAATAGGGCTGATAGTATAATCCCTGGAAGAAATCCTGCTACAATAAATATTAGTGCATATTTTAACAAATATTTTTTCCCAATTGAAAGAATTATTCCAAGGCAAACCGAGGATAGAACAATAAATATAAGGAAATTAATTGAAAGAATTGCCCCCATTAAAGGAAAAGTATTGATTGTGAGAAACATTTGAGTATTTATTCCTGTGAGTGAAAAAAAGTATGTTGTGAATAGTACAGAAGCAAAGAGCAGAATTGAAAGAATTGCTCCTGGCAAACGCTCATCCATGCTAGAGATACTTTTGGCTAATATTTAATTCTTTTGTCGCGCCAAAAAATCCAATAAACCCTTAAAAAGTCTTTCTTTTGAGAATTACTTCATGATAGAACAAAGTACTCAAAAAGCCGAGATTGACTTTCTTGCTATGGAGAAGAAATGGCAGAATGAGTGGGAAAAGCAAAAGATTTTTGAGGTAAAAGAAGATTCAAAGAAAAAAAAGTTTTATGTTCTTGAAATGTTTCCCTATCCTTCTGGCGCAGGTCTTCACATGGGGCATGCTTTGAATTATACTATTGGGGATATCCAGGCGAGGTTTAGGAGAATGAATGGTTTTAATGTTCTTTATCCAATGGGGTATGATGCTTTTGGGTTGCCTGCAGAAAATGCTGCAATAAAAGTAAATGAACATCCAAGGGATTATACAAGAAAGTCAATTGCAAATTTTATTACTCAACAGAAAGCTCTTGGTTTGAGTTATGATTGGTCCAAACTTGTAAAGACTTGTGAACCTGAATACTACAAATGGAATCAGTATTTTTTCTTAAAATTTTTGGAAAAAGGGCTTGTGCAGAAAAAAAAGGCTGCAGTGAATTGGTGTCCTAAGTGCAATACTGTTCTTGCTAATGAGCAAGTTCATTCAGGGAAATGCTGGAGACACGAGGATACTGAAGCTGAAATAAAGCATCTTGAGCAATGGTTCATTAAAACAACTGATTATGCTGATGAATTACTTAAAATGGTTGATGGATTAGAGTGGCCGGAGAGAATTAAATCAATGCAAAAAAATTGGATTGGAAAAAGTTTTGGAACGGAAATAGAGTTTGTAATTAATGGGAAAAAGTGGCCTATTTTCACTACCCGCCCTGATACAATTTTTGGAGTTACTTTCATGGTTGTTTCTGCTCAGCACGCAAAGCTGGATGAACTTGTTACTAAGGAACAGAGAAAAGAAGTTGATTTGTTTTTAAGGAAAATAAAATCTACTAGTGAAAAGGATGCAACTGAGTTAGAAAAAGAAGGGGCTTTTACTGGTGCGTATGCAATTAATCCGATGACTGGGGAAAAGATTCCTGTTTATGCTGGAAATTTTGTTGTAGCTGATTATGGTTCAGGAATGGTTATGGCTGTACCTGCACATGACCAAAGAGATTATGAATTTGCTGTGAAATACAAAATTCCAATTAAACAAGTAATTGCACCTAATATTAATGAGTACAAGGAAAATGAAAAAACTTTGAGTGTTTTTGATTCAATTTATAAATTAGCAAAAGAAAAGGGGATAAAAGTTTGGTTGCTTGGCGGTTTATCTTGTGCTTTTCATGTTGGATTAATTTATCGTTCTCATAGCGATATTGATTTAATTGTAAAAGATAGTTCCTCTGCAGATAAGGTTATTGAAGTTTTTTCTCTTTTAGGATTTGAACTCGTTGAGAAAAAAAAACTTACTGATAAGTTAACTAATTTTGTTTATAAAAACAAAAATGGGGTTGAGGTGGATATTGGCCCACGAATTAATGAATTTGGTTTAGTTGATTCTGATTTTGAAGAAAATGAAAAAGAGTTGAATGGAGTAAAAGGATTAGTTTTGAGTAAACGTTTTGTTGAATCATTTAAAGAAAAACAAGTTAAGTCTAGAAAAGCGGAAAAGGATTTAGTTGATTTATCTTATTTACAAGGAAAAGCTTTTACTGAAGAGGGAGTATTGGTTAATTCAAAAGAATTTGATGGAATCGAAAGCGAGAAAGCGATTGAGGAAATAACAAATTATTTAGAGAGTAAAAAAATTGGTAAAAAAACTTTTAATTTCAAGCTCCGCGATTGGCTTGTTTCAAGGCAAAGATACTGGGGAACGCCTATTCCGATTATTTATTGCAAAAAATGTGGTGCGGTTGCAGTTCCTGAAAAAGATTTGCCTGTTGAATTACCTTATGAGGTAAAGTTCGGTGAAGGAAATCCATTGAAAACAAATAAAGAGTTTGTTAATTGCAAGTGCCCAAAATGTGGTTCTGTTGCTGAACGAGAAACCGATACAATGGATACTTTTTTTGATTCCAGCTGGTATTATTTGCGTTACCCTGATAATGAGAATGCGAAAGAGCCTTTCAAGAAAGCAAATGCAAAATATTGGATGCCTGTCGACCAATACATTGGGGGTGCGGAGCATGCCTGCATGCATTTGATTTATGCAAGATTTTTCTCAAAAGCTCTTCGTGATATGGGTTACCTTGATTTTGATGAACCTTTCACAAAATTATTCAATCAAGGAATGCTTCATGGTGCTGATGGAAACAAAATGTCAAAATCTCTTGGGAACGTTGTTAATCCGCTTGAAATTATACAAAAATTTTCTGCGGATTCATTACGCTTCAATTTGATGTCGCTTTCAGCCCCAAATAGTGATAGTGTCTGGTCTGACAAAGGAATGGAATCAGCATACAAGTTCCTTCAACGCTTATACGCAATTTTGTCGGAAGTAAAGCTTGGCTCTTCAAGTAAATTAATTCAAAGCAAGGTTAATAGAACAGTGAAAGAAGTTACTTTGGAAATTGATTTGTTCAAATACAATTTAGGAATAATAAAATTAAGGAGTTTAGTTGATTCAATTGTTTTGGAAAAAGAAATTGCTAAAGAGGATTTTGAAAAAGTGGTAAAGCTTTTCCACCCCATTTGCCCCCATATAACTGAAGAGCTTTGGAATTTGCGTGCAAAAAAAAGTTTGTTAAGCATTGAAGGATGGCCTGTTGCTGATGAATCAAAAATTGATGACCATTTGGAGAGAATTGAAGAAATAGTTGCTTTGGTGCGAACAGATATTTTGAAAATAAAGGGGCTTGCAAAATTAGATAAAGTTTCTAAGGTAAAGATGTTTGTTTCCCCTGAATGGAAATGGGTTGCGCTTGAGATAGTGAAGAAAGCTTGTGGAGTTAAACCTGATTTTGGTGTTGCAATGAAAGCATTAATGGCTAATCCTGAAATGAAGAAACATGGTGCAGAGATACAGCCTTTTTTGAAAACTGCTATTAATCGTTTGAATGAAATTTCTGAAATGGAGAAGTTTGATGAAATTGCTGTGCTGAATGAAGCAAAATCAATGCTTGAAAAAGAATTTGGCTCAATTGAGGTAATTCTTGCTGAAAAATCAAGTGAAGCGAAAGCAAAAAATGCTTTTCCTGGAAAACCTGCTCTGTTAATTGAATAATTGGAATTTCTTTTTATCTAAGGCTATCTTTAAATACTTTAAACTTCTTTTTAGTTTAGTTAATTCAGTAATGATTTTTATGGATCGTTTGGAAAAGGAAAAAATAATGGAGGCTGCGTTGTTCATGAGCCCTAAGCCTTTGACGCTTGATGAATTGAATACTATTGCGCAGACACAATCAAGGCTTGAGACAAAAGCAATGATGAATGAGTTAATGAATTTTTATAATTCAAGAAAGAGTGCATTAGAGATTGTTGAGTTGCCTGTTGGTTACCAGATGAGGGTTAAAGAGGATTATGAGGATCATGTACAACAGTTTGCACAAAATAGTATGTTTTCTCGTGGGGTAATGAAAACATTAGCTTTTATTGCTTACAAACAACCTGTTAACCAGTCACTTGTAGTAAAGTACAGAAACAACAAGGCTTATGATCACCTGAAATTATTGCTTGATGAGGGGTTCATAAAAAAAGAGCCAAAAGGAAGAACATTTGTTTTAACCACAACCACAAAATTCATTGAGTACTTTGGAAAAGATTTTGGGAAAGCAAAAAAGAAAGCTGAAGTTAACAAAGGAGTTTCTTCTGAAAATATTACTCCTGTTGCTCCAAGTTCCTCTGATATTAAATCAAAAATGAATTCAGAGGTAAACGCTATAATGGAACAAAAGTCAGAATAGTTTTGTCTGTGTTGTCCCTATTTTGTCAAGTGCTTTTGTGCAGGTGCTCCAGAATATCCTTGAAAATGGGGGAAGTTTTTTGTTTTTCTTAACGTATTCAGCTAAATATTTTTGTGTTTTGGGATCAGCAGGGTAACCAGAACCAAAATCGCCAAACTCTTCAGCCAAATGTTCAATTTCTTCATCTCTTTTCACTTTTGCTAAAATGCTTGCGGCTCCAACAACCACGTAAGTAGAATCAGCTTTGTTTTCAGCAACAATTTTTGTTTTCTCGTGTGTTTTGTTCAAATATTTTCTTATTCTTTTCTCAAACGCTCCTTTCAGTGCATCAGGACTGTCAATGAAAATTATTTCAGGTTTTTTCTTTAACCCGTTTATTAATTCAGCTATTTTTATTGCCTCTATTTCATTCAAAGAGTGTTGTGCCATTAAATCATTTATCTCAATTGGCTCAAGAATAATTACCTTGTGTTCAACTGAATGTTTTTTTACTTCATTCACAAGTGATTTGCGTTTTGCTGGAAGTATTTGTTTAGAATCCTTTACTCCAAGGCTTTTGAGTTCTTTTTCTGATTCTTTTTCCATTACAGAAATACCTATTGTCATTGGGCCAAAGCACGGGCCTCTTCCTGCTTCATCAATTCCTGCGATTAACATTGAATCACTTTAGTAAAATTAGTTTGAACGGGTTAAAAAACCTGTTGAGGGAAATGGGTTTGTTTTATTTTATATCAATTAGTATTTCTTTTATTCTTGGTCTTTGTTTGTCGCATGTTCCGCATGCATCCATTGCATCTAGGCAAAGCACTTTTGCTGCTCTTACTGTTTCTAATTTATTATAATCAGCATCTTCTGCCCTTAACACATCAAAGGCTTCTCTAAGCGTATCATATGCTCTTTTTGTTGCAACCATAGCCATTTCTTTTTGTTCTTGGCTTGGCTTGAAATTCTTGTAAGTATGGCAAAGCATGCAGTTTCTTTTAGCTGAGTCAAAATAAGCCGATAAACCTGTTTTCATGAACAATACTAAAACGAAAAAGCATAAAAAGATGCAGGATTAGATATTTTTTAGGTATATGGTTTGTTACACCTTGATTTTGTTAGTGTTTATATATCTGTCAGGAATCATTTTTATTAATGAGTGAGTTGGTTTTACCGGTTGCTTTACGGCAATTCGTTAGTGCTGACTCATACTTTGGTTTCTATTTTTATGAATAGACTCTGGGCACTAAACCAGGGTCTTATTCTAATGCTTTTTTGTTAGATTAGATTTGGGTTTTTTCCTACCAAAGAAGAGTAAAAGAAAAAGGGTGGTTTGAATGATTGGAAAAAAAATTAGGTTGCAAAGGATTAGTGGTAGAAAATCAGGAAAAATACTTATCGTGCCTATTGATCATGGTATATCAGATGGACCTATTCTTGGTTTGATTGATGTAAAAGAAACTGTTTCAACAATAGCGGAATCGGGTGCAAATGGAATATTGATGCATAAAGGATTAGTTGGAGAAGGTTTTCGCGGGGGCGGTACTGATGTCGGATTGATTATTCATTTAAGTGCCGGTACCTCTTTGAGTCCTGATCCATTGAATAAAGTAATTGTAACAACTGTGGAAGAAGCTGTTGCTCTTGGCGCGGATGCTATTTCTATTCACATTAATGTGGGGGCTGAGGATACTTCAAAAATGATGATGGATGCAGGGCAAGTGGTAAGGGATTGTAATCATTTTGGAATGCCTTTGATTATGATGATGTACCCTCGAGGAGAAAAAGTAAAAAATGAAAAAGATGTTTCGGTTGTAAAAATAGCTGCAAGGATTGGTGCGGAGCTTGGCGCTGATATTGTGAAAACAAATTATACAGGGAGTAAAGAATCTTTTAGAGAGGTTGTTGAAGGTTGTCCTGTTCCTGTGATAATTGCAGGCGGCTCTAAAGGCACTGATAAAGAGGTGCTGCAAATGATTCGGGATGCAATGGATGCGGGTGCTGCAGGGGTTGCTATGGGAAGAAATTCTTTCCAGCACAAGGAGCCAAAGAAAATAATTAAAGCAGTTTCTTTGATTATTCATGAGAATTATTCTGTAGATAAAGCAATGAAGGAAGCTGGGTTAGATGGGAAAAATTTAACAGAAAAAATTGTTCCTGTTAAAAGCTTTCATTGAATTTTTGGGTGGTTGCATGGGAAACGAAAAAGAATTAATCATTGACATAAGGCCTTATGATAAGGAACTTGTTACTTCAGCGATTGAATCAGGAGTAAAAAAAATAATTGTTCCTGAAAAATTTTCTGAACAAGTGCATAAGCTTGGCAAGATTGAAACTATTTCTCTTGATGGGGATTTTGTGCTTGGAAAAGATTTTTTTGAGCAGGAAATAAAATCCAAATCTGATGAGGAAAAAGCTCTTGAATATGCAAAGAAAAGTGCGGTAATTGTCCACGCAAATGATTGGAAAATAATTCCTTTGGAGAATCTTATTTCAAAATCAGAAAATGTTTATGTTTCTTGTACTCCTAAAGAAATAGAAACAATGCTTTCTGTTCTCGAAAAAGGGGTAAAAGGAGTGGTAATTAAACCAAAGAACAGGCAGGAAATAATTGATTCTGTTAATAGTTTTGCAAAACAAGGAAATAAACTTGATTTAGTTGAAGTGGAGGTAACTAATGTTAAAGTACTTGGCTCTGGGGAAAGAGCATGTATTGATACCTGTAATATAATGGATTTGGGAGAGGGAATGCTTGTTGGTAATTCTCCTAAAATGCTTTTTTTGGTTCAATCAGAATCCATGGAAGTAGAATATTGTGCTACCCGCCCATTTAGGGTTAATGCTGGTGCTGTGCATTCCTATGTTTTGTTGCCTGGAGAGAAAACGAAATATTTGCTTGAGCTAAAATCCGGTGATGAAGCGCTTTCAGTGAATTACAAAGGAGAAACAAAGCAACTAATTGTTGGGAGAAACAAAGTAGAGAATCGTCCGCTTATTTTAATTCAAGCAAAAATTGGTAATCAGGAAGGTGAGGTAATTTTGCAGAACGCTGAAACCATTAGAGTGGTTCAAAGCGGAGGCAAATCCATTTCGGTTGCTGAATTAAAAAAAAGGGATAAGATTTTGGTGAAAATTGGCGAAGCGGGGAGACATTTTGGGGCAAGAATAAAGGAAAAAATAATTGAGTAGAATACTAATTATTTTTTTCTTAAAAGGTAAACTGTTATTGGGTGTGAACCATTTTTCATGGCAATAATTTGTGTTGAGAGCTTAACCAAATGGAACATTGGTGGAATTTTTTCTTTTTCAAAAATATTTTTTTCAGAAGTAAAAACAAATAGCCCTCTTTTTTTTAATAATTTGCCAACTTCTTCAAATGCTTTTTGTGGGTTTGTTGTGTGATAAAAAGCTAGGTTTGAATGAATTATGTCAACTGTTCCTGGTAAAGCAACTTTCCCAAGTTTTTCTGCATGAGCAACTTTCCAGGAAATATGTTTATTATTTTTTAATTCTCTCCATTCAGGAATCCATTTTGCTCCAGTTACAGTTAAATCAATTTTTTTGCCAAGAACTGATTTTAACTCTGAGGCAGCTAATCCGACCCCTGCGCCTAGTTCAACAACAACTGCTTTTTTGAGTTTTTTCTTTTTTGTATAATTGTCAATTAATTTAACTAGATTTATTGGCTTGTAAAATGAATTTAATCTTTCAAGATTTGCTCCAAAACTAATTCCCCATTCTCTGCGGGAATCATAGCGACGGGATGCTTTCAAGTTTGATGCAACAAACCTTCTCTCGAATGCTTCCTTAAATCCGTGTTTTTGTTTTGATTTATTAAACGCTTTCAGAGTTGTTTCTGCTTTTTTACTGTTTTCTCTATCTTGTGCTCTGAGTGCTTTTAAGTAATTTGCGAGAGCAAATCTTTCAAGCGCAATATAAGTATTCCCGTCGAGTTTCCTTAATGAGCTTCTGTAAGCCCTAAGTGATTGTTCTGGTCCTCCTTTTCTTTTTTTTGCTTTCTCAAGTAAATGCTTTTCCATTTTAGCATAATTAATTGGAGCCATGTAAAGAATAATGCTGAACCTTATTAAAATAGTTTCTAAGCGCAAAAAACTAGAGTCTATTTAGTTTTAGGGTTTTTTGTTTTTCAATATCTGTTACTACTCTTTTTAGAAATTTAAGTTGTTTTAAAAATAAAACTCTTTCCTGCGGATTCATGCTTTGAAACGCTACTGCCAATGTTAGTTTTTCGTGTTTGGCATCAATTTTTGCTTGTGCATCCCTTAAACTTATTTTGGTACCGATTCCATGTATTCTTAAGTCAGGGTTAGTGTGTTTGCTTAAATCAGTTGCAGTTGCCACGGTTAATCCATAATTTATTTTTCTTTTTATTTCCGCTAATTGTAATTTGTAATCCATTGTGCCCATGATGTGTTTTACTTTTTGGAGATGTAAGAGGTGTGTTTGAATTCCGTGTACAACAGGGTGTTCTTGTTTTCCAAAAAGCAGTTCTGCATTTTCTATTTTTGGGTATCTCCAAGCATTAACCCAGTTTGTAGACGAGGTTGGAAACGCTTTGAATGTTTTTCGAATCATGTAGTTATTAGTGTTAAGGAGTTCAAAAATGTTTCTAAAAATAGAAAAGTATTGCGGTTTTACCCGCAATACATTATTAGTTTTGTTATTAAGCAGCTACATCGATATTGAGTCTTTTCTTTAATTCTCTATATCTGTTTCGGATTGTAACCTCGGTTACTCCTGCAACGTTAGCAACTTCTTTTTGTGTTCTTCTTTCTCCTTTCAAGAGTCCTGCAATATATACTGCTGCTGCCGCAACCCCTGTTGGTCCTCTTCCGGAGATTAATCCTTTTTTGATTGCTTCTTCAAGGATTCTTCTTCCTTCTTCTTGTACCTCTCCGCTGAGGTTTAATTCTGATGCAAATCTTGGGATGTAGTGTACTGGGTTTGTTAGGGGAACACCTAAGTTTAGTTCTCTAACAAGGAAACGGTATGTTCTACCAATTTCTTTTTTAGTTAATCCGCTTGCTTCAGCCATTTCGTTTAGTGTTCTTGGCACGTGGTAAGTTCTACACACCGTGTACAACACAGCCGCTACAACTGCTTCAATTAATCTTCCTCTGATTAATCCTTTTTTTACTGTTTTTCTGTAAAGTAATGCAGCCGCTTCAACTAATGTGTCTGGTATGTTTAGGTATGAAGCTACTCTTCTCATTTCTGTTAGTGCTATTGAGAGGTTTCTTTGCATTGAGCTTGAAACACTTGCTCTTTTATGCCACTTTATTAGGCGGTACATTTGTGCTCTTCCTTTGCTTGAGAGCTTGTTTCCCCTTAAATCAGTTCCTCTTCTATCAATCATTGTTACTAATCCTTTGTTTAGTTTAACATATTTCATTGGGCTTCCGCCTCTTGAAGAATCCTCTGAATCTTCAAAGCTACGCCATTCTTTTCCAGTATCAATCATTTCGTCTTCGGATACAATTAGTCCGCAGTTCATGCAAACTGCTTCTCCTTTACCATGATCTACCCTAATTTTTTCGCTTCCACATTCCGGGCATTTTGTTACCAAATTTACCACCTTCAAAAACCGAATTTGATGCTAATCTTGCCTTAATTGATAAAGAAAATGCAAAATTAGTACGTAATTATATAAAGCTTCATTAAGCAGGTTTATAAATGATTGCTAAGCAGTTGCGGTATTTAAAGGGATTAAAATAATGGCTTAAATTAGCGTTTTGATAGGTTTTAAAGGTTTTGAAAAGAATTATTCTAGTAATATTGCGTTTACTACTCCTTCTTGCCCTGGCCTGTTTGTTACTTTAGCCAATTTTTCTGCGCCTTCTACTTTTACTCTTATGATTGCGCCTTTTGTTGATACATTTGATCTTGCAAACAATCTGTTAGCATCATTTGTTTTTACTGCAATTATTTCTACTTTAGTTATTTTTCCGCTTTTATCAGTAATATTAGCGTGTTTTACAGATAAAGCTCTTGTTTTGTTTGTGTTTCCCATTCCTCTTTTTTCTTCTATATTGTCTTTTGTAACACTTGCATCAGTTTTAGTTAAAGCAGCGGTTCCGCCCCTAGCTGACAATTTTTTTGAAACAGCATTCCCTGTGTGTCTTCTGCCTCCTGAAGGCCTTCTATCTGATCTTTCATGCCACTGAACCATTAAAACTCACCAAGTAATACTGAAATACTAATAGAGCAGGTTTTTAAATCTTGTTTTGGCCGAAGAAAAATTAATCCTCTTGAGGTATTTCCTCCATAATTACCTCTTCAGTTTCATTATTCATAGAGGGTTCTTCTTCAGGAATATTTTCTTCTTCCAAGTAAAGTGTTTTTTTGTCATCATATTTTTCTCTTAAAACTTTTTGTATTAGTTTTGCTTTTTTCTTTCCGAGGTTTTCTATTTCTTGTAATGTTTTTTCATCTGCATCAACTATTGCTTTTATTGAACCGAATTTCTCCAAGAGGTTTTTTGCAAGCATTGGTCCTACAAGTGGCAGTCCTTCTATGATGAATCTTTGTTGTTCTGCAAGGGTTAATCCTTTTCTTCCTACGCGCAATCTTACTTCAGTGTCTCTTCCTATTTGTTCTCGTTTTGCTATTACATACAAATACTCCGCAGTTTCTTTTGCATCCTTGGTATTAAGTACTGGTACTTGGTAATCAAGCGCGATTGAGGTTAGTGCTCCAATAATTGAGTTTCTGTGAATGTTTCGCAAAGTAAATAATTCATCTAAATTTCCTTCAAGTATAACCAATGGTTTCAAATAATTCTGTCTCATGTTCAGCATTTGCTGGAATAATCTTCCGTCAAGAATTGAACTCAAAAAATCTTCAATTGTTTTTCTTTCAACGCACACATCCTTACTCAGAACATAATCTGCAATATCCAAGGGTTTCATTATTGTTTTTACATCTTCGTGTGAGAATAATTCTTTTGTTACATTTGATGCTTGTTCTCTTGAATCAATAAAAATAATTATTTTGTTTCCCTGCGGTTCGGAAAAAGTTTGTAATAATGTTTGTTGAGGCATAGCCATAGCATCATTTCGTTTCATTTCGTGAAGAGTTTCCTTCATTTTTCTTTCTTTTGAGCGTGCTGTCCAGTAGAATGCTTCATCTCTTGTGTTCTTTGCCATGAGTACAATCATTTTTCCTTTGCCGAATCTCCCTGTTCTTCCTCTTCTTTGTATTGTGCGTATTTCGCTTGGCACTGGTTCAAAGAAAATAACTAAATCAACGCTTGGAATATCAAGACCCTCTTCTGCTACTGATGATGCAACTAAAACATTGTGTTTATCATCACGTAATTCTTCAAGCACTTCTTGCTGTAATTTTTGTGTCATTCCTTTTTCTGTTCCTTTTGTTGCCTGTCCAATGAATTTTCTCGGGTGAACTTTTTCCGTTCCATCTCCCTCTGTTAAGAATTTAACCACTTCAAGTATTGAGTCTCTGTAGTGGTTGAATACAATTATTTTGCTTTCAGGGTGCTTGTTTAGCTGTTCAAGGATTATGCGTTTGAGTTCTGCATATTTTGGGTGCTGGATTTTTTGTTCAAATAATTTGTGTGTTAAGTAAATAGCTGATTTAATATCTTCATCAAGGGTAATTGCTTTTGCTGCTTTGCTTTTGCCGCTCCTTGCTTCTTCAAGTAGTTTTTCAAAATAATTATTTAATGACCCTATTCCCTGTGTTTCAATTAGTTCTTCTGCATGAGAAATTTTGAGCATTGCTGCGCATTTGCTCGCAGCAAAGAATAAACTCGGCTGTGTTCTTCCGTGGCTAATAATTCTTTTGCGTATGTTTGACTGCATTTCCAATAACTTGAATTTGTTATAATACTTTCTGTTCTCTGTTACAGCAAAACCCAGTTTTTTTAGGATTATTAATTGTTTTTTCTGGAAATTTTCCAGGTATTGTTTTATTCTCAAAAAATCCGCTGGGAGATCCACTTTTACCCAGTCTATTTCTATTTCATTAACATAATCTTTTACATCTGTATCTGTCGTTTCTTTTATCTCAATATTTTTGATGCTTAGGTTCCTGCATACATCTTGGATGTGTTCTTCTTCGCTTCCTGGGGAAGCAGTTAGTGCAAGCACTAATGCATTAGGATTTTGTTTTTGGAGTTGAAGGTTAATGAAAACATAAGCATAATCTCCTACAGCTCTGTGTGCTTCATCAAAAATAATTAAACCAAAATCTTTTAGTGTAATTTTTCCCGTGAGCAAATCATTTTCGATTGTTTGCGGAGTAGCATTAATTATTTTTTTGTCTTTGTATAATTGTTCTCTTTCTTTTACTTTTGTTGTTCCTGTTATTGAAACAATTTCTTCTTCAGGAATGTTAAGAAATTTTTTAAAACTTTTTTCGTGCTGCACAACCAGTGGTTTTGTGGGAGCAAGGAACATTATTTTTTTATTAGGGGTTTTTTCCAGGGTGTAAGCAGAAAGCATTACTCCTACAAGTGTTTTTCCTAGCGCGGTGGGCGCCACAACTAATGTGTTTCCTTTGTCAATTATCCTTGAAACAAGGACTTCCTGATATAATCGCGCTTCAATTGTTTGGGGTTTTACTAGTTTGTGGGTGACAAAAGCCATAATGCATTAATGATTCGAGGGGTTTTAAATTCTCTCTAAGCAGCCTGCCGGTTATATTTTTTGGATTCGTTTCCTGTATTCTTCAAGAATTTTTTTTGTACAGTCCAATTTTTTTTCCTTATCAGTGTTTATTTCAAAATCTTTTGCTTTTTCGTATGCATCATTCCTCACTTTAAGCATGTGTTTGATTTCGTCTAAAGGATTTTTGTTGGTTAACGCAGGTCTGTTTTTATCATTATAAATTCTTTTGAAAATTGTTTCAGGATTTGCTTTTAGGAGTACAACAAAACCATTTTTTTTAAGCAAATTAATATTTCCTTCCTTTGTTATTATTCCTCCTCCGCATGAAACAATTTTTTCTTTTCCTAAGCAAGCTTCTTCCAGTGCTTGTGTTTCGTATTCTCTGAATTTTGGTTCCCCTTCTTGTGCAAAAATTTCAGGAATTGATTTGCCTGCATTTTTTACTATTAGTTCATCAAGGTCGATGAAATCAAGGTTTAATTTTGAAGCGATTATTTTGCCCAGGGTTGTTTTGCCTGTTCCTCTGTAACCGATTAGGAATAAGTTCATGATAAACTAATTATGAGTGCTGTTTTTAATTCCTTTTAATTTTGCTCTTTGGATTAATTATAAATAGGGTTGAATGATAATATTGTTATGGTAAGGACAAGAAAGGCGCGTATCCATTTAACTTTTGGTTCTCATGCGGATAATGAAAAGTTTATTAGAAATCGTGATGCTCCTTTAAGAAGAACAAAAGTTGTTTTTCCTGAGTTTATTTCAGCGAATAAAAACAGGTTTAATTCAAGTTTTAGTAAATTTGAAGAGAATGCAAGAAGAAGAGGAGTTTTGGTTAGGAATGCTGAGAAAGGGAGTACTCGTGCTGAGGAAATTTCTTTGGAAAATAGTTTTAGGGTTGATAAAAAACATGAAATTGCTTTAAAGCACCCTTCTCTTAGAACAGCTGTTGATTATTTTAATGCATTGAAGGATTCTGTTTCTTTTAGGCATATGCTTGCAAGAAAAAATATTATTGAGGGCACAAAAAGGGGAAAGGTTGAGGTTAGGTATGGTACTGCTCATAGTGTTTTGGCTGCTGAACTCAGGGCGCTTGGACAGGATGTATCAATTTCAATGAAGCCTTTTGTTTTTAGTTGGGATTATGTTGTTTTGAGAAAACTATTGAGAAACAAGGAGCCAACTAAATTAGAATATAAACGCGGACTTTTGAGCTTGCGTTTTTCGAATGATGAAAAGTTTTTGATAAATCTTTTTCAAAAGCGTGTGATGAGTTTGTCTGAATCAGAGATGAGGTTTTGGCATTTGTTAAATAATGTAATGGTTGGGAAATTAACTGAAAAGGAAATTGATGGGTTCACAAAATCCCGCTCACTAGTTGTTTCTTTACTAAATCATTTTGGTTTGTCGAATCCAAACAAAGTGCGTGGAAGGGAGCTCAAAAAGGAATTAGTGAAGTTTCTTGATGCTAACTCTGTTTTTTGGCGCAGGCAAAGAAATATTGTTAAATTAAAATGAAGCTAGTGCTATACCCCAAAGTTTAAGGATTATTTATACTTGTTTTTTTTTTCTTGTAAAAGCCAATATTTATATTCTTTAATGTTTTTATTGTTTGAGTTTTTTGTGGTGATGTGTTTTGGGTGAATTACCGTTAGCAGCAGTAGACAGAATAATAAGAAAAGCTACTGGGGTAAGAGTTAGCGAGAATGCAGCAAAAGAATTATCTGTTTTTCTTGAAGAAGAAGGGATGAAGGTTGCGCAACAAGCCTCGACTTTTTCCAAGCACGCTGGAAGAAAAACTATTACTGATGAAGATATAAGATTGGCGCTGAAGAAATAGTAATCAGTTGAATCAATTTTTTGAGTTTCTTTTCCGAGGAAACTAATTTTTTTTCCCTTGCGAAGGTTTTTATTTGAGAAAAACCATTTATTTGCGTTTTGTTTGGTGGTTGATTTGGCTGTAAAGAAACCAGTTATTGATTCTTCTCGTGTCAGGGAATATGAGGGTTACCTTAATTTGAATTATAGACCAAGTAAGGAAGATCTTGTTTGTGAGTATTATTTAGAACCTGCTAGGGGAGTTACTTTTGAATCGGCTTGTCAGAGGATAGCTTCTGAATCAAGTATTGGTACTTGGACTGATATTAGCACTTTGCCTCAGAGTCTTTTTGATGAACTTTCTCCAAAGATTTTTTTCATTGATAAGAAAAAGGGTATTGTTAAGATTGCTTATTCAAAGAAATTGTTTGAGCCAAGGAATATTCCTCAGATAATGAGTTCTGTTGCGGGAAATGTTTTTGGAATGAGTGATGTGAAAAACCTTAAATTGTTGGACATTGATTTTCCTGATTCTTTTATTGATTCTTACTTAGGTCCTTTTTATGGGGTTGAGGGGGTTAGAGCTATTTTTGGGATTAAGCATAGACCTTTTGTAGGGACTATTGTTAAACCGAAAATTGGTTTGAATGAAAGCCAGCATGCCAAGGTTGCTTATGACGCCTGGGCAGGGGGATGTGATTTTGTTAAGGATGACGAGAATCTTTCTTCCATGAGTTTTAATAATTTTGATAAAAGAATAATTGAAACTCTACGTATGCGTGATAAGGCTGAAAGAGAAACAGGGGAGCATAAGGCTTACTTACCTAATGTTACTGCTCCTTACAATGAAATGCTTCGTAGAGCAAAACATGTTGTCAGAAATGGGGGAGAATTTGTGATGGTTGATGTTTTAACAGTTGGCTGGTCTGCTTTACAGGATTTGAGAAACCAAGATTTGAAAGTTGCTTATCATGGGCACAGGGCAATGCATGCTGCTTTTACTAGGAACCCAAAGCATGGGATTAGTATGTTAGTTATAGCAAAGCTTTGCAGATTAATCGGGATTGATCAATTACATGTTGGGGGAGTAGTTGGAAAAATGTTTGAAGGAAAAGAAGAGGTTAAATTGGTTGGTGAAGAAATTGAGAATCATATTGTTACTGAAAATATTTTCCAACACAGGTTACAGGAAGACTGGCATTGTTTAAGACCAATACTAGCTGTTTGTTCGGGGGGTTTACACCCAGCAAAGGTTAAGCCTTTGATTCACACTATGGGTAGGGATATTGTAATTCAAGCTGGGGGAGGAATTCATGGCCATCCTATGGGTACATTTGCTGGGGCAAAAGCAATGCGCCAAGCAATTGATGCAGAAATGAGCGGGCAAACTCCACACGAATATGCTAAAACTCACTCTGAACTAGCTGAAGCATTAAAGAAATGGAAAAAATGAAAGGGGTTTAAATATTTTTAATTAAGTTGAATTATTTTTGGAAAATTTAGTGGGGTGTTTGTATGGAAGAGACTTTGAAGAATTTAGGTAAAGCATTCATTGGGGAGTGCCAAGCAAGGAATAGGTATACTTATTATTCGAAACAGGCTTTGAAGGATAATTATCCTCAGTTAAGTGATATTTTTGCTCTTACTGCGGATCAAGAAAAAGAGCATGCAAAGCAATTACTTTTAATGATTCAGGATGTTAGGGAGAGGGCGAAGAAAGCCGGAATTAAGTTGCCTGAAGAGAATATTGTTGAAGCAAAAGCAGAAACTTTTTTTGGAGACACTAAATCTAATCTTGCCGCTGCTATTGCAGGGGAACATTATGAAAATATTTCAATGTACCCTACTTTTGCCCAAATTGCTGAGAAAGAAGGGCTTGTTGATATTGCTGGAAGATTAAAATCAATTGCAGTAGCCGAGAAGCACCATGAGGAAAGATATTTGAAGTTTATTGAAGGCATAGAGAAAGGCACTTTGTGGAAAAAAGACAAAGTAATTACCTGGACTTGCAGAGAATGTGGCTATGTTCATGTTGGAAAAGAGCCTCCAAAGGTTTGCCCGGCATGCAAACATGACTATTGGTTCTACCAAGTGAAATGTGAAGAATACTAATTTCTAAATTTAGGTTCAAGCGTGAAACGCTTGAACTTTTTTTTGATAATTTTCTTTTATTTGAGTTAGTTTTTTATATTGGGTTATTATTAAACTTTGTTATGGTTAGTTTTGATTTTGGGTTTGGTAATATTGTTGAGCAATCATTTGATTTGAGCTTAGCTAAAAAACCGTTTGCGCAAGGGACAACAGAATATTTGGTTGTTATTGCTGTTGTTGTGGTTATTTCTTTGATTGTTGTGGGGTTGTTAATTAATCAGACTGATTCTGCTCAAAATATTTCTTCTAGTGTTTCTAAGGTTTCTCAATCCTCGGGTATGATTAGTATTTCTGAAACAGTTATTGATGTTGATGGAAATGGTTTAATTACTTTGACTAATAATTCTGGAGGGTCTGTGTCTATCACAAAGATTAGTGTTGATGGTTCTGATTCATTTTATTCAAGTGTTTCTTTATTTCAAGGGGAAGAAAAAGTTTTTTCTTTAGGGGATATTGGCTCTAGTTGTAGCTGTGTTGGATTTGAGGGTAAAACTAAACCTTGTGAAGTAATAATTGAGATGGTTTCAGATTATGGGTTAGAAAAACAGTTTACTGCAAGCATGAACGTTGATTGTGTTCCTTCCGCAATCGCAGTTGCCTCATCTGCAATAGTACAACCTGTTTCGTATGAAATAACTTTAAACTTAAAGGATTCTTTCAGTGAATCAGATTTATTAGAATTTAGCATGGATTGTAACTCTAATAATTATGATTTAAGTAGCTTAGATTCCCCCGTTTTGATTAGCTTCAAAGAGGGTTCTTATTCTTGTGTTTTCTCAAAGAATGGTTATGACTCAAACACAATTACAATAATTTCTGATGACACAAAATCAGTTGAAATTCTTTTGGATTCTATTGATGTTGTTCATTTTTCTGATTGTGGTACTTTGAGTATCACTGATGGAAATTATATTTTGGATGAGGATATTGGTTCAGGAGGAGCTTGTTTGACAATTGCTGCTGACAATATTTCTATTAAAGGAAATGATTATACGATAACAGGGGATGTAAATGCTTCTAAATCAGGGGCTAGGGCTTATACTGGGTTGAAAATTAATGATACAAGAGTGGTTGGGGTGGTGGCAGCAGTTGGATCCAATAGTGCAACTAACCCTGCTTTTAATGGAGGGACTATAACTTTAACAAACTCTTATGTGACAACAATAGACGCTAATGGGGGAAGAATTACTGCAACTGTTCAAGGTAATGGTGGTAATGGTGGTAATGTTATGATTACAGATTCTGTTGTTGAAAAAATAAATGCTAGTGGGGGGAGTACTTGGTATAATACTAGTTATGGCGGGGTTGGAGGAACAGTAACAATCATGGATTCTAATGTGGTAACAATAACAACAATTGGGGGATTTTCAACTTATTCAGGGAATGGGGGAGTTGTTTCAATAACTGATTCAAATGTAACTTCAGTAATCACAACAGGGGGTGGGGGTACTTCTAGTGTGGCTCGAAGTGGTGAGGGCGGAGCAGTAACAATAAGTAATTCTTTAGTGGGAACAATAATGGCTAATGGAGGAGCATTAGGTTATTTTAATGCTAAAAAAGGTGGTGCGGTAACAGTAACTAATGGATCGATAATTAATACAATTAATACTACTGGTGGAAATGGAGGACAAGGTTACCCTACTTATGGTGCTGCGGGTGGTGCGGGCGGGGCAATCTCAGTTACTGATTCAAATGTAGATACTTTAATTGCAAAGGGGGGTAATGCTGGAAGAGGTCATAATGCGGGTGGTGCAGGAGGTAATGTGACTCTAACTAATTCAAATTTTTTAACAGTTGATGCTTCTGGTGGGGTTGGTGCGACAATAGTGGATTATACCGCGGCGGGTGGTGCGGGTGGAACAGTATCTGTTACGGATTCAAATATGAGTTCAATAGCTTCAACAGGAGGTACTTCATTAGCAACCGGGGGTATAGGAGGAAGCGTTACTTTCAATGTTTGTCCAGAGCCGGTGCCTACTGTTACAGTTACAGGCGGGAGTGGAAGTCCTGCTGGTTTAGATGGATCAATTAACCCAGATACTTGTCATGATCCTTAATTGGTTACAAAAAACAACCAAATAGCAAAAACTAGTTATGTAATAAGGGTTTTTTTAAAAGTTTTTTAATTTTTTTTATAAAAAGTAATTCAAATGAATCATTTTGTGTATGTATAATTGCTATTCGTTTAGGGTTATTTTGAAATTTGAAGCATTTTATGCATTTGTGATAAAAATTGCTTATTCCTTATACTACATAATGAAAATTAGACATCCTAGCCTCCATAGTAGGTTTTTGGTTAAATAAGCCAAATAAATTCCTGGAATGGTTAAAATAAGCATTTATAACACTTTTCAACCAGCAGATTTGTGTTTTTTTTCGTCAACCCGTTCAAAATGGCTTATATTGGCAAAATATTGCCATTTAGTTAGTTCTACAATCAACGAAAGTGGTAAAAAAAGCTCTATTTAAGCTTCTTTTGGCGTATAAAGTGTTATAATCCTATACATAAAAGGAAAGGTTTATAAATAAGGTCTGAGGCAATATGTGCAATAAAATTTTTGCCTTACGGCAGGGTGATTTTAATGAAGTCTTTGATTGAGGGAGCAATGGGCAAAGCATCAACAGTTGTTGATGACAAGCTCGAAGAATTTGGCACACCAAAAATAATGGTTGTTGGATGTGGAGGAGCAGGATGTAACGCGGTTAACAGACTTGCTGCAATGGGTATTTCCGGAGCACAATTAGTAGCTATTAACACTGATAAGCAGCACTTAGCTATTGTTAACGATGAGATAACAAAAGTTCTTATTGGAAAAAGTGTTACAAGAGGATTAGGAGCAGGCGGTTACCCTGAAGTAGGAGCTAAAGCTGCTGAAGTTTCAAGAAATGCGCTAGAAGAAGTAATGGCCGGCGTAGATATGTTGTTTTTGTCAGCTGGAATGGGTGGAGGAACAGGAACAGGTTCAGCACCAATAGTTGCAGGAATAGCTAAGGAACAAGGAGCTATTGTAATTGCAATGGTTACTTACCCATTTGCTTTAGAAAAAGCAAGATTGGTTAAAGCTGAAGAAGGTATTGATGCTTTACAAAAAGTATGTGATACTGTTGTTGTAATTGATAACAATAGATTAGTTGAATTAGTACCTAATTTGCCAATACAGGATGCATTCAAGGTTGCTGATGAAGTAGTAGCAAGAACTGTAAGAGGAATTACAGAAACTATTACTCAGCCATCATTGATTAACCTGGATTATGCTGATGTTAGAAGTATAATGTCAAACAAAGGTTTGTCAGTAATAGCTGTTGGTGAATCTAAGAGCGTTGACAAGGTTAACGAAGTTGTTGAAGACACACTAAAGAATGCTTTGTTAGACATTGATATTGCAGGAGCAACAGGATGCTTAATACACATCACTGGTGGACCTGACTTGACTTTGGGTGAAGCTAATGCTGTTGGTGAAATGCTAACAGAAAGAATTGATCCTAAGGCTGTAGTAATTTGGGGTGCAAGAGTTGACCCAACTTTTGAAAACAAATTAGAAGTAATTTGTATTTTCACTGGTGTTCACAGCCCATACATAAAAGCTTCTCCAAGTAAGTTCTCTGGAAAAGAAGAATCTTCATCAAGAGGATACAGAGACAGAGACCTTGATTTGGATTTCATTCGATAAATAAAACTAATAATGTAATAGTGGTACAGCAATTGCTGTACCCTATCACATCCCAATTAAAAAAATCTATTTCTCCTTTGCAACTTGCCCAAGTATTTTATACTCCTTAATACCATACTTTGTGATGGTTAAGCCTCGTGAAATTATTGAGTTTGGTTGCGGAAGACGACCCTTTGGGCTAATAAAGAAAGCCGGGAGGGCTGAGCGTATCGGCAAAATTAGAAAATTTGTTGGAGTTGATATTGCTAAAGTTAGGGCAGAGCATACAGCGAAGCGTCTTGGGTTAAAAAAAATTCCTAAAAATGTTTCTTTCATTAATGGTGATGCAGTCGCGGAAGCAGAAAAATTATTGCCTCAAAGTAAGGATATTATTTTTGCGAGTAATTTATTTACTCGTAGTTATGCTGATTATATGATTTCTCAAGGAATGACTTGGATGATTGAAAAGAGGGCACTCCAGTTTTTAATTGCTTCAAAAAAAGCTTTGAAGCCTAAGGGGAGAATTATTCTTATTCATGGTAAGAAAGATGCTCCGATTTTTATGAGTCTCGCAAAAGAGGCTGGATTAAAATCAAGCATGGTTGAGTTAAATGATTTGCAATCCCAAAAATCATTAGCCCCTTTTATTAGGAAAGTTTCTTCACCAGAAAAAAGAATTAAGCGCGGGGATTATATTTATGGTGTTGATTCGGATATTAGTTATGAAGATTTGAGGCCTGTAGCGGTAATCTACAGGAAGTAAATGGTTTATGAAACAAAAAGATTTGTTTTATAACTACTTGCCCATTTTTTTCTTGTATGCCTTTAAAGCGTAATCACGAAAAAATAAAGCATAAACCTATGCCTTACATTAAGCCCCCTGTTTCTTCTCTGAATAAGGTTTTGTTTTTAGGTATTGTAGCTTTTATTTTTGCAGCACTGAGTTTTGTTTTTCTTGGCGCTACTGTTGTTTTCTGGATACTAATTGTTATTGGAGTTATTTTAGCTCCAAATGCTTTGTTTTTGCGTTTTGATTTTGCCCAGCCTTTTCTTTTGCGTTATTTTATTACAATGATTAAAACAAAGCGTTTTGTTAAAATAATTATTGATATTTCTCATCACGCTAAATGGTTTGAAAAAATTTGTTTAATTGGGTTGTTTATTGGTTTTGGTTTGGTTGGAATAGATTATTGGAAAGCACGCAAAGTTGGTGGATGGAAAAGAATTTTGATTTTAATAATTTCAGCTTTGATATTAGGAGTTTTCTTTTATTATACTTGCTCAATTTTGTTTAGTATTCCTGCGTTAGCTCCTTTGTTTATTCCTTGTTTGATTGGTTTCGTTATTCTTGGTTTTGGAGGAATGTCTTTAGCAATGCTTATTGGTTATGGTGTCCTTGCGGTTCAAGGATTATTTATTGCAAAACAATTGTGTCCTTCAATTGCTCCTGTTCTTCCAGGGGTTCCAATTCCTGGTCTTGGTGTTCCAATTCCATTAATTGCGTGGGTTTCTCTAGCAATGGTTCTCATTATTCATGAATGTAGTCACGGAATAATGATGGCTTATTATAAAGAAAAAATAAAATCAGTTGGCTTGCTTATGGCAGGAATTTTTCCTCTAGGTGCGTTTGTTGAACAGGATGATAAGACTTTTAATAAATTAGAGGACAAAAAAGCGTTAATGGTTTTGAGCGCAGGTTCTTCAAGCAATTTGTTTACTTTGATTCTTTCTGTTTTGTTTATAATTATTTTTTCTTTTGCATTAACTCCTTTTACCCCTACTTTTGAAAAAGAATTTAACAAAACGTATGATGGGGTGAAGATTAATTCTGTTGAGGAAAAAGTTTCTTTTTGCGGGATTGATGGTAATGCTCCTGCGAAAGGAAAATTATTTTCCGGGGATATAGTGAAGCAGGTAAATGGGATTGATGTTAATAGTATTTCTGGAGTGAACAAAGAATTTGTTAAATCTGAGGAGGACATGAATTTTCTTGTTCAGCGAATAAATATTGATACAAATAAATTGTATGATGTTAATGTTTCCTTAACTCCCTTCAAATTTGTGGATTTAAATATTAAGAAAATTGGGGCGGAGTTTGGGGCAATTCCTACTGGTTACCAACCTCCAATATGGATAGTTGTTGCTCAAACATTAATTACTTTGATTGCCCAAATTTTATTGTTTTTTGCGGTTATTAGTTTTGCTGCGGGTTCATTTAATTTTTTTCCTGCTGATCCTTTTGATGGGGGTAGGATGGCTAAAATAATGCTTGCTCCTTACTTTGCTTTTCTTGGTTTCAATAAAAAAGAGACTCATAAATTTATTGGGAGATTATTCATTTGGTTGTTAATAATTTCATTAACCCTTAATATGATTCCTTATTTGACCATGATTCCTTAATATGAAAAAGCTAATTAAAAAAAGAAATTAATTTGTAATTCAGGTTTAATAAAAAAACTAGTCCCAGCGAATCACTGGGACCAAGAGAGTTACTTTCTAATGCAAAACCTTCGTTCCTCATCAAAAGCATTGACCTTTGTGGGTGTCGCAAACTTTTGTTTGCAACATTGCAAAAGAATTGGATAGGCTCACCAAAGCTGACCAATCCTAAATTTCACGTGCAGTATTACTCTTCTTTTAGGTAATATTTAAACATTCCCAACCCAATTGATACATAACGAGGCTTTTAAATCATTTTAAACCCCTAAAGTATGGGTTTTAAGTAAATTAACCTTCAATTTTGTTTAGGTGTTTTTGTGGGAGTTAATCTTTCTGAGTTAGTTGAAAAGCAAGAGATTTCGCTTGATTTTCTTATTGGAAAAAGAGTGGGTATTGATTCTTACAATATGCTTTACCAGTTCCTTGCTTCTATTCGTGGCCCTGATGGATTGCCTTTAGCTGATTCTCATGGCAATGTTACTTCTCATTTAACTGGATTATTTTATCGTACCCTAAATATTGTTGAGTTAGGGATTAAACCTGTTTTTGTTTTTGATGGGAAACCCTCTAAGTTAAAGTATGAGACTTTAAAGAAGCGTAGGGAAGCTAGAACGGATGCTGAAAAAAAATCTTCTACTGCTTTACAAGAAGGGAATTTGGGGGAGGCACAAAAATTTGGGTCAAGAGCATTAAAACTTTCTCCTCAAATGACTGTTGAGGCAAAAGAAATGCTTTCATTAATGGGGATTCCTGTTGTAGAAGCACCACAAGAAGGAGAAGCACAGGCATCAGTAATGGTTTCCAAAGGACAATTGTTTGGGGTTGTGAGTCAGGATTTTGATTGTTTGCTTTTTGGGGCAAATCACTTATTTAGAAATATTGGGTTAAGCGGTAAAAGAAAAGTTGCGGGCAAAAACTTTTACGTGGAGGTAAAGCCCCAGCATATTGAGCTTGAAAATGTTTTGAAGCAATTACAAATAAGTAGGGAAAAATTAATTTGGTTAGGAATTCTTGTCGGAACGGATTTTAGTGAAAAATTTCCGAGGATTGGGCCAAAAACTGCTTTGAAATTAGTTCAAAAATATAATTCTTTTGAAGAAATTATTTCAGAAACAAAACATGAACCCGAATTTGATTACAAAGAAATAGTTGATGTGTTCATGAATCCAGTAAGTGTTGAAATTAGTTCAAAGGAACTTGAATTTAGGGAACCAAATAAAGAAAAAATAATTGAGTTCCTTGTTGAGAAACACGATTTCTCAAAAGACAGGGTAGAAACAACCCTAAATGCTTTTTTGAAGAAAAAAGAGGAAACAGAAAAACAAAAAAGCTTGAGTCAGTGGTTTGGATAAATCGGAAAATTAATTTTTAAGGACAACTTTTATTTAGCTCTTCAAAAATAGTTATTAATTCTGGAAGGTTGTTTATTTCGTAATCTGCTTTGAAATCAATCAGGTTTCTTCTATCTTCACTCATTCCATTATTGGCATAAACCGTAACAAAACCAAATTTTTTTGCTACAAGAAGGTTTCTTTTTGCATCATCAACAAAAATCATTTCATTTTTTTTAAAATTTAACCCACTTTGTTTTAATATTTCCTCAAAAAACTTTTCGTCAGGTTTAGCTAAATGCAATTTATGGCTAAAAAACATTTTTTTGAAATATTTTTCAATTCCGAGGATTTTAATCTCTTTTTCAGCAAGCTCATCAATATGGTTTGATGCTAAAAACATAGGGATTTTTTTTAAATAAAAATAATTAAGAACTTTTTTTGCTCCTTTTCGGAATTTAACAAGTTTCAAGAGAGACTTTTCATATTTTTCAAATCCTTTCAAGAACTCCTTGTAAGTGGATTTGCCTATTTTTGCTGGTTGGTAGCGCGCGTCAAAATCTTCATAACTTATTTCATTTTTTATTTTGCTGTATAGATTTTTGTGCAATAGCATAGGGCTATTGGTAATTACTCCTTCAAAGTCAAGAAAAATCGCTTTTATCATTTTATCACATATAAAAAATGTAAATTAATTTTAGATATTTTATTTGAATCCTGCAAATACAAATGCTACTAAGCTTGTAAGCATTCCTGCTTTGGATACTTTTTGGCTTTTCTTTGGAGAATTATTATAAAGCAATAGCATTGCTTGAATAAAAATACTTGTTCCAATTAAAGCAAAGGCAAGGTAGTAATAATTCAAACCAAACCATACATATGCAGTTAAGCTCAAAACAATTGCCACTATGTAATAAGCATAAACGAATTGTTTCGCATATTTAGTAATCATTGGTAGAGTTATTTTTGTTCCATTATCTTTTCTAATGTCTTCTATATCTTTTGTTATTTCTCTTGCCATGTTCGAAAAGAAAGCGCTTATGGATAAAATTATTACAAGCAAGGGGATTGTTCCTGTTGCGGCTGAACCAAATGCAAATGTTATTGCAGTCCCTAAAGCAACAATTACATTTCCTAAGTATTTTGCTTTGTTTAAGAGTGAAGGGTAAGCAATTAAGAGAATCGAAAGCAGGAGTGCTATGAGTGCTGTTGTTGTGTTAATTGTGAATGAAATTACTATTCCGACAAAAAATAATATTATTGAGAACCAAAGCGCCTCTTGTTTTGCTATTCTTCCTGAAGGAATTGGTCTTTGTTTTGATGTTTTTGCATCAATTTTTGTATCAAAGTAATCATTTATTGCTTGGCCTGCTCCGCAAATCATCAAAGCGGAGAAAGCGGCATAAAATGCCGTAAAATAATTCATTCCTTGTGCAAGAAAAAAACCTATTAATACAGCAATTGCTGCCATTATGCAATTCCCTAAACGCATTAGTTCAACATAAGCAATTGTTTTTTCTCTGAAAGAAAGTTTTTTTTCTTTAATCTCATTTTTTTTAGGAATTATTTTTTTAGCCATAGTTTTCACTTAAAATCTTTAATCATTTCTTCATAGCAGGGTTTGCATATGTGCCATTTTCGCACATAGCCTTTTTCATCAGGGGGGCTAAACAAAATTCCTCCAAATACTTCCAATTCTTTCTTGCATTTATCGCAAATAGGTTTAATTGCCATAAAAGAAATATGTTTGGTTTAATATAAAAAGATAGCTTTAGGAAAAGAATTCATTTTTCGATATATACAATTGCGCATGGGCAATTACCTGCAACAGCATCATGTTGGCTAACGGGAATTTTTATGTCTCCGGTTATTACTTTTTTTGGTAATAAAATATTTGTTTTTTCATTTAGCATTTCTTCAGGATATGTAATAATATTAACCTCGATGTTTTTGTCAGTATCAACAATTCTCCATTTCAAACCAGAGACCCCATCCATTCCAGTATATTCTAGAATGGGGTTACTGGAGAATATTGTTTTAGTGCCATTATACAGATGGTTATCAAAAAGAATTGCATTAAAATCTGCAGGATTAACTCCAAATTTTGTATTCAACCATTCGGGATTTTCAGAAGGGGCATTGACAGTAAGAGCAACTGGTTGGGGAATGATAAGATTTGCGGCAATAAGAAGTATCATGCCGATTAGCACTATGCCATATTTTAATCCTTCATTAAAAAGATACCCTAAAATACCTAAAACTAAGAGTATTGACGCGCCTAATAATTTGTTAGGATTAATTTTCATTATAGAAGGTTAAGTTAGGTGATATATATAGATTTTGTAATTAAGGAAATTTTTAATTTTAAACAGCTGCTTTCCTTTTCTTCTTCTTTAATCTTAATCTTTGTGAACCACATTTTCTGCATTGTGGTGGCTTTCCTGAAGAGGATTTGTTTTTAGCATTGCATCTCTGGCAGATAAAAACGTTGTTATATCTCCTAGCCATTGATTCTTTGAAGTCAGCCATTAGTTCACCATTTTAACTCTAACAAAATCAAAAACACAAACCTTTATAAACGATTTCTGTTGCAATTTTTCTAGCGCCCTAAAAGAGCGTTATAATTGCCTCCATAGTGCAGTGGTCAAGCACATGAGCCTTTCAAGCTTGTAACCCGGGTTCGAATCCCGGTGGGGGTATTTTAGTTTTTACTTTTTTCTATTTTTTTCTTTTGGATTATCTTTGTATATGCTCCAGATTGCCCATAATGCAGTGAGTGTTGCAATAAGGAAGCTTCCTTCTTTTATTGCCGGGTCAATGCTTATGTTAAGCAGTCTTATTGAATCGTAGAGTACATAAATTGCAAATGTGATTGCGAGTCCTATTGCGTATTTTTTTTTCTTTGAAAGGAATGCCATTAAGCTAATTATTACTATAAGTGCTTCTAAAAGAATTGAAATCATTAATAGATAATCCGTCAAATCACCTTATTGAATAAAAATTTGTCTGGAAAGGCAATTTCGATTTATTTTTTTGACAGGTTAATTACTAATTGCCTTATGTCAAGGAGTAATGCTAAAGCACAAGTAATTAGTACTAGCTCTATTGCCTGAAAAATTGCGTTAAGATTTAGGGTATTTTCAAGCAAATAGAATACAACAATTAAGCCAAGAATAACTCCGAAGCCAACAGCGCCAGCTACTTTCCACCAAACAACCCTTACTTCATTTTTTATTGGATTGCTTCCGGAACTCTTTTTTGCTCGTGAATTTTGCATATGAGTAATAGGAATTTGTAATATAAAAAGCTTTTGGTTTGAGAACTCAAATTAATTAAGCAGTTAGTTTTTTAACTTTTGATGAGCTTGTGAAGCCATTAATAAGTTATTTATATTGTATGGAAGAGTATTATGCAGTGATTGAATGAAAAAAATTGTGTTTGTGGTTATTGCAGTGCTTGCAATGTTATTTTTTTTGGGGTGCACGCAAACAAATACTCAGGCTAATAATAACCCTGTTTTTCCAGATGGAAGTACAACTACTGGAACAGTGACACCGACGGATTCTAATAATCCTTTGGCCGGGCTTACTCATAATGTTAGGATTGCTAACCTGAATTTTTACCCTGCTGATATTACAATAAATGTGGGGGATACTGTTGCATGGAGAAACGAAGACTCACTTTCTCATACTGTTACTTCGGATATTCCTGGTTCTTTTGATTCTGGTGCGCTTGGATTAGGAATTATTTATGAACACAAATTTAATTTCTCAGGAACATTTGGGTATCATTGCTCATTCCATCCTAATATGACTGGAAGAGTAATTGTCAAGTAATGCCAAGCTGTTTAAGTATTATTTTTTATTCTTCTTTTTTACCAGTAGGTTTATTTTTTTCTCAATTGTTTTAAGCCTTGTTGCTAGTTCTTTTTCTCTTACTGCGTCTTCATCCAAATAATCTTTCATTTGTTCTGGCGTATTTAGCATGTTCATCGCTTTGCTCATGTTGCCTATTATAATTCCCAAAAACAGGTTCATTATAATCATTGTTCCAATTATTATGAATGAAATAAAGTAAATCGGTCCTCCTAGCGGATAAGCTGAGTTGGCTGGTAGCATTATTGTGTTCCAGTTTTCAAGTGTAAGTATTTGGAATAAAGTAAATAATCCTCGCCACAGGTTGCCGAAATGAGTGGGGTCAACCGTAGCAAATAATGATACTCCTATTATTGTGTAAATATATAACATTATTATGAGTAATAATGCAACAAATATTACTGAGTATATGCTGTTTAGTATTCCTTTGATTACTGGGCGCAGGTTAGGAAAAGCCCTGAATAATCTGAATGCTCTTAGCACCCTGACTAATCTTAGGACATAAATTGCTTTGTCTTTAAGGGGAATAAAGCAGGCTGCAACTATTATAAAATCAAATAAATTTAATGGATCGCAAAAAAAGTTAGAGGGTTTTTCTTCGGAAAAAATCCTGATAAATAATTCAATGCAAAAAAAAGCAAGGATTAATATTTCTAGGATATTTATTGTTGGATACCATTCAGATTCAAGAGGAATGCTGAGGCTGATTCCCACAAGTATTGAGGAAAAAACAATCACAATTAGGGCCAAGTTATTGAAATTGCTGGATTCAACAATCGGTTTCAGTTTTTGTGATAAATAAGAATTATCCATAGCCAGTTAAGTATTGTTTAATGAGGGTATTAAACCTTTTGGTAAAAACAAACGGAATAATCTTTTACAAAAAGATTAATTTTAATTGTTTTTTTGCAGAGATTTGTGAATTTAGTTTGAATAATTGATTTATAAATAATTGTTTGTTTCTAGTTATAAGAATCTTGGTGGTTTAGTGCCGATTAATATTCCTGATAAATTGCCTGCTGCAAAAGTGCTTGAGGAAGAAAATATTTTTGTAATGAAACAAAAACTTGCCCTTAGGCAGGATATTCGTCCGTTAGAAATACTGATAATGAATTTAATGCCTGACAAAATAACAACTGAAACACAATTGTTAAGGCTCTTAGGTAACACTCCTATTCAAACACAAATCACTTTTATTCATCCCAAGAGTTACGAATGCAAGCATACATCCAAAGACCATTTGATTTCTTTTTACAAGTATTTTGATGATATTAAGGGAAAAAAATTTGATGGATTAATAATTACTGGTGCCCCTGTTGAAAATCTGGATTTTGAGTCTGTTGATTACTGGGATGAGTTAAAACAGTTGATGGATTGGAGCAGGCATAATGTTACCTCTACTTTTCATATTTGCTGGGCAGCACAGGCTGGGTTGTATTACCATTATGGGGTAAAAAAATATCCTTTAAAAGAAAAGATGTTTGGGGTTTTTTCGCACACTATTTCAAAGAAGAATGTAAAGCTTTTGCGTGGCTTTGATGACGTTTTTTTTGTTCCTCAATCAAGGCACACTGAGATTAGAAAAGAGGATATCAAAGGGGTTTCGGAAATAGAGATTCTTTCAGAATCAACAGAATCAGGAGTTTATCTTGTTGCAAGCATGGATAGGAAACAGTTTTTTATAACAGGGCATTCAGAATATGATTCCTTGACATTGAAAAAAGAATATGACAGGGATGTGACAAAAGGTTTGCCAATAAAAGTTCCTAAGAATTATTTTCCTAATGACGATCCAACTAAGGAACCTATGGTTAAGTGGCGTGCTCATGCAAACCTTTTGTTTTGTAACTGGCTGAATTATTACTTGTACCAGGAAACGCCTTTTGATTTGAAGAAAATAAGGTAAAGTATAAGATTAGTTTTTTTGAATTGGTTGAAAAGAATTAGTTTTTTGAAATCTTAATTATTTCTTTTGCAAGTTTTTGTGGTTCGTGCCTTGCATAATCCGTTCTTCTTAACAAATCTCTTTTTATCCCAAAATAATTTGGTTCAACAAATTCAGAACCTTCTTTTTTGTATCTCTTTATTACTCTCAGTGAGGGCTTTTTGTTATTCATTAACACAAAATCAGGTATTGATTGCAGGTACTTGGATAATTCTTCAACAAAATCTTTTGCTTTGAATCCTTTTGTTTCGCCTTTTGTCATAATGTTGCATACAAAAACTGTTTTAGCTTTGGATTTGTTTATTGCTTGAGTTACTCCTGTAACTAACAGGTTTGGGAGAATGCTTGTGTAAAAATCACCCGGCCCAAGGATAATTAAATCTGCTGAGAGGATTGCTTTTTTTGCTTCTGAAAATATTTTTGCTTTTTTGGTCAAAAAAATATGTTTTACTTTTTGTTTCCCTATTTTTGCTTCCCCTATAACTTTTTTTCCATTTGCAAATTCTGCTCCAAGATGGCAATTATTCAGTGTTACCGGGAGGACTTTTCCTTTTATCCTGAGTATGTCCGAGGCTTTTAGAATGGCTTCTTCATCGCTTCCTGTTATTTCATTTAATGCAGTAAGAAGCAGGTTTCCTACTGTGTGACCATTAAGGGCTTTTCCTTTTTTGAATCTGTATTCAAATAACTCCCTCATTATTGTTGAATCGCTTAAGGCAACAAGGCATCTTCTCACATCTCCGGGAGGCAGGACGCCGAATTCATCTCTTAGTATTCCTGTGCTTCCCCCTGAGTCCATCATTGAAACAATAGAGATTAGTTCTACAGGGTATTTTTTTAATCCTGAAAGAATTGTGAATGAGCCTGTTCCTCCCCCTATTACAACTATTTTTTTCATAAAACAAAAATATTTTTTTTACTTTAAAATCAAGTTGGTGCATTCATAATATGGTTAATTTGATTTTTACCACAGTGTTTTTTCAATTTTTCAATTAGTTTATTAATTAATTTGAGTATTTTTTTTATATGGTTCAAGAGTTGCCTAAGATTAATTGGAAAGATAATGCTGAGTATTATTATTGGATAGCGAAGCCTTACTGGAAATGGTTTGGACTCATTATTTTCCTGATTTTTATTCAAACCCTGATTGAGGTAGGACACAATTATTTGTTCAAGCTTGTAATTGATTATGGAACTGATTTGGTTTCAAACAAAATCGGGGCTGATTTCTTTGTTTCATTTATTTTTTTGCTTGGAATAGTTTATTTGGTTTCGGTTATTGTGCTTAGCTTTGTTAAGTTTTACAGGATGTGCTGGCTTAATTTCATGGAAGTTAAAATGATGCTTGATATTAAGAGGGATATATTTAACCATTTGATTGGTTTATCTCATAATTTTCATACTACTCACAGAACAGGAAGCCTTATTTCAAAGCTGATAAGGAGCAGTAAGAGCGTTGAGGGGATAACGGATTTCCTGACTTTCCATGGTTCTCCTTTGATAATAAAGGTTTTGATTAGTTTTGCAGTAATTGCTTTTTTTGATTTTTATTCAGGGTTAATTGTGCTTTTTGCTTCAATTATTTTTATCGCTTATTGCTTTTATATCCTTGAAAGACAACAGCGCGCAAATCTTGAGAGGAATGATGCAGAGGATTATGAAAAAGCTTTCATAAGTGATACTTTTACGAATATTGAAACGGTTAAGCATTTTGGAAAAGAAAAAAGGATGAGTAGCTTATTTTCTGGAATAGCAAATACTACTCTTGATAAATATTTAAAGTTTTGGAATTATTATTCCTGGATTGATGCAGTTTTTGTATTAATTTTTGGGTTAGGCACTATATTGTTAATGTATTTTACTCTTAGCAGGACGATGGCAGGAGAGTTGAGCATAGGTTCTTTAGTTTTTATTTACACCTCTTATACCGCGCTTGTTTTTCCATTATTTGAATTCATGTGGGGGGTAAGGAGAGTATATGAATCAATGTCTGATTTGCAGGCAATTGTTGATTACAAAAAAATAAAACGCGAAGTGCAGGATGATTCCAATGCAAAGAATATTAAAATTAGGAAAGGTAGTGTTGAGTTCAGGAATGTTTCATTTACTTACGGGAGAAGAGAGGTTCTTAAGGAATTTAATTTGAAAATTAATCCTGATGAGAAAGTGGCTTTGGTAGGTCATTCGGGTGCCGGAAAAACCACTGTAATTAAATTGCTTTACAGATTGTATGATCCGAAAAAAGGGGTTGTGCTTGTTGATGGGGTGGATGTGAAAAGGGTTAAACAGGATTCTTTGCGTTCTGAATTAAGTATTGTTCCGCAGGAATGTGTTTTGTTTAATGATACAATTTACAATAATGTTTTGTTTTCAAATCCTGGTGCTTCACGAGAACAGGTTTTTGATGCGTTGAGGATTGCAAAGCTTTATGATTTTGTGATTTCTTTGCCTGAAAAAGAAAATACTGTTGTTGGGGAAAGAGGAATAAAACTTTCAGGGGGAGAAAAGCAAAGGCTTTCAATTGCAAGGGCCGTGCTTGCGAATAAAAAAATTCTTGTACTTGATGAAGCAACTTCTTCACTTGATTCAGCAACTGAACGCGAAATACAGGAAGAATTATTTGGCTTAATGAAAGGAAAAACTACTTTGATAATTGCGCACAGGCTGAGTACAATAATGCGTGCTGATAAGATAATTGTGATGGAGAAGGGAAAAATAATTCAAATGGGAACTCATAGAGAATTGTCAAAAAAATCTGGCTTATACAAAACTCTTTGGGAATTACAAAGAAGAAAAGCAATTAAATAAATTTTTTGTCGCAGAAAAAATTTGTTCTAATTAATTCTTTTTCTTTATGTATGGCCCAAGAATCATTTCTGAGTATGATTTTCCCTGAGGGATTTTTGGGTAAAGGATTTCCTCAAAGTCAGTGATTATTTCAAGCATTGCTGGTCCGTTTGATTCCAAAAAATCAGTAATTGTTTCTGCAAGTTTTTCTTTTTCTGAAATTCTTTTTGCATAAGAAAACCCAAGTGATTCTGCTATTTTTGCAAAATCAGGGCTCTTTTCTCTTGTAGTTCCTGTCCTGTTTCTATTGTAAGCAACATCCTGTAGGTTCCTAACCATTCCGTCTCCTAAATTATTTAGTAAAACTATTTTTATTGGAAGCCTAAGCATTGATATGGTATTTAATTCCCCAAAATTCATTTTTATCCCTCCATCTCCATCAATAACAATTATTTTTTTTTCAGGGTTAGCTAATTGGGCTCCTATGGCTGTTGGGAGAGCAAATCCCATTGTGCCAAATGAACCCGAGGTAATGAATGTTTTTGGTTTTTTGCTTGTAATGTATTGTGCTGCAAACATTTGGTGGTTTCCAACTCCTGTAATTATTATTGTTTCATCAGAAATTTGTTTATTTAATTCTTTAATTGCTTGTGCTTGTTGAATAAATGATGAATCCTGATTGTATGCGAGAGGCCAGTTTTCTTTTAATTTAAATGTTTCTTTTCTCCATTCCTCAATGTCTAATATTATTTGTTGTTGTTCTGCATATTGGGTTAGTTTTGTCAAAGTTTTTTCAGCATCGCATTGAATACAGAGGAAAGGGTTTCTTTCTGAATTTATTTCTTTTATTTTTTCAGGATTAATATCAATATAAGCTATTTGGGCTTTTGCTCCGAAAGAACCTACTTTGTCTGCTACCCTGTCATCCCATCTTACTCCTACTGCGAAAAAGAAATCTGTTTCTTGGATAGCAAAGTTTGCTGCGGGCATTCCAAACATTCCGAGCATTCCTAGGGAAAGGTTACTAGTTTCATCAGAAACTCCTTTGCCCATAAGGGTATTTACGATAGGAATTCCCATTTTGTTGTTGAATTCTTTCAGTGCTTTTGATGCTCTTGAATTGTTTAATCCTCCTCCTATGTAAAGCAACGGTTTTTTTGCTTTTTTGAGTTCATCAAAAAATATTTTACAATCCTGGTTTGAAATATTTTTGATGGAAGAATATTTTTCGCTGAAAAAACTTATTGGGGTTCCTTTGTAGGATTGTTTTTTTATTTGCTTATCTAATGGCAAATCAATTACAACCGGTCCCGGTTTTCCTGTTTTTGCAAGAAAATAAGCATCTTTGATTATTTCCTCCATGTCATAACCGTTGTTTGCGGTGATTACTTTTTTTGCTGCTCTTTTGAATATGCTTTCAACATCTATGTGCTGGAAAGCATCAGTACCCATTTTTCTTTCAGGAACTTGTCCAGCTATTACAATTAATGGGGTTGAATCAGCACAGGCATCAGCAACCGCGGTAAGAGTGTTTGTTATTCCTGGGCCTGATGTTACAATAGCTACTCCAACATTATTAGTTGTTCTTGCGCATGCGGCTGCGCTGAATGCACAGGATTGTTCATTTGAATTAACTATTATTTTGATATTTGTTTTGCTTAATGCATCAAATACCGGGAGAATAACTGCTCCGGTGTACCCGAAGACTGTTTTTACTCCAAGCGCTTCAAGGCTTTTTGTTATTGCCTCTGCGCAAGTAATTTCCTGAATTGTTTCTGTTTTTGCTCTAATAATTTCTTTTTCCTGCATAAAAAACACCCTTTTTGTGTCCTTTGAGCATTGAACTATTCTGCAGGAATAATCTGTTTAAAATAAAAAATCAGTATCACTCAAGCAAAACAGTTTTTTGCTTAAGCGACAAGCACGACTAGCAAGACCAACAATAATGCACTGCCGAAAATACTAGTGTTACCCATAACAAAAAAACAGTCATTTGCATATTTAAAGCCTCATAATATTTAGGTGTAACAATTTGTATAGTTTAATTTAGTTTTGTTAAGGAACAATAGGGAGCTAAGCTGCTTTGTTTAAAATAAAAACCCTTCGTTGTTATTTTTTTCTTGTTAAGAGTTTTTTGTTTTGAGGTGTTTTTATGGCAAAGATTTTGAATGTTAAAGCAAGGGAAATACTTGATTCGAGGGGGAATCCCACTGTTGAATGTGATGTTATTACTGAGAATGGTTTGTTTAGGGCTGCGGTTCCTAGCGGAGCAAGCACTGGTGTTTATGAAGCTTTAGAGCTGAGAGATGGGGATAAGAAAAGGTATTTTGGGAAAGGGGTTTTGAAGGCTGTTGAGAATGTTAACAAAAAAATTGCTCCTCTTGTACTTGGAATGAATCCTGAGAACCAGAAAGAAATTGATTTGAAAATGATTAAGGCTGATGGAACAGAGAATAAATCTTCTTTTGGAGCAAATGCTATTCTTGCTGTTTCAATGGCAATATGCAAAGCTGGTGCAGAAAGTAAAAAAACTTCTTTATATTTACACATAGCTGATTTGGCTGGAGTGAAAGAAATGATTCTTCCAGTCCCAAGCTTTAATGTTATTAACGGTGGGAAACATGCAGGTAATGAACTTGCGATGCAGGAATTCATGTTGCTGCCTGTTGGTGCGAATTCTTTTTCAGAAGGATTGAGAATGGGTGCAGAAGTTTATCATACTTTGAAAGGATTAGTTAAAGAAAAATACGGGCAGAATGCAGTGAATGTTGGGGATGAAGGGGGATTTGCTCCTAATGTGAATGATGGCAAACAAGCGCTTGATTTATTAAAAACAGCAATAGAAAAAGCTGGTTACACTGGAAAAGTAAGAATAGGAATGGATGTTGCTGCATCAGAATTCTTTGATTCGGAAAAGAAAAAATATAATTTAACTTTCAAGAGCAAAGAAGCAACTTGGAAAACGGGGGAAGAAATGGTTGCTTACTATACTCAGCTCGCAAAAGAATATGATATTATTTCAATAGAGGATCCATTTGACCAGGATGACTGGGAATCATATGCGAAATTAACTAAAGCAATCGGAAAAGAGGTTCAGATAGTTGGGGATGATTTGCTGGTAACTAATACAAAGAGAATCAAAATGGGTATAGAAAAAAAAGCTTGTAATTCTTTATTGCTGAAAGTGAATCAAATTGGTTCTGTTACTGAATCAATTGATTCATGCAAAATGGCTCAGAAAGCAGGATGGGGAGTAATGGTTTCCCATAGGAGCGGAGAAACAGAGGATTCATTCATAGCTGATTTGGTTGTTGGCTTACATACAGGGCAAATAAAAACAGGTGCGCCATGTAGGTCAGAGAGATTAGCAAAATATAATCAGCTTTTGAGAATAGAAGAAGAAATTGGAGAGAAAGCAAAGTATGCTGGAAAGAATTTTAGGAAACCCTGAGATTTTTTTTATAACTCTCTTTCCATGCGAGTTGAAATTTTCTTGTTTGTTCTATGAAGACGAGTATTAAGTCTTCTGATAAGATCCTGTTGTGCAGCATTAGACATTGTAGAGGGACTTCCTTTATGCAACCTGGATGCAAAAGCACTATGCTCTTTACCTGGTAAATTTAGTATTCTTTTAGCCATTGAATCACCTAATAATATCTGTTCAGGATATATATAAACGAATTCACACATAGCGCAATTTAAACTTAATTGTGTTATTTCAATTAACTCGGTGGATGAATGGGCAAAGTTATTTTAGTTATCCGTGACGGATGGGGATATAGGAAAGAATCTGAAAAAAATGCGATTTTGGAATCAAAAACCCCTGTTACTAATAAGCTCATGAAAGAGTATCCTAATACTTTGCTTCATTGTTCCGGCCGGGCAGTTGGCCTGCCTGAGGGCTATCAGGGAAATTCAGAAGTAGGACATATGACTATTGGCTCTGGAAGAATAATTTACCAATCCTTGGCAAAAATTGATGTGAGTATAAAGGATAAAAGTTTTTTCAAGAACGAGGCGTTTCTTGGCGCAATACGAAATGCAAAAAATCATAATACTGTTTTGCACTTAATCGGCTTGTTTCAGGTTGAGGGGGTTCATTCTCATTTGAATCATTTGCTTGCCTTACTTGATTTGTGTAAAAAAGAAAAATTTTCTAATGTGAAAATACATGTTATTACTGATGGAAGGGATGCGCCAGTAAATAATTCATTAAAGCATGTAAAAACAGTTGAAGAAAAACTGAAAAAAATTGGGTTTGGGGAAATTGTTACTGTAAGCGGAAGATTTTATGCAATGGACAGGGACAAAAGATGGGAGAGAACAAGACAGGCATATGATTGCATTGTTAAAGGCGAAACAAAAATTGAATTTGAAAGTGCGTTAAAGACTATAAAGCAGAGCCATTCAGAAAATATTACTGATGAGTTTGTTGTTCCAAGAAAAAAGAACGGATATTCAGGTGTTAGTGAAAATGATTCAATTATTTTTTTCAATTTCCGCACTGACAGGCCGAGGCAGTTAACGAAAGCTATTGTTGAAGAAAAGTTTGAGGGCTGGGTTAGAAAACCCTTGAATGTTTATTATGCGACAATGACTCAGTTCTATACTCCGCTGAATGCGCATGTTGCGTTTGTAGATGTTTCTTTGAATAATTTGCTTGGAAAGGTAATTGCTGATGCGGGGAAGAAGCAATTGCGAATTAGTGAGACAGAAAAATATGCGCATGTAACTTTTTTCTTTAATGGCCAGCAGGAAACCCCTAACAAAAATGAGGAAAGAATCCTTGTTCCTTCTCCAAAGGTTGCAACTTATGATTTGAAACCGGAAATGAGTGCTTATGAGGTTACTGAAAAACTTGTAAAAGAAATAAATGATAGCAAGTTTGATTTTATTGTAGTTAATCTTGTTAATTGTGATATGGTTGGGCATACTGGGAAAATGAATTCAATTCATAAAGCTATAGAGGCTGTTGATGAGTGCACTGGAAAAATAATTAATGCCGGTTTGAGCAGAGATTACACAATTCTTGTTTTTGCCGACCACGGGAATGCGGAGGACAAAACTGCTAAGTGGGCTACGAGCCATACTATTAATCCTGTGCCGTTGATTCTTGTTTCAAATGATAAAAAATTAAGGAAATCAAAACTTGCGAAAGGAAAAGGGTTGCAGGACATTGCTCCCACAGTGCTTGAGTTAATGCATATAAAAAAGCCGGTAGAAATGACTGGAGAAAGCATTATTCAATAATTTTTTTATTAATAAAGTAAATATCGCCGCACAATCCTTCATTAGTTGAAAGGACTAATTTGAAACCATTTTTTTGCAGTAATTGGGTGCATTGTTTTTTGAGCTTTTTTGAATGCCATTCAATAATTATTTTTTTTATTTTCGGAAGCATTTCTTTGCCCCCTTTTAATATGTCAAGTTCCGCACCCTCAACATCAAGTTTCAATATGTCTATGGAATTAATTTTGAGTTGTTTGCTTAACTTGGTTAATGTAATCCCCTGAACTTTTACTTTTCTGATTCTTTTTTTGTCCAGCCAAGGCCTTTGCTGTGCTAAAATATTTTTTGATGCTATCATTGTTGCTTCAGGAACAAAATCCATTGATATTTTTTTGTTGCTAAAAGAAAGAGCTTTATTGATTGGAATAATATTTTTCAGTTTGTTGCTATTGATATTTTTCTTAAACATTTTAAATGTTTCCGGAACAGGTTCCACCGAAATTATTTTAAGGGAAGGATTATTGTGTTTCATTCCTATTGTGTAATATCCTTCGTTTGCCCCCGTATCAAAAACAATTTTGTCTTTTTTTCCGTCAAAGCCTTTTGCGAGCATGTGATGTTTGTGCTGGAAAATTTCTAAGTACATGTCGATTGTTGAGGAAGAAGTGTTTTCTTTTAGCCAAAAAACAAGTTTTCCTAATTTAAGGAGCAAAGGTTTTTTGCTTTTAATTATTTTTCCTTCTTTTCTCACTTTTACCCAATTTGATTCAATTTTTTTCAGATTTAGAAGTGTTTGTCTACCATGAGCCATTTTTTCAAGAAATTTAAAATCAGTTTTGATGCCCATTGTAAACACATAAGCAATTATTTTCGGGTTCAATAGAATTAGCGTGCTTTGAAGTATTTTAATGTTTGTAAGAAAAAATTTTTAGAAAAACTATTTAAACACAAGAGTCTTTTTTTGTTACCGGTTTGGGCATGACAAAGTTTATCGTTGTTACCGGCGGAGTTATTTCCGGTTTGGGAAAAGGAGTTTTAACAGCTTCTATTGGAAAGCTTCTTTCTAGTTCTTATAAGTGCGCTGCTATGAAGTGCGATGGTTACTTGAATGTTGATCCTGGGACAATGAACCCTATTGAGCATGGAGAAGTGTTTGTTCTTAATGATGGCACTGAATGTGACATGGATTTTGGGCATTACGAAAGATTCATGAATTTTTCTGCAACAAAAGAATCTAACCTTACTATGGGAAAAATATTCCAGTCAATTCTTGATAAAGAAAGGAGAGGGGATTTTTTAGGAAAAACTGTGCAGTTTATCCCGCATGTTACTGATGAAATAAAGCGAAGGTTTTATCTGGTTGCTAAAGAAGAAAAGGCAGATATTTTGCTTATTGAGATTGGGGGCACGGTTGGAGATTTAGAAAATGCTTTGTACTTGGAGGCTGTGAGGCAATTAGCTTGGGAACAAGGAAGAGAAAACGTTTTGTTTGTTCATTTATCTTATGTTCCTATCCCTGTGGGGGTAAATGAACAGAAATCAAAACCTACTCAGTTGAGCGTCAAGTCATTGAATGAGATTGGCATTTGGCCTAATGTGGTTGTTTGCAGGTGCAGTGAGTATTTGAGCGAGAAAATAAAGAAAAAAATTGCTTTGTTCTGTAATGTGGATGAAGAAAGTGTTTTTACCGGAAAAGATGTGGAATCAGTTTACCTTATTCCTGGGGAATTAGAAAAACAAGGGTTTGTAAAGACTTTGGAGAAAAAGCTTCATTTGAAAATAAAGGAAGATCATTTTAGTTCTTGGAATAATTTGTCTCAGAAAATGATTGATGTGAGCCATGGTAATGGTAATAGGTTAAGGATTGGGATTTGCGGGAAATACACTGCTCTTGGGGATTCTTATGCGAGTGTTGTGGAGGCATTGCATCATTCTGCAGCAAATTTGAATACTCATGTTTGTGTTGAATTTATTGATACTGAGGCAATTGAGAATGGAAAAAGTGTTGAGGATGCTGTTAAAGGATTGGATGGAATAATTGTTCCGGGAGGATTTGGGAACAGGGGTTGGGAAGGAAAAATAAAAGTTATTCAATATGCGAGAGAAAATAAAATTCCTTTTTTGGGTATTTGTCTCGGGTTGCAGGCCGCTGTTATTGAGTATGCAAGGAATGTTTGCGGATTAAATGATGCTGATTCAACTGAAATGAATCCTAGTACAAAGGATAAAGTAATTACTTTGATGGATGAGCAGAGAAAAGTTGTTGACAAAGGGGGAACGATGAGGCTTGGTTCTTATGAAGCTTTTTTTGAGCCAGGAAGCATTATTTCTGAATTGTATAAATCAAACAAGGTTTTTGAAAGGCATAGGCATAGGTATGAAGTGAATCCTGCTTATCACAAGATTTTTGGTGAAAAAGGGCTTATGTTGTCTGGCCTTTCCCAGAACAAGAAATTAGTTGAATTTATTGAGTTGCCTAAAAAAGTTCATCCTTATTTTGTTGCTACTCAGGCTCACCCTGAACTCAAATCAGGGCTTGAAGTGCCTGCTCCCTTGTTTTTTGGTCTAGTAAAATCAGCGAAAGAAAAAGCAGTGGGGAAATGAGGTGGTTGTATGATGGAAGAAATGGCAATTGAATATTTTAAGGGGTTGTGTAAAACTGAAAAAAAAAGATTAATCAAAAAAATAATTGATTCGCTCAGTGAAAAAGAAAAAGTTGAGTTAGCAAAGATGATTATTGGGAAAAAATAATAATGGGAGTGAATTATTTTCAATTTTTTAGTTAATTAAATTGATTTATAAAGCTTTTTGGTTTCAATCCTTCAAAAGCGAGTGGTGAATTTTATGGCTACAAGGACAAAGGATTCAAGCAGATTCAAAAAGACTCATGCTAGACAGAGATGGAAATGGTGTAAGAAAAAAACTAAGAGAATGAAGAGAAAGAAAAGATATTTGAGGCAAAGAGCTAGATCTTAAATAAATTGTTTCTTTTTCCTGCTCTCTTTTTTGAGAGCAGTTCCTTCTTTCTTTTTCTTGCCTTTAATAAATATAATCATTTCTGAATGGATTGAGTGGTTTGCTTGGGAAAAATAATTGCTTCAGTGATTGTTCCTACTCTTAATGAAGAAAAAAACATTTACAAAACGCTTAAATTGTTGGACAAACAATCTGTTTCTCGCGACTTATATGAAATAATTGTTCCTGATTCGAGCAGTTTTGATAATACTGTTGGTGTGGCAAAGAAAATTGCTGATAGAGTTGTTGTTTGTAAAAGAAATGGGGCTGGTTTTGGAAGGAATTTTGGGGCAAAACATGCTAAGGGAGAAATCCTTGGTTTTGTTGATGCTGACACACTTGTTTCAGATACATGGGTTGAGGGATTGATAGAGGAATTGAAGACAAAAGGAAGGGTTGGGTGCACTGGTCCTTTAGAGAATATTGAAAAAGAATCTTTGAAAATAAATTTATTTTATAAGTGGTGGAATTTGCAGTCAAGGGCAAGTGTTTTTTTGAATTACCCTATTTTTCCGGGATTTAATTTTGGTGTGAGAAAAAAAGAGTTTTGGCAGACAGGAGGCTTCTCAGAAATGAATAAACTTTGTGAGGATATGGAGCTTTCACTTAAACTTGGGAACCTAGGTAAAGTGGGGTTTAACCAAAAAATGTTTGTGAAAACTTCTGCAAGAAGACAAATGGAGATACCTATTCACAAGCACATTTTTAATGCAATTAATTTTTCACTTACAAAGAATAGTATGTCTTGGGATGAATACAGAAAAGATTTTAGTAAAAATTAAGGATTTGTTATGGCAGTGTTTTTAAACTCTATTAGCTTACTTTCTAACATGAAGCAAAACAAGAAATCTGTCTCAGGGAAGAAAGCAAAAGTTGTTTCAAATAAATGGTCTCTTGTTGAGAGATTAGCTGGTTTTGTTGAGCTTGGCAGACCAATGGAGTGGAGCAAATCATTGCTTAATATGTTAATAGCAATGTTAATGGCGTTTTATGTTTATAGTGCAGGAGTAAATTTATGGATTTTTGCCGCAGGATTTTTTTCAGTTGCTTTTCTTTGGTCAGGATTATATGCGTTAAATGATTTTACTGATTGGAGAATAGATTTTCTTCATCCTGTGAAAAAAAACAGACCTATTCCTTCAGGAAAAGTTTCGCCCTCACAAGGATTTTTGTTTTCACTTATTTTAATAGTAATTTCTTATTTCATTGCTTTTAGTTTAAACAATTTCTTACTTATTATTTGTCTTTCAGCAATGGTTTTGAACCAATACTTGTACACAATGAAGCCTTTTCGTTTTAAATCAATTAAAGGGCTTGATATGATTTCCGGCTCAATGGTTAATCCTTTTTTCAGATACATGTCAGGATTAGTTTTGTTTGTTCCCCCTGCAGCTTTGTTTTCCCAAATAACTCCAATACTTCCATTGCTTTTTGTAATTGGAATACAGTTTAGTGGTTATTCTTTGTATAGATTATTTTCCAAAGGGCATGATATGAAGGTAAAGATGAAGAGTACTGTAGCGCTTGTGCCTGAACAAAGAGTGAAACTTTATTCTTACTTGGTAATATTGATTGCAGTTGTTTCATACATGCTTTTGTTTATCAATTTTTTTACTTTTAAGAATGAATCACTTGGTTTTTTGCCTGGTCAGTATTTGTATCCTATAGCTTTAGCATTAATATTTTTGCCTTTTATGAAGGAAGCTATTCTTGATCCTGTGAAAGCAAATTTGAAGAGCCAGTACAGGATTCTTTACATAATGACAATGATTTTTATTTTCGGAAACTTTGCTGTGTTCCTGCTTATTCCTTAGGTGAATTAAATGAGAAATCTTACATCAATTCCGACAGAACCGGGAAAGAGTTCCGCTGCTTGGATAAAAAAAAGATCCAGGATTAAGGTGCTTGTTAATTGGTTTCTTTTGCAGTGTGGGGAAATAATTCCTTTTACGCAGAAAAAACAGTTTTTTTACAGGTTAATGGGGGTAAAGATTGGGAAAAATGTCCAAATAATGCCTAATGTTTTTTTTGATATTTTTTTTCCTGAAATGATTACTATTGAGGATAATGTTGTAATAGGCATAGGGTGTTTTATTGCTTGCCATGAATTTAATCCAACTGAGTTCAGGTATGGTCCGGTTACATTCAAAAAAAATTCTTTGCTTGGAGCAAGATCATTTATTCTGCCAGGAATAATAATTGGGGAAAATTCTTTGGTTGGGGCGCAAAGTGTTGTGCATAAGGATGTTCCTGATAATGTGATAGCATTTGGTTCCCCTTTGCAGTTCAAACCAATTCAGCCAAAACAAGAAACTCAATCAAGTAATAATATTCAGCAACCGAGTTCGGATTTAACTCAAACTCCTGCACAAGTTGAAAAAGAGATTCAAGATAATCTTAATTCTAGAGTAGAAATTAGTTCGCCGGAAAAAGTTCAGGAACTACAATAAAAAAATTATTTTTGGGTTTTATTATGCAAAAAGAAAAAGTAATTGTTTCGGTAATTGTTCCTACTTTAAATGAAGAAAAGCTTGTTGCGCGTTGCATTAACTCAATAATTCACCAAACTGTTCCACGAGAGAATTATGAAATTATTCTTTCTGATTCGAGTAGCACTGATGGCACTGTGAGGGTGGCAAAAAAGCTCGCTGACAAGGTTGTTGTTTGTAAAAGAAAAGGGGCGGGGTTTGGGAGAAATTTTGGAGCAAAATTTGCTAAAGGAAAATATTTGGCTTTTGCTGATGGGGATACAGTTGTTTCTAGAACATGGATTGAAGGGGTTATTGAAGGATTAGATAAAGGAGTTGCTTGCACAGGTCCTGTGTATGCGCTTGAAAAAGATTCAAAAAGATTTTTTTTAGCTTTCTTTTTCTGGCAAGGTTTGACACGATTAAGTGTGTTTGTTGGTCACGGGTTATTGCCGGGGCATAATATGGCTGTAAGAAAAGATATTTTTAACAAGTTACATGGTTTTTTGGAAACAAATATTACTAATGAGGATAATGATTTGTCAAGAAGGGCAAGGAAATTAGGCAAAATTGGTTATTCTGAAAAAATGATTGTAAATACTTCTACACGCAGATTGAAAAAAATATCAATGATAGCTTATTTCCTTAACGGAGTAAAGTTTTTCTTATTCGGCAAAAGCATGACCTGGAATGATTTCAGGGACGATTATTAATTAAAAAATTGGGTGAATTGAAGGTTATTTGCATTCAGGGTTTTCTTTTAAACATTCCAAAAAACAATTCAATTAACCCTTTTTCTTTTTCCTTTTTAGCATCAATTTGTGCTTGGGTTGATTTGTAAAGCCTTGGGTGAGCCAGAACAAAATTTCTTGGCACGTTTGGATAAAGGTCTTTTGAGTGTTTTTCAGCATCAAGGATTTTTGATTTTTTTACAGGGTTTTTTCGTTTAATCTTTTTTACTGCCCTGTTTTTAATTTTCTTTACTTTCTGTTTCCTTGTTTTCCTTTTTGAAACCATGAAAAGTATATGCTTTTAGAATTTAAATAAGTTTCACTTTAAGAAAAACAAAAGGCACAGCATTAAAATTTGACTGTGCCTTTGAATTAATTTTATTTAATGCTTTTTTTTATTTTTTCTGCAAGTGATTCAATTTTTGCGAAATCTGCTTTTGGGCCGTCACAGGACATTAAGTAGCCTTCGTATTTTTCAAAGAAAACTGATTTTCCGCTTAGGTATTGTTTCCACTCGCCTTTTTTCATATGCCCTGTTCCGTGCATTGGCACTAATTTTATGTGCGCGTGGTCAATTCCTGTTCCTTCCATTATGAGACCTACTCTTCCAACATCCTCAAAACTATTTATGAGTACTTTGGCAACTTTTTTTGCCTCGTGCACGAATTCTTTTAGCTCTTCATCAGGCATGTCCAGAATATCACTTGGAAAGTGTTTTTTTGTTATTAGTACACTAAATCCTTCAGTGTTTGGAAAAGGAGATAACCAAGCCATATATTTCTCTGTTTCCCAAAATTTTCCATTTCCCCTTGGTGAAATCCTGCCTGCGGCTATTTCGCAAAAAATGCATTTGCCTTCTTTTGTTTTTGAATTATATTTTACCATTAATATCAACTCCATAAGTTAACGCTTTGAATTAATTAAGGTTTTGTGTCAAGGACAAAAGCGATGATTTTTGGTTTGAACCAAAAAGGAAATATCCTTGGCCAAGGTTTTTAGTGGGGCCCCTTGGCTGGCCCTAGTCGATATTATCGTCATTCTGAGCTACGCTGGGGATGAAAGAAGCAGTACTTGCTTTAGGTGAAAATTCCAGCGAACTCATGTAAATAAATTCTGTTTTTGGGTTAATATAAGCTCATACAAAAATAGTGTATTATTTTGTACATTTGCGAAGAAATAAAAACTCCTGAGGGTAATTAATTAGTATGTCTTTTGAAAAGGAATTTAAGTTAGTTATTGCCGGTATTTTGTTTCTGATTCCGTTTAACCCGACCAATATGTTTGTTGATCTTTTGACAGTGTATTTTTTTGATTATTCGGTTACTGTGAGCGAGGTTTTTTTTGTAAGTGGTAGATTTGGATGGGAAATGATTTCGATTGTTTTAGTAGCAAAAATTATTCTTGCGATAGCGGAAGTAATGTTGCTTAGCAGGATGTATGAGAAATGGACTAAGTGAAAATTATAACAAAAACCCGGTCTTCCACATAACCTTTTTTTGTGCGAATTTCGTAATTTTACCTTTAGAATTATTAAAAAATTTTGCAACATAATTTTGGGGTTTTTTCTCGAATCGCGGGCGAAAGGTTTATAAAGGTTGGTCGCACCTATTATGTAAGCAATTTGTTTGCCTGGTGGCGCAGTTGCAAGAGTTTAATTGATTTACTGGCTTGTAGCTGGTAATTGCAAGTTCTCGAGTTGAACACCTTAGAGTGCGTCATGCATTCAAGATTCGATTGATGTTTTCACTTCCCTGCGTTAGCAGGCTGTGAAGCGTGAGCACCAAAGTTTTTTTTGGTGTGATGTTGGTTAGTGGTGACAGTGATTGAATCTTAGAATAAGTAATTATTCGATTTTTCAACACTGACATATAAATTGGTGAGAAATAATATATTTCCACATATATTTGTGAGAATAGTTCATAACCAATTCCAAATAGAGTTTAAAAGTACAATACAAATAATACATTGCAAAATTTATTTTGTGATGTGTTCCATGCAAGTCATGGATCTTCTAGAGTCATTTTGTAAAAAGTGGTTCGAACGGAATTTTTAATTCCAGCTGATCCTACTGGCGGGAACTGCTATCGAAATTCGATTAGACATGCAAGTAGTACATTTCCGGTAAGGGAGTGTTGCGTACGGCTCAGTAACACGTAGCTAATCTACCCTTGAGAGGGGTTAATCCCGGGAAACTGGGTATAATACCACATAGGTGACATATACTGGAATGTTGTGTCATCTAAAGGGAACGATCTATATTCCGATCGTATTCGCTCAAGGATGAGGCTGCGGCGCATTAGGTAGTTGGCGGGGTAACTGCCCACCAAGCCGATGATGCGTACGGGCCCTGAAAGGGGGCGCCCGGAGAGGGGAACTGAGATAAGGTCCCCAGCCCTACGGGGTGCAGCAGTTTCGAAGTCTTTACACTGCGCGCAAGCGCGATAGGGGAATTTCGAGTGGCCACACTGTGGTCTTTTGCTAAGCCTAAAAAGCTTGGCGAATAAAGGGGGGGTAACATACGTGCCAGCCGCCGCGGTAATACGTAGTCCCTAAGTGGTTCCCACTTGTATTGGGCCTAAAACACCTGTAGCTGGTGTGGTAAGTCTTTGGTGAAATCTGTTCGCTTAACGAATAGAATTGCTAAAGATACTGTCATGCTTGGGGAAGGAAGACGTGAAGGGAATTTTTGGGGTAGCGGTGAAATGCGATGATCCCAAAAAGACCTCCAGTAGCGAAGGCGCTTCACGAGAACTATCCCGACAGTGAGAGATGAAAGCTGGGGGAGCGACAAGGATTAGATACCCTTTTAGTCCCAGCTGTAAACGATGCAGACTAGGTGTTCCATTTTCTTTATGGAAATGGAGTGCCGACGCGAAGGCAATAAGTCTGCTGCCTGGGGAGTATGCCCGCAAGGGTGAAACTCAATGGAATTGGCGGGGGCTCACACAAGGGGTGGATGTTGCGGTTTAATTGGATGCAACGCCAGAAAATCTTACCAGGGAAGACAGCAGTATGATTGACAGTCTGAAGGGCTTTCATGACGCGCTGAGAGGTCCTGTATGGCCACCGCCAGCTCGTACCGCGAGGCTTCCTGTTAACTCAGGCAACGGGCGAGACCAACACTCCTAGTTGCTACCGTGGATTTGTCCGCGGGCACTCTAGGGGGACTGCTGCAGTAATGCAGAGGAAGGGGTTGTCAACGGTAGGTCTGTATGAGCCGAATTTCCTGGGCAACACGCGACACACAATGGATAATACAATTGGATGCTAACCCGAAAGGGGGCGCTAATCCCGGAAAATTATCCTCAGTTCGGATTGAGGGCTGTAACCCGCCCTCATGAAGTTGGAATCCCCAGTAATCGCGTGTCATTAACACGCGGTGAATAAGTCCCTGAGCCTTGCACACACCGCCCATCAAGCCAGCCGAGTAGAGTTTGGATGAGTTTGAGCCGTTAGGTTTAAACAATTCTTGGCTTTGCAAGGGGGGCTAAGTTGTAACAAGGTGTCCGTAGGGGAACCTGCGGACGGATCACCTCCTATAAAAAAAAATTAAATTGTGAAATTTAATTTTTCTTTTCGACAACTCGTTTGTCAAAGTGCAGAGAAGTTTTTCATGGCATTCTCAAACCACTAACCATAATTTTTATTAACAATTCAACCGCGTTAGCGGTAATGGATTGTTTTTTAGTAAACGGCTCGGTTGCGAATTGCAACTAAGAGTTGTTTTTTAGTAGAATAGCACGCCCATTATTTTTTGGGTAAGTGTTATAGTAATTAACAGGTTCACGAAGTGAACCCTGTTATTTCATTGGATTGAATTGGTTTAGACCGAGCGGTGCAAGCGCTTAGCGTATCCTTGCATTGCAAGGAAAAAATCGATTGAGTAAAGCTAGAACAGTTACACAGGTTCATGCGAAGCATGCTGCATCAGCAGCACCGCCCGCGAGCCGGCGTGACGGCTCAGGGCTTTTAGCTCAGTTGGTAGAGCGCTCGCCTTGCACGCGAGAGGTCGGGGGTTCGAATCCCTCAGAGTCCATTTGCTGCCTGAAAGGGTGGCGATAATTTTTGCATTCATGAATAGTATTCATGATTACAATGATAATGATTGTTCCCATTTCAAGATTTTTTGAAATGGAAGGCGAAAGCAATTGAACAGAGAAGGGATGTTTGTAATATCAAGCACGCAAGTGCGAAGTGTTGCAGGTATTAATTGTCTGCGCGATTGTTGCATAGGTGAAGTGTATCATAGCGAGTAAGGGCATTGATTAGTTTTAAAACGAAATCAATGCACTTAGAAATCATTACCAAATACAGTTTTGGCGAAATAAAAAAACTGTTTAGTTAATTTACGCAAGTAAATTAATTGAGCAGTTCGTAGGCAACGTTACGCCAAGTAGTGGATGACTAGGCTAGAGCGCTGAATAAGGACGTGGCAAGCTGCGATAAGCTTTGGCGAGAAGCATGCATTCTTTGAACCAAAGATTTCTGAATAATTCAGTGATGAAAAGGAACTCCGGGAATTGAATCATCTCAGTACCGGAAGGAGAAGAAACCAATAAGGGATTCCGTTAATAGCGGCGAGCGAACGCGGAAGAGGGCGCACTGAATCCTATCCCGTGAGGGATTGGAGTTGTGGTGTTAGCGCACAAGTTGTTTTGTGAGAAGAAGTCTCCTGGAACGGAGCACCATAGAGGGTGATAGTCCCGTAATTGAAACAAAGTGAGTTGATTGCTAACGAGCGAGTACCTTGCATTGGATAGTGCGAGGGAAAATGGGAGGATTAACTTCCAACCCTAAATACGTCTCTAGACCGATAGCGGACTAGTACCGCGAGGGAAGGTTGAAAAGTATCCTTAATAGGAGCTGAAAAGCACCTGAAACTACTTGGTTACGGGCGAGGCTCGGCGTGAAAGGAAAGGCGTGTTATAGAAGCATTCGAGAGTTTGCGTATATAATGCGTTTCAGCGTCGGGTCGTACGTCGTGAAGCACGAGCAAGGGAATTTGTTGTAGTGGCGAGGATAAGTCTTTTTAAGGACGTATCCGTAGGGAAACCGAATGACGCGCAGTTTTTACGAGGCGTCGGGTTCATAGCCATAGTCACTGCGACCAGACCTGAAAGCAGATGAGCTAGTCCTTAGCAGGCTGAAGCCCCCCTTCAAGGGGGTGGAGGGCCGATACCAGTGATAGTCTATCTTCTTGGGTGACTTGGGACTAGGCGTAATAAGCGAATCGAATCTGCTGATAGCAGGCTCCTCCTGAAAAACCTCTTAGGGTTGCCTCGTAGGAGAATGAGCATGGTGTAGAGATACTGGTTAAAAAGTATTGATTCGAAAGGATTGGCTTTTTTCCCAAACTCCGAATCTATGTTCTTCGAAGAATACGGGAGTAGGGGCGCTGGCGTAAGGTTAGTGTCCGTAAGGGTAAGAACCCAGCTCTATGTTAAGGCCCTTAAATGTTGGTTAAGTGTTAGTAAAGCGTGTCGTTATCCTAAAACAGTTGGGAGGTAGGCTTAGAAGCAGCCATCCTTCAAAGAAAGCGTAACAGCTCACCAACCTAGGGTAGTGGCCGCGAAGATTATCGGGGCTAAAACCAACTGCCGATACATAGAAGATTTTTCAGTCGAAAGATTCCTTGTAAGGAGGTGCGCGGATGGCATAGAAGCTTGTACGTAAGTACGAGTGGAGCTTTTCGCGATATGGATCCTTGCATTAGTAGTAACTATAGAAGCGTGAGAATCGCTTCCGCCGAAAGGGCCAGGGTTTCTTAGCGCTTATCATAAGCTAAGAGTTAGTCGGTCCTAAATGCCGCCCTAATAGGGTGTTAGGCATGAATGGGAAACGCGTTCATAGTCGCGTACTTTTTGCATAAGTTCGGCAACGATATGCACACTTTTAACACATCGGGCTAGTAGAAGTCACACCGTCGTGTGATTCAACAAGTATAGTTCTCTGGAGAGCCATAATAGCGAGAAAGAGAACAAACTTGGAATAGCAGCAATGTTTTTGCGAGGCCGGGTGTCCATGAAAAAGAAGTGTGTTTGATTGCAAAAAACCGTACCAAGAACCGGGAGGGGTGCCCCTGGCAGAAAAAGCTAAGGCGTATTTGGGGAATTGACCTAAGGGAATTCGGCATACTAGCCCTGTATCTTCGGTATAAGGGGTGCCTGCAATGTAGATTGCAGGTTTCAATAACAAGAGGAGTCCGACTGTTTAACAAAAACACAGGTCCCTGCTAGCCAGCAATGGTTTGTATAGGGGCTGACCTCTGCTCACTGCGAGTAGGTGAAAATCTGTTTCAACGGATCTAAGCCCTCGTGAAGAGCGGGCCTAACTCTGAGGCTCTCACGGTAGCGTAATACCTTGCCGGTTTATTGCCGGCTTGCACCAATGAAGTAACGAGATTCCTGCTGTCCCTAGGTTAAGCCAAATGAACATATCTCGCTGTGTATACGCTGCGGAACTCCAACGGGAAGAGAAGACCCCACGGAAGTTTACTACAGCCTGATGTTGTGGTATGGTTTTGTGCGTACAGTGTAGATGGGAGACATCGAAGCAGTTTCGTCAGGAATTGCTGAGTCGACAATGTAACACCATCCTCATGAAAACATACTGCTTACCTTTTACGGGGACAGCATTTGGTGGGTAGTTGGGCTGGGGCGGCACGCCCCTGAAAAGATATCAGGGGCGCCCAAAGGTATGCTCAGTCGAGTTAGAAATTCGACGTAGAGCGCAAGAGCAAAAGCATGCTTAACAGTGTTTCTAATGGCACGAAACGCTGGAAGGAAACTTGGGTCTAGCGAACGCTAGTGCGCCTCTTAGTAGGGCCCTAGTCTTACAATGAACCTATCCTGGGAGTAATTGAGTTGTCGCGGGTAAGAGTTCACATCGACCCCGCGGTTTGCTACCTCGCCGTCGTCTCATGGCATCCTGGCTGTGCATAAGCAGCCAAGGGTGGAGGGGTTTACTCATTAAAGCCGTACGTTAGTTGGGTTAAGAACGGTGCGAGCCAGTTTGGATACTATCTGTTGGAGTTGTTGATTAACTGAGGGGAAGATGTCACGAGTACGAGAGGAACATGACGTCGCAGCCGCTGGTGTGCCAGTTGTCTGACAAGGCAATGCTGGGTAGCTACGCTGTAGTGGATAAGTGCTGAATGCATCTAAGCACGAAGCCATCCCTAAAAAGAGTTAGTCTTTTCCGAGACCCCATGAAAAACTGGGTTGTAGGAACAAGAGCACCGATAGAAGATCGGTTTGATAGGTTGCGGATGTAAGCACAAAGCTTTTTGCGATGTGTTGAGTCTAGCAAAACTAATCGCTCTAGGTTGCACACATAAAGAAACCAAAATCGTTTTTGGTAATGAGTTCGCGCAACGTTTGCTTAATTGCAGGCGTTTAACAAAATGAAAGTTTTGTTAGATGATACACTTCATTTATGTGCCTTTTGACAATTTTGTTAAGGGCAATAATTTACTTCTTCTTGCGAAAGCAATCGCCGGCATGTTACTTACAACAAATTTTTAAGCTTAGAAAAATCAACTTGTTTGTGTTTCTTAAAACCAAAACATTAATATGCATTTAGTATGTAATAGTATGTATTAAGTATGTAAGGTGGTTTGGTTGTTTGAAAGTATTTGTGTTGTTGGTGAAAGAGGTCAAATTACTCTTCCAAAAGTAATTAGGCAAATAAATGGGATAAAGGGTAAAGATAAGTTAATTGTTAAGATGGAAAACGAGAAAATGGTTGTTGAAAAATTTTTGGATAAAAAAGCGAGAGAAAAATTGATGATTGAAGGGTATAAGAAATTTGCAAAGCGGGACTTAGAGATTTGTAAAGAATGGGAACATGTAACCAAGGAAGCGGATGCGATGTTAGATGATTATTGAACGTGGAGATATTTTATTAGTTGATTTAGAGCCAGTTAAGGGTTCTGAACAAGGAAAAATAAGGCCTTGTTTGGTAATTCAAAATAATCTTGGAAATAGTTCTTCACCAACAACAGTAGTTGCAGCTATAACATCAAACACCGAAAAGGAGTATCCTTTTACGGTAAAAGTTGATAAAGGTGAAGGTAACCTTCCAAAGGATAGTCTTATTCAATTAAATCAAATAAGAACAATTTCTATGCAAGATAGGGCAATAAAAAAGATTGGAAAATTGGCTAACCCTAAAATGAATGAAGTAAATGAAGCAATAAAAGTAAGCTTAGGCTTGTGAATTTATTCGTTTTTTAGTGTAATGCTTAACGTTGAATCCCGAAGAAAACTTTTTTGGTTGTTTTCTTCCACAATTGACTTATTTTTCAGTGCTTTTTTTCATTATTCCGAACTATTATTGGGTATTATCTATGGTTTACTGAAACTATATTCTCATATACTCTAAAGGTGAAGGTGTTATAGTTGGTTGACTGGGACTCATCGGTTGTCCTGGAAAGGGTATGCCAAAGGCAGCCTCTGTCAGTAACTCGCCATTAATGCAGCGTCTGGACTATAACTCGCTGTACGAAACCTGTTACTGTTAAGCATGTTTTTGCATGAAGGAGATCACCATTAGAGCAAGCTGATAGGTTAAGTTTGATTCAGTGATTGTTCGTGGCACTCTTTCACCGAGTCCATAAGTCAACCACTTATTTTTATTTGAGTTGAGAAAAATGGCTAAAAAAATTAAGAAAAAAGCTGCTAAAAAATCTAAAAAGTGCAGAGGGCCAAGCTGCAAAAACAAAAAATCAAAAATAAAGAAAATACTGAAATACCTTGCTTCTAAAAAGAAGAAAAAGAAATAAATCTGTTTCTATAATTACTTGTTAGTGCTGATTGAGTTAAGTTACTTGCCTAGTCAATGTTTCCTTACAACAAGCTTTGGTAAAGGTTTAGTTTTTATATAAGAGAGACATTGATTTTAATATGAAAAAATCAATTTTTATTATTTTGATTGGTTCTATTATTTTATTTGTCTTATTATCTGGTTGTACTCAACCGTCTATTTGTGGGGATAATGTTTGTAATGGGAATGAAACAAGTCAATTTTCTTGCAATCAAAAATCTGATTGCACCAGCACTTGCGGAGCAGGTTGCGTAAATGTGAATTGGGCCGAGACATACCATGATCCTTGCGATAATTTCAGAGGTTGGTATTGTTCTTGTGTAAATAATACTTGTTATACAGATGGAAACCCTCCGAAAGATTCAAAATAATTTTAACTAACTTTATATTAGGCGGAGTTATGGTTGGAATTGTAAATTTTAGGGAACCAAACAAAGCTTTTTAATAAGGTATTAACTTAGTATTAATGTGATGTTAATATGCCTACCGCGATTGTTCAGTTGAGTAATGAAGCAAATCATGTGATTAATATTGTTAAGGCAAAGTATGACTTGAAAGATAAGAGTGAGGCCATTAATGCTTTGGCTTTGGAATATGCTGAAGAAGTTTTGGAACCAGAACTCAAGCCTGAATATATAGAAAAATTAAAAAGTTATAAAAATGAAAAAACAACTAAAGTTTCTGATTTAGATAAATATTTTAATGAGTTAAAAAGGCGATAAAATGCCTTACTCATTGGAACTTAGAAAGCACGTTGAGAAAGAGTTTGAGCATATAGCAAAAAGGTCGCCGATTGAGGAAGAAGCGATTAAGAAAAAGTTGGTCGAAATTATTGAAAACCCAAAGCGATTCAAGCCATTGAGAGCTCCAATGCGTGGGTGGTGGAGAGTACACATATTGAAATCTTTTGTTTTAATCTATTCAATTGATGAAGCAAGAAAAACAATAATTGTAGAAGATTACACACATCACGATAACGCATATAGATAATGAATTATGTCGGCATCGCAATTTGAAAAACCTGTTTTAAAAACCTATTTTCTCTCTTTTTTCTATGCATTTGAATCAAAAAGATTTTCTTTCACAGGAAATCAAATTCAACAAGTTTTCTGTTAAAGTAGAGTTTGTTTTATTGTTGCTTATTCTTATTCTTGGTTTTTATTTGAGAATAGGTTTTCTTGGTGTTCCTCCTTTTTGGGTGGATGAAAGCATTTCTTCTGTTGCTTCCTTGAATATTTTGGAAAAAGGTTTTCCTGTTCTTGATTCAGGAGTAATTTATGATAGAGCCCTTGTTTTTCATTACTCTCAAGCTCTCTCTATGATTGTTTTTGGGGTAAATGATTTTGCTGCAAGATTTCCTTCAGTTGTCTTTGGTTTGCTTACAGTAGTTTTGGCTTTTTTTGTTGGAAGAGAATATTCAAAAAAAGCTGGTTTGGTTGCTGCTTTGTTTGTTTCAATATTTTTTCTTGAAGTATTTTTTTCAAAACAAGCAAGGTTTTACCAGTTATTTCAATTAGCGTTTTTTGCTTCATTATTCTTTTTGTATAAATCAGGAAAAAACTATAAATGGATTTATCCTGCGTTAGCTTGTTTTTTGGTTGCAGTTGATACTCAACCAGCTGGATTAGTGTTAGTTCCATTTTTTGTTACACATATTTTATTGTTTAATTTAAAGAAATGGTTTTTTTCTATTGTTCCAATAGCAACTTTTATTTTTAATCAATTAACTTTTTTTAGTATTACCTCAAGTTCTTCTGTTAGTACTGTGCTGGAGCAAGGGTCTTTGCAAAAAATGTCTATTTTGTATATGATTAATTATTTTTCTTTTACCACAAATATGCGTTATTTATTGGTATTTTTCATTCCCGGGCTTATTTGGTCTTTTTTCAAGAATAAGGTTCTTACCTCATTAATTATTTTACCTTCATTAATTGTTTTAAGCGGAATTTTTTTCCTGGATGTTTTTGCTTTTAGGTATGCTTATTTCTTTTCTTTTCCAGTAATCTTATTTTCCTCATTATTATTGGTTTTTTTGGCTGAAAAATATGGAAACATATTATTCATTGCGATAATTGCTTTAGCATTAATTCCTTCTAATTTGTTTTATCCTTTTACTTATGTTACAATGCTTGTTCCTTCTCAAAATAATTTGAATGATTTTTCTGCTCCTGAAATTAATTTCAAAACAATTCCTTTGGAAATTTTGAATGAGTTAAAAAATCCTGAAAGCATTATAATTACTCATTACTCTCCTCCTGTTGAGTGGTATATTAAGAAACCTGATTTGGTAATGCCTTTTACCATGACTGGACAAGGAAATGATGCCATTTCTTATGACAAAAATGGTTTATTTGTTGATATTTATTCCGGCGCTCCAATGATTTATGATGCAAATGCTTTGCCTAAAGAAAAGTTTTATTATATTGAGCAAGGATTTGCTTTTTCTAAATTAAAGAGCGAGCAAATAACTTTTGTTTCAAAAATGAAAGAAAAGTGTTCTTTGATTTATGAGAACAGTGATTTAGGGATTTTTGAGTGTAATTAAATATGCTTGTTTTTGGTATTAGTAAGCTTTAAGTATTCTTTTTGTTTAATACTAATTAGTGTGTTTTCATGAGTAAATCAATTTCAGTGGTTATTCCAATTTTTAATGAAGAGGATAATGTAAGACCGGTTTATGAAGAGGTCTCAAGAGTACTAAAAAAACTGGGTTTTGATTATGAACTTATTTTTGTAAATGATGGTTCGAGAGACAATTCGTTAAAAGAAATGGTTGAGTTAAATAAAAAGGATAAGAAAGTAAAGGTAATTGATTTTTACACTAATTTTGGCCAATCAGCTGCAATGAAAGCTGGTTTTGATTTGGCTTCAAAGGAATTAGTTTGTTATATTGATGGGGATTTGCAGGTTAATTTTAGTGAATTGCCTTTGTTTTTGAATGAAATTAATAGTGGAGCAGATGCTGTTGTTGGCTGGAGAAGCAAAAGAAAGGATTCTTTTTTCAAAACACTTGCTTCAAAAATTGCTCAAAAATTCAGGCACTTTTTCTTAGGTGCACAATTACATGATTATGGTTGTCCGTTTAAAGTTTTTAGGAGAGAATGCATAAAAGACCTTGAGCTTTATGGAGAAATGCATAGGTATATTCCTCCTATGCTTAGGTGGAGAGGGTACAAGATTGTTGAAGTAAAAATTTCTCATAATGCTCGCAAGCATGGTAAAACCAAGTATAATTGGAAAAGAATTCCAAAGGGTTTGCTTGACATGGTGGTTATTTGGTTCTGGTTAAAGTACTCTACTCGCCCATTGCATATTTTTGGTGGGTTGGGATTAATTTCAATGGGTTTAGGGGGAATTGTTGGAATAGCATTAATTATTCTTAGGTTAATTGGAAGGATTAGTCTAGTTGATTCTATTTTACCTTTATTTGCTGGTCTCTTGTTCTTAATTGGAATAATTTTCTTTTGCTTTGGAATAATTGCAGATATGCAGATGAAGATTTATTACAAAGTTAATGATAGAAAGAATTATTTGATTAGAAAACAATACAAGTAATTATTTTCTTCCTATTCCGTAGTATTCTAATCCGTTTTCTTTTACTTCTTTTGGTTCTAACAAGTTTCTTCCGTCAAAGATTGCTTTTATTCCTTGTTTTTTAATTTCTTTAAAATTTGGTTGTTTGAATTCGTCCCAATCAGTGTAAATCATTAGTACGGAAGAATTCTTCAGTGCTTTTTCTTTTGTTTCTGCGTAAATTACTTTTTCTCCAAGGACTTTCCGTGCTTCTTGCATTGCTTCTGGATCATAACAAATTATTTTTGCTCCTTTTGCAAGTGCTTCGTTAATGAATTTTATTGATGGGCTTTCTCTTACATCGTTAGTATTTTTTTTGAATGCTAATCCCCATACGCTTATTCCTAGTCCTTTTACTTTTGTGTATTCTTCTAGTTTTTGCATTAGTATTGTTTTTTGTTTTTCGTTTGCTTTATCAACGCTTTTTAGTATTTCTAATTGTATTCCGTTTTGTTCCCCTGTTTTTATTATTCCTCTTACATCTTTTGGGAAGCATGCTCCTCCGTATCCTACTCCAGGGTAAAGAAATTTGGCGCCTATCCTTGGGTCTGTTTGCATTATTTTTCTAATGTTTTCAATATCTGCTCCTACTTTTTCTGCAAAGTTAGCTAGTTCATTGATAAAACTTATTCTGGTTGCTAGCATAGCGTTGCATGCGTATTTGGCTACTTCTGCGCTTCTTCTGTTCATTACTATTATTGGAGCGCCGTTTAGAGTGAATGGGTGGTATAGTTTTCGCATTGTTTCCTCTGTTTTTTTATCTTCTACTCCCATGCATACCCTGTTCGGGGACAAGAAATCTTTTACTGCTGAGCCTTCTGCCAGGAATTCAGGGTTGCTTGCTACTGTAAAATTAATTTTTTTGTTTAATTTTTTTAATTCTTCTTTAACTATTTTTTCAACTAATTCTCCTGTTCCTACTGGCACTGTTGATTTGTTTACAATTATTGTTTCGTTTTGCATGTTTTGAGCTATATCTTTCGCTGCTGCTGATATATAACTCAAATCAACCGAGCCGTCTTCTTTTTGTGGGGTAGGTACGCATACGAGTATTACTTCTGGGTTTTTGTATGCGTGTTGTTTGTCAGAAGTAAAGTGAATATTGTTTTTTGCTATTGCTTCTTTAATAATTTCCTCTAATCCTGGTTCATAAATATGGATTTTTCCTTTCTTTAAATCCTCAATAATCCCGTTTTTTGTATCCAAACAAGTAACATTGTTCCCGACTTTGGCAAAACAAGCTCCTGTAACTAATCCAACATATCCTGTTCCTACAATAGTTATATTCATGAAGAAAGATAACCCAAGAACCTATTAAAACTTATCTTGTACAAAAATGGTTTTGGTTAATTAAGAGGAAGAGTTAATTTTTTTAGTAGATAATTTTTTTTCATTGATTTTTATTTTTCTTTGTAGTTTTTTAATGTCTTCTTCAGGAGGCAGTTTTTCTGGAACAATGTTGTCTTCTAACAAAACTTTTCTAATTTTAGAATTATTTTTTACATGTTCAATAGTAATATTGTTTTCTCCTTGAAGGTTTTCTTTTTTAACGTTGAAATTTGTTATTTCTGTTGCAAAGTTTTTTCCTGCAATGGTTACTGTTGGCAGAAAATCAGCCAAAGGCCTTTTTTCAGGGATTTTTAAAATAGTTTTCATTTTATTTGTATTATTTCCTCCAAATAGTGCTTCGTCTCCTTTGCTTCTGATTCTTGCAAACCCTTTATCATCCACTCCTCTTTCATAAATGAGTTTTGATAATTCAGTTTCTGATTTTGCCAATTTTTCTCTGGCATCAAATCTTTCTTTTAGTTTTATTCTTTCCTCCACTAACTCTTGTTTTCTTGTTTGAATAGCAAAGTAACTTTGGGCAAAAGCAATCTCTTCTTTTCTTGGATCCCCGTTTTGAGCTATCAAATAACAAGCGTACCTGGTGAGTATTATATCTTCTATTTCTCTTTCTGCTTGTGATCCCAAACTAACCTTTTTGTCGACTCCGACAAAATGGTCTTGGTATTTAACTCCTGAGTTTTCACAAGCATTAATTGCTTTTTCAATAACCCCTTTAAATTTTCTCCATTCTGTGTACCCGAGTAAGTTTTGTAAATCTCTGGCAAACCAATATTCTATTCCTTCTTTTTCGTGAACAAAATCCTCAAAATTTTTAACTAATTTAGTAATCAATTGTTTTTCCATTCTTAACCCCTCTTTTTTTATAATAATTTTTTTCTTTTATCTTTTTCTGGTTCTTGTAAATAATTTTCTTTTGTTGTGATTGGTTTGCCTAATTCTTTTTCTGTTTCTTTTCTCGCGTTACCCGCAATCTTACCTCCTTTTTTGGCTGCGCTTTCTGCTTGGATAAATCCTTGTGAATCTTCTTTTTTTGTAATCTCTGTTGATACTTTTTCCCCTAACATTGTGAAAATAAGTTCTAAATCATTCATGTGGTCTCTTAGGTTTTCTCTTTTTAATCCTTTGAATTCTTTGTATTCGCCTGGAGTCATATCAAAAGTTGCTTTGCTTATTTCTGCGGTTAGTATTGAATATTCTTTTTCTGCTCCAACACTCCTGTTTTTCCATTCTTCAGTTAATTCGTCTCTTATTGCTATTCCTCTTACTCTTTTTTCTATCCATGCATCAGAGTAACCTTTTGCTTTGTAAATTTCTCGCATCCTTTTTTGAGCAAGTTCAGGGTCCTGAATTTCTTTTACTCTATCATAACCGACTTTAGCTAGCCATAATTTGAATGGCTCTGCTTTTGGAGAAGGAATTGATTGAATAATTCTAAAAGCTCCTTCTGTATTAACACAGTTCATTTGCTGTTTTCCCCCAACAGTATCAACTGAAAGGGTATGTACAATTTGTACCCACCCTTTAGATAATTCTTCATCCCTTTGACGCATTTTATTAACGTATTGCTTAGGATCATTTGAATCAGTTAAAGCCACTATAATATCCTCTAAAACAAACCACCATTCTTCTTTATTCCAAATTTTTCGTATTCTGCTTCCATCAAAAACTGATGATTTTTGGGATACAAAGTCTTTTGACTTTGTTCCATCAAATACAGACAAATCATTTTCCATTCATATTCCTCATACTACCCCTATTTTTGTTGTTTTTAAATGCTTCTGAGGTGTTTTGCCGATTATAGGTAATTTTTCTAAATTGGTTTATTTAATTAATTCCCATTTTCCTCCTTTGTCTGGGCCAATGCGTTTGATTTTTTGTTGTTCTTTGAGTTTTCTAATATTGTACTCTATGCCTCTTCTTGTTAACCCTGTTTTTTGTGTTAATTCTTTGTTTGTTATTTGAGGATTTTGTTTTATTAAGACTAATATTTTCTCCACAGTTTTCTCCACAGTTTTCTCCACAGTTTTGTTTGAACTTTGGTTTTGTATTTTTCTATAAAAAGTTAGTCTGAAGTAATCTGTGTTTGTTTCAAATTTTGTTTTAATTCCTTGTTTTTTGCAAGTGTTTTTTATTCTATTAATTCCAGAACCTATTTTTTCTATCCAATTCAATCGATGTACTAAATCCATTATTATGGGGTTTCTTGCGATACTTGTTTTTCCAAAATCTTTTTTGTTAAAGAGTAGTTTTCCAGGATTGGCAAATTCTATTCTGTTTAGAAAAATATCTATTTGTATTTTTCCTAAAGAAAAATAGTCTCTGTGAATCATTGCGTTAATTAGTGCTTCTCTTAGTGCTTCTTTGGGTATTTCTAAAACATTTTCTCGTTGGATTCCTTTTATTATATAATTTGTGTTTAATTTTGAAAGAATGTAATTGAATGCGTTAGTGTAGTTTGAATAAAAGTTTTCATTGAACTCTTTAGAGTCAATTACTTCAACTCTTTCGTTTCCTTCATATAACGCACAAGTAATTATTGCGTTTTGAAAGAATTTTTTAGGGTTTTTAGAAAAGAAGAGGATTCCAGCATTATTAATTTTATTGTTAGTTAATAAATTTAGATTTTTTAGGATTACTTTTTTTTCAATATTTTTTGAAATGCTTGTTTTTGTTAAATATTCATTAAGTAATTGGTTATTAAAATCAATTTTTTCATTAAATTCAAAATTAATTTGTTTTTCAAAAGATAATTTGTTTTCTTTTTGAAAAAACTTTTTTACTTCATCTCGTTTTAGTTTTTGAGTAGATGCCCCCTCTCTTAAATAAAAAACCCCGTTTGCAGAGTAAGGCTTGTCTTTTCCCTCAGGAACACAAATTACTGCCAAGTTATTAATTTTTTCAACAGATATTGTTAAAGTCGGGTCAATGTTTCTTGCATAATCCAAAATAATCGCTTTTTTTGAGTTAGTTAAATCAAAACCACGTATTGAACCATCATCGCTTACACCCAAAATTATTTTTCCGCCAGAAGAGTTTACAAAAGCACACATTTCTTTTGACAAAGAATCGTTAATGTTTTGCTTAAATTCAATAGTATAACCTTCACCTAATTTGATTAAATCACTTAATTCTTTAAAATCCATGCAAAGCCCACTCTATTTTTTTTGTACTACTCTTCATTCAAAACCAAAAACTACTACTTACTGCCTATTTTTGTTGTTTTTAAATGCTTCTGAGGTGTTTTGCCGATTATAGGTAATTGTGTTCATTTCTTTGAAGGTCGTTTTAGTAACCTTTAAGTAACCTTATTTTCTTGCTTCTAAGGGGATTATTGTTGAAGATTCTTGTCACTGGTTCAGCTGGTTTTATTGGGTTTCATGTAAGTAAGGCCCTTCTTGACAGAGGAGATATAGTTGTTGGATTGGATTCTTTGAATAAGTATTATGATGTTTCTTTAAAGAAAGCAAGGAATAAAATCCTAAAATCTAATAAGAATTATGTTTTTTATAAAGCTAATATTGCTGATAAGGATAAATTGTTTTCTGTTATTGAGAAAGAAAAGCCTGATAGGATCCTTAATTTAGCTGCCCAAGCAGGAGTAAGGTATTCTTTAGAGAATCCTTTTATTTATGAGGAAAGCAATGTAAAGGGTTTTTTGAATATTCTTGAAGG